>Ga0190343_1000068_pt1 | contig 48760 bp, 38 predicted proteins | sample 48721312_MG_FD_161664 | JGI IMG/M metagenome (GOLD analysis project Ga0190343, IMG submission 161664) | Hydrothermal vent microbial mat bacterial communities from Southern Trench, Guaymas Basin, Mexico - 4872-13-1-2_MG | ecosystem: Environmental > Aquatic > Marine > Hydrothermal vents >... | reverse complement strand
AAGGATTGATTGAATCAAATCAAGTCTATGCCCTGGCCCTTGTTTTTTATCCGTAGTGCCCCAAAACGTCTGAATGACGGAGAGTTGATTTCTAGTGGTCAAAAATAGGGACAAACGTGTTCAAAAGTGTTAAAAAAATACACCAAAAATCGCTTGAGATTCTGACAATAAATGCTAGAATCATTCTCCTGCGTAGGGCATGATCAAACATTACGATTTGATCTCGAAGCTTGCCTGTCAGAGCAGATTTTGATGTAAATACCGGGGGCTAACCGGGAATCCACGCACGGGGACAAGACGGCTCTGTTACCATCCGCATGGATGGCGGCAACCAGCTTGGATGAATCGTGAACTAAGCCGTGATCACTTTTGATCACAAATTAGATAGCAGTTCAACGAATGGCTAACTGATAGTACAACGGATTACGCGCTAATAGTGCAACGAATTGCGCGGATAAACGAATATAACTGATAACTGATAACTTAATACGGATAACTGATAACTTAACAGTGATCACTGAACACAGATCATTGAAAACGTGAGGCCTGTTGTCGGTTTTGGATTGCCGAGCCAATCGATGAGACAAATTTGTTGCACAAGCGTCGGCTGTGAAATGAATCTAACCAAATTCGTGGGCTTTAGCGGCATTTGCCAGCCAATCGCCACAGTGGGCGACGCTGAAAAATCTCATCCGGGGGCCTTGTTTTAAAATAGACACACTGCTAATATGCGCCCCCACTTTTTAACGTGATATCAAACGAGAGGCCGATAAACGACTATAACTGATCACTGAAAAATGATCACGTTTGGCAGCCGCCGCTGTCGTCTGACTGAAGTTTGGCAAAGTAGTGATACGCGGGCCTATTATTGACCTATTTTTTTGCGGGTTATTTGGACTGTCTTGTTTGAGGGCCATAGAGTGCTTTGAATGTTTTCAAATTAAGTTATGGCCCTCAGTCGCGCTTTAAGGGAGAGAGTTTTTGTAGGTGTTTTTTTGCTGGAGGCCGGTTGTCGATTTTGGATTGCCTAGCCAATCAATAAGACAATATTGTTGCACAAGCGCCGGCTGTAAAATGAATCTACCCAAATTCGTCGTGGGCTTTAGCGGCATTTGCCAGTCAATCGCCACAGTAAGCAACGCTGAAAAATGTCATCCGGGGGCCTTGTTTTAAAATAGACACAGTGCTGCTAAAATGCGCCCTCACTTTTTAACGTGAACTCAAACAAGAGGCAATTATGCCAGACACTGAATACACGAAAATACTCAACCATTTTGAGAAGATATTTGATGCCTATCAAAATGTTGTACCGTATTTGGGCAAGGAGGACTTGCCTGATCATTTTAAGTCTTATGTCCGAGACAAAGAATCTTGGATTAATCGGCTCAAGTCTCCTGAATTTCCAGTGGCTTTTCTCGGCAGTTTTTCGGCCGGAAAGTCAATGGTCATCAATGCCATTCTTGGCAGAAATCTGCTGCCTGAAGCGACTAAATCCTTTACGGCCATTCCTACTCATGTGAAAAAAGGGGATAAAGACTACGCCGTCATTCATTATCTGGGTGAGACAGAAAGACGAGAACTCAGAAACCTTTATATTGAGGAAATCTCCAAAGATTTGGTAAAAAATCGTGAAGACATTTCACAACTCGTCGAATTGGATGATCAAAAACTCATCGACACACTTCAAAGCGACATAGCTGAAGTCGTGAAAACCTCAAATAGACCTTTTAATAAAGGCAAGTTCTTTGATGAACTCAAAACCCTGATTACAAAAGGTAATGCTTTCCAAGGAGAAACCAAGGAAATCCAACTTTCCGATCTGCCTAAATACGTGACTGAAAATACCGAAAACAGAGATATTTTGTTTATAGACAAAGTGGAAGTGTATCTTTCCGAAACCAATCTCTCTGAAGAAGGCGTTGTGTTAGTGGATTTACCGGGTTTAGGTGTCGTCAATCCACGACATAAAAAGATTACCCAATCTTACGTGGAAAAGGATGCCAAAGCCTTTGTGATCACGACAATTGTCTTAAAGCTGCTTGAAGGTGAGGAAATTGATTTATTGGATGAAATCCATCAACAAAGGCCAGAAGTTTTACAAAAGGCCTTTTGGGTCATCAACCAATGGGATACCGCTGGCGAAAAACAGAGAAAAGAGGCCAACAACAATTTTGATGCGAAAGTGAAAGAGCATCAATTTGAGGTAAATGATGATCGCGTCGTAAAAGTCACGGCCTTGAATTATTTACTTTTGAAGCTCATTAGCGAAGACAAACTGAAAGGCAGTGGGCTGGAAGGACATCTTGATATTTTAAAAAAGTTGGTCGGAGAAGTGCCGTCTTCTGAAAAAGCTCAGGCGTTAATCAGCTCAATAGAGGAAGTCCGCGATTTCGTCAAATTGAAAGACGACTTACTGGCCTACTTAGGAACGACAGCTAAAAAGGAATTCCTTGACGAAGCCAAACGCGCCTGTCGTGACTTATCAGGCAAACTGCTTGACAAATTGAGACCTCATTACAAAGAACCGACTGAAGGTAAAGAAAGTTTCAAGGACTTTCTGATCAGAAGAGAAACCGAGAAAAGAGCGGCCAAAATCTTGAATGATGTGGACAAGATTGTCACCCAAAAAATCCGAGAAGGGGCCATACGGACGGTCAGTTCACCAGAATTTGTCTTCTGGGCCGACGAAACACAGCGGGAATTTGAAACCAAGGTTACCGGGGCGGTGAATGAGCTCAATAGACAGGAAATCCAAGATGATTTAATAGAAGGCCTTGATATCAAACAAAATTTGGCAAGATTGCCTCAAAAATTGGAGGAAAGATTATCTATCTCCAAACTGTTCCGAGAAAACGTGCAGTCATTGATGCAAGAGAAAGTTATTCAAGCGTTTTCTCATCAATTGCTTGATGACTTGAAAGACAGCAATTCTCTGCCTGACGAGGTTTTGAACCTGCTGAATGACAAATTAGGTGACAGAGATTTGATAGCCAGAGCCAAAGGACATTGCGATGTCTTGTTGTCAGGTTATGGAGATACCCTCCAGTCTTTAGGGACTGAAATGGCGCAACAATCATTCAGTGATAACAAGAAGCGGGATAAGATTATCGAAGAAGCTTTGGGCCTACATGGGAAAAAGATGATCGAGTTTATACGGAACAAACAAACCGAAGTCAATGAACATACAAAAATGGGTATCAAAAATTACTTCGAGGAACTGGCGGAAGTGCTTTTGGAACTGTTTGAGGAGAAGCGATTTGATATCAACGAAGATATCAGAAGAAGAGTGACTTCAAACCTTGAAGAAGAATTGGGGCCTGAATTGAAAAAGCAAGCAGCCGTCAATAAGGCCTATAATACACTGGCTGACGTGAGAACCAGTTGCCAATAGACTTAGTTTGTAGTAGGCGATTTATCGCCTGAAACTGTTAAAAGTTTTAGTTTATAGATATTTTCAGAAAAATAACTTCAAAAAGCCAATAGTGAATAAATAGACGTCCAAGATAAATCTTGGACTCCGGATGATTGAGACGTCCAAGATAAATCTTGGACTCCGGATGAAATCTAGGGCTATTCACGAAAGAAAATAATTATCTTAAAATCTATAGCTAGGGCACTGGGGCCCTTAAATGGGAACGCTATAAAATCAATCGGTTACAATGAACTTGGAAAAGGTTCTAAGTTATTGATTATCTGTTGATTGACGAATAACTATTAGAAGATTATCCCATTGAACGGCCCCAGTGCCATAGCTAGCGATTTAGCGAATTTTCAGCGTTGCCAACCCTATCAGCACCAACATCACCGTAATAATCCAAAATCGCACAATCACGCGAGGTTCCGGCCACCCTTTCAATTCAAAATGATGGTGTAATGGCGCCATGCGAAACAATCGTTTGCCAGTCAATTTAAATGAAGCCACCTGTAAAATCACCGACACCGTTTCCATCACAAACACGCCACCCATAATCAGCAATACCAACTCTTGCCGAACCACCACTGCCAAGATACCCAGTGCCGCTCCCAACGCCAGTGCGCCGATATCGCCCATAAACACTTGTGCGGGATAAGTATTAAACCAGAGAAAACCCAAACCGGCCCCTACCATCGCCCCACAAAACACCACCACCTCACCAACACCGGCCACATAAGGAATACCCAAATACTTGGCAAAGCCAGCATGTCCGGCGAGATAAGCCAAAATACCCAACGCGCCCGCCACTAACACAGTCGGCATGATAGCCAAACCATCCAAGCCATCAGTAAGATTAACCGCGTTACTCGTTCCAACAACCACAAAATAGACTAATGGCACAAACAACCAGATCGGCAAATCAAAAATGACATCTTTAAAAAAAGGCACAATCAACTGCATTTCGGCAGGAGATTTAGCCGTCATTACCAACGCCACCGCCGCGCCTAAACCCACGACGGATTGCCAAAAATATTTTTCCTTGCCCGACAAACCTTTAGAATTGCCAAGCGCAATTTTACGATAATCATCAACCCAACCGATTGCGCCAAACAACAAAGTCACAAGCAAAACTATCCACACAAAGCGGTTAGATAAGTCGCCCCACAACAAGGTACTTACCATAATCGCCAGCAAAATCATCGCGCCACCCATCGTGGGCGTACCGGCTTTTATCAAATGCGCTTGTGGCCCATCATCGCGCACCTGCTGGCCCATTTGATTCATGCTCAAGTTGCGAATCAATAGAGGGCCTACTATCAAAGAAATAAATAAGGCCGTGATGGCACTCAAGATGGCGCGTAAGCTGAGATATTGAAAGACATTAAAAGCACCATAAAAAGATTCGAGGTATTCGCTAATCCAAAGCAACATATCAGTTTTTTCAATTATCAGTTATCAGTGTAGGGGGCCGGCAAAGTCTTTTTCTTGCCCACCAGCCTCATCAAATTATTCCAACGCTGAGTATAGCAGGTTATTTGGACTATCGATTTTGAGGGCCATAAAATACTTTGGATGCTTTCAAATTAAAATATGGCCCTCTGTCGCACTTCATTATTAGACTTGACTGTCGTCCAAACGCTAGGGTAGTCCTACAAACTGATGGAAGAATTCACCATTCACAATTCACCATTCACAATTCACCATTCACAATTCACCATTCATCATTCATCATTCACCATTCACAATTCACAATTCACAATTCACAATTTTAGAGAGTTCACGGATCACGGAAAAGATTTTTTCCATTTGCATGCCGCGTGAACCTTTAACCAGCAACGTAGCATGCGTGGGCAATTGAGCGCGTAAAGACTCAATCAAATCATCGTGACTGCTGGCGTGGTACGCGCCCTCACCAAAACTCTCCACCGCGTAGCGGCTCATCTCACCAATCGCCCATAAACGTTCCACGCCAACCTCACGCGCTCGTTGTCCAGCTTCTCGATGAAACTTCGCGCTGTCTGTGCCCAGTTCATTCATATCACCAAGCACGAGCCAATACGGAGGCGTGTTATTGCTTAACACCGCAAGCGCAGCATTGAGCGAAGTGGGATTGGCATTATAAGTATCATCAATCAAAGTCATGCCATTGACTTTACTGATTTGCAAACGCCCCTTGACGGGCAGCATACGTTGCAAGCCTTGTTGTACTGTCTCTAATGAACAACCACAAGCCAGCGCACAAGCACTTGCCGCCAAAGCACTCATAACATTATGTTGTCCAGGCAGCGGTAGATGAATAGCAATCTCACCGTTTTGAGTTTGTAAGCTGAAATCACTATTGTCATCGTTTAATTGTATATCCGTTGCCATCACATCGGCCGGGTTGTCTAACGCAAAACGGCTGATTTGGTGCGAAGTCGCCAAATCCCGCCACAGATTGGCATAAACGTCATCATTATTAATAACAGCAACGCCGCCCGCTTTTAAATTAGAAAAAATCTCGCCTTTGGCAAGAGCAACGCCCTTAACACTACCAAACCCTTCCAAATGGGCCGGCGCACATTGCGTAATGGTTGCACAACTCGGTTGAGCAATATCCGTTAAGTAAGCAATTTCGCCAGGGTGATTAGCGCCCATTTCAATAACAGCATAACGATGTTTGGCCTCTAAATTAAAGAGCGTCAAAGGCACACCAATATCATTATTGAAATTGCCAAGGCTGGCTAATACACTCGCTTTTTCGCCATTAACGGCATTTGGGGCCACCTGTTCAACAAAAATCGCTCGAAGCATTTCCTTAGTCGTCGTTTTACCATTACTGCCGGTAATGGCTACCAACGGCAAATCAAAGCGTTGCCGCCACAAACGGGCTAAATCTCCCAAAGCTTTTCGCGTATCAGCAACACGCAGACTAGGCAAATCACAAGTCACCTCGCCTGAAACAATAACAGCACTCGCACCTTTCTTTTGAGCCTCCACCACAAAATCATGGCCATCAAAACGCTCGCCACGCAAAGCCACATAAAGAACGCCCGGTTTAATTTGGCGTGTATCGGTACTGCAACCGACAAAATTAACATCCTCTCCTGAGAGGACTGCACCGAGCGCCGGTGCTATTTCACTTAAATAAAATTCTATCATTGGTTTATAGTAGGTTTGTAGTAGTCGCGTTTATAGTAGTCGCGTTTATAGTAGTCGCGTTTGTAGTAGTCGCGTTTATAGTAGTCGCGTTTGTAGTAGTCGCTTTAGCGACTATCACTCTCTAATCCAATAACATGAGTTCGACTTTTCTTGCTTGTTATATAAATAATCTATTAATCAATTATTTAATGACAATTAATTGATAAACCCTTATTTGTGGGCCATCAACTGGAATGAATCAGTACAACTTATAGGTTTTATTATGAACAGATTAAGTCATTTTTCATTTTTCATGTTTCATTTTTCATTAAATGAAAACCCTTAACATTAATACGTTAATAAGCCTGATTTGTGGGCCATCAACTGGAATGAATCAGTACAACTTATAGGTTTTATTATGAACAGATTAACTTTCAGTTTTCAGTTTTCATTTTTCATTAAATGAAAACCCTTAACATTAATACGTTAATAAGCCTGATTTGTGGGCCATCAACTGGAATGAGTCAGTACAACTTATAGGTTTTGTTATGAACAGATTAACTCATTTTTCATTTTTCATTTTTCATTTTTCATTAAATGAAAACCCTTAACATTAATACGTTAATAAGCCTGATTTGTGGGCCATCAACTGCAATGAATCAGTACAACTTATGGGTTTTGTTATGAACTGATTGATTTAAAATTCATTATAAATAACTATTTTACATAATTAATCATTATATAACTCACTGATATTTAAAATCGAACTCACGTTAATAAAGAAGGTACCACAGCCCTATCGCTAAACAGTACACGACGGCGGAAATCCTCGTACCATTCAGTACCATTCAGCCTTAGAATAAATTCTAAGGCTAAAAGCTAAAGCAGGCTGAAGCCAGCTAAAACTAAAAACTTAGTGCCCTTTAGGGCACTTGAGCTTTTAGACAACGGCTTTAGCCGTTGGCGTTGGGATGGTATCGAAACTCTCTAATCTAACAAAGAAGACACCACAGCCCTATCACTAAACGGTAAACATTGATCACCAACTAGCTGATAATCCTCATGCCCTTTGCCAGCAATCAACACCACATCGCCCACCGCCGCCTGTTGCAGCGCATAGCGAATCGCTTCTTGTCGATCAGATATTACCGCCGTAGGTGTTGGACAACCTTGCACAATATCATCAATAATCGCTTGAGACGCCTCATGACGTGGATTATCATCCGTAATAATCACTTTATCAGCCAAACGTTGCGCCACCTCACCCATCAATCGACGCTTACCCCGATCCCGATCACCACCACAACCAAACACGCACCATAATTGACTAATAGGCAATGGCGTAATGGGTAATTGTTGACAGCTAATTTCCCCGTTATCCTGTCCCCTTTTCTCTGTTCCGCTCAAATGAGCGCGCAACGCTAACAACGCTTTCTCCAAAGCATCCGGCGTATGGGCATAATCAATAATAACAGTAGGCTGATGCGCTTGTCCAAATCGTTCCATGCGCCCAGGCACAGCGCGAAGGGTAGTTAATTGACTAAGAACATCTGGCAACGGAAATCCCATGCTAAGCAACACCGTGAGTGCCGCCAAAACATTACTGACATTAAACTGTCCAAACCACGGACTATATAATTGCCCATCTCCCCAACGGCTATAAACAACCAGCCGGCAACCGAGCGTATCGTAAGCACGTATTTGGGCATAAACATCAGCCATCTTATTATAGATACTATAAATTAAAGGTATCACCGATTTTGGCAAATCGGCCAAAACGCGTTGCCCAAACGCATCATCACTATTAATCACCGCCGTTTTTAAGCCTGGCATCATAAATAATCGCCGCTTAGCGTCGCCATATTGCCTCATCGTTTGATGATAATCTAAATGATCACGGCTTAAATTAGTCAATACCGCCGTGTCATAAACGATTCCATTGACTCGTCCTTGTGCTAACGCATGAGATGAGACTTCCATCACAACATTTTGTACATCTTGTGCCCGTAACTGAGCCAACAAGGCTTGCAGACGGATAGCATCAGGAGTAGTATGAGAACTGCGCTGCAAAGCCCCAGAAATCCCATAGCCCAACGTGCCAAGCAAACCACAGTCGCCACTTATTAATTGTAACATTTGGGCAACTGCGTGCGTTACCGAGGTTTTGCCATTAGTACCGGTAACACCAATGACGCGCAGACTGCGCGAAGGATTGTCATAAAACCGCGCCGCAATTTCGCCAACCTGTTGAGACAAATTAGGCTGAGAAATACAAGGAACGTTGCCCGGCAACATTTCAACAGCCGCAACGGGTGCCTCTTTAAGTATGGCTATCGCCCCGTTTTGCAAGGCTGACTTTATATAGATTTCGCCATGTGTTTGCGTGCCCGCGAGTGCAAAAAACAAATCGCCGGGGCGCACGACTCGGCTATCCAAAGTTAAACCCGTCACTTCGCTATCAAGCTCAGTGGGCAATTCATGGATTAATTGACTGAGAATACAACGGATTTTGGGAATAAACAGATTTGCTCTAGGCATTTTTGACTGCCCTTGGTAAATACAAAATAATCCTCCTCTTTTAATTTCCAGGGGTTTTAATTTCCAGACAAGCCCCAACGGGGCGACATTAATAAAGCCTGGGGCATCGCCCCAGGCTTTAGGCTGACTGGCTTTAGGCTGACTGGCTTTGGGCTGGCAGACTAGCTTTGGGCTAAAAACATGACCAAAAAATCTCCAGAAAAAATGCGTTTTGATCCTAACTGTTGTCACAATGAAAGAGAAGTTGAAAGCAAACTGATTGTGAGCTATCTTTTACCTGCTCTAGGCTACTCTATTAACTCATGGCGACAAGAAATAAAATATAACCGATTTCGTCTAGACTTCCTAGCAGATGCCAGCCAAACGCTTGAACCTACAACAAGCGTTGTTTTTGAAGCCAAGCACCCCGATAAGAATTTAAATGATCATATTGATCAGTTAAAACGCTACATGATAGATTTACACATTACTTATGGGTTGCTAACCAATGGCAAAGAAATTAGAATTTATCAACGCACCGAAAATCAGATTCAACTGATTTTTCACTGCTATGGCTATGGTATTGAAAACAGAATGGACGAGATTAGGGCACTAATCGCTAAAGAAACACTACTTAATCGCTCAAATCAGCAACTAGAACTTACCAAACGGAACGTTAACATGAAAATTATTGCCGTTTATCACAACAAAGGCGGCGTCGGCAAAACAACAACCGTCGTCAACCTCGCCGCCACTTTTAGCAAAGCCGGTAAAAAAGTCTTAGTGATTGATTTAGACAGCCAAGCCAACACAACTTTTGCTACCGGTTTAGTCAACTTCGGAGACGAAGAAAAAGATAACTTGAAAGACAGTTATATTTATCATCTGTTGAAATCACGGAAAGCGTTTTCCATCTCAGAGGTAGCAAGAACTTCCCGTTTTAGTAGCCACGAGATTGATGTGATACCTTCCCATATTCTTTTGATGAAACAAGAGAATGAACTCAATCAGCTTAAATATGTTCAAGGTATGCTGATTAAGAAATTGGAGGTTGTCAAGGATAAATATGATATTGTTCTTATCGACACGCCCCCTTCGTTAAATCTATACGCCGGGCTGGCACTGATAACGGCAGATTATTTGATCATTCCCTCTGATCTCAAACCATTTGCCAACGAAGGTTTAGAAAATGTTCAGGAGTTCATTAAGGAAAACAATGAATTTCGAGAATTGCTTAATCGTTCCCCCATCCAACCCCTAGGCGTTTTGCCCACCAAAATATCAACAAATGCCAAATTCATCAAAGGCACTTTGCAGAAACGTTTGGCGTTAATTCCGCAACGCTATCAATTTGAAGTAATGGACACCATCATCTTTGAAAGAGATGATCTAGCCAAGTGTACGGAGCAAAGCTTAGATATCGGTGATATGGAAGTCGCTGATCCCAGATCAATACTTGATTTTAAATCAAGTTCCAAGTCAGTGGCGGAGTTTCAACAATTAGCTCAAGAAATTTTGCAAAAAATCGGGGTATCTTCATGAAAAAAATATCACCCTCTATTGTGCTGGTTGAAGACATTCATTCATCATTACCTCGCAGCCAATTTTTGGAGGCAGATTTGGACGAGGCAGCCCAACTTATTTTAAAAATGGAAGGCACCATCACGCCACCAATTTTATTGGAAAATGGGGTAGATTCCTATACTGTCATTGAGGGAAATTTTGAATATTATGCGGCACTGAGAGCCGAGGAAATCGATCCCCTGAAAGGTGAAACAATAAACGCCTATATTGTTGAATCTGAACAAGAAAAGGCGGCGTATGAAAAACAGATCAAAGTGTTTAGGCAACGACAATCAGTGCCGCCACCAACGCAAACACTGCCCCCAGCCGCTCCGCCGGCGCTTGATGAACCCGTTGCCAAGCCAACTGAAGCGATTCCGGATGAGTTAAAGCCATCCCTACAGCCACAACCACCAACATTGCATGATGAGCTTGATGAACCCATTGCAATGATGCCAACTGAAGCGGTTCAGAATGACAGCAAAGTGGCTTTAGAAAAGACAATGAGTACACTCGTCGCCAAAAACGAAGCTTTAGAACAGACAGTGAATAGACTCGTTGAAACCAGAGACAATAAACTACATGAAAGCCTAGAAACCTTAACGCGTTTTATGGGCGATCAACTAAAAGATATCGGCAACCAAATTCGGCAACAAGTAGGCGATCAAATAAAAGCCCTTGGCGAGCAGCTACAAATTAAAACCACACAACCCTCGCCGGCAACGCCAACACCTTTGTCTCCTGTTACTGAACCAACTCTGCCGGAAAAACCACCGATATCCCCGGTACAACCATCCATTTTGGTAGAACCACCAAAACCATCGGAGGTAATACCGGTACAACCACAACAAACCGTTATAATCCCATCTACTCCAAAAGAACAGAAATTCATAGAAGATATCAATACATTACCTCTCTTTGAACTCCTTTCTAAATTGGAAAAGATAAAAGCGGTGAAAACAGTTCGAGAAAACATCATCAACGAAAGACAAAAACCAACCTTTCAGCCCTTTCAATCGCGTGATGAACTCATTGAACGGATTAAAGGCTTAGGTAAAAAAAGCTTAGAAAAAATGTTAAAACGTTGGTAAAACCAGAACGACAAGCAATTAATAACAACCACCACAACCTCGAAAGGGTTGAATCTGAAACGCAGTAACTCGCTACGCGAGATAATAGCCCCAGGTGGAACTTGGGAAAAAAACCACCCCAACCCCAAAGGGGTTGAATGTGAAACGCAGTAACTCGCTACGCGAGATAATAGCCCCAAGTGAAACCCTCATCCTTATACATAAGTTTTTAAACAATTTATTTTTATTGATTTTAAAGGGTAGACTCCACGTTAGGGATTCATTAAAAATCAATGCTCTTTTATCCGTTTATTTCGCGTATCCGTTGTACTTGTTAGGGAGCCACCTGGTATCCAAAAGACTTGTGTATAACGATGAGGATGAAACCTGGGGAAAAAAGCCAACCACCACCCGTAAATCTTTGAATGTGAATTGTTATAGAGATAACTGCACATTCAACCCCTTCAGGGTTGACGTATTTCAACGGCTTTTACCACAGGTTCCACCTGTGGCTATTATCTCGCTACGCTCGTTACTGCGTTTCACATTTTACCCCTTCAGGGTAATAATTACCTTTACCATAGCTTCCACTAAAGCTATTCACATTTTACCCCTTCGGAGTAAAGATTAATCTATTCCTTTTTCATTATTCCTTTTTCATTATTCATTATACCCCTTCGGGGTAAAGATTAATCTAGAGTATTTCATAAAAATCATTAGTAGCGTAGCACTTCAATCCACCCAGTCATCGATTTCATACAAAAACTTCGTTCCAGCGAGGAGTTTTCGATTATAGCTCGTTGACTGAATAAATACCCGATATCCAGGACAACTCAACGGTGACACATTGCAACTTTCTCCGATGGGAATACCAGCCATTTGCCGGGCTTTATCGCCAGAAAACAAATCGCCGGTTTTCAAATCCTGCAAAATGACTTCCTTATTCGCCTGAACCTTCACACGTTTGGTGAACTCGTAAAACCCCCGCCCAGTCTTGAACGTCAGGCCGTTGTCCAACACAAATTTTTTAATGGGCACATCAGCATCCACCTCAAGAACTTGGAAACGGCCACCGTCCACGGCACCCAATTCACCCACGTCGTCCGTAAACCTCTCAGACTCCTCGCGGCCCATCAGGGTTCCAATTATCTTATCAACCTGCCGGTTTATGCGACCGTTATTCGCAAGCTCTTCCTCAAACTGCTGAAGTTGTATGTCACCGTATTGTTTGAAACAAACCGCCATAATCATGTCCACAACAGTAGCGAACTGATTGAGTTCCAGATGAAAACCGCCCGTTTTCTCCGCAACCTCCCGATAAAACGCCGTAGCATGTCGGCGGCCGAGGGCTTGGACGGCATAAACATTAATACCCGCCTCCAAAAGCAACCCCAGTTCATTGCGCCAGTTGATATTTTTCGTATTCATAGGATAAGTGGGGCCGTGCGGCACATCGTCACCTATAAGGACGAGTACCTTAGATTTCCCGGCTATCCAAGACAAGCTGCGAGCCTCATGGAGCACCAACTCGTAGCACTCAGGACTGTCACCGCCAAATGTAGGCTCCACGCGCTGGACGAAGTCGCAAATTGCACTTTCGTTAGTGGATAGATCAAGCATTTTGGTGATGTAAGGATTACCCGCGTCACAATAGTCGCCATGAGCAATGATGCCTATACGAATGCCGGGAATATCCTTAAAAAGTCGCTTGATAAGACTCTTCACATTGCGCCTGACTTGCGTAAGACACGGATACATCGATCCGGTCGTGTCAAACGATACAACTACATCGATTGCCTCTGTTGCATCCATTGTTGCCTCCGGTGCTGGAGTCCAAAGCTTTAGCTTTGGACGGTTGCGTTGGAATCATTTTGGGGAGAGGGCGAACACGCCGGTTCGCAGTTTGGACTCCTGCCAAACTATAGATATTCAGATAATTAATTTAGTCTCCTTTAGGAGACAGTAGCTCTCAGATGGCTGCCTTCGATAATTATTTTTCTGAAAATCTATAAAGTTTGGACGGCTGCCAAACTAAAGTTTGGACTCCTGAATTTGAACTCTGATTCTGGTCTGTTTGGTTTGAGGGCCATAAAATCGTTTGGAAGTTTTCAAATGAAAGTATGGCCCTCTCTTTGTCGCACCAAAATAGCCATATTGTTTATATGGGTATTTGTTCGACTCACAGTCTTTGCGTTTTGCTTACCGGTTCCGTCTCAATGGCCTACTGGATTTGACTTGTTTCTATACAACACATTCAGTACAACGACGGTCGAAATAAGCGAATGTAGGAATAGTGGCGTTTTTTTTTACACACACAATTTGTTTATTTTTACGAATTTAGTTTGAGGTTGAATAAATACCGGAAAAAATCGTGGTTATTAGAGCCATTGGACAAAAATACCGAAATAAAGTCTATTTGGGTGGAGAAGAGATATAGTCGGCCCAAAAATATTGATAACTATTGATATTGGCTGGACATTATCTCAAAAAATTGACATTTTTTTATTTTTAAAGTATGATTAAAAAAGCTTGAGGTGGTTAGCCTTCCACGTCAAAAAAATGGACTCTCAAGCATTCAAGTAACCCTAAGCTCTCATTAGGCGAGGGGATAAAGGGCTGATACTCCCTTATTCAGAATTGTTGAAAGACATACTCCATAAAGGTAAGCATGTCAATAATTGTCAATAAAATTGTTATCTTATGATCAAAGTCTTAAAGAAAACGGACGCCAATGCCAGTCTTTCTGATTATGTTGAAAAAATTGAAGATATTCTCGTTGTTATTACCGCTGATGAAAAACCCGTTGCAGTTTTGATGCCGGTTGAGAATATCGACTTGGAAACCTTGTCAATGAGTACCAATTCTCAATTTTTGGAAATTATTGAACGTTCTCGGCGGCGCGATAAAACCCAAGGGCGGGTTTCCAGTGAAGAAGTGAGGCGGATGTTTGGGGAATAGTTTTTATTAACACATCCGATGTTTAGCAAACATCGGATGTGTTTTTCAATTTTTATGGAATACTATAGTACATGAAAGCGGAAATATCCAGCCTACCTTTAGTTGTACTAAGGGGTGGTATGAAAACTTCCGCTATCCGGCACTAAATTAAGGTTTTATAAAGAGCCAAAAATACTTTTTTATAAATCCTTTCTAAAATGCAATCCTTGTAGTTATTGCCCGTTCAATAGGAATGCACCCAAAATTAGCCGCGCGGATGAATTTGTTAATATTGGTAATATCAATGGTTCGGACAGTTTTTAAATAAATAGACTCCATTTTGTCAGATCGATAGGCGGGAGAAATCTTCACGACGGAGAGAAATTTTGAATTGACAAAAACGAGTCTTGTTATAAATATTGCTAATAGAGGTTTTAAAGTCAGCCCCAACGGGGCGATATTAATATAAAAAGGGGCAACGCCCCTAGATAGCCAGTGTAACTACCTAACGTGAGTTCGACTTTAAATCTCAATGAGTTAGAAAATTATTAGTTATATCAATTATTTAGTTATAATGACTTCATTATCAATCAGTTAAAAACAAAACCCATAAGCTGTACTTACTTCTTCCAGTTTATGGCCCACAAATAAGGGTTATTAACTTATTAAATGTAAGGGTTTAATATATAAAAATGTATTTTTAATCAATTAATTGTCATCAAATAATTGATTAATATATGAGTTATATAACTTATTGAAAAGTCGAGCTCACGTACCTAGCTTTGGGTTCGGAATGACAAAAGTGCAAATTATGCCCGTGCTGAGTATACTACAAACCCGTCAGGTTATCAGGCGGAATATTAAGCAACCGCAAAGCGCCTGACATGACTTTGGCAAACACTGGCGCTGCCACTTTTCCGCCATAATAGCTATCAGCGCGAGGCTCATCTATCAGCACCACCATCACCAAACGCGGCGCACTCGCCGGCACAATCCCGGCAAACAAAGCCAAATAATCACTGTCGGAATATTTTCCAGCAACGACTTTACGCACCGTGCCCGTTTTACCGGCAACTGAAAATCGGCTAATTTGTGCTAATGAACCAGTTCCCCCAGGTTTTACCACCGCTTTGAGCATATGAACTACTTGTCGCGCTGTCTTTGCTTGCATCACCCTTTCTCCTTGCTCCTTCGCCGTTTTTTCCTCATTAACCCGGATAAAATGAACCGGCGGTAAAATTCCCTCATTCCCCAACGCAGCATAAGCCCGTGCTAACTGCAACAATGTCACACTGACACCATAACCGAATGAAATACTCGCCCGCCGGGCGGTGTGCCATTCGCTAAAATATGGCAAATGCCCGGCAACTTCTCCCGGAAAACCACAGCCCGAAATACGCCCTAAGCCCACTTGCATCAAAGTCTGCCACAATCGTTTTGGCTTAAGAGATAAAGCAATTTTGCTGGCACCCACGTTACTTGATTTTTTTATCACAGTTGCCAAGCTAATGACACCATAATTACGACTATCGCGGACAGTGTATTTACCCAACCGCAAAAAACCGGGATGGGTATTAACACGGGAACTCGGGGCATATTTACCACTTTCCAAAGCGGCCGCGATGGTAAAAGGTTTAATCGTTGATCCCGGTTCAAATACATCGGTGACGGCACGACTACGGTAACGTTCACTCAGAAGTTCACGACGATTATTGGGATTAAAGGCTGGCTGATTAACCATAGCCAACACTTCCCCAGTGTGTACCTCCAAAATAATTGCCGCGCCGGCACGGGCGCGAGATCGCAGCACAGCCGCTTTCAATTCACGATAGGCCAAATATTGTAGGCGGCGATCAATACTTAAACGAATATTTTGGCCGGAACGAGGGATGCGTAGACTCTTCACAAGGGCAATCACCTGCCCAGTTTGATCCTGTATCACCCGTTTTGCGCCCGGCATACCCATCAGAAAATTATTTAAGGCAAGTTCCAAACCTTCTTGCCCATGATCATCGACATTAGCAAACCCCAAGACATGGGCCGAAACTTCTCCGCTGGGATAATAACGACGATATTCACGCCGTAAAAAAACGCCCGGCAATTTCAACGCTTGAACTTTGCTCGCCAGCGACGGCGAAATATGCCGTTTGAGATAAACAAACTCACGGTGCATACGTTTTGCCAACAAGGCCTCTAACTCAGAAGTTTTGATATCTAACAACTTCGTCAACATGGCCCACTTTTGCCGCGCAGTCACAAATTGTGCGGGATTAACCCACACCGACTCCACCGGCGTACTGATGGCTAAAGGTTCACCATTGCGATCCATAAGCATACCGCGATGTGCGGCTATCGACAGAGTACGCAAATGTCGGGCATTGCCTTGGCTTTGCAAAAAATTCGCATTGATAACCTGTAAATAAACGGCCCTACATAGCAACACGCCAATAATCAAGACAAAAATACCCAACACCCACTGCCGTCTTCCCCAAAACGGCAAGGTTTGAGTTTGTGGGACAGGACGTTTTTTTAAAAAGCGGCGCTGTCGTGGCAAGGCGTTGTGACGAGTACGTGTGAAGAGCACTGGCATTATTTAATGCGAATTAAGAATGAAGAATGAAAAATGAAAAATGAAAAATGAAAAAAAATGTCATTTCGTTTCGATTTCTGTTTCTTTGATCGGAGAAATCTTGAGAAATCTTGAGAAATCTTGAGAAATATTGAGAAACCTTGAGAAACCTTGAGAAACCTTCTAAAATCACTTTCAATCAATACGTTTTTATAAGTTATTGATTTTTAAAAAGCGGCGCTGTCGTGGCAACGCGTTGTGACGAGTACGTGTGAAGAGCACTGGCATTATTTATGCGAATTAAGAATGAAAAATGAAAAATGAAAAATGAAAAAAAATGTCATTTCGTTTCGATTTCTGTTTCTTTGATCGGAGAAATATTGAGAAATATTGAGAAATATTGAGAAATATTGAGAAACCTTGAGAAACCTTGAGAAACCTTCTAAAATCACTTTCAATCAATACGTTTTTATAAGTTATTGATTTTTATGATTCAATTCAACCCTTAATTCGCATATTTAGTTATCAGTTAGAAGAATTCAGTTATCAGTTTTCTAGATCGAACGTACTTCTTTGTCCGCGAAAATGATTTGGGTTCTGATATGTAAGAGAAACAAGTGAGATTAGGCGTAGCCTATCAAAATTCATTAGCTTCGCGATCCTGCGGTTCACAATTAGCAAAGCTTCGCTTCGGTTCGTTTACGTCACAATTCACAATTCACGATTTACCATTCACCATTCACCATTCAGCATTCAGCATTCACCATTCAGCATTCACAATTCACGGCCTTACCACGACGATGTCATCAGGGGTGGGCATTACCATGTCCAGTTGCTCACGGGCTATCGTTTCAACGCGATTTAGCTCAGCCAAGGTACTTTGTTCCAACTGCAATTGCCCAAATGAAACATTCAGCGCGTCACGTTGCTGTTGCAGTTTTTGTAACTCTGTAAAAAGCATACGGTTTTTATGCCGTACTACTACCACCGGTAGGGCCGACACAAACACAGCACACACCAATAAAACCAGCACCCATTTCATTTTCAATCGAATTGTCCGAAATATTTATTGACGCATAAGTCTATGACGTATTATTAAAGCCAAGGGCACCGCCCCTGGCTTTCTTATTTATTTACGGACATTTTCTTTTCAGTGAGAACTTCCGCTACTCGCATGATTGCACTACGGGCACGCGGATTTGCCGCGACTTCAGCAGCACTCGGTTTGACCGGTTTGCCAATGGTGCGTAAAGTGGGATGTAACGCCTTCGCCGTCACCGGCACGCCAGGTGGAAAATCATCACCTCGGACACAATCACGAATAAATCGTTTAACAATGCGATCCTCCAGTGAATGAAAGCTAATAACAACTAAACGCCCACCCGGCGCTAACACCTCTAGCACTTGTGGCAATACTTGCCGCAACTGTTCAAGTTCACGGTTGATAAAAATTCGTAAAGCCTGAAAACAGCGCGTCGCGGGATGTTTATCTTTTTCCCAAGCCGGATGGGCGGCCGCAATAATGTCTGCTAACTGGCGCGTTGTTTTCAGTTCCGTTTGCTCGCGTGCGGCCACTATCGCCCGTGCAAGGCGTCGCGCATGACGTTCTTCACCATAAGTTTTTAATACATCCGCAATCTCAAAGGTAGTGGCTTTAGATAACCATTCTCCTACACCGACGACTGTGACTGTCTCTGTCTCTGTCTCTGTCTCTGTGCTGTTTGGATTCATACGCATATCCAACGGCCCGTCGCGCATAAAACTAAAGCCCCGTGCCGGCGTATCCAGTTGCGGTGAAGAAACCCCCAAATCCAACAATACCCCATTTACTTTGCCCAACCAACCGCGCCTTTCAACATGCAGTGCCAACTGTGCAAAGTCACTATGGACGATGCTAAAACGGTTATCAGCAACACACAAAGCTTGCGCTGCTTGCACGGCCTCTGGATCTTGGTCAAAAGCCAGCACACCGCCAACCGTTCCCAAACGATTCAGAATCGCTTCAGTATGTCCCCCTCGCCCAAAGGTACAATCCACATAAATTCCATCAGAACGCAGGTTTAATGCTGAAAGCACTTGAGATAATAAAACCGGTTGATGTGGAGAAGGGTTGAGTGATTTTGGTTTGAACACCATTTAAAGAAGTACCGTTCAACGATGATATATTAGACTTTATCGGAAATAAACCCCTTTATTAACCTAAGTGTTTGTTTTTAGCTGATTATCGTTAATCAGCGGTTTTGTCTATAAACAGATGTTTTATTCGTAAAATTACGCCGAGAGTTTGATTTCCAATAATTTCTATTATAGCATGGATAAATTGGGCGAGATGCCGGTGAGAAATCCCTCGTTTAGTGCTATCCTTTATACGAGTACAATAATTGCCTAATCATGCTCTAAAAGCCAAGCGCATGGACATATAGATGTCCAGAAAAATTCTGTGCCTTCCTTCAGAGTTTGCCTTCCTTCAGAAGTTTTTACAAAGTACAAAACAATTCTTACGGACTATATACTTATACGGAACTTAACGAAAAATCCGTGAAAATGACATGCCGGAACTTGTCATAAAATGACTCTAAAAATTAGCGACTTATCATTAATTTAATCATTTTTCGCAATAGCGCAAAATCAAGCAGTAATCGAACCTAAGTTATTTATTTTTGTTCTGAAAAGCGGCCTTTCTGCCGAATTTTGCGGTATTGCCTTTTCATTTTTCATTAGTATATTACTGCCATTATTTGCGCTTTTGATGACACACCCTCTCGGAATGCGTTTTTCCATTGGAAAAACTTTGGCCTTTGGTGGGGAATAATCCCGCACCTGTTCCTTTCCCCGATGATGTTTAGGGGTGGGTTTCTCCGGGACAAAAACGCCATTTATGACACAGTGCCGTATAGAAACCAAGTTTCTTCAATAAACGGGATTAAAAGACTTTTGATGACCACATTCCATTTGTATCTTTGGTCGTCTCATCATGTCGAAAGCCCAAAGGCGGCCACTTTTGGCCGCGTAGCAGTGGGTTTCGGGCGGCGCTTCACACCATTGATAAATTATGCGAATTAAGGGTTAAATTGAATCTCATAAATTCTTGTAAGTGGAAAAATAAACGCGCTTTGACGCGCTTTGACGCAAGAGATATCTAAATTATGCTTGCGCTTTTGCGTCACTTGCGTGCTTTTAAAAACGCGCTTTGACGCGCTTTGACGCAAGAGATATTTTCTGGTTATTTAGACGACTTGGTTTAGGGGCCATAAAATGTTTCAAATTAAGTTATGGCCCCCAATTGCACCTCATTAGCCATACTTTTTATAGGTGTTTTATTACAACGAGTCCTTATAACGTCTCGATTGAATGGGCTATAAATGCGAATATCGATCTGAAAAATTAAAAATGTAGAATGAACATTTTAGGCTAAAGTTTTGCTCAGCAAAAAAAAAGACTTATAAAATCACTTATCTGAAAGACGTTTTTATAAGTCATTGATTTTTTATGATTCAATTCAACCCTTAATTCGCATAAATTATAACTGATAACTGATAACTGATATGTACCGTATTGCAGCTATACAAATGGCCTCTGGCTCCAATGTCACCGCCAATCTACATGAAGCGGCCCGACTCCTCAGCGAGACTGCCAATATGGGTGCAAAACTGGTTATTTTGCCAGAAAATTTTGCGCTGATGGCTATGCATCCAACTGATAATGTTGACATTCGCGAACCCTACGGCTCTGGCCCTATCCAAGAATTTTTGTCCCAACAAGCCGAACGCTTAGGGATTTGGTTGGTGGGGGGAACGTTGCCAATGGAAGCGGACGATCCGCATAAAGTCCGCGCCGCTTGTTTGGTGTTTGATAATACCGGACAGGAAGTCGCCCGTTATGACAAAATGCACTTGTTCGATGTCACCGCCGCCCCCGATGAACACTATTGTGAATCTCAAACAATTGAAGCCGGACACGACGTGGTCGTGATTGACACCCCTTATGGACGTTTAGGGCTGGCAGTATGTTATGATTTACGCTTTCCGGAATTGTTTCGCTGTATGCTCAGCCAAGGCGTAGAATTGATTGGCGTACCGTCGGCGTTCACAGCGGTCACCGGCAAAGCCCATTGGGAAGTCTTGGTACGTGCCCGTGCCGTGGAAAATCTTTGTTATGTGATCGCGGCCAATCAAGGCGGCTATCATGTCAATGGTCGGGAAACCTACGGCAATAGCATGATAATCGACCCGTGGGGCGTGGTGTTAACCCGTTTAAACCGAGGAACCGGGGTCATTTGTGCTGATATCAATTTGGAAAAACAGGCCAACTTGCGGCGTAAGTTTCCCGCTCACGAACATAGAACAATCCAATGTCCAAAATGCAATACGCCACAGACGACGTTAAGCCGCACGGAACTCACGGTACCGATTCATTTATGTTAACAAACGTTTTAAATAGCACTCCTTTTGTTAAGTGAATCTACCAAAGGCCAAAGAGACATAATGTTGAAAAGCCGCTTTGTACAATCCTTATTTGCTTGGTTTTTGGCGCAAATCGCCGCGATTTGTCAGTCCATTCGCAGACCTTATGTACTGAACCCCTGACTGGCCGCTTGATGAAAAATATTATGGATTCTTTCCGAAGAAAAACAACCTTCGACGCTTGCGTCGAAGACACCTCCGTTATGATTTTTGAGTTGTTAATGAATGGTTTACTATAAGTGAACCTTAAAAATTTCTTAACAAAGGTTTATGCTTAGAGACATGATTATAACCCAGGCAATCCACTTGTAATCTATTTTTCATAATACCAATTATTAATTGAATTTCATGTGTTGAAAATGGCTAGGGACAGATTACGCGACGCGATCCACCGACACCATAACAAGTGTTTCAATCCAGAATTGGTATAAAATAGATTTTTTTTGAGCTGGCTGATTTTTTTTTAGTAAATCATTGTTATATATACTAATTTAGGAAACGATTGCAAAGTATATCTCTATAACATAAAAAGTGGCCTCTCTTTTGCTTATAAAATAGTTACATTCAACATTGTCACTTTCATGGCGCTTGACTCCTTCGGGCCGAAGGAGAGCCGGAAGGAGTGGGTGAAAAACGAGGGTCTATGACTGTGTGCAGTATAATCCATTCTAAACTCATAAATACTCAATCTATTTTTGGAAAGGTCAAAAGAGGCTATTTAAAAATTATTTATATAAATCTTTGGTCCTATAGTCTAATGTGAGCGTTGATGAAATAGAAGGGTTGGAAAGATATCATAAAAATCTGCGTCTCTGGGCGCCGGGAGCGGACCATGAGCGCTGTATCGACCCGCCAAGTGCGGCCATTGTTCACTTAATTAATTAATAATTGCGAGCATAAGATGGTGTCTTCAATCACTCAAACCAAGGCTGAAGTTCAAAAACTTATCAAGCTGTACAATCAACTACAGCAAGAAGCCAAAACGGCTCCAACCGAGGAAGCGGCGCGTAAAGTCGCTCAAGCCGAAAAACTGGTTTCACAAATAAACACGCTACAATCGGCACTCAGCAAAACTAAAGCCATCGATCCCGCCACTGCGGCAAACACCGCCAGGACGGCCAAAACAGCTACCACCCCCTCTGCGACAAGTACCAACAAAGGGATTAAACGTACTGACTTGGCCGAGGAAAAAAGAGCTGAACTTGAACAACGCATTGGCCGTATTGAAGTCGCTCAGAAAAATACCCGTGCAAAAATCGAACAACTCAACGTAGCCAAAGCGGAACTTGAGCGTTTACAAATTGAGGCCGAAAAAAACGCGGTTCAACTTGAACACCGTGCCAAAGAGAAACGGCAGCCACAAGCACAGGAACTGGCTAAGCTAAATGACCGAATTCAGAGCAGAGAGGCACAATACCAAAGCCTCAAAAAAGAACTTGATACCGTCCGTCAACAAGCCCAAAAAGATGCAGAATTACTCAAGGAGCAACGTGATGCGGCCGTGGAAAGACAAAAACAACTAGAAAAAGAAAAAATGAGTCTCTTACGTTATGGGGGTAGCAGCAATGGCTTTTTGAATGGGTTATTGATCGGCGTAGGAGTAGGTGTTTTATGTATTGCGGCACTCGCTGTAGTAATCTTTAAGACACCGTGGTTGGATGAAGCAGTCTGCCTTCTGAAAGACTACCCCACAGAGTGTTCTTTTTCTCAAACAACGAATAACGACACCACGAAACAAAGTGCCAAACAACCGCCGGTTGAGCGTCAGCAATAGAGGAAACTAAAGTCATTAAAAGTTACCTTTTGATATCAAGTGATGACACCCTGTCGATTCTCTGAACACAAAACCTCTTTTCGAGGCAAACGTTTTTTAACAGTTGCCTCTAATTGTCTTTTGTCTACCTTTGCGATTGTGCGAATCACCGGTAAGGCGGGAGCAAATGCGTGTGTCTACCGAGCGGGTCAAAATCTGATTTCACATTGATACTATCCGAAAACGACTTTACCCCGTTATTTATAGTTGATTCCAAGAGGTTTTCGGATAGTCTCTAAAGAGTCGAAAATTGCGAGAATACGATTGTGTCTTCAATAACTCAGGCTAAGGCTGAAGCTCAAAAACTCATCAGGCGGTATAATCAACTACAGGCGGAAGCCAAAACTACCGATAGTACGGCGGAAGCCGCGCGTAAAGCGGCCGAAGCCAACAAACTGGTTTCACAAATAAGCGTACTACAACTAGCCATCACCAAACTTCAGGCCAAAGATAGAGAAGCTGCCGCCCAAAAAAAACCAGCCACGGCCAACAATAAAAAGCTTACCGCCTCGGCTACGAGGAGTCCGGTTGACGAAATTAAACGTACTGCCTCTTCCAAAATGGCGCTTGAAGAGCGCATGGGCCATCTTGAAGAGGCCCAGAAAAAAACTCGTACACAAATAGAACAACTCACTCGTGCTAAAACGGAACTCACACGTTTAAAACATGAGGCCCAAAAAAGTGCCGCTAGTGTGGTTAAAGAACGCCGCGCCCATGATGAAAAGTTGCAACAAGAACTGGCTAGGCTGATAGCGAAAAAGGAGGCCGAACACCAAGCCCTCAAACAAGAACTTGAGGCCATCCGTCAACAAGCCCAAAAAGATGCAGAGTTGCTCAAAGTGCAACGCGATGCGGCACGGGCAATGATGGAAAAACACAAACAATTGGAAAAAGATAAATCGCTTGCCTCGTATCAAAATCGCAGCAACAAGGGATGGTTGATAGGGGTAAGTGTTGTAGCTATTTTTGCACTCATTTTAGGCGGATTGCTGGCCATATTGTTTACACCCAAACCCCCCCCCGTTCCCCCGACAACGGTTGTTGAACCCCCAGAGCTACCTAGCAAGCCCTCGGTTGAACCGCCAGTGGTGCTGAACGTGGAACCGCTGGGAATATATCGTGACCAATTAAAAGATGGACAAGGGCCCAAGATGGTCATATTACCGAGGGGCACGTTCAAGATGGGTAGTAAAAACACTTTATTCTATCACGATGAACGCCCCAGGCATGATGTCACATTACAAAGTTTTTCTATTAGCAAATATGAAGTGACATTTGAAGAATATGACTGGTTTGCTTGGGCGACGGGCCGAAAGCGGCCAGATGACAGAGGCTGGGGACGGGAGCAACGACCTGTCATCAATGTTTCTTGGCATGACGCGAATACGTATACGCAATGGCTGTCTGACCAAACGGGCTATACCTATCGGCTACCTAGCGAAAGAGAATGGGAATATGCCGCAGCCGCCGGTTCGGAAAAGACCTATTGGTGGGGTTATAAACTCGGAAAAAACCAAGCCAATTGTGCAATTTGCGGCAGCCAATGGGACGCAATAAAAACCGCTCCAGTGGGTCGTTTTAAACCTAATCGTTTTAAGATATACGATACCATCGGCAATGTCATGGAGTGGACACTCTCGTGCTTTCGTTCCAGTTACCGAGGTGCCCCGGCTAAAGGGAACATCTGGGAATGGGAAGGTAGGAATTGTTCAAGACGGGTAGCACGTAGCAGTTCCTTTAAAAGTTACGAAAACGAACTACGCACGACGAGAAGACACAAGTATAGCCCCAACACTCGCATGGATACTTTAGGGTTTCGAGTGGTGCGTATTGATTAATAATGGGTTATAGGTAATGGGTAATGGGTAATGGGTAATGGGTAATGGGTGATTATGAATTGTTATAGACTCAACACCGTCAATTAGGGATATTTTCAGAAAAATAATTTCAAAACAGCCAACTTGTCTGAAAGCGAAAGTCCCCTAAAGGGGACTAAATAATTATCTGAATATCTATATGACGGTGCCCGGCACAATGTTCCACTACCAATGATCCGTTTTTTGGGATTCTTGTGGTTACCAATTACCAATTACCAATTATACTCAGCACCGCCAAAAATGGCGTTTTTTTGGGAACCAAAACACACCCAGAAATCCCCGGCTGACGTAAGGGAGTTACTCCCCTCTTGAGAGGGGGTGTGTATCAAGAGCTACTATTTTAACGGTGTTGAGTCTATACGGAATGTACTTCAAATCCGTGAAAATGATATCGTTCCCCGGTTATTCAATTCCTAGCAAAATTAGCGACTTACTGACGTAATCTTTTCATTTTTCATTTTTCATTAGTATACCAATTGCCAAAACGTTTTATTCTTCACCAGGGACACACTCACCGGCACAAGGCAAGGTAAATACCTGTTTGTCTTCCAAGCGTAATGCCGTTAATGCGCCGCCCCATAAACACCCGGTATCAATCGCATACACACCGTTATTTGCATAATAGCCCAGTGTCGACCAATGTCCACAAATAATCTGTAGGTTGCAACTGGCACGTTGCGGCCACCAAAACCAAGGCTGTTCTTTATCATTATTGGTGTCAAACGAGGGTGCGCCCTTTTTTTTCAGAGCTAATTTACCTTTGCCATTGCAGTAACGTAACCGCGTAAAACAATTGGTAATAAAACGCAGCCTCTCCCAACCCGTCAGTTTTTCTTCCCATTTTTTGGGTTCATTGCCATAAAGATTAGCCAAATATTCTTGGTATTTTTGACCACGTAAGGCCTCCTCAACTTCGGCTGCACATTGACGCGCTTGCAACAAATCCCACTGCGGCGGAAGGCCTGCATGAATCAGGGTCAATCCGAGATCGGCATCGTGATGAAGAAAGGGCCGACGACGCAACCACAGAAGCAATTCTTCACGATCCGGGGCTTCCAAGATGGGAGTGAGCGTGTCCCGTGGTTTAAGATACTCGGTGTTACCGTATGCAACAGCCAGCAGATGCAAATCATGATTACCCAACACGACAATGGCACGCTCTTTTTTCTGCATAAAAAACCGTAAAACTTCCAGAGAATTTGGCCCTCGATTGACTAAATCGCCGGTACACCACAAGACATCTTGGCTGGGATTAAACGGGATAAGTTCAAGTAGGCGTTGTAATTCAGTGTAACAGCCCTGTATATCACCGATTGCGTAAGTTGACATTGAGTAAATCCAATCAAAAAAATTTAGATTAACACAAATGACAAACCGTTGCTCCCCTCACCCCCTCTTTTAAAAAATCCGATGTCTTTGAGACATCGGATTTTTAGCACTGATAACGCAAAAAAAATTTTTTCAATAACATACCGACTTGTGGGTAAAGATTAGAGAGAGAATCACCCTCGCTCTTGAGGGCGTTTTTATGGCCGCAGCGCGGCCATAAGCGTAGGGATTGGATTTCAAACCCTGCTCACCCAGCAAACCCCACATAAAATATAATAAAATCAATCAGATAAAAAAGAGTGTCTTGAATTTAAAGGCAGAGGGCCGGGGTGAGGGTGAAAATTACGCGCTGTCTTTACGCAGCAAAATCTGCCGAAACCACCCACCCGCCAAAGCCGGCGTATCAGTCAACACCGTCAAAGCAGGATGGCTTAATTCCTCAAACACGACATCGGTACGTGTAGCAATCTTGCCGATTAAAGGACTGAGCATTCGGCGCACTGGCGCACGTTGACCGGGTTTTAAGAATTTATCAAAAATAAAAAGCTTGCCGCTAGGCACCAACACTCGTGTCGCTTCATCTAAGGCTTGTTGAGGAAAAGGCACCACGACTAAAATCAAGTGCATAATCACCACATCAAAGCACTGATCCGGATAAGGCAATTGCATCACATCGCCTTGATGTAAACTGACATCTTGTGTGGTGATGCGACGTTTAGCGCGTTTTAACATCCGATATGTCAAATCTATGCCCGTATAACGCGCTCCCGTAGGCAGGTAGGGAATATCTAAACCGGTGCCTATTCCACACAACAAAATATTAAGCCCTTGCACTTCCTCGCCCAACTGGGCAAGACTACGTTGCCGTGCGGCACGGGTAGGGGCCGCAACCATCCCATCATAAAGAGGAGCGAGCAAACTATAACTGTGTCGCAGCGTTTGATTTAACATTGATAGTGAGAGTACAACGGATGAAAGGGAATAAACGGATTTTTTCTAGGCATTTTTTTGAGCGCCCTTGGGTTTTGATTTAGGCGTATTTTCGTTACCGTCTTATGCTTTTCGGCAAAAGCATGCATCTGTGCGTTCCGTATATATGAAAAACTGTAACAGGCCCTATGGAGACTGGGGAATGAGGAAAGGGGAAAGGGGGGGGATGAATGGGGATTAAAGGAGGGAAAAGAAAGGGGTGGGGTGAACGATGGGGATCGAACCCACGACCACCGGAACCACAATCCGGAGCTCTACCAACTGAGCTACGCTCACCACTTTTATGACTTTTTATGTACGCCCGGCAGGACTCGAACCTGCTACCCTCAGCTTCGGAAGCTGATACTCTGTCCAGATGAGCTACGGGCGCATAAATAAACGATTGGTCGGGGTAGAGGGATTTGAACCCCCGACATTCTGGTCCCAAACCAGATGCGCTACCAGGCTGCGCTATACCCCGCTGGAAAAGAGGCGCGTATGATACGCCTACAAAACTTTTACGTCAAGACCCAATACATTTTAATTAACAAATGTTTTAAATCGCTAACTAATGCACACAAAACCGAAGTCTTGTGAGGGATATCTCCCAATGCCCCTAATTCACAAGGGCGCATAAATGATGTTATTTACCAAAGAACATCATTTCCTACGTTTGTGAGGGAAAAGAAAGGGGTGGGGTGAACGATGGGACTCGAACCCACGACGACCGGATCCACAATCCGGGGCTCTACCAACTGAGCTACGCTCACCACTTTTATGACTTTTTATGTACGCCCGGCAGGACTCGAACCTGCTACCCTCAGCTTAGAAGGCTGATGCTCTGTCCATATGAGCTACGGGCGCATAAATAAACGATTGGTCGGGGTAGAGGGATTTGAACCCCCGACCCTCTTAAACAAACCAGATGCGCTACCAGGCTACGCTATACCCCGATGGAAAAGAGGCGCGTATGATACGCCTACAAAACTTTTACGTCAAGACCAAATTAACAAAAATATCATAATTTTAATTATCTTATTGATTTTATTAGAGTAACAAATTATTTTGTTGAATCCAAACCTTTAGGTTTGAACTTTTAAAATCAAAGAGTTGAAATTTTTTCTGGTTATAACGGATGAGAAAAGGGGATCCCTAATCTCGTGGCTTTAAAGCCTTGATAAGTGTCTCAATCTGAGTAGATTTGGGGGTAGTCCCATTGTTTCCTAGGCGGTTTAAAGATTAACAATTAACAATTAACAATTAACAATTAACAATTAACAAGCCCTTGCCTTTCATCCGTTACAATCATAAATTTTTATCGGCAAAACTTTTTCTTGAGCACAGATATACTTTGCACCAAATTGTGCTTTTGTCATTTCGACTTGAAGAGAAATCTTGTTGAAATGGCTCCATTGTTCTCAAGTTCAAGTTCAAGTTCAAGTTCAAGTCTTACCGGGTTTTTAAAGGGGCCATGTTGTAGAATTGATAGGTGCTGATTTTGTTAATGGCCCACTTTTGCCACTTGCCCAAGATAAATCTTGGACTCCTGTCCAAGATAAATCTTGGACTCCTGAATAGGAAGTTTTTACTCTCCACTAAAAAACGCATACTGTCCCACTTGACACTGATTAACGCGCAAATGGCTAATGATTTGCTCTGGCTCTGGAATCTCGGAGTGACTTTCAGCCAGTAAGGTATGCAAGCCGGTAGCCGGTTTGGCGCATAACACCGCGACTAAGTTATCGCCCCCAAACGGCGGTACAACTTTTAGCGGGGGCAAATTGTAAGGAAATTCTTGTACAATAGGCGAGTCTTTGTACCGAGACAACGGATACAAAAATTGCAACTTCCCATCTCCCGTCATATTAACTAAAGTTAGCGCGTTTAGGCCTTCGGAAGTGTCGCCGGGAGTAATGCTAAAATGCAGCACATTTCCTTTTTTATGTAATTTATCCCCCTCGCGCAAATCGATGCGAATCGGTTTGAGGCGCATATCAAACTGCGTTTCTAAAGCCCGTAATAAACGCTCTTTGTCCACGAGTCGCTGCCAACGGTTGGGCGCGTTGCTTGACAACGTGGCGATTTTGTCGCCGGTGTTGTTAAACACCTCAGTCCCCCGGTTTGTCCCCACAAAGCGTAAATCAAAAGCTTGGCTTGAATTAACCAAACGGACATGCTTTAAGCTTGGCGTACTCGCATTTTCTACAACAATGGCAATGTCAGAAATGTTAGGTTGTGTGGGCGGGGGTGCAAAGGTTGACCCAGACGGTAGTGTTACCACGACTTGCGTATCCGCACGCGGCAGCAATTTGGGCTTTTGCAGATTATTCATTTTATCGCTGACTTTTTCTTGTAAAAAACGGTCAAGTTCGCCACGTTCCAAACGCCCGTTTTGGTTGCCATCAGCTTTACCGTCCAAGGCTTGAGCAAAATACCAACTTAAAGCACCGTGTTGTTTGCCCTCAAACCTCGCTTCGGCCACTTCTAAGCTGTCGCTATGAACGGCCGTAATGAGGGTGACATGCTCTAAGGGTTTAGCTTCATCACTTTGGGTTGGTAGCGTGGGCAAGGGTGGAGGCGCATCCACTGGAATATCCCACTGTCCCCCGGCACGAGAGCGCCCCACTTTTCGCGCCAGAGAACGTACCATGCCGCTGGAGTGACAGGAATCGGCCACAAACACAATATGGTAATCACTGGCCTGTTTAAACAGGCCATACAATTCTTCATCTTTGATGATACCTTGATTAGGTTGTTTAAAATCATGGAACATCAGGGTTTCATCTAAATTGTCCGCCTCATCTAACGGAGCAGTGTCGGTTTGCTGTCCACCGTGTCCAGCAAAAGTCAATATCAGGGTATCCCCCGGCCGGGCTTGTTCCAGCATGTCTTCCCAAGCGCGAATGAAACCGGCACGAGTGGCCTCAGCATTCAATAATACCCGTTCATCAGGCAATTGCACTTTAGCGCGGCGCAAAGCGTTTCGCAATAAGTTCGCATCATTGACAGCGCCTTGTAGATCGGTTAATACGCCATCTGCGTGTCGATATTGATCAATGCCTACGACTAAAGCGTGTTGTGCAGCGGTAGGTGGCACCACCGGGTTCTCGTTATCTGGCACCGGTGGTGGCGAAATTGGTGGTGGCGAAATAGGATATCCGGTGTCGGTTGTTCTGTCATTGTTGTCTGGCGGCGGTACATGGATGGGACGAGTACCACGCACCGGGGGATTATGATTGCAACCCTGGAGAATCAATCCAAAACCCAACAGCACATAAACGGCTCGCCGGCATAGAGTAAACAAATTGTTGTACATAATGGCCTCACTAAGTTATCAGTTATCGGTTATCAGTTATCCGTTAATCACTAATTATAGTGTTTGCTGAATGCGTCAGTTTGAATAAGAAGGAGTGCAAACTTTAGTTTGCACGGCTTTTGCTAGATAAAGTTTGGACGTCGGTACCGTCCAAGCTGAAGCTTGGAGTCCGGTACCAAAACTGCCATTAAGTTAGGCAACAAAACACCTACAAAAAGTATTAATAATGAAGTGCGACAGAGGGCCATAACTTAATTTGAAAACGGTATTTTATGGCCCTCAAAATCTAGCGTCCAAAAACATGCCAAAAAATAGGTTAATAACAGGGCCCACGTATCACTGATTTGCCAAACTAAACTCCCGCGGCGGCTGCCAAAAGTTTGGACGACTCGTTGTTTGCGTGAGGCGATTACAAGCCTACTACAAACGGGCCTTTTCCTTAACTGAATGGCATTGCCGGTACCGTCCAAACTAAAGTTTGGACTCCTGCTAAAGTTTGGACGTCGGTATCGTCCAAACTAAAGCTTGGACTGAGTTGCCAAAATATATTTTGACTTATGATGCGAATTAAGGGTTGAATTGAATCATAAAAAATCAATGACTTATAAAAACGTCTTGATTGACAGTTATTTTATAAGTCTTTGTTAATTCTTCATTTTTCATTTGATCGCGAGATATTCGCATTTATGGATATTGGCAACGCAGGTTATCAGAATTACTTGATGGTTAGTAAAATATAATTATTGATTGATTTCAACATGAAAGGTATTAGTATGAAACAGATACTTGTCTATTTGTTAGCCGCGTTACTCTTCAGCGGTTGTGTCGCTTCTACGCCCACAAAAACTCAAAGTGAGCTAGAAAATCTAAGTTTTATGGATACCTCGGTATTTGATCAAAATCTTTCTGAGTCCATGTCGGCCGACACTGAAAATATCAATGTAGCCATAACGGGGCCGGTTTCGATTAACCAAATACCAAAGCGTTTGGGTAAATGGTTAAGCATGGTGGTTGATAAGCAGGGGCGTGTGAATGTTGAACCAAAAACGAATACCAAAGTACTTGGTGCTGTTTTGGGATTGTTGCCGACCGCTTATAGTTTTTTAAAGGAAGAATGGTCTTACGGTTCCGTTGTCAATTATAACGCAACTATTTTTTATGAGCCAGAAACCGGGTTGATTAAGAAAGTTGTGTTTACTAAAAGACGCGATGCCCAAGATTTTGCAACTGATTAGTCACTGCTCTACATCGCTCACTATACTCAACAATTCGGACTTGGAATCCAAAGCTTCAGCTTTGGGAATTGGAATCCAAAGCATCAGCTTTGGGAATTGGAATCCAAAGCCTCAGCTTTGGGAATTGGAATCCAAAGCCTCAGCTTTGGGAATTGGAATCCAAAGCCTCAGCTTTGGGACTTGGAATTGGAATCCAAAGCATCAGCTTTGGGAGTTGGAGAATTGGAGTCCAAACTTAAGTTTGGCAATTCGGAGTTGGAATCCAAAGCTTCAGTTAATTAATAGTTAATTGTTAATTTTGGAGACTTGTGGTAAAGGTAAGTTTTGCAAAGGGGGATTAAGGGATATTTGACTCATTTCCGTTGATACGTGAGAATTCCATTCACCCAAAATCCGCTCATTTTAAAACCATCAGGGAAATAGTGAGTTCCACGTCCATGTCTCAGTCCATTACTAAAATCGCCTTTATAAAATTGACCATCCGAATATTTCATCTTTCCATAACCATGCGGAATGCCATTTTGGCATTGTCCCTGATATAAACTGTCACCAAATTTCAAGGTACACGAGCGGTTTTGCTCTCTGATTGGCGTTTTCCCTGCAAAGTAAAAATCCCTTGTTAAGGAGGAAAATTCCCAAGGTGTTTGCACACCATTGGTTTCCCGTTTGACAGCAAGGCGCACTTGTTTGAACATTTGTTCAATAGGCAAGCCCTGCTGATGAATATATTTTAGTAGGTATTTAGTATAAGGGCTATTGCGTCCTCTACCATCGTTTGCAACTTCCCCGGGTGAAGTCGCGTAGGCAATCAATGAACCGTCAATATTGCCCATTCTTGCCAGTCCTTTCTGCATACTCTTAAATCCACTTTTAAAAGGATTATTACGGCACGCATCAAGAATAATAATGTTGGTTGTGTTAGCGGCTCCCTCCATTTCAGCCAACACATAGCCGGCAGCGACAGATTTGTATTTGACATCAGAGACAGAGAGTCTAGTCACACTGGTAGGAATGAGGTAATTTTCCTCCTTATGCTGCGCCCCATGTCCAGAGTAATAAAACAGCCCAACGGTGTCTTTACCCAGTTTTTGTGTAAAGGCAAGAATGGCTTCTTCCATCGTTTGCTGGCTCGCGTTTTCTTTGTGTATGACTTCAAACCCTAAACTTTGCAAAGCTCGCGTCATATCTCTGGCATCGTTGATTGGACTTGTGAGCGGAGCAAACGAATAATCAGCATTGCCAATGACTAGGGCAACCCGTTCTGAGGCTTGTGCCGGTTGAATTGAAAAAACCAGAACACCGCACAGTAGACTACATAAAAAAGTCAGCCTAGAATAATTAAGCAAGAAACGATGACTACTCATACGTTTATCCTTGAGGTTAGATTTCAGAAAAATTCTGTACAAACTTTAGTTTGTACGCCCCAGTCAACCCCGAAGGGGTTGAATGTAAATAGCCTTTCAGGCAACCTGTTGTTTTTGTGGGTTTTGCGTCAACCCTGTAGGGGTTGAATATGAATAGCCACAGGTGAAACCTGTGGTAATGGTAAAGTCAAGCTTCAACCCCGAAGGGGTTGAATATGAATAGCCACCGGTGCAACCTGTGGTTTTTGTGGGTTTTGCGTCAACCCTGTAGGGGTTGAATATGAATAGCCACCGGTGCAACCTGTGGTTTTTGTGAGTTTTGCGTCAACCCTGTAGGGGTTGAATATGAATAGCCACCGGTGCAACCTGTGGTAATGGTAAAGTCAAGCCTCAACCCCGAAGGGGTTGAATATGAATAGCCACAGGTGAAACCTGTGGTAATGGTAAAGTCAAGCCTCAACCCCAAAGGGGTTGAATATGAATAGCCTTTCGGGCAACCTGTGGTTTTTGTGGGTTTTGCGTCAACCCTGTAGGGGTTGAATATGAATAACCTGTGGTAATTGTTCATTCTTTATTTTCCGGTACATCGTGCCAAATACCGTGATTATCACGACACGCTTTGGCTTCTTTCAATACCCGCCGTCCGTCAGGCGTATAAACTTCAGTTTTATACACGAGACAGGGTTGCTGACTGGGAACCGGCATTTCCTCAAGCTTAGCCTCCTCTTTTGGTGGCACCTCCATACCAGTGAGTGGTGCCGGCGTAGAAGAAGAAAGAGAAGGCGGTTCTTCAATGACAGGTGTAGAAGAAGGCTTCTTATCAACAACACGCTTCTTATCAACAACACGTATATTCCCAGATTCTACTTGTACTTTCGTATTATTTAGACTAACTGTTGTCGGAATAGTGTTACAACCACTGACGAGCAGTGTCATCAAAAAATAGGTAATGAATTGTTTCATAATAAACGACTCCTTTCTCAGGCATCCCCTCAATGCCATACCGTACGGAAAATGCCCACATTTATCAAACATTTCTTCTTAACTTAATGGCATTGAGGCATCCCCTCTCAAGAGGGACTTCCTAATCAACACCCCCCAAAACAAAAATCTCCACTCAGAGAGGCATTGTACCAAGGCACTTGTTCGCCGCTGCTGGCTGTTTTAACTGTTTGGCGTACTCGTTTAAACACCTCCTCTATTTTTAAGCCGGGCGTTTGTATCGCTTGAATGAGATATTGAGTGTATAAGCCATTGTTGCCACTCCCTAAACCATCGGAGGCCGTTTTATTAGGGCCGGTGGCATAAGCAATCAACATTCCATCGGCCTGTATCTGTGTCCGTGCCAAGCCGCGCCGCAGACTACGGCTAAAGTTTTCCGCCCTAAAGGGTTCATGCATAGTACCCAATTTATTAACAAATCTTCACAAACAATACCAATTCTTCGGCATGTGCTGGAAAAAATGATTGACTTTTATTAAAAAAAAGTCTATAATTAAACATTATAAAGCGGCAGGTATCTGGTTCAGTACTCAACTGAGGACTGGTAAAACCTGAGACTTACAATCTATCAATTTGCTTTTCCCCAAGCGAATTCAGATTGTATAAAGCGGCTCTCGATAATTTTCGGTAGCCTTTGGTAGATTCACCCACTCTCAGGAGTGCTATTGTTAACTTTTGTTAACCTAAATGAATCGGATTATCGCGGCAAGCATCTAAAATCACAATGTTCAAGAAGCCATTATTGGCTTGCTCCATTCTTTGCACAATTTCATCCACATCTATCGCACCGTTTTGCACATCGATCTCGTCGCTAATGTGATCATTATTAATGGGTATCAGATAATTATTCTTTTTAATTTGTACGCCGTGCCCGGCAAAATAAAACAGTCCTACGCCTTTGCTGGCAGCTAAACGCTGTCCAAACTGACGAATGATTCGCTTCATTTCGCCATAATTGATATCCGTTTTGAGAATGACATCAAAACCTTTTTGTTTCAACACGTTAGCCATCATTTTGGCATCATTCGTCGGATTACGGAGTGGGCGATATTCATATTTACTGTTGCCTATCACCAAAGCGAGTTGTGCCATCGTTCCATAAGCTGTAGAAGGAGAGGTAAAAGGTTTCATAACGTTATACGGAACGTACTTGAAAAAGGTAAAATAAGATGTTATGGATCACTTAAGTGAGTAAACAAAAGTCTTTTTGAGGCTCATAACAAGCGTAATAGTCGCTAAAGCGACTACTACAAACCGGTTTATTCCTAAAAGAAGTTGTACTCATTAACAACTAACACATCATCACCCCTTAAAAGACCCCTCTTCCCTCTTGAGAGGGGCCGGGGTGTGTTAGAGGGGCCGCTGTTGTGTTGGGGTGTTAGGGGGGTGAAAATCATTAATCATTAATCATTAATTATTAATAATTAATAATTTTGAAAAGGTGTGAATGAGGACTATTTAGCCACAAATTCCACCCGCCGATTGAGCATATCAATTTCAGTCTGCGTATAGCTGTCAGGATTATCCAGTTGTAGCGGGTCTCTTTTGCCTTTACCGACAGTATAAATCCTCGCTTTGACACCAGCACGTCGCAAATAGCGTCTCAAGAAATTAGCGCGTCTTTTCGATATTCTATTGTTGACTCTATGACTGCCTTTTGAGTCAGTATGCCCAACCAGTGTCACTCTTCTGAAACGGTGCTGTTTGATATAGGCTGCCAGTTGCTGTGCGGCGTACTCACCTTTTTCGCTCAGCCTATATCTACCAAATCCAAAGAGTACCGGTATCAAGCGCTTTCTGGGCTTAAAACCGCGCACACTGCTACGCATCACACCACTGGCTTGCCCGGAACGGCTAACAGTGGCATCTAAGTTACCAGCTAAGATTTGTGCCTGTGAAGCCAAGTTGTAGATTTTTTGAATCACAGCTTGTGGCGGCGAGTTAGGCGTGGATTGTGGATCAGCAATCAAGTCCAAAGCTTGATTATAAAATTGGGAGGCGTCTTGCCATTGTTTTTGGCGTGCGGCAATATCCCCACGTACCACTTGTGTGCTCCAAACGATTGTGGGCGCACGTTTCAGCAAAGCTTTGGCTTCGCCTAATCCGCCTTGCGGCGTTAAATTATCGGCCTGTCTCGCCACAATTTGTGCCATACTGCGTTTTAGCCACTCTAAATAATTCGATGGACAATCAGGCTGAGCCTCGAGTGTGGGTAATAACGCCTCTAATCTATCTAAGTCCTTGGCTTGCACTGCCTTTAAGACTTGGGTTTGGTAATGGGCACACGCGGCTAAACTACTGCTAGGCAACCCCGTCGCCAGTAGTGCAATACACAAAGCAATGCCACTCGTCACGAGTGTTGATGAGGATAAAATCGTTTTGTTCACCTGCATGGTTTTCCTCTCCTTTCACATGTTTACGTTATTAATTATAGTCTAAGTTTGAAGGTGTGCAAAAAATCCGCTTTATGTGCGACTAAAAAAAAGTGGCAAGTCCCAAAGCCGTTGACAGATACCATCCAGGAAATGGAGGGTATCTGTGTCGTGCGGGGGTGGTGAAAATAATTAACAATTAATTATTAATTGCCCCTCAGTTCCCCCGCTGGAAAAGAGGCGGCCCTTTCTAAACATTTATTTGTGGGCAAAGCTATGCCTTTTCAAAGGGGGGATTTTTCAAATTAACAGATTTGTTGCAGGTTAGCCGCAAATGTTACCCTTACCTTTTACTCTTCACCCTAGCCCCGGCCCTCTCCCCCAAGGGCTAATCTTGGCACATAATTAAGTATGTTATTGAAAATAATCACAAAATTAATTTTCAGTCGGCCTCGTTAAAACTTTAAAAAAATCCGATGTCTTAAAGACATCGGATTTTTAGCCTTGTGATGGGTGAATAGGGATATTTTGGCTTACCCACGAACTCCGCGCCTAGCGGCGACTAATTCGGTATTCAACTACCGCGATGGACCAACGCACGGGGCGATTAGCGCCGTATTCTTGCTGCAAGGTCTGATCAAGTTGTTGGCGCAATTGTTGTAACACCGCCTGAGCTTCTCTGGAGCGGACTTGTTCAAACGCACGGGGCAGCAATTGTTGTACTTTCGACAGTTGATCTTCTACCAATAACGCTACCAAGAGTCCCTTGCCCAAGGGTTCTTCAGCCACGAAGTCAAACCCATAAAAAGGATCGGGAATGGTTAAAGTTTGCCCCTTCTTGACATGGCCGTGTTTGCCTTCTTGTTCGCTGTACTCATTAGGAAAAATGCGCGTTAAGTCACCGGCACTATTGATGTCAAACAATAACAAGTAGCCTTCGTGTTCGCTGCGTACCCGTATTTTCATGGTTTGGCCCACACGAAAACGCTTACGCGGTAACACTTCAAGTCGCAACTTGGCGTGGTTCTTATGGGGTAACACATTGGTCACTTGTTCGGCCGTGTTAGTGGTTTTTGGGGCCTTACCGGTGCGTGCATCCACCGCTAACATTTCTGGCTTAGTCTCTAATTGTGGACTCAGTCTCCCGGCTTGGCATTGATGAGGATTTCTGTCGCAGTAGGCTTGTGATTCACTACGGACGTACTCTAACACTTCGGCATGGCTGACTTTGCCATCATAATTACTGTCAGCGCGTTTGTTTTGGATAGCGTCGATAAAGCGGCGTGTAAACACACCACGATAGGGCTTTTCAATGTCCACCAAGGCCACTTGGTTAGCGGCGACGGCACTATAAGCGATCACATTTTGCCGGGTAGCGACAAAACCATCTTGCTCAAGACGGCCTCTCGTCAACAAACCGCGTGTCAAAGCCCGCTTGGGCGGCCCAAAGATGGGAATTTTGATAGTCTCATTCGGTCGGCGTCGTGCGATACTCCGTGTCACAGTGCCAGAATGACACGCATCAATAATCACCGTCACTTGTCGCCCATTTAAACGTTGCAAAAAGGCATTAATCTCATCATCGATAATCATCGTTTGACGAGTGCCTTGAGTTTCTACGGGACACAGGGTTTCATCATACCCATCGCTTTCATCGCGGGTACCAGAATCCCTCGTGTAAAAGCCGTGTCCACTGTAATAAAACAACACCCGATCACCGCGGCGGGTGCCTCCAATCAGCCAGCGCTCAAAGGCATTTAAAATACCCTTACGGGTGGCATTGGCATCAAGCAAGGTACGAATTTGGTGAGATTTATAGCCCCACACGGATTGAATAAATCGCCGCATGTCTGCGACATCTTGTTTACTGCCTTTCAATGGGCCCACATACCAATAGTCATCAATGCCCACTAACAGCGCACGGTCTTCTGCGTGAAGGGGGCCTAGAAAAAAGACTAATAGTAGGCCAGTGAGTAATTTATGGGTTAGCGTCATAACAATTTCCTCAATGGATAGTCAGTGAATGGCGAATTATACGGGTAAATCAGTCAAGACACAAAACTTTAGTTTGGCCGGAGTCCAAACTTTAGTTTGGCCGGCCCAAGTTAAAACTTGGACTCCGGTTCTATCAACCGTGCCATTGGGTTTTGTTCCCCTCTTTGCCATAAAAGGGGGAATTTTGGGCCTACTTGACCGGTATTATTATCAGTTAATGGCCCAATTTCGCCAACAGTTCTTCACGAGAGGATTGTAGGATTAGGCGTGATGATTCCTTGGGCGGTAATTTAAGCAATCGCTCAATAATCTGTGAGAGGGCTTCATCAATCGCACCAAATCGAAGCAGGAGCAAGTTTTCAACAATCTCTTGGCTTCGTTTGAGGCCTTGTTGAAAAAACTTTTGCTGCCGTTCTTCGACAATCTCTGATAAGTTCATAAGTACCTCCTTATCATCTTCGGTCAATTCGTCTTGGGATCCGAGACAAATCTGCCACTTATAGAATAGATATTCCTTCCTGTCCTTGTAGATATTTGGACTTATTTTTACCCTGAATTTTGTAAGGCTATTGGGCACTGGTTTGGGGGCCATAAACCCGTAATTCGTTTATCCGCGTAATTCGTTGTACTTGTACTTGACCCTGAAATCTGAAATTTATAAGGCTATTAGACACCGGTTTGGGGGCCATAAACCCGTAATTCGTTTATCCGCGTAATTCGTTGTACTTTACCCTGAAATTTGTAAGGCTATTAGACACCGGTTTGGGGGCCATAAACCCGTAATTCGTTTATCCGCGTAATTCGTTGTACTTGTACTTGACCCTGAAATCTGAAATTTATAAGGCTATTGGACACTGGTTTGGGGGCCATAAACCCTACTACGATGAACAATTTGTAAAATGCCAACTATAAATGACTCGCCAATCCCCGACTCGATAGCGATAAAGCCCTGCTAAAGTTCCTTTCAATGGTTTGATATTGGGATGATTAATAGGATTATCACGTAAACGCTCAAAGCAACGGTTCAATCGTCGTGCTAGATTGATATCGGCTTGTTGATAAGTATTCTGGGCTTGTTCATCAAATCTTAATTCATACATCGCGTCGAATATCCTCATAACAGGTAAATTGCCCTGATTGCACTCGCTGTTTAGAACGTTCTATGGCTTCAACTAAACCGGGCATGGCTAATAATTCTTCCGTGGCTTCTTCTTCATGCGTTTTTAAATAACTGAGCAATGCTTCCCAAACAGGTAAAGCAATTTGGGCTGCTGTTTTTTTGCCATTCGCATCGACTACAAATTGTACATCTTGCAAGACTAACTCTGTCATCTCCATTTTAATCACCTGATGTTAAACTTTATACTGAACGTACTTGAAATCAGTAACAATTAGAGTTCCTGATAAATTAGAGTAAAAATGAGAGTCAAGTTCAAAATTCATTAGAATTCATTAGTTTACGTAGCTTCGCTGACCTTCGGTTCACCATTCGTTTAACAAACCATTAGCAAAGTTTTTTCTCTGTGTTCCTCTGTGTCAACTCTGTAGACTGAAGTGTTGAGAAAAGTGGGCCATCTTGTCGGATTGATAGGTAAGAGTTTTTCTCACTCAACTTAAAAACGACTTAACTCAGAAAACGGCCTAACTCGCTCAACTTGAAAACACCGTCTAACGTTTTTCTCTGTGTACCTCTGTGTTAATTAACTCTGTGCCTGAAGTGTTGAAAAAAGTGGGCCATGTTGTCGGATTGATAGATAAGAGTTTTTATCGCTCAACTTAAAAACGACTGAACTCAGAAAACGGCCTAACTCACTCAAGTAAGAAAACACCGTCTACTTAGACGCCGACTTGACTGAGAACCAAAGTTGCTCAACTTGAAAACGATTTTGCTCAACTTCTTGAAAACGACTTAACTTTGAGTCTCACTGACGAGTACAACGGATACGCGAAATAAACGGATAAGAGATTTTGCTCAACTTAAAAACGACTTAACTCAGAAAACGGCCTCACTCGCTCAACTTGAAAACACAGTCTACTTAGACGCCGACTTGACTGAGAACCAAAGTTGCTCAACTTGAAAACGATTTTGCTCAACTTCTTGAAAACGACTTAACTTTGAGTCTCACTGACGAGTACAACGGATACGCGAAATAAACGGATAAGAGATTTTGCTCAACTTTAAAACGACTTAATTCAGAAAACGGCCTAACTCACTCAAGTAAGAAAACACCGTCTACTTACCTAAATCCACCCTCAAAAATGGAATTTTCCTTATGTTACAAATAGTTAATGTGTTGCTCACCCATTTGGTGAGTACTGCCCGCTTGTCCACGCTACTCGCTACTGAAAAACGCATATTGGCCGACTTGACAGCGATTATTATCCTTATGTAATTGGGCGAGGATTTTCTCAGGTTCTGGGATATTGGGCTGACTGTCAGCCAGTAAATCATGCAAGCCTTCAGTCGGTTGACTGCATAACAGTACCACCAAATTATCTTTCCCAAATGGGAGTTTGACTTCCAACGGCGGTATGGTGTACGGAAATTTCTCTACCTTTAATGGATCACCAGAATTGGGCCACGGATACAAAACCTGTAATTCTCCATCGGAGGCTAGGTTAAAAAGGGTTAGTGCGTTTAAGCCTTCCTGGGTGTTGCCCGGGGCAATGTCAAAATGCAGTACTTCTCCTTGTTTGTGTAATCCATCTCCTTCACGCAGGGTGATGCTAACGGGCTGAAGACGCATATCAAATTGTGTTCTCAAAACCCTTAGTAAACGTTCTTTGTTTATGACTCGTTGCCAAAGGTGAGGTGCGTCGCTTGGCAAGGGCAAGGTAGCAACCTGTTCGTTGAATTCATTAAACACCTGAGTCTGCTGAGTTTTGATGATAAAAAGTAAATCAAAGCTTTCTTCCGAGTTGATAAAACGGACATATTTTAAGTTTTGAGGAGCAACGCCATTTTTTACCCGGATGGCAATATCAGGAAGGTTTGGTTTTAGGGACGGTTCTGGAGATTCTGAAATATTACCTAATTTCAACACAGCTACGTTATCACCGCGTGGCAGTATTTTAGGCACTTGGGGGTATATCATTTCCATGTGATCTTTAACCCGTTTCACTAAAAAGTTTTCGAGTTCATCGCGTTCTAAATACCCGTTTTTGTTACCGTCTGCCTGGCCCCTTAAGGCTTTGTCAAAAAACCAACTTAAAGCACCATGTTTTTTGCCATTGAAGCTAGTTTCACTTACTAGCCTATTATCAATATGAACAGCCGTAATTAGGGTGACATGTTCGGGAAGGGGGGCTTCATCGGCTTGAGGACTGGGTAATGAGGGAATCTCTGTCTTAGCATGCTCAACCACGCCTCGTTTTCCCTTAAAAAACCCAGCCGTGCGAACTTGCCCTTGCCCTTGCCCTTGTGCTCCCTTCATCATCCCGGCTGAATGGCAAGCATCTATGACAAATACAATCTTATAAGCACTGGCTTTTTCAAGTAGGCTACGCAATTCATCGTCGATAAGGCGTCCTTGAGAGGATAGTTGCTGTTTATCGAAGTAAAAGTCATGAAAAAGTAGAGTTTCATCTCTTTCTTCACACTCATCATCATTTTCACGACAGTCTTTATTTTCATCTAAAGGCCAGGTGTCAAGTTCCTGTCCGCCGTGTCCAGAAAAAGTGACTATCAATGTGTCCCCCGGTTGAGCTTGTTTTATCATATTTCGCCAAGCTTGAAGAAAAGCAGATCGAGTCGCCTGTTCATTCAACAATATTCGTTCGTTAGGCAGTTTCACATTAGCGCGGCGCAAGGCCTCGGCAAGCAACAGGGCATCATTGACTGTCCCACTTAGGTTTGTTAGAACATTTCCAGATGCATTCAAAACTTTTCCGACATGTCGATATTTGTTGATACCTACCACTAAAGCGTGTTGAGTGGTTTTTAAGGGAGGATTTGGAGGAGGTGGAGGAGGAGGTGGAAATATGCAACCTTGAAGCGTCAATCCAAAACCCAACAGACAAAGCACATAAACGATTCGCATAAAAAACCAGTTTGTGCGTGTGTACATAAATTAATTGCCTCACTTGAAAGGATCGAAAAAAACTAATGAACTGAGTCTCATTAAAAGGAGTATCAGTTAAGATTGGTTATAGCATTTTGCGTAAACGACATCACTCGTCGGGGCAAACCTGCGTGTTTGCCCTGTTCTTATGAAAAGACACCAATATACTGATAGTACAACGGATACACGAAATAAACGGATTTGTTATCACGAGGTTCAAGAAATCCGATTTTTTTGAAAAATCGGATTTCTTAAATCAGTGTCCCTCTACTTGGCTAAAAGCGATATCTGAGTAAAAAGCTAAGAGAATAAACTTTTTCTTCAACCTCGTAAGGTGCTAAATCAAGGATTTCGTGCCCAGTGTTGTTATCAGTAAAAAAACTATCACTAAATAAGCCTCTTTTTGGCTCAAATTGATACTTAGAGACATCGGCTGAAATACCATAGGAGAGTTTTTCAGTAATCCGCCCGTTCCAACTGACACCTAAGTTAAAACCGTTCGCTTGGGAATATATTTGCTCTTTTCTGTTACGTCCTACAACTTCTAAGTTTGTATCACCCCCACCAGTTTGGATTCGGTTAGTCGTTATTTCACCATCTAACCAAGCATAAGCAACACGTACTCCAAGCGCACTCTTACCTATTGGCAAACTGTAAGCAACACCTATAAATGGCCCTTTAGCGATAAAATCGTTTTCTTTATCAACTCTACCAATAGAACTGTCCTGTTCACTCCAATCGTAACTGGTGTGGCCGTACTTGTAGCCCACCGTAGCTGATAAAGGACTGCCAAAGAGGTTTTGAGAGCCAACAGATACCGAGAAATCCTGACGATTAAGTTCCGTATTTCGACTCGCAAATGTTCCGTCACCCTCAATGTCTTCTTCTAGTATCGTGGTCCGAAAATAGGTAGATACAAAAATCTTCTCCTTAGGTGCGGCGAGGGTCACTCCTAAACCCAGAAAGGGAAGGTAGTCATATTCTAATTTCACCTTATCTGTAATGGCAGAAGCACTTCCTACCGTGCCTACGTCATACTTGTATTGCATAATACCTGCCGTTACCCTTGGCAAAAAAATCAAATCCCCCGCTTTGACAACCTCCAGCGGTAGGGCAGAAACAAAAACGAGGGCAAGAGCAAAGAATGTTTTTTTATCCATGCAGCCCCCCCGTTTTGATGAATTGGAACAATTTAATTTGAGAAAAGCTTTTCATGTCGATTCCTTTATACCTATTTTGAACCAAGAAAACTAAACATCACACGTCGGTTGGAGCCTTTAAGGTTGCTCGTTTCCTTGGGACACCATTTCGCCACCTTGGTAGCACCAAATTTCAATGGGTGTTATAACGTCGCCGTTGTCATCGAAATTCACATCACCGGAAGCACCTTGATAATCAATTGTTAAGCCAGAATCCAATATTTTCATGGCCCGTTTTAATTTTTCGGTTTTCCCAGCGATTATTTTTTCCCCATCCGGATCATTTACGCGGCGTAAGTACTCACGTATAGTGATAGGGGTTACAGCTTCACCAATGGCCTGAGCAGCATAAGCCGCTAATCCAGCTATGATAACCGCGTCATAAGTGTTGAACATAAACGACAAAGAAGGTGGCTCCTCACCATACTCAGCCTTATAATCGGTATTGAAAACCTCTAGGAATTCCTCTGTTGGTTCTGAACCCGGTGCTGTGCCACACATGCCTTCCAGATGAGGACCTACAGAAGAATTCTCAAGCTGCCGTTGTGATTTAGTGGCATCCACAAAGAGAAATTTATCAAACAAATTATTCTCAATGGCTTGTTGCAAAAAAACCTCTGCATATCCAGTGTAGCTCATGGCAATAAGCACTTCAGTTTCGCCATCTGCGTAAGCCTGTTGCAAACTAGGCAGCAAAATTTGCCGTAGCAAAGCCTTATTTTCCAGATCGCTTATTGGTACTTCTGGGTGAGACACAGCAACAACCTTTTCACCACCCAGTTCATCAAAATGCTTAGTGAAAACGTCGTTCAAACCTTGACCATAGGTACCTTCAACATAGAGGACAGAAACACGTTTGTAACCTGAATGTGCTGATGAACTTCTAGGTAAATTCACATCTTTCAATGTACCAGAAGCTAACCGGGCTAAAACAACTGCCTGTAAGGCATCAGAAGGCGCTGTGCGAAACAAAAAGTCCTGATCAGCAAGCGTAGTAATTGCAGGAGAAGTGGAAGCAATCGCGATTTGTGGCACTTGATTGGGAATAGAGACCTTTTTAGCAACTTCAATCGTCACAGCACTTGACGAAGCACCAATAATAACCTGTACTTGTCCTTTCTCAACGAGATCACGCGCCGCTTCCACAGCAGAATTAGCATCATTCTTACTATCAACTACCGTCCACTCAACTGGAAAACCAGCTTCGGCTAAATGCTTGGTAGCCAATAATGCTGATTGATGCCTCGGTTTTCCATCTTCACTCAATGAACCGGTAAAGGGGAGAACGCCCCCCATTTTGACGACAGAGTCACTGGAAATATAACTTGGCTCAGAAATCTCTTCACCGTCATCGCAGCTGCTTACTGCCATAATAAAAAACAGTATCATCAATAGATACAATCGTTTGCTCATATTACCTCCAAGTTTAAGACAAGTTGAAATTCACGTTGTTAAAAAATCATGCCGTTATTATGATTAACCCAATTTAATCAATCACCACTGCCAAAAGGGAATAGTAATATCCATTGTTTGTGGAGTTGCGACAACTTTTGCAGAAAAAGTACTTTCCCGCCCCGCGCGGCTAACAGCAGTGACACGGTAAATATAACGGGTGCCGTTACGCAGTCCCGTGTGTTGGTAAGTTGTTCTCCGTACACGAACACGCTTTTCTCTTTTCCTATTTTCTTGCCAGTAAATCCGGTAATAAGCAGCACCCCTCACCGACTGCCAAGTCAACGTAATTTGTCCATCTCCCGCGTCGGCGTAAAGATTGGTAGGCGGTTGGATTGAAAATGATTTGCGAGGTGGGGGTGGTGGTGAGAATGGACGAACATAAGGACATGTCTTATTAAAAACAATACTTTCTCCGCCCAACTCATAATAAGGACTTCCCTGATTTTCTACCACCTCAAATACATCCGCTATGGGCATACGTCTTTGTACCATCGTGGCTAGGTTTTCAACTAATTTGTCAGCATAGTCAGTTTGATTTCTACTGTCCTCATTAGGAAAAGCCAGCAAAAAACTTATCCCTCTGGCGTCGTCCATTAGTGAACTTGCTTTTTCGTATATACTGAGAATGGATTGACTGTCACAAAAGCTACGCGCACCAGAGACGTCGCGAGAAGGATTGGCATAGCAGGCATCTAAGATCATAATATTCTGAACATTATCTTTTGCCATTCTCGTCAATATCTTATTAAGAGCAATTGCGTCAAATTCCAAATCAGCCTGTTGACGAATATAAGTATTGTTAATCGGCAATAAAAAGGTGCCTTGTTTTCCTAACGCACCACGCCCTGCAAAATAAAATATCCCAATACTTTTACGATCCGCTAAACGTCTTGTGAACGCATCAATCGCTTTATCCATTTCATTACGGTTGAGATCATATCGTAAATCAACTTGAAAGCAGAGTTGTTTAAGGACATTAGCAAGTTTATGAGCATTTTTAAGAGGGCTATAACCTAGCGCTCCTTTGTCATACTGGCTATTACCTATAACTAATGCGAACAGTTGAGAGGATTGTGCAGAAATAGGTGAAATACTCAAACAGAATAGAAAAAAGACTGGCAGAAAGCAACGATGCGTGTGCATAACAGTTCCTTTTAACAAAAAAAATTGTAACTGTTGAAATGTATAACTTGTTGAATTTTATTGATTATATCAATACCAGACTTATTAACATTCAAACAACGTGGCGCGTCGGGGGCACATTTTCCACAGGTTTTCCTTAAGGCTATTATCTCGCGTAGCGAGTTACTACGTTTCACATTCAACCCCTTCGGGGTTGGTGTTTTTTCCACAGGTTGCACCTGTGACTATTATCTCGCGTAGCGAGTTACTACGTTTCACATTCAACCCCTACGGGGAAAATAATAATTAATGATTAACAATTAATTATTAATTGTTAATTCCCCCTACGGGGTTGGCGCGTTGTGGGCACATTTTCCACCGGTTTTCCTTAAGGCTATTATCTCGCGTAGCGAGTTACTACGTTTCACATTCAACCCATTCAGGGCTGGTGCTTTTTCCACAAGTTGCACCTGTGGCTATAGTTTTTGAAATACCCGTTATGCTTGGGGATAGTTCAACTTGTGTTGGCTAGTAAGCAAAACAGCCATCAAAGCAAATATTAGAGGGTATTGAATAGATATGCGTAGGACTTTGCTTTTTCCTACTCGCACGGACAACGGATTTGCTCACGTTTCTAAACACATTTTTGATAGGCTTGTTATGAGCTTGCTTCAACTGCCCAAGCAATTGTTCTGTGTATAAACTATTGCGTTTATCAACACGATCATCGACGGTGTTACCCGCACGAGTGGCAAGCGCAATCACCATATCCGTTTTTGACAACAGTGTCGGTGCTAAGCCTTTGCGAGTCAGGCCTTTTTTCGTTGCACCAGGGTGCGGGTTATCACGACAAGCGTCCAAGATAAAGATATTGGCACCCTTTTTGTTATACCTTTTCATCTCAGCCAGTATCAAGTTCTCAGGAACGGCCGTATATCTCAAGTTGTTGGGCCGAATATTGCGACTTTGGATGGGAATCAAGTAATTTTGGTCGCTGTAAGTACCGTGCCCTGAATAATAAAACACCGCAGTATCGTCACCCCAACTGTAATCTAAACGTTTACCAAAGGCGTGGATGGCGTTTTCCATCCCTCTGCGGCTTAAATTGAGTCGGAAAATAACATCAAACCCAAGTCTTTTCAGTCTGTAAGCCACGTCTGCGGCATCGTTAGCCGGGTTTTTCAACGGCTCGTGCTCATAATTACTGTTGCCTATCACCAAAGCAATTTGAGCAGCGGTTACAGAGAATGAATAACCGCCGATTAGCAGCGCGATAGCCAAGTATGTAAGTAGTTGTTTCATAAGGAATACCTCCTTACTAAAGTTGATGAACAAAAAACAACTGGCAATAAATTCTACCCGCTAAGTGAGGCCCGCTATTTCGTTAAACTGTGGCATATAAATTGCATAACAACTGCCCTCTTTTACCTTGTCAGAGAGTGGATATATATAACAGTGACACAGAAATTTTGCAAGATTTTTTTTGACTGTCGGCCCAAGGCGCGTTATTTTGAGATTCTCTGGTTAACGGCATGGCCCCCATTTTTTGAGGCCGTCGGCTCAATCACTCTCACTTGAGCCAGGTTTTGTCGTTTGTGATTGAGACAAAAAGTAGGCTTTTAATTTTTTAATTCGTTAATTTGTCAATCAAAGTACTCTGGTTAACGGCATGGCCCCCATTTTTTGAGGCCGTCGGCTCAATCTCTCTCACTTGAGCCAGGTTTTGTCGTTTATGATTGAGACAAAAAGTAGGCTTTTAATTTTTTAATTCGTTAATTTGTCAATCAAAGTACTCTGGTTAACGGCATGGCCCCCATTTTTTGAGGCCGTCGGCTCAATCTCTCTCACTTGAGCCAGGTTTTGTCGTTTATGATTGAGACAAAAAGTAGGCTTTTAATTTTTTAATTCGTTAATTTGTCAATCAAAGTACTCTGGTTAACGGCATGGCCCCCATTTTTTGAGGCCGTCGGCTCAATCTCTCTCACTTGAGCCACGTT
>Ga0190343_1000067_pt1 | contig 49501 bp, 30 predicted proteins | sample 48721312_MG_FD_161664 | JGI IMG/M metagenome (GOLD analysis project Ga0190343, IMG submission 161664) | Hydrothermal vent microbial mat bacterial communities from Southern Trench, Guaymas Basin, Mexico - 4872-13-1-2_MG | ecosystem: Environmental > Aquatic > Marine > Hydrothermal vents >... | reverse complement strand
GCCATGAGCTAGTAGCGAAACCTCATGGCTAAAAGTTTTCCGTGTACGAAAAACGCATTCCGAGAGGGATGTGTTAAGGACTTTTAAAACACGCTTAACAAACGAAAGAGTGATTAAATTATTTCTGAGTACCGGACATTTTGTCGACTGTCATGTTTCACGGTTACAATCAATGACTTAAATAAATTGTCCGCTACAAAAAAAATGATTTCTAACATGAGTCATTTACAAACTAACCGGTTCATTTTTCATTTTTCATTTTTCATTTTTCATTCTCTAAAAGGGTTTACGTGCCCAAAAGTAGTATTGCGGATCGCCTAAATAGCCATATAAATAAGACCAATAGTGACATAAAGACACGTCTTGAAAACCCACCGTCTTTAGTTGCTCAACAAATTCCCAGCCGAAATCGTTGAATACCAGTGAACCTTTTTCAGACAGCGGATTGCCATGATACAGTGGGGGCAATAGATGCTTAATTTCACCCTCTACCAACTTGGCGCGGCATACTGTTTGGGCGGCATGAAGATGAAAAGGAATGGTGACAAAAATTTCACCCCCCGGTTTCAAAACGCGATACATTTCAGCAAGGGCTTGCTCTGGTAAATTAACATGTTCTAGTACATCATTTGATGTAATTATATCAAAACGCTGATCAGAAAAACTGAGTGCTTCGACATTTTCATGGCGTATGCCTTTGATAATACCATCAATAATTGTTCCGCCCGCAATTTCTTCACCTAAATATTCACTACCCGTCACATTCTCAAAATGTTGACTTAGCCACGCAAACAAGGCAGTGATTTGTTCCATCGCATACAAAGAAACCGTTTTTTCGTTAGCGGCGCGTTTCGCCACTGTTTCTTTGATGGCGTGTAAAATGGCGCGTTGACGATTGTTTAACTGACAGCGTGTGCAAGCTAAACGTTCACGCCAATTGGGCATCCAACCTTGCAGTGTTTCTTGAGCGCCAAAGAGGCGATCCACTAAAAAAAGAGTGGGAGTATCACACACTTTGCAATAGCCATCGAGTAAAAAACTTTGCTCGTCCATGCGGCGTGACATGATAGCGGCTTCAAACTGGACATGTTCACGAATGTCGGGGTTATTTTCCAAAAAGGTTTGGAAATCTGTTTGTTGCTGGAATTTCCTGATTTTCATAAGAGAGATTGGCACATTTTCATTCCAAACCTAAAGGTTTGAACGGAAGTATACTTATACTGAACGTACTTAAAAAAGGTGTTCCGGAAATAAGGGATTGAATTAACAAGCCTTATGATTTATTTTCAACTCAAATATTAAACTTAAAAAATTCTGATTATAGCGGATTTTGTTCATACCTTGTCAAAGTGCCAACCCATATGGGCGCATTCCCATTTTCAGGGTACGAAAGTTAATAACGATAACGATTAGATTATCGATAAGGATTGATAAAAGTCGATTTTTCTATTGAGTACTTAATTCGTCTAGTAGCAATATAGGCGTTCCTTCACTGCGTTTCGTTGTACTTAATTCGTTTATCCGCGTAATAGGCGTTCCGCCACTGCGTTTCGTTGTACTTAATTCGTTTATCCGCGTAATTGGTTGTACTTAATTCGTTTATCTGCGTAATTCGTTGTACTTACTTAATTCGTTTATCCGCGTAATTCGTTGTACTTACTTAATTCGTTTATCCGCGTAATTCGTTGTACTTACTTAATTCGTTTATCCGCGTAATTCGTTGTACTTACTTAATTCGTTTATCCGCGTAATTCGTTGTACTTAATTCGTTTATCCGCGTAATTCGTTGTACTTACTTAATTCGTTTATCCGCGTAATTCGTTGTACTTAACCGTAAAAACGGGAATGCGCCCACCCCTATCGGGGTTGGCGTGTTGATAAGCTATCAATTTTCATCCGTTAGAATCAGGTAGTGTTAACTATAAAAACCCAACTCAATCAATTGCAGACTCACTTTTCTGGTATCCTGAGAATGCGCGTCATAGTCTTTGGGAGAACATAAGGAATTTGCTTCTAGTTGAAAAAATAGGTTGTTGTCAAACCAGCTACTTTCCAGTGGCTCTACCAAAATCTCGTTGTAACCCGTTTTAATGGGTTGATTGATATTGTACCGCTTGTCATCCAGCGTTAGCGTTATTTTATTAGTGTAGTCATGCCAATTGTCAGGCACATACGCCTTAACAATAAAAGAAAAACGCGCTTGCTCGGCGGGTTTAGCAATGATTCCCCTCAGCGTTTTGCCCATCCATCGATCTGAAAAAACGCCCTCAAACTGCTGTGGCGTAATGTCTTCTTGCTGAAAAAAACTTTTCGGTGGAGATATTTTTTGAGTACTCAACTTGTGGTTGAGCGAAACCAATTCGTTGTAAAACGCTTTTGGTTTGCCATTGGCATCAATAACACCGTTTTCTTGGCGCAGTTGATAGAGGTAAAAATCACTCAATAGAACTGGCGATCCCCTATTTTCTAACTTGATCTCATATCCGATGCCAAACTGTATGTTTTCTAAGTGGATGTCTTGCCAGTCTTCACATTGCTCAGAAAAAACCGTGTCTTCATGTATGACTTGATTTTCATTAATCACAAAAACCGTCAGAATAATTTTTGGCGCTGTCGCGCAACGCGCCTTTTTCAGTTTGAAGTCCAATTGAAAAGGCTTTTGTTTGACGAACGGCACACCGACGCACCAAGCCAGCAATTGACTGAGTGTGCCTTGCTGATTTAACAAAGCCGCTTTCTTTTGAGCCACCGAATCAAAAACGATTTCGCCTTTGTCTATTTCCCAACTGGGATAGTTTCTTTCAAACAGGCCATTTTTCAACGCGTTAGCGCGAACATCTTGCAGTGTCCATAAGCTATAGCCAATCGTGTTGTGTTGCAGGATGTCGGCAACCGCCGATAAAAACTGAGGCACTTCGTTAGGTAAAATGCCGGTGTGGCGCTCAAAGCCGGGCGTGTTGTCAATGAAATTAAATTGATCGATAAAAATCACATTACTGGTTTTGGTGCGAAGATGTTCAAACAGATAGTGCATCCGTTTTAAGACATTCTCCGCAGATTCTAAGCCACCATCATTGGGCGCACCCCACGCTGGCGTATAATAAATCGTTGTGAGATGAGTGTCTGAAGTCACATCAAACGTGCTGTCGTGACAGATATACGAGTCTTCTTGTGGATCACAATCGGTTCTTATTTCCATCGTTAAGGGTGGAAAATGTTTTTTGGACTCCTTAAAAATGCTATCAATCAGCACCTTATCCCAAAATTCACAAAAGAGATGAATCGCACTGGATTTGAACGCTGGAATCGGGATTTCGTTATAATCAGCGAACGGTTGTTGTTTATAACGGGCGGAAATTTCTTCTAGGCTGTAGTGTTCTTCCAAATAACGCTGATAGCCGGTGCGCTCGGCAAATAATAGCCGTTGTTCTGACGGAATATGGGTTAAATCCATAAAAAAGAAGTCTTCCCATGTAATAAATCCGCCTAGCACATTCGGAAATAATCGAGCAATCGCCCACACTCGATCTAAGTAATCACACCACGCGTTGAACATTACCGAATCTGCGCCCACAACGATTTGCCGCAAATAGCCTTCTGGCTCGCTGTAAGGGCCGTTGTCATGGGTATAACCTAGCCGCAAAATAATTTGGAGGCCATGCGCTTGCACTTTTTCAAGCAGTTGTTCAAACAATGTGAAATAGTCTTCGTGGTACGTGATGGGATCGACTTTGGTTTGAAAGCCTACCCAAGGCACTAAGATAATCACCGTGTTAAAGCCAACTGATTGAATTAAATAGAGTTCTTCATCAATATGATTGATATTTAAATAACTCCAAAAATTGGCAGCCCAGCCTTGCGCTAATAAATGCGTGGCTAAAATCTTGTGATTGGGGATGCGAAAAGCGGTTGTTTTAGCTGCCATCAACCGAAAAGCGGCCGCCTCTGGCGATGTTTGCGGTGGCGGTGGCATATGCGTCGATAAAACATTCCACCATTTGGCCTGAAATTTTTTATGATTGATGGCTTGATAGGCTTTATAACCGCTTTGGATATCGGTGCCAGCGGTAATGCCTTCGTGGTGTATGACTTCGGAGTCGTGACAATAAAGAACTTTATAGCCGGCTTGACGCGCAGCAAAGCATAAATCGGTGTCTTCATAGTAGGCGGGCGCATAGCGTAAATCAAAACCGCCCAGTTGTTCCCACAACGTTTTTCTAATCATTAAGCTCGCGCCAGAGCAATAATCTATTTCTCGGCTTTGATTGAACTTAGGATTAGTCGGATCTTGCAAACGGCCGTAATTCCAGCCGCTGGCGTCATTAAATATAATGCCACCCGCTTCTTGTAAGCGCCCGTCGGGATAAATGAGTTTGGAGCCAGTGATGCCAACTTCGGGATGATCGTCCATAACTTTGACCCTATTCGACAGCCAGCCCGGCATCACTTGTGTGTCATTATTTAAAAACAGAATAAATTCGCCGTCCGCAATCTCGGCCCCTTGCCGACATGCTTGCACAAAGCCTTGATTTTCTTCATTATTAATGATTTTAAACGCGCCTTGCTGTTGCGCCAATAATGCGGCGGTTTCATCGCTAGAGGCATTATTAATAATGATGACTTCTTTGCTGATGGGCTGATCGCAGGCTTGCACTGTCAATAAACAGTTATAGGTATATAACGCTTTATTAAAGACGGGAATGACAATGCTGACACGCGGCGGCGGCTGTGGCTGAGCAAATCCCTTTCTCAGAATGCGTTTTTCGTTTCGCGAGAAACGCATTCCGAGCCCCCGAAATCCCAAGAAGAATTTTTGGGGTAGGGAAGATTTAAAGGTGGGCGGTTTTCTGGCACACCACACTGCCACCTGATTGTCTTGTGTCGCGTCTTCTGAATAAATTTGGATGTCCAGCGGTTGCCCGGCAACACAAGTTAACGGCGTGGGCAAGGAAATCTCGACATATTCATTGTCCACCAAATCATGGGCATTAAAACGGTGCGTGAAGTCGTTGAGTTGCACCGTGATATGGCAATGATTGACGCGGCAATAAGTCCCAACTCTTAGACGTATTTTGGTGATGATTTTACTGTGCGGTACTAAATTGAAGTGAAGACAAGTTCCCGTTGCGAGTGCAACGGGTATATCTCCATAAGGCACAAATCCGGTGACAAGGCAATCCTGTTCTCCCAACAGCGCCATCGCGGGTTGCTTGTCATTGATGGTAATGGAAAATCGGGAAGTTGTGAGCCGATTCTTTGCTTTTAAAGCTTGTTTTAAACGTTGTAGTAATTTCATTTTTAAAAACTCAATTGTCTGAATCAGAATTTTCAGAATTTCAGAATTTTCAGAATAAAACCTTTTCGGAATAAAACCTTTTTATCTCTTATGTTTATTATCTCTTATGTTTATTCTTTTTATTCTAAAATTGACTAAAATTATGATTCAGGTATTGTACAAGAAAATGTAGTTTGTAGTTTGTAGTTTGTAGTTTGTAGTAGGCGATTTATCGCCTAACAACGTTTTGTTTGTAGTAGGCGATTCATCGCCTAACAACGTTTTGTGGGCCCCTTTGGGGGAGAGGGGCGACAATCTGCCAAAGCTAAAGCTTTGGACTCCAACAATCTGCAAAGCCTTATCAAGAAAGCGATGTTTCGGAAGCAATTAAAAAGGTGACCAAATGAAACAAAGTGATCGTTATTTAAAAATCGTTCAATGGTCTGAACAAGACGCTTGTTACATTGGAACTTGCCCCGGATTAATGCTCGGAGGTGTGCATGGCGATAATGAGATTGAAGTTTACACAGAGCTGTGCGAAGCAGTGGAAGAATGTATGCAAATATATCAACAAGACGGACAACCACTACCTGAACCCACCGCCAAACCCTATTCCGGTCAAGTGAGCCTCAATGTTGAGGCGATAAATCGCCTACTACAAACACAAACGAGCTAAAGCTTTGGATTCCAAAAAACTGCGCTAATTAACACACTCTGCCCGACAGGCACCCAGCTCATTGAAAAAACCTTGAGCCACCAGTTTTTCGATGGCGGTTTCGATGTCTTCAGGCGTGACTTTTGAAAGTACCACCATATTCGGCTCGGCAAAAAAGTTGTTTCCATATTCGAGTTCGCTCTGGAAATCTTGTTGTAAACGGGTGAGATCAACAAAATACATCGTGTACGCCGTACCATTTAAAAACTGGACAATAACATCGGTTAAATATCCCTTGCTGGCAACCTCTAACTGATAAAGGGCTTCGTAATAATCAGGAAATTTTACCCAATATTTTGGCTTTAATTCATGTAATCCAGACATATTTATAGTCCTAATCTGTTGTTTTCACTTTGATTTGTCTTAATGCCTCTTTATATGGTTCAATCTGCATGGATTTCAACGGCATAATTTCAGAGTGGTGGGGATCACTCCCTCTTTGTTTTATTTGAAGCGTCTTTGGGACACTTGCTAAATCAAGCAAATTTGGAGTAAATCCTTTATTTTCAAGGCTATGTGGGTTATCGAATACTGATATGCCATGTGTTGGTTTTACCATACCAGTATTTTTATCTATTTTGTATTCGTGTGGTTTTGGCTCAAAAGTCACATCATTGTTACCTTTTGAGCCTCGGTAAAAATGGGTCAAAACAGTTACTCCGTTTTTGTTTGTAGTTTGTAGTAGGCAAAACGACAAAACGACAAACTTTAATTGTAGTTATTGTTTGTAGTAGGCGATTTATCGCCTAACAACGTTTATAGTTTGTAGTTTGTAGTAGGCAAAACGACAAAACGACAAACTTTAATTGTAGTTATTGTTTGTAGTAGGCGATTTATCGCCTAACAACATTTATAGTTTGTAGTTTGTAGTAGGCAAAACGACAAAACGACAAACTTTAATTGTAGTTATTGTTTGTAGTAGGCGATTTATCGCCTAACAACATTTATAGTTTGTAGTTTGTAGTAGGCAAAACGACAAAACTACAAACTTTAATTGTCGTTATTTACGACGCTTTGAACGACGTTTTTTTGGCTTTCTCATCAAAAACAGCAAGTGTTCATAGTTTTTTGAACACATGGTTAGGTGTGGATGGTTTGACTCAAAGGTTTTTTTCAAAATTTTTAAGGCCCGATCATACATGGGTTTCGCTTGGGCATAGTCTCCCACTGATTTGTAAAATTCAGCCAGATTGTTAAGGCTGATGGCAACATCTGGGTGATCTTCGCCCAGTGCATTTTCGCGAATAGCCAACGCCTGTTGCAATAAGGGTTGAACTTTGTCATCTTCTCCCATCGCTTTGTACAAGCCGCCAAGGTTGTTGATGGTGGCGGAGATGTTGGGATGATCGTCTTCAACGACTTCATTCCAAATATCTAACGCCTTTTCATACATGGGCTTGGCTATGTCATATTCGCCTTGTGCTTCATATAAGCCAGCGAGATTGTTGAGGGTGGCGGCAAGGTTGGCGCTTTCCTCCTGTAAGGTGTTTTCCCAAATGTCCAAGGCCTTTTCATAGTAGGGCTTGGCTTCCTCAAACAGTCTCTGGGCTTTATGTAAGCTGCCTAGATTGTTGAAGCTGGTGGCCCGTTTTTTGTGTAATTTCTTAGTATCTGACTCTTCTTCCTTGCTCAATGCCGCGTCCACAATGTCCAAGGCACGTTCATAGAGGGGTTTGGCTTGGGGGTATTTGCCAGTGATATGGTATAAGCTGGCGAGATCGTTGAGGTTTTCGGCGACTTCTGGGTGTTCTTTACCCAGTAATTGCTCACGAATGGCTAACGCTCGCTCATAAAGGGGTCTTGCTTGGGCGTATTGGCCTTTTTCATGTAAGTAGCTGGCCGTTTCGCTGAGCAAATTGGCCGCTTCTTCAGAGGTGAAATCCCATTTGAGAATCCAATCCGTGCTAGTTTGGGCACAGCGCAGTAATCGTTGACATGTCGACCAGTTGGCAAATTCTACGTCAGGAAAGGCATTATTCATGGCCCGTACTGCTTGTTCGGCCCATTTCCGTTGCTCTTCATCTGACTGTCCTTGTCTCAATAATTCTTGTGTAGAGCGGTTCATCGTCAGTGCTTTGCGGGAGGAGTTGTGGCGCAGGAATTGGGCCTTACAGGCTTCTTGCATCGCTTCATCCCATGCGGCGGCATCGTCAGCAATGCGCTCAAAATTTCCCCCTAAATCTTTAATCCCTTCTTTTAATATTTCCTCTGGGATGTTTTCTGAGTGAAGAAAAGCACACAGGCGCAATAAATCGGCCGCGGCGGGATTTGCTTGTTCAGTGTTAGCCAAGGAAATCGCCAAATCATTGGCGACGGTGTCGCGGTTTTTTTGGGTGGTTTTTTTCGTCATTTTGTTGAGAGCGTTTGTTTGTGAATGGTGAATTGTGAATGATGAATGATGAATGATGAATGGTGAATGGTGAATGGTGAATTGTGAATTGTGAATTGTGACGATCTCTCCGAGAACGAAGTCAACGAATTTTTAATGAAAAGCTAATCAATAAGTGGTTTGCCCTTTTCAGAGATTTTTTTTGAACAACTCTAGTCAGATTTTGCATCGTCACAATCGTAGCGAAGCTCGGTAACGAAGTTTGTGATAGTGCTAAGTTAAGTATAACGGATTTTTGGGATATCCTCATTTCGTGCGTTGTCGCCCGATCAGTGTCTGTCTCTGAGAGATAAGGATAGATATTTGGACAAGGGTTTGAATGTTTGAGGTATAAAAGTAATTTTTTTATAAAAAACAATCAGTTATTGAATAACCCGTTTATCGCTATTTTCGAGCCATTACCAATTACCAATTACCATTTATACTTTGCACGGCTAAAAACTTAACAAATCCTGATCGTTTGCAGTATACCAATTACCAAGGCTTTCCTTTCGTCCGTTGCAATCGGAATGATGCAAGTTGTTTGAGTCTTTTGTCTGAGGGTGTTATATTGGGTTGCTATACTTAACACTGTTAAAATAGTTAGTAGCTCTTGATACACATCCCCTGCCCCTCTCAAGAGGCTAGTCTATGCACATACATTTTTTAAGTGTTTTACGCGCCATTCCGTTGGGCGACGAGCGACTTGTGTGCATAGAGTAGCTCAAGAGGGGCGTAAGTCCCCTCTGGAGAGGGTGTTGGGAGGGCGTTTTGGTTCTCAAGCAACGCTTTACGGAGTTACTTCGCTATGCGAGATCACTGTGAGCGGTGCCGAGTATAGTCGGCCCAAAAATATTGATAACTATTGATATTGGCTGGACATTATCTAAAAATTTTTATTTTTAAAGTTACATAAAAGTGCTTGAGGTGGTTAGCCTTCCACGTCAAAAAAATGGACTCTCACACGTCAAAGACAACCCTAAGCTTTCATTAGGCGAGGGGATAAAGGGCTGATACTCCCTACTACGCTTAATTCGCTCCGCGAAACTTTTGCGTAGTATTCATAATTGTTGAATTACCCATAAAGGTAAGCATGTCAATAGTTATCAATAGAATTGCTATCTAATACCATCTACTCGGCCATTCGCTGCTGTCACAAGGAAAAAATTTGAATGTTCATCCGTCGCTTTATTCTGTTATTGGTTATGGTTTTGGTAAGTCAACCGGTTTATGCTAGTCAGTCCGCGGCCCCATTGGACCCATTTCTGGGGATTATTGGCGCATTAGCCTTACTTGGGATTATCTTTTTTATTTTAATTGTTACCTCAACCGTTTTTTTGATACAGCACCGTTCAACGCCGGCAAGGCGGAAATATGGAAAGAAGGCTGAGGTGATTTCTTATATCTTGATATTGCCCTTTCCTATTTTTGTTATGGTGATGTCAATTGCCGATGGATCGCTTTGGGATAATATTACACAGATATTGACGATCAGCGCTATCGTGGCAATCCCTGGACTGCTGTCTGCTTTTCTGGCATACAAAGTCGAAATTTTACCGGCTGACTAAAGTTTGGACGACTGTCGACTGCCAAACTAAAGTTTGGACTCCGTCGATTGACTAGAGTCTGTGGTTAATGAAAATCAACGTTGTAAGGAGAAAATATAAATAATGAAATTTATTCGTGGCTTTATTCTGTTATTGGTTATGGTTTTGGCCTCTCAACCCGTTTATGCTACTCTGTCCGCTGGCCCAATTATCTTTTGGATATTGGGGATTCTTGCCGCATTTGCCCTACTTGGGATTATCCTTTTGACTTTCATCATCATATCAACCGTCTTTTTGATACAGCGCCGTTCAACACCGGCAAGACGGAAATATGGAAAGGTGGCTGAGATTCTTTCCTATATTTTGACGGTTCCCTTTCTCATTTTGATCTTGGCGGTGTCAATCGCAGAAGGATTAAATATTGAGGCATTGGCGCTTTGCGCTATAGTGGCAATCCCGGGCGGATTATCGGCTTTTCTGGCGCACAAAGTCAAAAAGTTACCGGCTGAAGAAAAATGAAAAATGAAAAATGAAAAATGAAAAATGCCAGGCAAAAGTTTTCGTAGCGGGAAACTTTTGCTTGGAAATGAAAAATGAACCGGTTGGTTTTTTACTGAGTTATTTTGTAAATTCATTTACTTACCAATCGGCCAAACTTTAGTTTTTTTTAGGCAAGTTATTGATGTTAAGTATAAATTCCTAAAGGGCCCCTCTTTTTCATTAATAGTTGGTAATAATACTATTTAATGCTTGCCAAACTCAAGTTTGGACGATTGCCAAACTCCTATCGACTGCCAAACTCAAGTTTGGACTCCAAAGTTTGACTAGACTTCATAAGTCGTAGACGACACCTTGCCACCATGCCCTGTCCAATCGGTATGGAAAAATTCTCCTCTTGGTTTGTCCACTCGTTCATAAGTATGCGCTCCGAAATAGTCGCGTTGCGCTTGTAGTAAGTTGGCGGGGAGTCGTTCACGGCGTATGCCGTCATAAAAAGCGAGGGCTGATGAAAAAGCGGGCGTTGGAATGCCTAACTCAATAGCCATTGTGACTGCTTTTCGCCAGCCGGCTTCTGCCTGTTTTATCTCGGTGGCGAAAAAGTCGTCGAGTAGCAAGTTTTCTAGTTCAGGGTTTTTTTCAAAGGCTTGTTTGATGTTGCCTAAGAATTTACTGCGAATAATACAGCCGCCTCGCCACATCAGGGCAATATCGCCATAATTCAACTTCCAACCATATTCTTTGGCGGCTTCGCGCATGAGCATATAGCCTTGCGCGTAGGAAATAATCTTGGAGGCGTAGAGGACATCGTGAATGGCTGCAATAGCGTCTTCGGTATTACCTTTAAAAGTTGCTTTGTTAGCTGTAAACACTTGAGCGGCTTTGATGCGTTCTTCTTTACGGGCGGATAAGCAACGGGCAAATACGGCTTCGCTAATCAGTGTTAGTGGTATTCCTAAGTCTAGCGCATCAATGCCTGTCCATTTGCCGGTGCCTTTTTGGCCGGCCGTGTCTAGGATTTTGTCTAGCTGTGGCGCTCCGTTTGTGTCTTTAACGCCTAAAATATTGCTTGTGATTTCAATCAGATAGGAGTCCAATACGCCTTGGTTCCATTCGGCGAAGATGGACTGTAACTTGTCCACACTTAAACCCAAGCCTTCGCGCATCAGTTGGTAGGCTTCAGAGATGAGTTGCATATCACCATATTCGATGCCGTTGTGTACCATTTTGACGTAGTGGCCGGCACCATTTTCGCCTACCCATTGACAGCAAGGTTCTCCATCGACTTTGGCGGCGATGGCTTGCAAAATGGGTTTGACGGTTTGCCATGCTTGTGGGTTGCCGCCGGGCATAATGGATGGGCCGTTGCGTGCGCCTTCTTCGCCGCCAGAGATGCCGGTGCCTAAAAAGCTTAGACTTTTTTTGGCTAATTCTTCGACGCGGCGGTTGGTGTCCGTATAGTTGGAGTTGCCACCGTCAATAATGATGTCGCCGGGTTCTAAATGAGGAACGAGTTGCTCAATAAATTTATCAACCACTTCTCCCGCCTTCACCATCAACATGATAACCCGAGGCGGTTTGAGGGCCGCGATTAATTCTGCAATGGAGTAGGCTCCAGTAATAGCCGTATTGTTTGCAGGGCCTTTGAGGAATTCGTCTATTTTGGAGGTGGTGCGATTGTAAACGGCAACTTTAAAGCCATGATCGTTGATGTTGAGGACTAAATTTTGGCCCATCACGGCTAAGCCTATGAGGCCGATGTCTGCTTTTTCCATGTTTTTGTCCTTTATTCGAATTCATTGCATCAACCCCGAAGGGGCCCTAGGTGAAGAAATGCCAGGGGCGTTGCCCCTGGCTTTATTAATGTCGCCCCGTTGGGGCTGCCAAGTAGTTGCCAGGTAGTTGCCAGGTAGTTGCTATGGGCGTTGCCCCTGGCTTTATTACGTTTATCCGCGTAATTCGTTGTACTCAATTACTCAATTCGTTTATCCGCGTAATTCGTTGTACTCAATTACTCAATTCGTTTATCCGCGTAATTCGTTGTACTTAATTAAAACGCCTGATATAAAACTTATTGCCTTCGTATTCGGTTGCCATGATTTTTCCGTCGCTGAGAAGCGTTTCAACAGTATGCCATTTGGCCTGATTTTTTGCCAGTAATTCGCGGACGGCTTCTTCGCGCATCGGGTGAACGGCGGTAATACTTAATATATCTTCGGCGGCATCGCCAGTGGATGCGAAGACGTTGCCTTCGTAGCCGGTGAGGTATTCAATGTTCGGCACTTTGCGGCTGACAATCTGATAAAAGCGGTTGAGCTCTTCTTCGCTCGGTGGACGAATAGAGGAGATAGCCGGTGGACGAGTTGGTATTAAAAAATAGGCCGTTTTTGGGTTGAGGCGCTGGATAAAGTCGGCGATGCCAGCGGCAGATTCTTCGCTGACGTTGCGATTTTTGACGAGCATGGTTTCTGTTACCAGTGTGCCTGTGTATTCTTTGGCGAATGTTGTCATGCCTTTTAAAATGGTGGCGAGTTTGAGGCTGCTGTGTGGTACATCGAGGCGGTGCCATATTTTTTCGTCAACGCTGTCTATTTTGAGGGATACCCAGTCGGCTTTTTTGAGCGTTTCGCGTACTTCTTCGCGTTCAATCAGGGAGCCGTTAGTAATAATAGCTATTTTAATACCTAAGGGCCGCAATTTGTCAATCGTTTCACCCAAATCAATATCTAGGGTTGGCTCTCCATCTGGTACAAAAGAAAGATGATCAATGGTTTCGCCTTGCGCTTGGAGTTGGGCTACGCGCTGTTTGACAAGTTTAACAAGATAGTCGGCACCGTAAAAGTGGCGACGTTTTATTTCTGTCTGTTCGGTGGGGCCTACTTGACAGTAAGTACAATAGTAGGAACAGGCCTTTGGCGGAATGTTGTTAATGCCAAGGCTGCGCCCAAGTCGTCTTGATGGGATGGGGCCGAATATTTCCATAGTGTTTTTAAAAATATCAAGGTTTTAGGAATCATATGTTTGTAGTAGGCGATTTATCGCCTAAGCGTTTAGAGTTTGTAGTTTGTAGTAGGCGATTTATCGCCTAAGCGTTTAGAGTTTGTAGTTTGTAGTAGGCGATTTATCGCCCAAGCGTTTGTCGTTTTTCGTAGGCGGCAGATGTCCAAGATAAATCTTGGACTCCGGATTCTAGACATGAACTACCTGATTTTTAATTCAGTGAGTTGTTCAATCACTTTTAAGGTTTCTAGGCTCACGGTGGTGACTTTTTTGAGCAATTCAAGTATGTAATGTTCATCGTCTACTCGATTGGGATCGTTGACGATGCTGCTTCTTTTATCCACTTTGAGGCAATATTGTTTGATGATCCATTCGAGGGCGGAGCGGTTGCCGAGTTTGTAATCAAACGCTTCTTTTGGAAGGCCGTCTAAGGTGATAAAGTCGTTGTAAATCAATTGGGTTTTGTCTTTGGATAGGCGCGTTTTTTCCCACACGTAAGCTAGACGGTGCGTTGGGGTTTTCAATCACTTTCAATGGGTAAGGCGGTTGCTGTTCATAGTTCAGGTGCAAGTCAGCCAGTTTGTCGCCGGCTTTTGAAAAGAGCCAAAAGTCGGGTGCCATTGGCAGGCGCGGCAGTTCGCCAATGCCATTAAGAGGGCAACCATAAAGGATTGCCCCTACCATTGATGCATCGCGCCCAGGCGTAATGGTTTGCCAATCGACTGATGTTACCTGAGCCGTTTCTTCCAGAAATTGGTATTTGAGTTGTTTACGCCACTGTTCACCCACACGGGCATAAAAAATTTAGGGAGGGTTTGTGGTTGCTTTTTGCTTAACGAAGAAGTTAATGCTGACACCCACTTGAATACCAAACACATTATGTGTTGTGCCAGAGAGTTTTTGATTTTTTATGACATTTCCGCCAAAATCTAACACATAAACTTTATAAAACGTTTGTGCCATCAGTTTTCGCATCCCATCAAAAGCGATTCCTTCTAAAAAACTATTATTGGTGACAAATGCAACAATGCCTTCTTCGCCGATTCGATCAGTTGCCCATCGAATCGCTTTGACATACGGATCAGATAGCGCATTTTTTAAAGTGGCTTTGGAGGCTTTGCTGTAAGTTTCTCGCACTCGCTTATCGATTTTTGGGTATTGGCGGTTATTATGTTGCGTTTAGCAAAATATGACGAAAAATGCGCTCCGTCAATAGATGCTGAATCAGCATTTCCAAGATGGCCTCGTCGGATAAATTGGGATTAATCGCTTGGCGGCATTGTTGGGCAAAACTGCTGAAAGCGACCTCAAAGGCTTTTTCTTTGACACGCGCTTGGCGAATGATAGTACAGAGTTGTTGCGCTAAATCGGGCACCCGGCCTTTAAATTCGTCGGCCGCTAAATCCCACCGTTCATATTCGGGCCGCTTGAAATTAAAGAATTGCTTCAAGACTTGAACCAGGTGAGCCGGCTCGTCTAAGGATAAGTCTAGGTGTGCGCGCCCATTTTGGATTAAAATCGCTCGTTGTGGTGCTTGAAACAGGATATTGTCTTGAGGATAGTTGTCCTCGGTGAGTTTTTTCTGAACTTGTTGGGGTAAATTGTCTTGGGAATCTTTGGCTTCCCAATAGCCTCGCGGGAGATGGGTTTGGTCAATTAAAACTCCATCTAGGCGGATGTGTTTATTGGTGGGCCGTTTTAGGGTTTGTTGTTGTACCAATGTCCATTGACATTGGTGGGCGCACCTTTCCAATAGATGTTGAAAGGCGATTTTGAGAGTGCCTTCTTGATCTTTGTCTAAGCGGTTAAATTGGCTTAGTTCTGTATAGTAAGTGCGGATGGCTTGGTGTTTTGTGGTTATATTCAGCATGGATAATCAGTGAACAGTGATCAGGAGTCCAAACTTTAGTTTGGTAGGAGTCCAAACTAACATAGATGTCCAAGATAAATCTTGGATTCCAGTCCAAGATAAATCCGGATAAATCTTGGATTCCGGACTCTAGCGGATAAATCTTGGACTCCATGAACTACCTGATTTTTAATTCAGTGAGTTGTTCAATCACTTTTAAGGTTTCTAGGCTCACTGTGGTGACTTTTTTGAGCAATTCAAGTATGTAATGTTCATCGTCTAGTCGATTGGGATCGTTGGTGATGCCGCTTCTTTTGTCCACTTTGACGCGATATTGTTCGATGATCCATTCGAGGGCGGAACGGTTGCCGAGTTGGTAATCAAACGCTTCTTTTGGAAGGCCGTCTAACGTGATAAAGTCGTTGTAAATCACTTGGGTTTTGTCTTTGGATAGGCGCATTTTTCCCACACGTAAGCTAGACGGTGCGTTGGGGTTTTCAATCACTTTCAATGGGTAAGCCGGTTGCTGTTCATAATTGAGATGCAAGTAGGCCAATTTTTCGCCGGCTTTTGAAAATGTCCAAAAGTCGGGCGTCATTGGCAAGCGCGGCAGTTCGCGCTTGAGGTTGGCGGCGTATTTGTGCCGATAGCCAGGGTGGTGCAGCAAACCATAGACATAATAAAAAATGGCCCATTTGGTGATGTTCTCGTCTTGGTAGTGTTTTTGAGAGTGGTTGAGTGCCCAATCGGTGATATTGTCCTTGCGGTTGCTGCCGTCTTCGTCGTAGGTGTAGAAGGGAAAGCATTGCGCTTTCTCAAACGCTAAATCAAGTGATGCTATTAAATTAGTCACAATACAACCAAAGCTTTTTCTATTTCCAACACCTGCCAAACAAATCACCTGATTTTCCGTTTCCGTTTCTGGCGTTGGAACAAATTTCGGAAACAGATAAACGGCATCAATCATCATTCTATCAAAAAATAAGTTGGATTGAGTGAATGGACGATAAAGAGAGCGCCTCATTTTTGCGGCGGTGAATTGGGCTTGAATTCCTCTCTTCAAATAAGTTTTTAAGCTAAGAGCCCAACTAATCTTGCTGTCATCATATAACACAAAATCATCCACTTTTTCTGACTGATTTTGGCGGTTTAACCATTGAGCCACTAGCTCATTATAGGTTTTGATAGTGCGCTGCATATTGTCAGCCAGTGCGTGTGGATTAAAGTTGTAAGTCCAGGCATCGCGCCCAGTTAAGATGCCCCGCCCGTAAATCTTAAAAATAACCCCGTTACCAGACGCATTTTTGGCTTTGGCTTCTTTGGTGCCAAGCGGAATAAACTCCTCAAATTCGGCATGCAAGCCTTCGGTGAGCCAAGAGTGTTTTTTGTCAGGCGTAATGGGTTGCCAATCGACTGACGTTACGTTCGCGGTTTCTTGCAGAAATTGGTATTTGAGTTGTTTATGCCATTCTTCACCCATACGGGCATAAAAAATTTGGTGAGGGTTTGTGGGTGCTTTTTGCTTAACGAAGAAGTTAATACAGACACCCGCTTGAATACCAAACACATTATGTGTTGTGCCAGAGAGTTTGGGATTTTTTCTGATATTTCCGCCCAAATCTAACACATAAACTTTATAAAACGTTTCGTGCAGAAGTTTCCGCAAGCCATCAAAAGCGATTCCATCTAAAAAACTATTATTGGTGACAAATGCAACAATGCCTTGTTCGCCGATTCGATCCGTTGCCCACCGAATCGCTTTGACATACGGATCAGATAACGCATTTCTGTTAGTGGCTTTGGAGGCTTTGCTGTAAGTTTCTCGCACTCGCCTATCTATTTCAGGGTATTGGCGGTTTTTGTTATTGTCATTCTCATTGGCTTGCCAAGCGTTATAGGGCGGATTGCCGATAATCACAAAAAACTCGCTGGTTTGTTGTTTTTTGACACGCTCGGTATTTTCGGCCGCAAGCATATCCACTTGTTGGTTTTCTGCCAGTTCAAAAGTATCGGCTAAGCAAATCCCGTCAAACGGTTGATATTCGCCCATCAAGTCTAGGTATTCATGTTCAATGTTCATGCTGGCGATGTAATACGGCAATAGCATGATTTCATTGCAGTGCAGTTCATGGCGATATTTAGACTTTAAAGCCATCTGACTTTGCAGCGCGATTTCGCGCATGATTCGGACGATAAAATTGCCGGTGCCGACAAACGGATCGAGAATGTGTACGCCTTGGCTGGCTAACGATTTGCCAAACTCTTTTTGCAAAATATCGTTAACGGATTGGATCATAAAATCGACAATCGGTTGCGGCGTGTAAATAATCCCATGCGTGTCGGCGACTTTGATTGAAAAACCTTGAAAAAAACGCTCATAAACGGTGTTTAAAAAGTGTTGTTTATGGCTAGATTCATTAATCGTCGCGGCCACGTCTTCTAACGCGTTGTAGAAATATTTCAGTTCCTCGAAAAAAGCCTCGCGGTTAAAGGCGTGCGCGGTGAGCTTATCAATCACCGTTTCAATTTCACGGGCAATAATGTTGCGTTTAGCAAAAACCTGAGATTTGAAAATGTGACGAAAAATGCGTTCCGTCAACATATGCTGAACCAGCATCTCCAAGATGGCCTCGTCGGATAAATTGGGATTAATCGCTTGGCGGCATTGTTGGGCAAAACCGTTGAAAGCGGCCTCAAAGGCTTTTTCTTTAACATGCGCTTGGCGAATGATAGTAAAGAGTTGTTGCGCTAAATTGGGCACCCGGCCCTTAAATTTGTTGGCCGCTAAATTCCACCGTTCATATTCGGGCCGCTTGAAATTAAAGAATTGCTCCAAGACTTGAACCAGGTGAGCCGGCTCGTCCAAAGATAAGTCCAAGTGTGCGCGCCCATTTTGGATTAAAATCGCTCGTTGTGGTGTTTGAAACAGGATATTGTCTTGAGGATAGTTGTCCTCGGTCAGTTTTTTCTGAACTTGTTGGGGTAAATTGTCTTGGGAATCTTTGGCTTCCCAATAGCCTCGCGGGAGATGGGCTTGGTCAAATAAAACCCCATCTAAGCGAATGCGTTTATTGGCGGGCCGCTTTAGGGTTTCTTGTTGTACCAATGTCCATTGACATTGGTGGGCGCACCATTCCAATAGATGTTGAAAGGCGATTTTGACAGTGCCTTCTTGATCTTTGTTTAAGCGGTTAAATTGGCTTAATTCTTTATAGTAGGTGCGGATGGCTTTGTGTCTTGTGGTTAGATTAAGCATCGTTTTTTTTTGAAAATGGGTTTAGTAGACTTTGCACCGTCCTTTTAAAAAATCCGATGTCTTTGAGACTTCGGAAAATGGGTTATTTAGACGACATGATTTGGGGGCCATAAAGCAATTTGAATGTTTTCAAATCAAATCATGGCCCACAATGCACGCATGCAAGAGACATCCAAATAAACTAGCGCATGCAAGCGTTAAAATCCTTGATTTCATAATAATTAATTCAACCCTTAATCCGCATATATAATAAAGGATTTATAATCAGGTATTTAAATAGACTACACTATACTCGTCGAAAATGGGGAGAGTATTTGGCGGCTAGTCGTATGGCTTCTGTCAGGCTGACTTCGCTGGCGAGGCCTTTGCCGGCAATGTCGAGGGCGGTGCCATGATCGACTGAGGTTCTTAAAAATGGTAGGCCGTTGGTGATTGAAATGGTTCTTTCAAAGTCTACCGTTTTGGTGGCAATATGGCCTTGATCGTGGTAAAGCGATAAAACGGCGTTATATTGTCCTTGCAAAGCTTGGTGAAATACGGAGTCGGCCCCGATGGGGCCTACAACTTTATAGCCTTGTGCTTGGGCCTGTTTGACGGCCGGTTCAACATGGTTAACTTCTTCGTCGCCAAATAGGCCGTGTTCGCCGCTGTGCGGGTTGAGGCCGGCAACGGCTATTGTACCATCTTTTACGCCTAATCTTTTTAGGGCCTCTGTGCAGCGTATGATGTATTGTAATATTCGTTCTTTGGTGACGAGATCACAGGCTTGTCGGAGCGAAACATGGCGCGATAGGAAAAACACGCGCATTCCTCTGACTTCAAATAGGGTGAGTGGATCTGTTGTTTGGCTGAGTTCTTCTAGCATTTCCGTGTGTCCAATATGATTGATTTGGGCGGCGCGGAGCGATTCTTTGTTGATGGGTGTGGTGGCAAGGGCTTCAACTTCTCTAGCCATTGCTAATTTGACGGCCTTTTCGATGTAGTCATAGGCGGCTTGTCCGCACATGGCTTGGACAGTGCCGATTTGTAATTGTGATAAGTCGATGTTTTTGAGGTCAATTAAGTCAATGGTGCCGAGTTGGTATTTGCCTTCTGCGGGTTTTTCGACGATATTTAGTTCGGCCGTTAGGTTGCAAATCGTTAACGCGTTGGCAATGACGTTTTTGTCGCCAATCACTAGAGGCTGACAAATTTCATATACTTTGGAGTCTGCGAGCGATTTAACAACAATTTCTGGGCCGATGCCGGCCGGATCACCTAGCGTGATGGCGATAATGGGTTTTTTCATCGTTGATTGTCCTTGTAGCAGGAGTACAAACTTGTAGAAAAAGAAATATGGGTGGTGCGAAAAAAATCCAATGTTTTTTATGACAAGGATTTTCATATAAGCCGGGATTTATTTTTTGGATTACTTAATTCTTGTCGTTTGGCTTTATTTTGAATGTTGAAAATGGTTTTATGGCCCCCAAACCAGTGCTAATAACCCTATAAATATAATGGTTAATATGAGTCCAAATATTTACAAGGATATCGATGATCAAGTTTTTTCGTGCGCCTAACCTATAACTACAAGGATTGTATATAAAAAAGGATTTAGTCAGCAAATGCTTAATTGAAGAAAAAGTTGACTGACGTGATTTGATGCTCGTTTCTAAAATCCCTTATTATATACAATCCTTGTGCATTGTCAGACTAACAAACGCGCCATTGATTGGAAAACTAAAAACGTCACTTTTTGGTGCCACTACCTTCCTCTGGAATTTATTCACTTGTAGTGACAATTCTTTCATCAAGAATGCCATCTCAACAAGATTTCTGGGCGCATTTTCGTTTTCACGGTTAAGTAAGTACAACGAATTACGCGGATAAACGAATTAAGTACAACGAATATTGCTACTAAACGAATTAAGTGCTCAAGTTTTTAACAGAAAATTTGATTTTATAATGCATTTAGGAAGGAGCGTGAGAATAATATACCCATTGAGAAATCGAATTAAGTACAACGAATATTGCTACTAAACGAATTAATGACTCAAGTCTTTAACAGAAAAATTGATTTTTATCAATCCTTATCGATAATATAATCTCTATTGTTATTATCAAAGTACCCGGAAAACGGGAGTGCGCCCAGATTTCTCCTTAAGTCGAAATGATAACTTGTCTTCATTCCAAAAGCGCGAAAATTCAACCCTTTCGGGGTTGTCGTATTTCTAATGCATTTAGGAAGGAGCGTGAAAATAATATACCCATTGAGAAATCGAATTAAGTACAACGAATTACGCGGATAAACGAATTAATGACTCAAGTCTTTAACAGAAAAATTGAATATAATCTCTATTGTTATTATCAAAGTACCCGGAAAACGGGAGTGCGCCCAGATTTCTCCTTAAGTCGAAATGATAACTTGTCTTCATTCCAAAAGCGCGAAAATTCAACCCTTTCGGGGTTGTCGTATTTCTAATGCATTTAGGAAGGAGCGTGAAAATAATATACCCATTGAGAAATCGAATTAAGTACAACGAATTACGCGGATAAACGAATTAATTACTCAACTCTTTAACAGAAAAATTGATTTTTATCAATCCTTATCGATAATATAATCTCTATTGTTATTATCAAAGCACCCGGAAAACGGGAGTGCGCCCAGATTTCTCCTTAAGTCGAAATGATAACTTGTCTTCATTCCAAAAGCGCGAAAATTCAACCCTTTCGGGGTTGTCGTATTTCTAATGCATTTAGGAAGGAGCGTGAAAATAATATACCCATTGATAAATCGAATTAAGTACAACGAATTACGCGGATAAACGAATTAATGACTCAAGTCTTTAACAGAAAAATTGATTTTTATCAATCCTTATCGATAATATAATCTCTATTGTTATTATCAAAGCACCCGGAAAACGGGAGTGCGCCCAGATTTCTCCTTAAGTCGAAATGATAACTTGTCTTCATTCCAAAAGCGCGAAAATTCAACCCTTTCGGGGTTGTCGTATTTCTAATGCATTTAGGAAGGAGCGTGAAAATAATATACCCATTGATAAATCGAATTAAGTACAACGAATTACGCGGATAAACGAATTAATTACTCAAGTCTTTAACAGAAAAATTGAATATAATCTCTATTGTTATTATCAAAGTACCCGGAAAACGGGAGTGCGCCCAGATTTCTCCTTAAGTCGAAATGATAACTTGTCTTCATTCCAAAAGCGCGAAAATTCAACCCTTTCGGGGTTGTCGTATTTCTAATGCATTTAGGAAGGAGCGTGAAAATAATATACCCATTGAGAAATAACGTTTTTTCAAAAAACTTGGGATCGATCATTTTGTGTGGGTATTTTATTTAGCCGCAACTCCCTTACCACAGGTTTATCTCGCGTAGCGAATTACTGCGTTTCACTAAAGCTATTATCTCGCGTAGCGAATTACTGCGTTTCACATTCAACCCCTTTGGGGTTGGTGGTGAGATTACCACATTACCACAGGTTTCATATTCAACCCCTTTGGGGTTGGTGGGTGAGATTACCGCATTACCTCAGGTTATTTTTATGGAACACGATAGACACCGCCATAAACTGAGTTTTTTTCATAAAGGAAACACTCTAATTCGCTTATCCACGCTTGTGTCGTTATACTTGAGGAGCCGTGAAAATGGGAATGCGCCTATAATTACCCAGAAAAGTTTTTTCCTTAACAAAAACCGTAGTGCTTTGCGAAACCTCGGATGTTTAGGAGAAAAATTTTTAGGGATAGTTATAAAAAAGACATCCCGTGATAGCGTTGGATTTATACATCTGATTTGAAGGAGATAAATATGCCCAGAGTTGCTTTTTTCTTTGGAATTTCCATCTACATATACATAGAGGATCATGCACCACCTCATTGTCATGCAACATCTGGAGACTATGCGGGTGCTTTTCGTCTTGAAGATGGAGAATTGATGGCTGGGCAAATGCCACCCAAGCCGTCAAAGAAAAGAATTTATCCTGGCTAATCAGTCTGAATTACTGGAGAAGTGGAATGAATTCAGCGGTTAAAACCCCATGGAAAAAAGCTGTCAGTGTCAGGAGCGATAACGATAACAATTATCGGCTTTACCTGACTATGGAAGATGGAGAACAATTTGACTTAGATTTAACTCCATTGATCAATAGCCGCGAAGCTTTTTGGCGTTTGAAAACGTTCCGTTATTTTCGGCAAGTATCGATTGATCCGTTGGGCGGATTGTGCTGGCCTGACGGAGAAGATATTTGTCCAACTAAAATGTTAGATTACATTAACTGAATCCGAGCAGAGAAAAAGGCCTAAGTTTGTAGTTTGTAGTTTGTAGTTTGTAGTTTGTAGTAGGCGATTTATCGCCCAAACCGTTGAAAAATGCCTAAGATTGTAGTTTATAGTTTGTAGTAGGCGATTTATCGCCCAAGCCTTTGAAAAATGCCTAACTTCTAAGATTGTAGTTTATAGTTTGTAGTAGGCGATTTATCGCCTATCACTTTAGTACAACGAATTTAGAAATTAACGAATTAAAAACCAAAAAATCGCCCAAGCCTTTGAAAAATGCCTAAGTTTGTGGCCTCTGAAGGGTGATAAATCACCTACTACAACTGCCCCTTATCCTTAATTGATGGATGGACACGGCTTAAGTTTCCAACTGGCGTTTTCAGGTAGTGTTAATGAATTTTCAACTCGAACATTCACATTGAGACACCTGAGTTGTTGTTCAATTCTAGTTTTTAACTTTGGAGCCAGATCTTTAAATTTTTCTGGATCATCTAATTCTTCATCTTGATGTAAGAACAACACAATGGTTATTGGAATACCTCGTTTAAAATCATCAATATAAGGCTTTAAATGGCTATCATCTTGGTGAAGTGCTACTGCGAATCCAAAGAAAGTATCACGGATTTTTTGTGCTACCCAGTCAGCTAAAAAAGGTTTTCGACGAATTACCTTGATTTCTTTTTTAAGGCTTTCACATGTCTCACGACAATTAATCACTGCTTGTGGTTCTTCTGATAACAAGTAAGGTTGAGTTTCCTCAGCAAATCCACGAAAGTTTTTAATTTCTATCCAAAGAAGACTTTCTCCGTTAGTGGCTATAAAATCGACGGCTCCAATACCCTGACATTTTTGTATATTTTGACGATAAAAGCCTTCTAAGTCATCATCATAATTACAAACGCGCCATTGATTGGAAAACTCAAAACGTAACCTTTTGGTGCCACTACCTTCCTCTAAAATGGTCATGATTTTCTTCCTTTGGCGGCATAAAAAGCGGCTTGTTCACGATCAAAAAAGGCTAATTCTTCATCTAATGCCACAATGGTTTGCAAGTCTGGTAGTCTTTCGCCAGATTCTACTTGGATGTGGTTAACTTGATCTTTTCTTTGAACAAGACTAAAAAATTTAGCCGGGATATTCCCTTTTGAATTATTCACTTGTAGTGACAATTCTTTCATCAAGAATAGGTAATGTGTTGTTAAAATGATTTGTACACCGTTTTTTACTAATTGCAACAGTAATTCGGCAACTTGTTTCATGATTCTGGGATTCAAATTGGTTTCCGGCTCATCCCAAAAGAGTATAGTGCCGGTTTTTAGGGAGTCGTTAGCGATGAGATAAGTCAGTATAGCGATTTTACGTAATCCTTCGGCAATCAAGGAGATTTCTCGGTTGCCTTGTTTTGGATAATGAATATAAAAGCGATCTAATTCTAATTTCAGTTGTCCACCTATAATCTTTTCTAGTGGCTCGATCAACATTGTCTTAGGGCTTTCCAATAACGGATAACTGAGTGCTTCACAAAGATCATAGTAAGTTTCCTCAATCGCCAGCCTATGTTTCTTATAAAATCCCGTGAAACCGGGATACCATGATAAAACTTCTTTTTCTGGCAAAAAAAGCGGCATCGTGGCTGGAAAAAATCTCGGCTTTTGTATAAGCTTGACTTCCGTCTTGCTCGTTTCAGAAAACTGAAATTTTATCGCACAGGCTTGGCTTTCGTTGGCACATGAAATGGTTGCCTCTATTTCGGTTTCGGTTCCTTGTCCAAAACGATGTAAATTGCCTAATTTATCAGGCTTAAATACTTTTACCAATTTTTCGGCAAGGCGACGTTGCCACCAACTATCACTGCCACCCGAAGAAATGTGTCCAGGAATTTCTTCTTGTTCTGCCTTTGCTTCATGCCAAACATACGCTATCGCGTAAGCCAGTTTTAACAGGTGACTTTTACCGGTGGAATTGTCTCCAATGATGACGTTAAGTCCGTCAGAAAAGTCAAACTGAGCTTCAGAAAATTCGGTAAAATTTTTAATGTTCAACGCGTTAATCATATTATGTTGCCTTATAGTTTATAGTTTGTAGTAGGCGATTTATCGCCCAAGCCTTTGAAAAAGGCTTAAGTTTGTAGTAGGCGATTTATCGCCCAAGCCTTTGAAAAAGGCTTAAGTTTGTAGTAGGCGATTTATCGCCCAAGCCTTTGAAAAAGGCTTAAGTTTGTAGTAGGCGAGATTTATCGCCTAAACTTGTAGTTAGTTTGTAGTAGGCGATTTATCGCCTAAGCCTTTGAAAAAGGCTTAACGGCCTCAGGCTACCAAACTAAAGTTTGGACTCCGGCTGAGACTATACTCATCGAAAATGAAATGGTTCTTTCAAAGTCTACTGTTTTGGTGGCAATATGGCCTTGATCGTGGTAGAGCGATAAAACGGCGTTATATTGTCCTTGCAAGGCTTGGTGAAATACGGAGTCGGCCCCGATGGGGCCTACAATTTTATAGCCTTGTGCTTGGGCCTGTTTGATGGCCGGTTCAACATGGTTAACTTCTTCGTCGCCAAATAGGCCGTGTTCGCCGCTGTGCGGATTCAGGCCGGCAACGGCCATTGTACCATCTGTCACGCCTAATCTTTTTAGGGCCTCTGTGCAGCGTATGATGTATTGTAATATTCGTTCTTTGGTGACGAGATCACAGGCTTGTCGGAGCGAAACATGGCGCGATAGGAAAAAAACGCGCATTCCTCTGACTTCAAATAGGGTGAGTGGATATGTTGTTTGGCTGAGTTCTTCTAATATCTCCGTGTGTCCAATATGATTGATTTGGGCGGCGCGGAGCGATTCTTTGTTGATGGGTGTGGTGGCAAGGGCTTCAACTTCTCTAGCCATTGCTAATTTGACGGCCTTTTCGATGTAGTCATAGGCGGCTTGTCCGCACATGGCTTGGACAGTGCCGATTTGTAATTGTGATAAGTCGAAGTTTTTGAGGTCAATTAAGTCAATGGTGCCGAGTTGGTATTTGCCTTCGGCGGGTTTTTCAATGATATTTAGTTCGGCCGTTAGGTTGCAAATCGTTAACGCGTTGGCAATGACGTTTTTGTCGCCAATCACTAGAGGTTGGCAAATTTCATAGATTTCTTTGTTTGCCAGCGATTTAATAATAATTTCTGGGCCGATACCGGCCGGATCACCTAGCGTGATGGCGATAATGGGTTTTTCATCGTTGACAGTCCTTGTGACAGGAGTACAAACTTGTTAAAAATATGGGTGGTGCTAAAAAATCCAAGGTATGGCCCTCAAACGGATGCTAATAGTCATACTAATATAGTGGTTAATATGAGTCCAAATAATGACAAGGATTGAATAATGCCGCGTCTCAATCTTTGTTGTTTTTCAGGCTAGAGGATTTATTCGCTGCTTTATCTCAATCTTTGTTGTTTGTATGGCTAGAGTTTATTTTGAATGTTGAAAATGGTTTTATGGCCCTCAAATCGGTGCTAATAGTCATACTAATATAGTGGTTAATATGAGTCCAAATAATGACAAGGATTTATTCGCCGCTTTATCCCAATCTTTGTTGTTTTTCAGGCTAGAGTTTATTTTGAATGTTGAAAACTTTTCAAACCGACTCCTTGCTAAAAAATCCGTTATTATAACGAATCCCTGTAGTTATACTTAGGCGCTAAAGCGCCTACTACAAACATAACGAATCCCTGTAGTTATACTTAGGCGCTAAAGCGCCTACTACAAACATAACGAATCCCTGTAGTTATACTTAGGCGCTAAAGCGCCTACTACAAACTGACTACTACAAACTTATAGATTAAGTCGCTGAAGCCATTCGTTTATCCCCGTAATTAGTTGTACTAATTCGTTAATCCGCGTAATTAGTTGTATTAATTCAATTATAGGCCCCCTATACTATCTTGGTTTTTGATACTAGGCATAGAATTTGCTTAACCCCATTCAATCCTCCTTAGGTTTTTTAGCCTCTCTTCTGCCCAGGTTGAGAGGCTTTTTTTTGTCCAAAAATAAAAAAAGCCCTGACGTATCAAACAAACATCAGGGCTTTTTTTTGAATGGCGTTCGTTTAACCGCGATTCTTAATCATTATCACCTCTAAAATCTTACTCCCAACTTCCTCAGAGACCTCCAAGACTTGTTGAAGTTCTTCCAACAAATCCTTTTCACTCTCCTCAATAACACCATCGGCAAGGGCAATATCAACCGCACAAGCAAAAGCGGTTTCCCGTAACTCATCAGGCAAACTGCTCTTAGCAATCGCCACCAAGCCACCGACACCTTCGTTTTGCAGCACAGTCACCAACTTCTTAAATAGATCAGACAGTTGCTTTTGACTGTAGCCGTCAAACATTCTCATTTGCAGCAGATAGGCAAACATGCCCTTGGCTTCCGTCTCATCAATCGAACCATCTACCGCGGAAGTCGCCAGAGCAATCGCTAAAAAGGCCTCTTGCTTACTGAAGGTATCAGAGGAAGAGGGTGGTTTGCTGGATGAAAAAAAGCCCATATTAATTTCTCCGTTATTGGTAATTGGTAATTGTGAAGGATTTTTCCGTCACCTATAGTGAGCACCGTCATAACTAGCTTGAATCTAACCGCGATTCTTAATCATCATCACTTGTAAAATCTGACTCCCAACTTCGTCAGAAACCTCCAAAACCTGTTGAAGTTCTTCCAACAAGGCCTTTTCACCGTCCTCAATAACGCCATCGGCAAGAGCAACATCAACGGCACAAGCAAAAGCGGTTTCCCGTAAGTCATCAGGCAAACTGCTTTTAGCAATAGCCACCAAGCCACCGACACCTTCGTTTTCCAGAACTTTTACCAGTTTTTTGAAGACGTCAGACATTTGGTCTTCATCGTAGTCGTCAAACATTCTCATTTGCAGCAAATAAGCGAAAATGCCCTTGGCTTCCTCCTCAACAATTTCTCCATCCGCAGCCGAAGTTGCCAACGCAATTGCTAAAAACGCTTCTTGTTGACTGAAAGTGTCAGAGGATGAAGGCGTTTTGGTGAAAGAAAAAAAACCCATCTGTATTTCTCCAGTGTTAGTTATGCGAATTAAGGGTTGAAAAATCCATTGAAACCTGGGGCGATGCCCTAGGCTTTAATAGCACGCCCTTGAAACCTGGGGCGATGCCCTAGGCTTTAATAACACGCCTTTGAAACCTGGGGCTTTCTTGCGGCTTTAATAACACGCCCCTTTGGGGCTAAAGCCCTTTGGTACGAATATCGATAATTAAGGGTTGAAAAATCCATTGAAACCTAGGGCGATGCCCCAGGCTTTAATAACACGCCCCTTTGGGCTAAAGCCCAAAGGGTACGAATATCGATCTAAAAATGAAGGCGTTTTGCAAGTCCCTCAATTATGAATGTTTTTGTTGCGTGTTGCGATTCAAAATGAACCATTCGCCATTCGCTCATTAGCAAAATGCAATAAAACCTTAAGAACGCCCGGTTGTACCACGCGCTCAAAGGCTTGTAACGCTTTTTCAAAGGGAAAGCGATAATCGATCAACAAAGTAGGGTCAACTAATCGTTTTTCAAGTAGGCGCAAAGCCGGGGCAAACGGGCCGCACCGTGAACCCACTAATGTCACTTCATCGACAACCAGGGCCGAAAAATTCACAGACATATCGCCCTTATAGGTACTTTTTAAGACTATCGTGCCACGCGGACGTACCGCTTGACGCGCCAAAGCAAAGCCTCCCGCTGAGCCAGTCGCTTCAATGATAATATCAAAAGTACGCTCTGGGACGGCATTTTCATCAAGCCACGCAATCTGACGTGCTGCTAGTAATTGGCGTTGCTTATCATGACGGGCGACGACTTGCAAATGACACCCCGTTAGCAGCAAAGTTTGAGCAATCAAATGTCCCAAACGGCCAGCCCCCACAACTAAAACGCGATCTGTCGGGCGGATTATCACCTGTTCCTGAATTTCCAAAGCGGCTGCCAAAGGCTCAGTAAAAACGGCCGCCTCATCTGGGATAGAATCTGGCACCGGGAAAAGATTTTTCAAGGGCAAACACAGATATTCAGCAAAAACACCGTCCCGATTGACAATGCCCAACACCGTGCGCCGCCCACAATGAGTCGGCTGTCCTCTCAAACAATTGTCACACGCGCCACAAGCGACATTGATTTCTCCAACCACTCGCTCTCCAACGCGCTCAGGCGCGTCTTGAGCTCGCTCAATTTCTCCGACAAATTCATGTCCTAAAATACCTGTGTAAGAATAATAGCCTTTTACCAACTCCAAATCCGTTGCACAAATCCCGGCAAGGCGAACACGCACAAGGGCTTCACCGTCAAGCGGCTTAGGAATGGGGACATTATCTCGATAACTCAACTGATTATTTTCTAGCCAAAGTGCTTGCATATTTACAAAATTCTAGGGGCGATGCCCCTGGTTATATTAATGTCGCACAAAATTCCAGGGGCGATGCCCCTGGCTATATTAATGTCGCACAAAATTCCAGGGGCGATGCCCCTGGCTATATTAATGTCGCCCCGTTGGGGCTTTTTTCTTAGCCCTGTAAGGGCGTGTTATTAAAGCCTTCTGATCGCCCCTGGGTTTCAAACAAAATTCCAGGGGCGATGCCCCTGGTTATATTAATGTCGCACAAAATTCCAGGGGCGATGCCCCTGGCTATATTAATGTCGCCCAAAATTCCAGGGGCGATGCCCCTGGCTATATTAATGTCGCCCCGTTGGGGCTTTTTTCTTAGCCCTGTAAGGGCGTGTTATTAAAGCCTGGGCATCGCCCCAGGATTTCAAACCAAATTCCAGGGGCGATGCCCCTGGCTATATTAATGTCGCCCCGTTGGGGCTTTTTTCTTAGCCCTGTAAGGGCGTGTTATTAAAGCCTTCTGATCGCCCCAGGATTCCAATTGATTTCAACGCGAGAGATTCAATCTATGCCAAGTAAAACTCGTATTCTTCTGTATTATTTTTTAATGTTCGTATTTAGTGTACTGTTTTTGGCGATTGCGGCCGAAATCATGGTACGACTATTGGTACCAAAAGAAACCTTTTGGCCTATCAGTAATATTTATCAAGCCGTTGATACGCCCGGTGTCAGTTACACACTGAAACCCAATTTTGAAGGCACAGCCTTTGGTGTTGACTTAAAAACCAATAGCTTAGGCTTTCGTGGGCCGGAATGGCAAATTAAAAAACCGAGCGGCACATTCAGAATTGTACTTATCGGAGACTCTCACGCTTTCGCTTACGGTGTCCCGTTTGAAGACAGTGTGGGAGAAAAACTGGCCGCTTTATTAAATGAGCGCGGTGGCGCTCACTATGAAGTCCTCAATTTTGCGGTAAGTGCCTATAACAGTCAACAAGAGTTAGCGGTGCTGCGCGAGTATGCTTTGCAATACGATCCCGATCTTGTTATCGTTATCGCGTCTAGCAACGATCATGATCCCACGCCGATAGTTGATCAAGAGGGCTGGTTATATGGTGGGTTCCGTACCACGACACCCCAGCCGCCGGCGATTGATGAATCCATTAAGAAAATTCAATCGGCCGAGGTTTCATGGTTAACCAAAAACAGTCATTTGTTGCTCTACCTCCACTTATTAAAAAAGAAATCTCAACTGGCTCAAGAAGCACAAGTACAACGGCACACGCCTACCAAGACAAGTTCGGCCGACAATTGCTGGCTGAGGCCTTTTCCATCAGGGCCGATTTCAGAACGACTGCACAACTCGGTTTATCTCCCCTTAAAAGCGATGATTCACGAAGCCAAAAAACGAGAGATTCCGATTATTATTGCGAACTTCAACGCGTTTCTGGATTACCGACAATTATTTGAAAAACTGTCCAAAGAAGAACAAGTGCCTACGCTAGAATTACTCGCCCTGTTCCAAGAAGCCTGTAGTTGGCAAGAATTGTTGGCGCAATTCGGCTTGGGTTGGAATGTTCACCTCAATGCCATCGCTCATCAACGTTGGGCCGTTGCTTTGGCTACTTTCAAAAAATTGTGAATTGGAGTCCAAGATTTATCTTGGACGTCAGAATTGTGAATTGTTAATTGTTAACTTCACCATAAGCCATTGGGACTACAGGGGGCAATGCCATTAAGTTAAGAATAAATCCAGACACGTTTTTAGTTAAAGGGCATTGCTACAGTTTGGCAAGGCATAAACTTTGTAGTGACTTTTTTTCTTCAGTGCGAGGGCCGTTTGGCAAGGCCCATTTGGCTGAAACTTGTCAAACTTGTCAAAATGAAATTTCATAAAAGCGCCTACTTGGATCCTCGGTGTTTTGCGGTCAATTTTTGTTAGTAAAGCGACCAAAATAAAAGGAACTGTACCACTACCTATCTGTCTATTAAGCACGACGATTATTTATCATAAGAGACTCTCGCAAAATAGAGCAATACTCACGATAATATTTAGATAACTTTTTGGCCTGTCTCATTTTCAAGGGATACCGACGCTTTTCAAATTTTTTTGTACACGCTAACAAGATAAGTGACTGTTTAATAAGCGTTAATTTAAGCTTATTTAATAAATAGTGCCTATCTCTTTATTTAAAACAGTCTTCGCTATAATACTAAACCCTATTTTTATAATGGTTAATACCAAAACATGCGCCTTTTCAGAAGGTCGATCCGGGCGAATTTTCGCCCTATTTTAGTAGAAATGATTGTTTTTATTGATTAACGATAATAGTTCGCCATTTTAATAAGATAAAATAGGCAATGGTTAGAAAATTTTCGGGGGTTATATATTTTTATAGTGATGATTTAATCATCACTAACTGATTGTTTTACAATCAAAAATGGCAGTTATATTTTAAATATACGGTCTAATACCTGTCATAAGACCTGGGGCGTTACCTCAGGTTATATTAATCTCGTACCAAAGGGGCTGACTTTAAAATCTGTATTAGCCCTTTCGGTATGTATTATTAAAGCCAGGGGCAACGCTCCTTCCGCCGGTGAAATTATTTTTCTGAACATCTATAGAGCTGAAAAAAATGCTTATCGACTTACCAATAACACGCCCCACTTATCAACTTGACGCCGCGGGTGTCCCTAAACATCAGCAATCGGTTGATATTATTGTCTGTGTGCATAATGCCCTCGCCGATGTTCAGCATTGTCTTGACTCAATTGCACAACACACCACGCCCGCCTATACTTTAATTATTGTTGATGATGGCAGTCGGACGGATACTCAAAACTATTTGCGCGACTATGCCAGCACTCACCCGATTAACTTATTAAGAAATGACAGCGCTTATGGCTATACCCGCGCCGCTAATCAAGGAATGTGGACGGCAAAGGGCGCGTATGTCATACTCTTAAATAGTGATACCATTGTGACACCACATTGGTTGGATCGCATGATTGCATGTGCGGAGTCTGACCCAAATATCGGTATGGTTGGGCCGTTGAGTAATACGGCCTCGTGGCAATCCATTCCAGAGATAGAACATCAAGGCGATTGGGCCGCCAATCCGTTGCCAACGGATATCAGCGTCACGCAAATGGCCGCGAGAGTAGCGGCGTGCTCGGCCCGTTTATATCCACGTTTGCCCTTTCTCAATGGTTTTTGTGTGTTAATAACCAGGCAAGTTATTGAAAAAATAGGTTATTTTGATGATGTCGCGTTTGCACAAGGCTATGGTGAAGAGAACGATTATTGTATACGCGCCCGTCAAGCCGGATGGGAGTTAGCGGTTGCCGACGATGTTTATATTTATCATGCCCAATCCAAAAGCTATTCCCATGAACGTCGTAAACAATTAGCCGAGCAGGGAATGAAGGCTTTAGCGCGTAAACATGGGCAAACCCTCATTGATGCTGGGGTTGAGATTTGTCGTCATAGCCGAGTGCTACAAGGCATCCGCATTCGTGCTAAAATTTTGCTGGAGCGTTGGAATTTGATCGGTCAAGCCCAATATTATTGGCGTGGCAAACGTGTGATTTTTGTCCTGCCGGTGATGGAAATTGGGGGCGGGGCTAATGTGATCATTAGCGAAGCCCGTGCTATGTTGCGAATGGGCGTTGATGTCTATATCCTGAATTTTTTGCATCATAAAACCGGGTTTGAGCAATGCTATCCCCAACTGGGTGTGCCAGTGATTTATGCGGCGGCCGATTTTGATATACCCAACATCTGTCGCGCTTTTGATGCCGTCATTGCTACCGCTAATAACTCGGTTGAATGGATTGCGCCGTTAGCCGAGATGCCCAATGCCCCAATCATTGCTTATTATATTCAGGATTTTGAACCCTATTTTTATGTTGACACCCCGGCTCATTATCGGTTATTTTGGCGTTATGCTTGGCTGCGTCGCCGCTTTGCGTCCTACTATTTTCGTACCGATAAGGAATTTCGCCACGCTTGGATTTCTTATTTGCGTATCCCTAACATGGTACGCTTTACAAAAACGCTCTGGAATAAAACCGAGGTCGAAAAGCAAATTAAGCGGCCTTGTAGCGTCATTGGGGCCAGTTATAATATTGACCTGTTTATGCCCCGTTTGGCGCGTTGCACAACCGCTACAGTGCGGATTAGTGGCATGATTCGCCCCTCAAGCAGTCGGCGCGGCGCATTACGCACACTGCGAGTGTTGCGTGACATTCAGCACACCTTTGCCGATAAGGTAGAAATTATTTTATTTGGGGCCGCCGATGATGACCCCCAATTTAGGGTCTTGCCACGCGATTTTAAATACCGTAATATTGGTATGTGTTCGCCAGAACAATTGGCCGGGTTATTTAATCAAGTTGATATATTCGTAGATTTTTCTAACTTTCAAGCGATGGGATTGACGGCAATGGAAGCCATGGCTTGTGGGGTGGCGGTGATTGTCCCAGAAACCGGCGGGACTAATAGCTTTGCCATCCATCAAAAAAATGCCCTCGTCATAGATACCTTTTCTCTAAAAGCCTGTTACACCGCGTTAAGCAAATTAGTAAATAATGATGAACAACGTCTTTCATTAATGGCCCAAGCGTGCAAAGATATGGCCCGTTTTTATCCAGAAGGCCCCGCCTATCGCATTTTGGATAGATTGTTTGGACATTAACCCACTTTTGATCAGGATTTTTTGATAAGGATTTTGAATGAGAGGTTAAAACCGTTAGAATTCAAAAATTGACATATAATGATGGCATAAAAACGGGATCGAACCGCGGGGGCATCTCGGCGATATTTTCTGAACGAAAGTACGAGACATTAACCTTCATGGCGAGTGGCGAGTGGCGAATGGCGAATGGCGAATGACCAATAAACTTATTATACTGAGACTTTGCACCGAGTATTTTGGGGCCGGCAAGAAAAAACCCCTACAAGTATGGATTTATTCTGGGGTGTGTGACGGTACTCAAACGAAGTAACGAGCTTTGCTACGATAAAAAAGCGCAACTTGTGCAGTTTAACAATTATCTATTCGCTATTACCCATTACCAATTACCTATTACCCATTCGCCATTGTTAGTTTCTTGACTTTTGTTTTTTGATGTGTTGTATTTAAGAACCGATGTGTTGCAATTATAGTCGGCCCAAAAATATTAATAACTATTAATATTGGCTGGACATTATCTCAAAAAACTTTACCTTTTGTTATTTTTAAAGTAACATAACGGTGCTTGAGGTGGTTAGCCTTTGCAAGTCAAAAAAATGGACTCTCAAGCATTAATGTTACCCTAAACGCTCATTAGGCGAGGGGATAAAGGGCAGATACTCATAATTGTTGAATAACCCATAAAGGTAAGCATGTCAAGAGTTATCAATAGAATTGCTATCTGTCTATAAAAAAGCTCAATCTCAATTCAGTTTGACTAATGGTTTCAAATTGAGTATTCTCACTAGCGTGAGTGTTTGAAATAGAAAAACTAATAGCCGCTTTCGATTTTACGCGCTTGACTTTTTGAAGTCATACTTAACTAATTAACTCGACGCTCTAGTGGGGCGGCGGCGGTGGTTGGTCTTACGCAAGCGATTCGTCAAGTCATAGAAACCCAGTTTATAACATTTACGAAACGGGGTGAATTGTCACCACACCATTTAGGCGCGTGGTCTGTTGGATGAAAGATATTTATTAATTTGAGTTTTGTACAAGGAGTGGAAACTTATGGCGAAATTTGCCTTTAAAAAGAAGGTGTTGCCTTCGGTCATGGCGGCCACGTTGGCCTCCGGCATGACCCTTAGTGGCAACGCCAATGCCATTAATATGGCCGAAAATGGTATCGGCCAAACGTTGTTAGGGCCGGTGTACTTAGTCGATTTTGGCTATACGACTAAGGTTTCTATCGTCAATACCAGAACCGATGTGGCTGTCAAAGCAAAAATAGTTATACGTTCTTCTAGGAATGGTACCGAGTTACTTGACTTTATTTGTTACCTGTCACCGGCCGATGTTTGTCGCTTTGAAATTCGCGAGATGGATGCTGATGGTGATGGGGACACCGAGGTGGTGATGTACTCTGATGACGATTCCATCAAGAGTCCGGTGCCGGTGGACGTTGGTGGTGTGCAACTGGTGGATTCGTTGGAAAAAAGTAGGAGTACCTTTGCGTCTATTCGGCCCGTCGCGCAACCCTTGTTTACCCACAACCTCCAGTCGAATGATACGGATCGGATGGGACACATTGAAGTGTTTGGTTTGTACGGGGTAAAAGGAATACTTACCGGGTACCGGCCGCGTATCAGTGGCGCTAACCGCGAACCTATACCGGTCTCCATCACGGTGACACGAGGCATGGCCAAGTTTGCGCTGGCACAAATCTTTGATACCCCGCGTTACCCGGAACATAACAACAGCAACTTATTTTGGCAACCGATAGTCCCTTTGGATGAGGCCAATCCACCCACTGAGCAACAAGAACGAAGTGCGGCGCCGACCTCCCCCTATTCGCCTCTTATCGATAGTAAGATCCGTTCTACGGAGCCGTCATGGATACAATTGACGGGTGAAGTGGAAATGGTCAATCCTGGTGTTGACCGTATTGGTTATCGTTTTCCCGCCTTGGCAGGGTCAATCGGGGATAATGTGCCTTTTCCTTATACCACACCAAGCGGGTTGCCGGGCGATGCGGCTGTATGGGATGGGTTGGTCGTTTCCAATCCCAGATGGGATGCGACGATTGCGGGTGAAACCGGTATTGGTGTCGCCTTTGGCATAGACGACTTTGGAAATCGTGCTGATAAGACGGTAGAAATTGAGGCTGCGTTAGCCACGACTAACCTCATTGATACTTTTGAAGATAGCAGCAATAGCACACCTGATACGGCTGACCTCGGAAAAAGGACGCGATTGTTGGTGACTTTCCCAACTCGCTATCGTCATTCGGCCGCTCTGTGCGGGGCTGGCACCGGGGGTACGAGACTTAGTGCGCCTTTCCAGTCAGATGGTTCCATGATTTATAGCTTGAGTGCTTTGAACAATTTTGAACAATTCCCGGGGGCGACTCCCACTCCCACTCCCATCATCACCGGTACGCCGTTCTCAGGGGGGCCTGCTTCTGTGCCGGTGCCAACCACCCCCACCCCTGGACCAGTCACCACGGCACTGGTCGAAGTCAACTACTTTATTCCAAATTGGCCGGAAACGAAGGTGGATGAAAATGGAGTTGTGTTGACTGGTGTTATTGATTTCCGGGCGGGATGGTTTGACATGATACTGTTGGCAAAAACGGGTTGCGAGGATTACTATCCGGGGGTAGCGGCGATAGGCTTCACGCACAAGTACGTTCAGAGCAGTACGGGCAGTTATACCCAGTCATGGTTTGTCGCCACGGCACGTAAACCGGTCTGGTGTTGTGACAGCAAGAATGCAACGGAGAGTTGCCCCTCAAAGCCTTGGTAATCCTATCGGGTTTTGCCCCAAAGTGATAAACACCTCACCTATCTCCCGAAAGTTCGTAATCCCTCGTACTTTTAGGGAGGGTTAGGTAGGGTGAGGGCACCGACGAAAGCGCGTATGAGTTCGTAGAAAGCGCGTATGAGATTCTCCGGTTAGAAATCCGATTTTTTTAAAAATCGGATTTCTTTGAAGCGGAGCGGGAAAGTGTTTTAGGGTAAGTAAAAGGGAAGAAGTCCAAATTTTTAGCGGTTTTAAGTCTAAATCAGTTTAGTTTTGTTAAGGAGTGGAAACAGATGACAAAATGGTCATTTAAAAAGAAGGTGTTGCCTTCGGTCATGGCGGCCACGTTGGCCTCCGGCATGACCTTCGTTGGCGACGCCAATGCCATTAAATTGGCAGATGATGGTCTCGGTCAAACCCTGTTAGGGCCACTGTACTTGGCCGATTTTGGCTATACTACAAAGGTGGCTGTGGTCAATACCAGACTCGATGTGGCTGTCAAAGCCAAAGTGGTGATACGTTCATCCGTCAATTGTACCGAGTTACTTGACTTTATTTGTTACTTGACGCCCGGCGATGTTTGTCGCTTTGAGATTCGTCAGCAGGATGTCAATGGTGATGGAACCGCCGAGGTGGTGATGTACTCTGATGACGATTCCGTTAAGAGTCCGGTGCCGAGCGACGTTGGGGGGTTGAAACTGGTAGACTCCCTGGAAAAAAGTAGGGCCACCTTTGGTTCTATTCGGCCGGTTGTGCAACCCTTGTTTACCCACAACCTCCAGCCGAATGATACGACAAAGATGGGACACATTGAAGTGTTTGGTTTGTACGGGGTAAAAGGAACGCTTACCGGGTACCGGCCGCGTATCAGTGGCGCTAACCGCGAGCCTATACCTGTTTCCATCACGGTGACACGAGGCATGGCCAAATTTGCGCTGGCGCAAATCTTTGATACCCCGCGTTACCTGGAACATAACAACAGCAACTTATTTTGGCAACCGATAGTCTCTTTGGATGAGGCCAATCCACCCACTGAGCAACAAGAGCGAAATGCTGGGCCAGAGGCACCTTATTCGCCTCTTACCGATAGTTATATCCGTTCTACTGATCCCACATGGATACAAATGAAGGGTGACATTGAACTGGTCAGTAGCATTGATCGTATTGGTTTTCGCATGCCCGCCTTGGCGGGGTCTCTCGGGGATCATGTGCCTTTTCCTTATACCACACCAAGCGGGTTGCCGGGTGATGCGGGCGTCTGGGATGGGCTGGTCATTTCCAATCCCAGATGGGATGCGACGATTGCGGGTGAAACCGGTATTGGTGTCGGCTTTGGCATAGACAGCTTTGGGAACCGCGCTGATAAGACGGTAGAAATTGAGGCTGCGTTAGCCACTACCGATATCGTTGGGCGTTTTGAAGATACGAGCAAAACCACACCTGACACGGCTGACACCGGAAAAAGAACGCGAATATTGGTGACCTTCCCAACTCGCTATCGTCATAATCCGGGGATTAATCCATGCGGTGCGGGGGGCAGCGGATACAGTGCGCCTTTCCAAGCCAATGGTGCGATTAATTACACTTTGACCGGTTATAACAATTTTGAAGAACTTCCCGGGGTGGCTCAGGTACCAGCGCCGATTATCACCGGAACGCCATTCTCAGGGGGGCCGACTACGGTGGTGACGCCACCCCCCACCCCGACAACACCAGTCGGCTCATTGGTTGAAGTCAACTACTTTATTCCTAATTGGCCTGAGACGCAATTGGGCACGAATGGATTTGTCTTGCCGGGTACCAAGGATTTTCGGTCTGGATGGTTTAGCATGACGTTTACGGCAGCGACGGGTTGCGAAGCTTACTATCCTGGTGCTGCGGTGGTTTCGTTCACGCACAAGTACGTTGATATCGGGGCCGGTTTTACCCAATCGTGGTTTATGCCCACCGCACATAAACCGGTGCGCGAATGTGATGACATGGGTGCAACAAATAGTTGCGCTGGCATGTATTGGTAGTTCTACACCCACAACCCTAATGCCATCTCACCCACACCCACACTCCTACCCCTCTCAACGGAGAGGGGAAATTAATAATTAATAATTAACAATTCATAATTAATTATTAATTAGGGTAGGGGGAACACACATAAAGTACCTATCTCATGTTTTTTTTGAGGTAGGTATTTTTTTTGTGTCAGATACGGAATGTACAGATGCGGGTGAAAATAAAAATTGACTCGTTTGGTTATTTTTATTGACTTTCAATCCGAAAATGAAGCAGATAAAAAATCCGTTTATTTCGCGTATCCGTTGTACTATCAGTATATACGGAACGTACTTGAAAAAGGTGAAAATTAAATAAGGGATTGAATTAGCATGTCTTATGATTTTCAACTCAAATATTAAACTTAAAAAATCCGTTTATTCCTAAAAGAAGTTGTACTTTCAGTCTATTTTTAGCGCGAAAGGCAGGGGATTTTTAGGCAATTATTCTTCAAGTCTGTTTTTGTACTATAATTATACTCAACGTGGCCATAAACTTGGATTTCCTGGTAGTTACACAGGCTATATTGCGTTTTTAGCTTGAGCCAGGGGCAACGCCCCAATGCCATTAAGTTAAGAAATAAACGAGAAAGAGCCTTTGGTAAAGCCGTTGTCTCAAAGCTAAAGTCCCCTAAAGGGGACTGGTAAATTCAGGATTTTTTTCAGAAGCAAACGATATGGCATTGAGTCTTCAGTGCCCTTTAGGGCACTTCAGCTATTAGACGACGGCTTTACCAAAGGCGGGGGGATTATTTGTTTCTAATTCCTTAACTTAATGGCATTGGGGCAACGCCCCTAGGTCTTGACAAATTATAATGCCTTGATTTCCGTGATTTTAGGTCATCCGTTTTGCTCAAACTGAGCCTGATTGGTTAAGCATTCATGCCGTAATGGATGCTATTTTAACAACTTGAGACGAAAATTGAATTTTTCCGTTAAAATAAATAGTTTATTATTGAATTTTAACCCAGAAACTTGAGTGATAATGATCACAAAACCGAGGTTTTTTATGACGAAAAATCGTCTCTCATTGAGTTCTCTTCATATGGGAAAAACGATAAAACTTTCTTGGGTGGTGAGTTTGGTTCTTTTAGCTTGGCTTTCAATGCTGCCAGCCCAAGGCGCGTGGGATTGGGAGTATGTTCTACCGATTAACGCGGCAAATTACCCCCGTGCGCCAGTGGGCGCGAGCAAATTTTCCATCAACACCGCTTATGAGATATCACAGCCGGTGCAGCTAGGGCAAACAATGCGTATTAAAGTCCTGATTCCACCGGGGGCTTCAAGTGCAAAAATTTCGGCACAATCCAATTCGTGGCAATGTGCCCCCGATGTCATCGATGGGGGGGGTAATATCATTGTGCCTCAATCAGAACGTTGTCCCATCATGGATGGGTTTGACCATGATCCTGGGGACTTTTGTGCCCATAATCCGACTAACGTCAACTCTTCTCCTTGTGGAGGAGGCACCAAAGTCTATCCCAAAGATTTACATACTGTCACGGCAAGGTTACTTGATATCCTATATCCTACCTCCGATTCCAATTCTCTTGGGATCGTTACTCAAGCACGCTATACCTATTTTGTCTTGTACCAGCAACCGCAAGCACTTCACAAATTTGCCTTTACCAGCAACTTGGGTATTTCTTTTGGTATATCAAATGTCGGAGTATACAATCAGTGGGTTGATAGTGGACGGCGTGAAGTTGGAGGGCCTATCATTGATCCCAATCCGACGCCTACCGATCCGACGCCTACCGATCCGACGCCTACCGAGCCGCCGGGTATCTTGGGAAAGGCTATTACTATTAATCCGACACCAATTAACGGCACAGTGACAGCGAACACTGAACCGGATGGCATTAATTGCGGTGACGAAGGCACCGACTGCAACGCAACCTACACGACGAATAGCAAAGTGACACTGACGGCAATACCTAAGGAAGGCTTTGCCCTTACTCGCTGGGAGGGCAATTGCAGCAGTGGCACAAGCAATTCATATCCCATGACTATGGATGTCGATAAGACTTGCAGTGCCCTCTTTAACCGGCAGACGACAACGACTTTTCCAGAAATTGAAGTCTTTGATGGGACAACTTCCATCGGAGATGGAGCTACCACACCAATTGAAATCGGCACGCACGTTGGCCAGCCCATCACTAAAACCTTTACAGTGAAGAATACGGGCACTTATGTTCTTAAACTGACTAATATAACTCCGCCATCAGGTTTCAGCTTGGTAGCCGGCAATTTGCCTGGCAGCATTCAACCCAATAGTAGCGCCAATTTCACCGTTCAACTGGAAGCCGCGACGGAAGGTTCTTACAGTGGCACACTTGAAATTACTAACAACGATACTGATGAAAACCCGTTTAACTTTGACATCAGTGGACGTGTTATTTCTAAACGAGACCTTAATGACGGAAGTTTAAAAGATAACATCTCATTTGGGAATCCCGATGAATTTGCCGGTGACGCTCAAATCATGGTGACTGTTGATGTAGAGGATTCCTCCGATTCTGCTGAACCGCTCACCCGAAATGATGATAGGGTAATAGAACAAGGTAGTTTTGTAGACATTAATGCCACCATTACCCCCGAACCTTCTCATCAGATGCTGGAAATCGTGGTGGTAGCCGCATTGGATTTGGAAGAAGAGATGAATTGGGACAAACTTTCAAACTGGGGTTGGTATCAAAAAATCAGTGATGCGGAGTGGAAAACTTGGCCACTTAATCTGTCAAAACTTTACATTGAGCCTTACGGGACTACTCGCTCAGGAGAAAAAAGTTATTCCATTAATGTTTTTACGGGTGAACTGCCTTTGGAGTCGGTAAAACGGCTACATTTATTTGTGGGTTACGGATTATGGGTGCCCAATGGGGGATACTCCTATTTGGTGAGTCAGCCCGTTACATTGGAAATGACTCCTGTTCAGGTGGTTCCAGAAGACTTGATCCATCGACGTGTCCCTCAATGATCAGGAGTCCAAACTTTAGTTTGCAGCGGCCGCTGGAGTCCAAAGCTTCAGCTTTGGCGGCCGCCGTTGGAGTCCAAGCTTTAGCTTGGTAGGAGTCCAAGCTTTAGCTTGGCAGGACTCCAAACTTGAGTTTTAGAAGCTGTTCAAATGTTTAGGAGTGCTATGTTCAATTTTATAAAAATTTGTTACTTTTTTTAATTTTATAGTTGATTTTTGCATCATTTCATTAAAATAGGGTAAAAAATAAACAAATAAATTGGCGCCTATTTAACACCCTAAGCTGGGAGTGTGTAAAATTTCCGTTTGCAGTCTCTCTCATCCTCACCCTCTCCTCAATGCGTTAAGAAAAAAGGTAGGCTCGAAAAAGGCGATAAATCGCCTACTACAAACATTAAGAGCGTGTTTGAAAAGTCCAAGAGTCAATCACTTATAAAATAGTTTATTGCTTATAAAACAATGAGTTAAGTAGAGTTTTAAAACACGTTCTAAGAAAAAAGTAGGCCAGAAAAAGGCGATAAATCGCCTACTACAAACATAAAGGCGTACTACAAACAAAAATACGATAAATCGCCTACTCAAACGCCTACTAAAAACGTGAATAGTAGGCACGAAAAATGCTATAAATAGCCTACTACAAACGTTAATAAAAAAGTAGGCCCGAAAAAGGCGATAAATCGCCTACTACAAACAACAAACAAGAGGGTTTTTTTATGAGTTATCTTTCAAAAAAACAAACAAGAAAACTTTCCATGCGATCCGGACTGAGCTTGGTGAGTTTGGTTCTTTTAGCTTGGCTTTCAATTCCGCCAGCCCAAGGCGCGTGGGATTGGGGCTATGCTCTACCGATTAACGCTACAAATTACCCCCGTGCGCCAGATGGCGCGAGCAAATATTCCGTCAACACCGCTTATGAGGTTACACAGCCGGTGCAGCAAGGGCAAACACTGCGCTTCAAAGTCCTTATTCCACCGGGGGTCTCAAGCGCCAAAATTTCGGCACAATCCAATTCATGGCAATGTGCCCCTGATATTACTGATGCTGCGGGTAATATCATCGTACCCAAATCAGAGCGTTGTCCCATCATGGATGGGTTTGACCATGATCAGGGAGAATTTTGTTCCCATAATCCGACTGCCGTCAACCCTTCTCCTTGTGGAGGAGGCACATACATCTATCCCCAAGATTTACATACCGTCACGGCAAGGTTACTTGATATCCTATATCCTACCGAATCCGATTCCCCGAACGTCGTGACTCAATCACGCTATGCCTATTTTGTCTTGTACCAACAACCGCAAGCGCTTGACAAATTTGCCTTTACCAGCAACTTGGGTATTTCTTTTGGCATATCAAATGTCGGACTATACAATCAGTGGATTGATAGAGGAAGTCCGGTTCCGTCTAATGACAATATTCTCACTATCGCAGCGGCAACAAATAACGGTACGGTTACCAGTAATCCGAGTGGCATTAGCTGCGGTCACGGCGGCACGCTGTGTAGCGCAAGCTACACGACGGGTAGCAGAGTGACACTGACGGCCACGGCCGCAGACGGTTTTGCCTTTGCCAGTTGGGGAGGCCATTGCGCGGGGGCCACCAATCCGGTCACCCTGATTATGGATGCTGAGAAAACTTGCACGGCCACCTTTGATGCGCAAACTTTTCCAGAAATTGAAGTCCTGTTTGAAGGGAGAACTCTGTTGGGAGATGGAAGTAGCACACCAATTGAATTCGGTGTCACGCCCGTTGGTAGGCCCATCACTAAAACCTTCACGGTAAAAAATACCGGCGCTGATGCGCTTAGACTGACCAACATGACGTTGTCCAGCGGTTTCAGTTTGGTAGCCGGCAATTTGCCCAACAGCATTCAAGTCAATCGTAGCGCCGATTTCACCATTCAACTGGATGCCACCACGGAAGGTTCCTACAGTAGCACACTTAATATTCTCAACAATGATCCTGATGAAGACTCGTTTAACGTTGTCATCGCTGGAACTGTCACTTCCAATCAAGACCTCAATACAGGTAGCTTAATTGGTAACCTCACATTAGGGAGTCACAATCTCTATGCCGGTAACGCTAAAATCAATGTTTTTGTTGGTGTAGAGGATTCATTCGATTTTTTTGAACCGCTAACCTTAGATGATTGGCCTTGGGTGATAGAACAAGGTAGTTTGGTGGACATTAATGCGATCATTACCCCCGAACCCAATCATGAGCCGGTGGATATTGTGGTGGTAGCCGCATTGGATGGCCACGAAGAAACGAGATGGGATAAGGCATTTTCAGACTTTGCTTGGTATCAAAAAACGCCTTCACAAAATATGCTCAGTGATACGGGGTGGAAATCTTGGTCGCCCACTCTCAATCAACCTTACCTCGAACCTTACGGGGTTCATTCAGGAAAAGAGACTTATTCCGTTAATGTTTTTACGGGTCAACTACCGGTTGAAATTCCGGGTTTTGGCCAGGTAAAACGGGTACATTTCTTTGTGGGTTACGGATTATTAGTGGTGACCAATCCTTCTAATCCTTCTGAAGGGGAATACTCCTATTTGGTGAGTCAGCCCGTTACTTTGGAAATGTCGTCAGTTCAGTTAACTTCTGATGAATTTTAGTGGGTTTGTAACCATTTATACGTTGCGCGGCTAAAAACTGAATCAAAACACACTCCTAAATTCCCTATCAATACGGGACTTGGCCTCGGTTTGACTCACATCGAGAGAGGGGCTGGGAGTGTGTCAAAATCCTAAACGTTTGCAGTGTCTCTCACCTTCACCCTCTCCTCTCCCCAATGCGTTAATAAAAAAGGTAGGCACGAAAAATGCTATAAATAGCCTACTACAAACGTTAATTAATAAAAAGTAGGCCCGAAAAAGGCGATAAATCGCCTACTACAAACGTTAAGAAAAAAAGTAGGCCCGAAAAAGGCGATAAATCGCCTACTACAAACGTTAAGAGCCTACTACAAACAAGAGGGTTTTTTTATGAGTTATCTTTCAATGAAACAAACACTTGCTATGCGATCCAGACTGGGCTTGGTCATTTTGGCTTGGCTTTCGATGCCAGCCCAAGGCGCGTGGGATTTGGACTACACTCTACCGATTAACGCTGAAAATTACCCCCGTGCACCAGTGGGCGCGATCAAATATTCCATCAACACCGCCTACGAGGTTACACAGCCGGTGCTGCAAGGGCAAACACTGCGCTTCAAAGTCCTTATTCCACCAGGTACATCGATTGCCAAAATTTCGGCACAATCCAATTCATGGCAATGTGCCCCTGATATTACTGATGCGGGTGGTAATATCATTGTGTCTCAATCAGAACGTTGTCCCGTCATGGATGGGTTTGACCATGATCCTGGGGACTTTTGTGCCCATAATCCGACTGCAGTAAACCCTTCTCCTTGTGGAGACGGTGCATACCTCTATCCCCAAGATTTACATACCGTCACGGCAAGGTTACTTGATATCCTCTATCCTACCGAGCCTGGTTCTCCAGAGACAGTGACTCAACCACGCTATGCCTACTTTGTCTTGTACCAACAACCGCAAGCACTTGGTGCATTCGCCTTTACCAGCAACTTGGGTATTTCGTTTGGCATATCAGATGTTGGATTATACAATCAGTGGTTTGATACTGTAATTGATGGCAATACTGAGATTCTCACTATCACACTGGTAACAAATAACGGCACGGTTACCAGTAATCCAAGTGGCATTAACTGCGGTCACGGCGGCACGCTGTGTAGCGAAAACTATACGGCGGGTAGCGTACTGACACTGACGGGCACGGCGGCCGAGGCGGCCGCAGACGGTTTTGCCGTTGTCAGTTGGGGAGGCGATTGCGCTGGCGCAAACAATCAGATTACCCTGACTATGGATACCGATAAGATTTGCACGGCCACCTTTGGGGCGCAAACCTCTCCAAAGATTCTCACTATCACACAGGTAACAAATAACGGCACGGTTACCAGTAATCCGAGTGGCATCAGCTGCGGTAATGGCGGCACGCTGTGTAGCGCAAGCCACACGACGGGTAGCAGAGTGACACTGACGGCCACGGCCGCAGACGGTTTTGCCTTTGCCAGTTGGGGAGGCCATTGCGCGGGGGCCACCAATCCGGTCACCCTGACTATGGATGCTGAGAAAACGTGCATGGCCACCTTTGAGGCGCAAACTTTTCCAGAAATTGAAGTCCTGTTTGAAGGGAGAACTCTATTGGGAGATGGAAGTAGCACACCAATTGAAATCGGCACGCACGTTGGCCGGTCCATGACTAAAACCTTTACCGTGAAGAATACCGGCAAAAGTATTCTTACACTTACTGAGATAACTCCGCCCTCAGGTTTCAGCTTGGTAGGCAATTTGCCTAGCATTCAACCCAATAGCAGTGCCGATATCACCGTTCAACTGGATGATGTCACGACAGAAGGCGCCTACAGTGGCACACTTAATATTATCAACAACGATACTGATGAAAACAAGTTTAACTTTGTCATCAGTGGGCGTGTTATTTCTGAGCGAAATCTCAATGACGGAAGTTTGTCTGGTAACTTGGTAGTTGGAAATCAAGCTCTGTTTGCCGGTGACGCTGAAATCATTGTGACTGTTAGTGTAGAGAATTCCGCCGATTTTTTTGAACCGCTCACCAGAGATGACGAGAAGATAATAGAACAAGGTCGTTCTGTGGACATTAATGCCACCATTACCCCCGAATCGGATCAGGATCATCAGGTTGTGAATATCGTGGCGGTAGCGATGTTGTACAACCAAGATTCAAACGTTATTTTGTATCAAAAAACGCTCTCACAAAATGTGTTCAATGAGACGGGCTGGGTAGTGCTTCAGGATTTGGATTTATCTCAGCCTTACGTTATACCTTACGGGATTCATTCTGGAGAAGAGAGTTATTCCATTAATGTTTTTAAGGGTCAACTGCCCGATGAAATTGAGGGTTTTGGCACCCTAAAACGGGTAGATTTGTACGTGGGTTACGGATTCTCGCCTAATCCTTCTGAAGGGGAATACTCCTATTTGGTGAGTCTGCCCGTTACTTTGGAAATTTCTGATATTCAGTTGGTTCCAGATGACTTGATCCGTCGATAGGAGTCCAAACTTTAGTTTGGCAATCGTCCAAACTTTAGTTTGGCAGTCGTCCAAACTTAAGTTTGCCGGAGTCCAAACTTTTGCTGGAGTCCAAACTTGAGTTTGGCAATCGTCCAAACTTGAGTTTGGCAGAGAGCTTTGTAGCGGATAATTGATTTAAGTCATTGATTGTTGAAAATTTATTTAAGTCATTGATGGTCATTTCGAGTCCCGACGACTTGCTGTTTTCAAAGATTTCTCCTTATGTAGAACCGAAGATCAACAAAGTTAAATGACAAAAAGCAGGAGTTTGGCAGGAGTTTGGCAGAGAGTACAAACTTTAGTTTGGCAGAGAGTACAAACTTTAGATATACTGCACACCGTCATAAACGAAGTTCGTTTGTGACAGCAGTATTGAGTATATATATAATTATTGCAAAAGGTTTTTTATGCATTATCTTTCAAGAAAACGAACGGGAAAACTTTTTATGCGATCAGGACAGAGTTTGGTAAGTTTGGTTCTTTTAGCTTGGCTTTCGATGCCAGCCCAAGCGTGGGATTGGAACTATGCTCTACCGATTACCGCTAAAAATTACCCCCGTGCGCCGAATGGCGCGAGCAAATACTCCATCAACACCGCCTACGAGGTGGCACCGCCGGTGCAGTTGGGGCAAACACTGCGCATCAGAGTCCTTATTCCACCGGGTACTGAGAGCGCCAAAATTTCGGCACAATCCAATTCGTGGCAATGTGCCCCCGATATCACTGATGGGCGTGGTAATATCATTGTGTCTCAATCAGAGCGTTGTCCCATCATGGATGGGTTTGACCATGATCAGGGGGAATTATGTGCCTATAATCCGACTAGCTTCAACCCTTCTCCTTGTGGAGGAGGGACATACATCTATCCGCGAGATTTACATACCGTTACGGCAAGGTTACTGGATATCCTATATCCTACCGAATCCGATTCTCCTGACGTCATTGAGGTTGGGAAACAACGCTATGCCTATTTTGTCTTGTACCAGCAACCGCAAGCACTTGACAAATTTACCTTTACCAGCAACTTGGGTATTTCGTTTGGCATATCAGATGTCGATTCCTACAATAAGTGGGTTGATGCTGGACGTCCTCTTCCTATTCCTAGCAAGACTCTCATTATTACGCCTACGCCGAGTGGCGGTACAGTGACCAGTCAGGCAGGGGGCATTAACTGCGGTAGCGGTGGGAGTGCTTGCTCAGAAAGGTATGATACTGATATGGGTAACTCAGCAGTATTGACGGCTACCGCCAAGGAAGGTTTTACCTTTGTTGGTTGGGGAGGTAGTTGCAGTGGGACGACCAACCCTTTAACTCTGTCCATGGACGCCGGTAAGACTTGCTCGGCAACCTTTAAGCGCACTTACACGCTCTCCATGACGGCACCGACTAACGGTACTATTACAAGTGACAAGGGTGGCATAAACTGCGGCACCAATTGTTCTACAATCTATACGGAAGGTGCCGAAGTGATTCTGACTGCCAACCCTTCAAAGGATTTTTACTTTGACACCTGGGGTGGTAATTGCAGTGGCACAGCCAATCCTTTAACTCTGACCATGGGGGGCGATAAGAGTTGCCTTGCAACCTTTAAGCGCACTTACACGCTCACAGTAAAGGCTGAGGGTAAGGGCACTGTTCTCAGCTTTAACGCCGTAGGCGGCCCCGATAGTCCAATAGGTGGCTTTGATAGTCGCATTATTTGTGGTACTCATGTCACAAATGAGACACTGCGCGTAGAAAACTGCGAAGCGAAGTATCCGCAAGATACTTCAGTGATTTTGGTTGCTACCCAAGGTACGGGTGCGGCTTTTACCGGCTGGGCTGGTGATTGTGGCGGCACAACCAATCATGTTTTCTTGACGATGAACGGTGATAAGAGTTGCACGGCAACCTTTGGGGTATCGACTGGTGGGGTATCGACGGTTACCGATCCCAAATTTGATCTCAATCTGGGTAGTTTATCTGGTAACCTTCCGTTTATGAAATCCGATCAGTTTGCCGGTGACACTCAAATCAGGGTTTTTGTTAGCGTAGAGAATTCAACCGATTTTTTTGAACCGCTCACCTTAGATGATGAGAAGGTAATAGAACAAGGCAGTTCTGTGGACATTAATGCGATCATTATCCCCGAACCTTATCATCAGATTGTGGATATCGTCGCGGTAGCGGCATTGGATGGGGAAGAAGAGATGAGATGGGACAAGGCATTTTCAAACTGGATTTGGTATCAAAAAACGCCCTCGCAAAGTGTGTTCAGTGATGCCGGGTGGAAACGTTGGTCACCTGATCTTTCAAAACCTTACATTGAGGCTTACGGGACTCGCAGCGGACAAGCGCGTTATTCTATTAATGTGTTTACTGGTCAACTACCCGATAAAATTGAGGGTATTGGCCCCGTAAAACGGGTACATTTATTTGTGGGTTACGGATTATGGGTGCCTTCTCAAAGCGGATTCTCATATTTAGTAAGTCAGCCCGTTACATTGGAAATTTCTCCGCTTCAGTTGACTCCTGGTGTTCAATGATCCGTTGTCAGTGGAGTCCAAACTTTAGTTTGGCAATGCCCTTAAATCCGTCCAAAGGAAGGCAGTACCAAAGACGGTTTGGCAGTGCCAAGTTAAAACAGGCCTACTCCTGTTACCCGTCAATAGAACATTGACAGATTACTAGTGCTGGATCGCTCCAATATCCAGACCACCTTAGCCAACAGCT
>Ga0190343_1000064_pt1 | contig 53010 bp, 30 predicted proteins | sample 48721312_MG_FD_161664 | JGI IMG/M metagenome (GOLD analysis project Ga0190343, IMG submission 161664) | Hydrothermal vent microbial mat bacterial communities from Southern Trench, Guaymas Basin, Mexico - 4872-13-1-2_MG | ecosystem: Environmental > Aquatic > Marine > Hydrothermal vents >... | reverse complement strand
CCCAACGCCAACGGCTAAAGCCGTTGTCTAAAAGCTTAAGTACCCTAAAGGGCACTAGAAGAGAGTTAGTTAGGCAACTCACAAAATTTAATATACCAACAACACACCCTAGCTCCTCCCAAGATGGAATAAACTCTTCTCCGGGAATTTAAGGGCTGAGCCTTGAGAAAATTATTTTATTTGCTCACTGATCCTAAGCTGGTATTTTATTTATTTGGAGTTGCCTTAGTAGGCTTTAGCCTACTTTAGCTTTCAGACAACTGCTTTAGCTGTTGGCTGAGTGGTACCAAAACTTCCGCTTTACTGCACTATATCTAAAATTACTTGCTATTAACAACGGGAAATTCCACAATAAACGTTGTACCTTGTCCTAATTGACTTTGACACCACACTTTGCCATTCATCGTTTCTACCAATTTTTTCACGATAAATAACCCTAAGCCGGTCGAATTTTCTTGAGCGGTGGGTTCGGGCGTTAAGCGAGTGAATTTACAAAATAACTTTTGTTGATCGGCTTCACTCAGTCCGGGGCCTTCGTCTTGTACTTCACAACGCACGATGCTTTCTTGCTGGAGAAGCCGTACATAAATATTCTTGCCGTGTGGTGAGTATTTAACGGCATTAGAGATAAGATTATCCAGTATTTGATGGACGAGGTTGTTATCGACAAAGGCATAGTATTGTTTTTCCTCACCTTGAAGCTGTAACGTGATGTTTTTCGCCTTTGCCCGTTCAATGTAAACTTCCACCACGATACGCACCGTTGGCAGAATGTCAACTTTACGAAGGGAAATAGTCATTTTGCCCGATTCTATGGCATTGACATTGAGAATATTTTTAAGTATAGTCAACGTTTGATGAGAAGATATTGAAATCATCTGGGCAAATTCAACCACTTTTTCTTGAGACAACTTCTCGTAATCACCTGCAATAAAATCGGCGGCTCCCTGAATAACGAACAGTGGATTTTTCAGATCATGTGCGGCAATACTCAAAAAATCATTTTTTTGCTGATTGAGTTTGATTAAAGCTTCATTTTGTTCTTGCAGTTCACGGCTATTTTCACTAATTTTTTCGTAAAATTCCTCCAGCTTTTTCTCCTTAATATAACTGTGTAATGCTTCTGTAATCGCCAATCGCAGCTCGTCGTATTGCCAAGGCTTGGCAATATAACGAAACAATTTTGCATATTTGATGGCATTACCGACTTCTTCAAGATTAGCTTGCCCTGTCAGCAAAATGTTGAGGGTTCTTGGCGAAAGGGCGTGAATACGCTTTAACAGTTCATCTCCTTTCATGCCGGGCATGATGCAATCGGAAATGACTAAAGCGATTTCGTGCTCATTTTCCAGCATTTCTTCACAGACTTCTAAAGCTTCTTCACCATTTTCGGCCTGTTCAATGAGATAGTCATCACTGACAATTTTTTGAAGTTCTATCTTCAGGCTATCGAGTATGGTAAGTTCATCATCAACACAGACAATAACTGGCTTATTCATTATTTACTCAACCTGCTTTCATGGAGTCCAAAGCTTTAGCTTTGGATTTTAACTAGGTGCCAAACTCAAGTTTGGACTCCTGCCCAACGCCAACGGCTAAAGCCGTTGTCTAAAAGCTTAAGTACCCTAAAGGGCACTAGAAGAGAGTTAGTTAGGCAACTCACAAAATTTAATATACCAACAACACACCCTAGCTCCTCCCAAGATGGAATAAACTCTTCTCCGGGAATTTAAGGGCTGAGCCTTGAGAAAATTATTTTATTTGCTCACTGATCCTAAGCTGGTATTTTATTTATTTGGAGTTGCCTTAGTAGGCTTTAGCCTACTTTAGCTTTCAGACAACTGCTTTAGCTGTTGGCTGAGTGGTACCAAAACTTCCGCTTTACTGCACTATATCTAAAATTACTTGCTATTAACAACGGGAAATTCCACAATAAACGTTGTACCTTGTCCTAATTGACTTTGACACCACACTTTGCCATTCATCGTTTCTACCAATTTTTTCACGATAAATAACCCTAAGCCGGTCGAATTTTCTTGAGCGGTGGGTTCGGGCGTTAAGCGAGTGAATTTACAAAATAACTTTTGTTGATCGGCTTCACTCAGTCCGGGGCCTTCGTCTTGTACTTCACAACGCACGATGCTTTCTTGCTGGAGAAGCCGTACATAAATATTCTTGCCGTGTGGTGAGTATTTAACGGCATTAGAGATAAGATTATCCAGTATTTGATGGACGAGGTTGTTATCGACAAAGGCATAGTATTGTTTTTCCTCACCTTGAAGCTGTAACGTGATGTTTTTCGCCTTTGCCCGTTCAATGTAAACTTCCACCACGATACGCACCGTTGGCAGAATGTCAACTTTACGAAGGGAAATAGTCATTTTGCCCGATTCTATGGCATTGACATTGAGAATATTTTTAAGTATAGTCAACGTTTGATGAGAAGATATTGAAATCATCTGGGCAAATTCAACCACTTTTTCTTGAGACAACTTCTCGTAATCACCTGCAATAAAATCGGCGGCTCCCTGAATAACGAACAGTGGATTTTTCAGATCATGTGCGGCAATACTCAAAAAATCATTTTTTTGCTGATTGAGTTTGATTAAAGCTTCATTTTGTTCTTGCAGTTCACGGCTATTTTCACTAATTTTTTCGTAAAATTCCTCCAGCTTTTTCTCCTTAATATAACTGTGTAATGCTTCTGTAATCGCCAATCGCAGCTCGTCGTATTGCCAAGGCTTGGCAATATAACGAAACAATTTTGCATATTTGATGGCATTACCGACTTCTTCAAGATTAGCTTGCCCTGTCAGCAAAATGTTGAGGGTTCTTGGCGAAAGGGCGTGAATACGCTTTAACAGTTCATCTCCTTTCATGCCGGGCATGATGCAATCGGAAATGACTAAAGCGATTTCGTGCTCATTTTCCAGCAATTCTTCACAGACTTCCAAAGCTTCTTCAGCATTTTCGGCCATTTCAATGATATACTCATCATCGACCGTTTTTTTGAGCTCTATCTCCAAACTATCAAGTATAGTAGGCTCATCATCAACACAGACAATAACTTGCTTACTCATTATTTACTAAACCTGTATTGGAGTCCAAAGCTTTAGCTTTGGCAAGGTTTTTATGGATGAATCTCAATGGTTTAAGCATAAATTACTTAATACTATTCAGTCTATACTACTTGTCGTGGCGATGACGATAACGTTGGGCTTATTGGGATGGCTGATTGGGGGTGGGCTTATGGCCTTTTATGCGATTGCGCTGGTGGTGTTTATTTATTTTTTCAATCCTGTACTTTCTCCCTACTTGATTTTGAAGATGTACCGTACTCGACAAATCATGCCTTATCAAGCGCCCAATCTTTATGCCGTGTTACAAATTATCGCTAAACGTGCCGAATTGCCGGCCGTCCCTAAACTCTTTTATTTGCCTAGTGAGGTAATGAATGCTTTTGCCGTTGGAACGCCTGAAAATTCAGCTATCGCGCTTTCCGACGGCCTTTTGCGTCGTTTGTCGTTGCGAGAAATCGCGGCCGTGTTAGCGCATGAACTGAGTCATGTTTCTCACGAAGATGTGCATATTATGGGATTTGCAGATATCACTAGCCGTGTAACCCATTTTCTGTCGCTCATTGGAAAAATTCTGTTGGTTTTGAATTTGCCGCTGCTATTATTCTTTGATATTTATCTTATAAGTTGGGCTGCCATTTTGATTTTGATATTGGCACCGATTGCTACCGATTTGCTACAAATGGCACTGTCACGCACTCGCGAATATAATGCTGATCTTGGCTCTGCACAATTGTTGGGCGATCCTGAAGCTTTAGCGTCGGCTTTGATTAAAATGGAACGTTATCAAGGGCGTATGCTAGAACAAATTTTGTGGCCGGAACGTTATTCGCCAGAACCTTCTTTATTGCGAACTCATCCACCAACAAAAGCGCGTGTTGAGCGATTATTGGCATTAAGGGAACATTATTATCCAGAAGAAAGGATATCCAAGAGATTACCATCACAACTGGATGCGCCGTTATTCTTGTTGGTAGCGCGTGCGCCATTGCGCCCACGTTGGCATGTGAGCGGAATATGGTTTTGAATGCGAATGAAAATAAAAATTTAAGGGTTTTTTGAGGGCCATGTTGTCAAATTGATGGCCCCCTTTTCAAAAGCAGTAGGACAAGTGGGACACACCCGAAAACCTTGCATGTTTAAAAGTCAGGAAAAACAGACCCTATTTGCTTTAAATGGACAGGTGAAGCTTAAATCCTGAGAAATCCGATTTTTTGGAAAAATCGGATTTCTTAATCGGTTATTCGCCTATGATTTTCACCAAGACACGTTTGCGGCGGCCGCCGTCAAATTCGCCGTAAAATATTTGTTCCCAAGGCCCAAAATCTAGGCGCCCTTCCGTAATGGCGACAACCACTTCGCGGCCCATGATTTGTCGTTTGAGGTGAGCGTCGCCGTTATCTTCACCGGTGCGGTTGTGGCGATAGTGGCTGATTGGCTCATGAGGGGCCATATCTTCAAGCCAATCCTCATAGTCCTGATGGAGACCAGATTCATCATCGTTGATAAAGACGGACGCGGTTATGTGCATCGCGTTGACAAGTACGAATCCTTCTTGAATTCCGCTTTCCTGCAAACACTCGACCACTTGGGGAGTAATATTAATAAAGGCGCGACGTCCTGATGTATTAAACCACAATTCTTTTCTATAACTTTTCATTAAGCAATCCTTCTTGTTGTCAGTAATCAGTGATCAGTTATCAGTAATCAGTGATCAGTCGTCCAAACTTTAGTTTGGCAGAAATCCAAACTTTAGTTTGGAGTCCAAACTTTAGTTTGGCTGGAGTCCAAACTTTAGTTTGGCAGTGTCAAAGAATGTTTGGCAGTGCCAAGGGGCGCATTCCCATTTTCCGGGTACGAAAGTTAATTTAGATGGCGATTATCCTTAATATAAGGATTGATAAAAGTCAATTTTTATCGATAGTACGTTTATCCGCGTTTTTAATTTGTTTAGTAGCAATATAGGCGTTCCGCCACTGCGTTTGGCGGCCCAATACGAAGTTTCGTTGTACGGCCATTCGTTTATCCGCGTAATTCGTTGTACGGCCATTCCTTTATCCGCGTAATTCGTTGTACGGCCATTCGTTTATCCGCGTAATTCGTTGTACTAACTTAACCGTGAAAACGGGAATGCGCCCGTGCCAAGTTAAAACTGTTACCCGTCAATAGTACATTGACAGAGTACTAGTAATGTGAGTTCGACTTTAAATATCAATGGGTTATAAAATTATTAGTTATATCAATTATTTAGTTATAATGACTTAATTATCAATCAGTTAAAAACAAAACACATAAGTTGTACTTACTTCTTCCAGTTGATGGCCCACAAATAAGGGTTATTAACGTATTAATGCTAAGGGTTTAATAGTCAAAAAAATATATTTTAATCAACTAATTATTTTCAACCAATTGATTAATATAAAATTTATATAACTTATTGAAAAATAACTCGAACTCTCGTTAGTAGTCTGTCAATATATTTTTGACGGGTAAAATACTCGATAATCCGTCCAAACTAAAGTTTGGACTCCTGAGTTACCGCACTGGTTTGGCATATCCCCATTTAATCAAGCGCTGAAGCGCGTATTGCGCTTGATCGCCTTGATTGGTTATTCCGAGATAACGTGTGTATTCGGCCGCTGCCGCACGTTTGTTTTGCATTCCTTCTAAGGCGGTTCCCTTTAAAAAAATGGTATTCGGATTACCCGGCAACCGTTTTTCGTAGGTGTCAAAGTCTTGGTAAGCCGCACTGAATTGCTTTCCCATCATGTGGCTAATGCCGCTAAGATGATGCGCTTGGGCTTCGGCAGGATACACTTGTTTTGCCAGCGCCAAGTATGGGCGTGCCTGATTGGGTTTTTCTTGCACGAGTTGGCATTTGCCCATCATCACCAAGGCAGCATAGTCTTTGGGGGTGCGTTTTAAGGCCTTTTTAAATTGGCGCTCGGCAGGGCGAAATTGTTTTTTCGCCATCTCCTTATCGCCTTGCTGCATGGCTTCGATGGATTTTTTCATCCGGCGGAGTTTTGCCGTGTTGTCCATGTAGCGATCTCGGTTAAGCGGAAGTTTTTTCATGGCACCGTATTGGGTGCCGGCCGACACTTTGGCAGTTTGGTATCGCTCCGAACTCATCGGATGCGTTGCAAACATCGTTTCAATGGCGTTGGGTTTGTGCTTGTTAATGGTGTTTAACAATTCCATCAGTCCCACCATGCCTTGAGGACTGTGCCCGGCCTTAGTCATATATTCCATGCCCAACGCATCCGCTTGGCGTTCATCATCTCGGCTATAGTGAGCAAGCAGCGCCACGGCCCCAATTTGGCCCAATAAACCGGCAAGTTGTGCGTATTGGCCATATTTTCTTGAGGTGCTAAGAGCCACCGTCCCTACCGCCAGGGTGAGGCCAATGAGCCTATTTGTACTCATGCGTGCGGCCGTGTGACGGGCGTTAACATGACCGATTTCATGTCCCAGCAAACCGGCAAGTTCGGCTTCATCCTTCAGTGCCACCATAATGCCTCGTGTCGTGGCAATGCTACCGCCCGGAAAAGCGTACGCGTTCACATAAGTGGCATTCACGCCCCGAAAGGAATAGGGCATTTTCTGACGATGAGAAAGAGCGGCCATGCGATTACCAACGCCACTGATATAATTATTAAGAGCCTGATCCTGCAAAGGCCCATAGTCGGCCGAGAATTGGTGGGGGGAGTGTTGCTTATCTACTTGAATTTCATCAGTTTCCGACATTAGCATCAACTGCGTTTGGCCGGTGACGGGATTAACGGCGCAGCCGGGGATTGCAATGGCGGCTGTCGAGACGGAAGCCAGCCATAAAAAATCCCGGCGCGTCATTTTACGATGGTAAATACGTTCTTCGAGATGATGTGACATGAGACTTTCCTCAAGTTTGCAATCGGGTTTATATAGATTTTCAGGTAAATAATTTCAAAACAGCCAACATCTAAAAGCTCAAGTCCCCTAAAGGGGACTAAATAATTATCTAAATATCTATATTATCAGTTTATCAGCCAAAAATGATCGGCCTAAAGCACTACTGGCCCCTTTGGCGAGATTAATACAAAGCACCGCCCATGGAAAGCCTTAATAAAAAATTGTAGACTTAACGGCCTTTATGCTGCAAATAACGTTTAAATTTTATAAGTTTAACAGTCAGTTATGCTATATAAATACACAACTTTAAAAAACTATAACCCCCGTAAATTTTCTAATAAATAGAATTTTAACTGAGTAAAATAAGCGTTTATTGTTAATAAACTATAAATTGCCATACTTTTTATAAAAAATAGCGATTGTTAGTCAAAAAAGCCACCCTCAGAGAGCCGCGTATTTTGGTAATACGCTTAATAAAAGTGTGTATTAATATTATAAGAGGTAAGACGGTTAAATCATCATAAAGGCCGCTATTTTCAATAAAACTAAAAAAAGTTCTGTTTAAATAACACGTTATAGAATCATTATTCACAATTAGTTTTTAAAAAATTTTTTATCCCATGGCAACGAGACAAGCCAAAAAGTTAACGAGACATTATTGTTCAATAGACCGCTATTTTTAAACCCTCTGTTATAATCAATAATTAATCAGAATAATCAACCGAAACACGTTGTCTTATGCCATTTGTTTTTCTAGCTTTACGCCCCAAAAACGCCCAAAAATAGCCCGTCATCCTTATAAGCAAATCGGCCTGAACAAGAAACTCAGACTTTAGTTTGGCAGGACTAGGAATCCAAACGCTAGTACCTTGTCAAACTGCCGGGTCGGGTGCGTTACACGCGCAGGTTGAGCGTTTGATGTGCGTTTTACGCACCAGACAAAACAAAATTGACAGCGTACCAGGTAAAACATGAGGGAAAAAGATTTTCACATTCAAACAACGTGGCGCTGTGATGCCAAAACCTTTAGTTGCACCAGTGGCTCTTAATATTCAACCCGTTCGCTTGGTGCGTATCTGATACCAAAAACCCCAGGTTTTCACTTCAATGCCACACAGTTTGCGGAATTAGAAACAAATAATCCCCCCGCCTTTGGTAAAGCCGTCGTCTAATAGCTGAAGTGCCCTAAAGGGCACTGAAGACTCAATGCCATATCGTGTGCTTCTGAAAAAAATCCTGAATTTACCAGTCCCCTTTAGGGGACTTTAGCTTTGGCTCTTTCTCGTTTATTTCTTAACTTAATGGCATTGAGGTTGCACCAGTGGCTATTCACTTTAGCCTAAAATGTTCATTCTTAATTTTTCATTTTTCATTCTTAATTCTATTACTATGTCGAATAATTCTACAGAACGCCTCTTTTTTGCGCTATGGCCTGATGATAATGTGCGTCAAGCCATCAATGAACTCAGCCAACCGGTATTGTCTGACATGAGCGGTAAAATCGTGCCGCCAGAGAATTGGCATATCACTTTAGCGTTTCTCGGTGAGATCGATAGGCAGGTCAAACAGTGTGTGCAGCAAGTCGCTACCACAGTGCAAGCAAGCCGGTTTAGCCTGTCTTTAGATAAATTAGATTATTGGGCCAAACCACGTATTTTATGGCTGGGCGCGAGCGAAACGCCAGAGGCTTTGCAGGGTTTAGTGGCTACTCTCAGCAGCGGCTTGCAAGATTGTGGCTATCGCCCCGATACTCGGCCCTTTCAAGCCCATTTTACGTTGATGCGTAAAGCGGCGCGGACGAAAACCTTGCCGCCGGTTACACCCCTTGCTTGGGCCGTGGAGGATTTTTGTTTAGTGCGTTCTATTCTTGACTTTAAAGGGGCACGTTATGAAGTGATAGAGCGTTGGGCGTTTGGTGCTTAGCCACGCTTTGCATTCCTGAACTCATTCACTATTCGCTGTTCGCTATTCGCACCCAAAGCAAATTCCTTCTCTTTGGAAGCACTAAACAATTTTCAAAATGAGACTCTATTTTTAGATTGATTTGCAAATTGCGAACTTACGGCGGTGGCTACAAACAAAACGACGTTAAATCAACGGGTTACATTTTGGTATAGCAATTGCTTTTGTTGTTGAAAACAAAGTCGTTTTGACAAGTGACAAACCGATTAAACGGTAATTAGGAAGTTGGGTAGGCAACGAATTCATTTCAGGCGCTGTCATTTAAATCCACCAGCAACAAAAACTTCACCCATTGAAAAATTTCTTATAAATTGATAAATTTCGTTGTGGTGGAAATTTGGATGACCAATTGTTTGTTTTACAATTCAACCAAGAATGACAGGCCGAAAGTACACAAACAAGCAATGAATATCTCCGATTCATAGCATGAATCGGAGGTTTGTAGCAGAAATCAAAAAGAGGAGATAGCCAAAATGCGTAATCAACTCAAAAAAGACCCATTAGGGCAAGCGATTAAAAAATGCCTGACGGTAGGCGGTGTCTCTATGGCTGTTCTGTTGAGTGCTGGCAGCGCGGTGGCCGATGAATGCGATATCATTTACGGGGTGCATGACGATAAGCTGAATGACTCGCAATTTGTCACCATTGATTCCGTCACTTATGAGGTTCAACCCTTGGGGCCGATGCATGAGGGTAAAGACTTTGAAGGCTTAGACATCAACAGCGATGGTGACTTAATCGCGTCTTCTGGTGATGATGTTGCCGATGATGTCGTGGATAATGTGGGTGTTCTCTCTAAAATCAACACCAACACCGGCGACATTGAAGAAAGGCTCGGCCAGGTTTGTTTCTCTGTAAAAGGCCAACAGGTGTGTGGTACAGAAATCTCGGCCCTCTCGTTCCATCCGGCCGGTGGCCTCTTCGCATGGTCAGAAGAATGTGGACTGATTGATGTTGACATGGCAAACCCGGCTAACTCTACGTTAGTATTGCCTTACGCGACGGATGGTTTTAAGGCCTGTCTTTCAGGGGATATAAAGGCTTGGCAAAAGTACACCTCACACGTTGAGGACATCGCATGGGATCACACCGGCAAGTACCTCTTTGTGGCTAACGGGGGTAACATCGATGTTTATATTTATAAAGTCTCCGAAGTCGATGGTGAAGGGACATTTGAATGGTTCAAGAACTATGCGGTAGGCGGGAATATCGAAACCGTTGAAATGCTGCAAGACAACCATACCTTGTTGCTCAAGGTGCATAATTCTCGCACTCTCCGGACGCTCGATCTCAAAACTGGCGATCTCAAAACGGTTAATGGCGATATCGCTCCCTATACGGATATAGAAGCCGTTGCGGCGTGCATACCAAAAGACAACATAGCTGATCCATTCTGCGTCATGGACGACACCGACTGGATGTACGTGAAGGATGCCTTCGGAGATGCCACCGGTTTTGATAAACTCGAAATACACGGCATAGCTCTTAAGCAAGAGGGCGATACCATTACGGTGGCTATCAGTGCCAATATGTCCCCGGATGATCCACTCATGTACAAGGGTGAAAATGTCAATTTCACCGATTTTGTGTTTGACTTTGCTGGCACGAAGTATGCTGTTCACTTTGCCCCCGATAACGACTCTGATGCTACAGAGCTAGGTCTCTATGCAAATGTCACCTTGAAAGACGTGACTAAGAAGAATCATGGTTGGTCAAGCTTCAAGAGTTACAATCGGGGTGATCTCGGTGATTTGCCGATACACAACGACTACTTTAGCTGGAAGGCCGTGCGTAGTGTTCCTCAAGAAATCGCGTCTGGGGATAAGGTTGCAAATGATAACTTCCGTCGTTTAACTCAGGCCGAGTTAGCAGGTATGGGGCTTAATTTCCCGACAGGCCTCAATGAAAATGCCAGTAATCTGGGTGACTACACCTTCGGGTTCAGCTTTACCAAGACTGAAGACATGACGGGTGAATTCATTGCTTATGTCTTCACCGAGTGCATAAACGATGGCATCGCGATGGTGACAAGCCTACCTTCTTGCCCGGGTGAAGAGGCTCAACAGCCGCAGGGCGATTGGACGGCTGGAGAAGGCGCTAACGGGGGTTCAACCGAACCTGAATTGACAAGAGACGACCTCAATCAAGCAGTAGCGGACGCTCAAGCCCAGCTTGAGCAAGCGACAGATGGAAACGCGACAGATGAAAACACGACTGATGACGCGATTGACAGGCAGAGTGAGGCTTTAGAAGATCAATTGGATGAACTGAAAAATATCACTGACGAGATTGCTCTCCAGCTCAATCCCGGTGAAGCTGATCAGATCATTGAAGCCGTCGAGCAAGCTCAAGACAACGCTTCCAAACTCAAAACGGCTCGCAAGCTTCTAAAAACGCTGAAGCAGGCGAAAAACAACGACAAGAAGCTCGCCAAGGCTAAGAAGCTCAACAAGGCCAAGAACCAAGCTGCGTCTGTTGTCGACAAACTCACGAAAGCTAAAGAATACGCAGACGCGATCTCGGCTGACCAAGTTAAGACGCTCATCACTGAGGCCTTAACTCAACTGCAACCGATCAGCGGTGCGAGCGATCTCGATCAAGCCAAGCAGCAGGCTGACGGAATCGGTGATAAGCTCGATAAGGCTATAGCGGCCGTTAAAGCGTTCATTAAGAATAAAGGCGAGCAAGCCTCTGGCAATACACCAAGTGAGGACAAGGACAGCACGGATAACGGCGACAAGGACAACGTTGACACCACATCACCGACACCCAATAGCCAATCGGCTCTTGATTCGGTTGAGATTGCCATCAGTGACGAAGACAAATACCAAGTCAGTCTGGTGAGCCACGAGGACAACACTTGGACTTACCGCGTTCAAGAAAACAGCGGTAAAGACTTAAGCCACTTTGTTTTGGGTGTTGGCAATTGTGCCAAGGTTGTTAATAACAATGAACCTTCAAACACCACCTACGGCGGTCATGGTCGTGATGGCAGTACAGGCTTCTATGGCATCAAGTGGGATACCAGCGGTGGCTTCAGCAATGATCAGTTCTCCTTTACGCTAGACGCTTCTTATCCAGAAGGCGAGATTGAAGCACTGGCGAAAGCCGGTAGTAAAAAAAGTGGTGCCGGCCATGCCAAAGGCAAGATTATTGGCCCAGATTGCAGCCCACGTTAGGAGTACAAACTTAGGAGTACAAACTTAGGAGTACAAACTTTAGTTTGTACGGCCCAAGCTAAAGCTGGCCTACTCAGCCCTATTTACGCCCGGATACTTCTCGTATTCGGGCGTTTTTCGTTTTGGAATCCAAAGCTCCAGCTTTGGCTCATATACTCAACGTGGGCATAACTTGGATTTCCAGGGGCGTTGCCCCTGGCTATATTAATATCGCCCCGTTGGGGCTTTTCGGTAGTTACTTAAGTTATTTTTGTTTCTCAAAAAGTCCAATTTGTTCCCTTTTTGAGTATACCATCCGACTTTTTGGAAATTTTTGGAGTCCAAAGCTTCAGCTTTGGCTCATATACTCAACGTGGGCATAACTTGGATTTCCAGGGGCGTTGCCCCTGGCTATATTAATATCGCCCCGTTGGGGCTTGAAGGTAGTTGAGTCCAAAGCTTCAGCTTTGGCTCATACCATCCGACTTTTTGGAAATTTTTGGAGCCATCCGACGTGTTAGCTTTAGACTTACTTAATTAAAAGGAAACAGACATGAAAAAACTCTCAATTCTACCTAGAACCATCTGGATTATCCTCTCCATGCTGTTTACGCCTCTCGGATTAGCGGCTGCTCCGGCGAACGACAACCTAGCTGCGGCCCTCAACATAGAAACACTTCCCTACACCCACCAACAAGACACCTCTGGCGCAAGCAATGAAGCGGCCGAGATACGCCCTCAGTGCCTTAACGAAGCCGGTGCCAGCGTCTGGTACCAATACACTGCCACCGATAACCAAACCCTTGTTTTTGATAGCTTTGGCTCTGACTACGACACCGTGCTATCCGTGTGGAGCGGTACCACGCATCCTCTCACTGCCGTCGCCTGTAATGATGACAACAATAATCGCTCACAATCGCAACTCATTGTAGAAACTGAAGAAAATACGACCTATTACATCAATATCAGCGGCTATAATGGAGAAACAGGTTCCGTGGTATTAAATGCTAAACAAGCCAATCCGTTAACCAACGACAATTTGGCCGATGCCATAGAAATCACACTAGACGCTGGCTTATCATCCTACCGCAACACCCAACTGACTCAAGGCGCTACCAACGAACCTGATGAACGGGTTTCTGACTGCAACGAAAAAAATAGTGCCAGTGTTTGGTATCAATACACACCAACAACCGATCAAAGAGCGGTTTTTGACACTGCTGGCTCTGATTACAACACCGTCTTGTCGATATGGGAAGGTGATCAGCACCCACTCACTGAAGAAGTTCTTTGTAATGACGACAACAGTGGGCCTCAATCACAAGTGGGCGTAGAACTAGCGGCCGGGACAACTTATTATATTAATATCTCGGCGGCTGAAACCGGGGGCGGTAGTTTACTTGAAGAAACCGGGCTTTTAGTGCTTAATCTGACGCTGCCCCCAACGAATGATTATCTCGCAAATGCCATTGAAATAGAAGAACCACTCCCTTATACCAATACCCAAAACACCGGAGGCGCAACGATTGAAATTGATGAACTGTTTCCAAGTTGCGTACCCGATGCCGGTGCCAGTGTTTGGTATTTTCTTAAACCGAGCACCGATTACAACAACGTGACATTTTCTACCGCTGGATCAGGTTACGACACCGTGCTCTCTATTTGGCAAGGCACCGAGCATCCGCTCACCGAGTTGGAAAACGCTTGCAATGACAATGCGATAGTGACTGAGCAGAGCCTTTCCTCACAAATCACCATACCGCTGACTGAAAACCTGACTTACTATATTGATGTCGGTGGCGTGGACAACGGAACCGGTCATCTAATACTGCGTATTGAGGAAGGCGAAACCGATTTCACTCTGGCTTCGCAACCGCAGGATAAATCCATTGAGGAATGTCAAACGGCTACCTTAGTCGTCAACTTAAATAACCGTGACGGCGAAGCAATTGAAATCACAGATGATCCAATAGGCAGTCAATGGGAAACCAATATTGCCTTACCGTTTATTTATCAATGGTATCAAGGCGAAAGTGGCGATGACAGCACACTGATAGCCGACATTGAAAACAATCCTGTTTTCATAACAAAGCCGTTGAGGGAAACGACTCAATACTGGGTACGCATTACCAACCCCACTGGCACAATTGACAGTGAAACGGTCACTGTCACGGTTGCCGAAAACACCTCTAACAACGGAACCGGTGTTGATGCTGAAGGCAACTCTCTCTCTACAGAGGCCCACTTTGTAGGGCTTGTCACTAACTCGCTAGGCGGAGATGAGAATGTTCCCGTTGTCAGCCAAGACGACACGGTATTTGTCACGTTTACCATCAAGGTTGACACCAACCATATTGGACAACCGGCCGACATTTTCACGGTGGGCAAATATACGACGGCGGATGACATCATTCATTATTTCATGCGAAACGGTGACGAATGGATCTCATGGGATAGGAAGAACATTGCTGATTTGGCAATTGCCGATCAACAAGAAACTTTGCTGGGGTGCATCAATATTCCCGTCTTTGACGGCCATTTAAAAAACATGCCAGGGGATTTTACGGCCTATGTGGGCTATAGACTCAGCAATGGTGAACTTTATTTCAATGGCGAACCCGTAATAAACTTTACAGTAGAATAATCTAGGACGGAAGAAGTCCAAACTTTAGTTTGGACTGTAACTACAAGGATTAGCTCTGCTGATCTTCGGTTCGTTAGACTCGATGATCAAGTTTTTTCGTGCGTCCAAACAATAAGTTATTATTATCCGTTAGTACAAAGATTGTATATAAAAACTGATTTTTTCGCTTAGATAAGAGAATGAACAAATTAAATCCCTTATTATATACAATCCTTGTGCATGGTATTGCGCGTTTGAGGGCCAGACTTTAATTTGAAAACTTCCAAAAGATTTTATGGCCCCCAAACCGGATTGCTAAAATAGCCACACACAATTCATGGGTTTTGTAGTGATAATGGCTTTCAAGGACGCTCAGTATAAAGTGGATGCCAAAACTTAATCCATAAGTTTGTAGTAGTGTTTGTAGTAGTGTTTGTAGTAGTGTTTGTAGTAGTGTTTGTAGTAGTGTTTGTAGTAGTGTTTGTAGTAGTCGCTTTAGCGACTTAATGTTTGTAGTAGTCGCTTTAGCGACTTAATCTATAAGTCTCGTTAAGGCGAAACTAGCGTTTGGACTCCTGCCAAACGACTCCTGCCAAACTCAAGTTTGGACTCCTGCCAAACGGATTCCTGCCAAACTCAAGTTTGGATTCCTGCTAAACGGCGACTGCCAAACTAAAGTTTGGACTCCTGCCAAAGCTAAAGCTTTGGACTCCAGCTAAAGACATTTCAAAATTTGTGTAAGCTGATATTATCTATCGCTCTCGTTGCGGCAACGTAAAAAATATTGAGTTCTTCTCTAAGCTTCTGAAAATTATATTCATCCGGGTTTTTGACGGCATTTTCCAGTTGTTCGCGAGTGATGAAGTCTTCTCTAACCATATGGACATTTTGATATTCTTGTCCCTTCGCTTTGTGGGTTGTTGTGAAAATCACATCTGCAACTTCCTTAGACACAAGGCGTTGCTTTATTTTTTTATTGAGATCAAACAAATCTTCTCTGTATGTCTGGACAAGCTCACAAGTGTTTAATAGCTGACGATTTTGTGAAGCCTTAGCAAAGTCCCTTAGTTTATAAAAACGACTGAATCGCTTTATAAATTTATCATTGATCTTATCGTAATTCTCCTGATACAAATAGAAGACACTCAAAACGCGAGCGTTCATAAAGCCATAGCTGTCATATCCGCCTTCAAAGTAAAATTTGAGATTACCGGATAAATAGTTAGCGATTTCACTAAAAAGTTTTAAAACACTTCTTGAAATAACCGTAATTTGTTGTCCATCGCCTCCCAAAGAATGAATAATCTCGGTATTCTTGTTTGTTCCGGTTATTTTGAGGAAATGACGTCTATCATTCAAGATACCGTAGCCGCGATTAACAATTTTCGAGATTTTTCGCGCCAATGGCTCGCCAAAACGAAAAGTTTGCGTTAATGAATATTCGAGGCAATCGATTTTGTCTAGTGCATTGATAGCATAGCGGAACGCGTAAATTTGTTGAAAGGTATCTCCTACAAAAATCCTTGATGCCTTTTGTAGTTTAAGCACATCTAACATAACGCCTGACAAGTCTTGGGCTTCGTCAATCAAGATTATGTCGTAAAATAAGGTAGGCTTTGATAAATGAAACATTTTCAGATAAAAGTCATGAATGGCCGGTATTTCTCCTTTCTTCATCTGTGTCAGAATATTTTTAAGCGTTTTCAGAATGAAATCCGCATAACAAGATAATAAAATGCCCACTTTGTTCTGGGGCTGAGTTTCATTCCTATAACTGGCAAGAAGCGCTTTATCTATATAGATATGAGACGAATTGAGGTAAAAAATCATCATATCTTTTATCAGCCATGAAATGAGCAGCATCTTTTCTCTTTTTTCGTCGATTTCTCCTTTGACGTAACCATCAAAAATCGTCCACTCACTGAAGTCATTAATCAGTTCATAATGCCGGCCATTTGCATGGTGGTATGCTAAGGCATGAAAGGTTTGAACCGTGAGATTTTCAAGGTTTGCACCGGCACACTTTTTCTTCATTTCATCGGAAGATGATCTATTGAACGTTAAATATAAAATCCGTTGTTTTGGCCGTCGTTTGGCATATTCCAATAGGGTTGTTGTTTTGCCGCTGCCGGCAACGGCGTTAACTTTCAAAATGTGTTCGGATGCATTAATAATTGCCCATTGTTCATCAGTTAATTCCATTAATCTCTCCGTTTGGTTTGATTAATTATAGAAGGGATTTGTTAAAAAGTCATTCTTTCATCAGCAATAGGAGTCCAAGATTTATCTTGGCATTACCAAACTAAAGTTTGGACTCCTGAACTTTGTTCATTTTGCAATCCTAGTTTTTTATCCCAAACTAAAGGCTTACTGTCGCTCAGCAGTTATGCCTAGTGAAAAAACCTCAAAGTCCAAGTTAGGTAGGAGCCAGAATGAGAACTCAACCACATCCCAGTGTGTTGCTCGTCGAAGACGATGTCGTGGTTGCCACGACGTATAAAAGCTATTTGTACGAAGAACAGGTGAATTTGACACATGTAGAAACCGGTGCGGCCGTTTTTGCTTATCTACAAAAAAATATCCCAAATGCCATTTTACTTGATCTCGGATTGCCCGATATGAATGGCATGGAAATTCTCAAGTACGTCCAGCAACAGCAGCTTGGCAGTGCGGTTATTATTACCACCTCGCAAAACTCAGTCGAAGTTGTGGTTAAAGCAATGCGTTATGGGGCCTTTGATTTTATTGAAAAACCGTTTACTGCCAATCGACTTATTGTCACACTACGCAATGCGCTACGCCAAAGCCGGTTAAGTCAACTCGTTGATTATTATACAAGAATTGGTAAACGTGACAAATACTACGATTTTATTGGTGCTTCCGAGCCGATGCAAGCCATTTATCACATTATTGATAATGTCGCTAAGAGCAATGCCTCGGTGTTTATTACTGGAGAAAGCGGCACCGGCAAAGAACTGTGCGCGGATGCGATTCATAAACAAGGTCAACGTAAGGATAAGCCGTTTATCCCGCTCAATTGTGCCGCTATTCCAAAAGAGTTGATGGAAAGTCAAATATTTGGACATATCAAAGGCGCATTTACCGGCGCGAATCAAAACCAAGCGGGGGCCGCCTCGATTGCCAATGGGGGCACGTTGTTTTTAGATGAAATCGGGGACATGGATTTGGATTTACAAAGTAAGCTACTACGCTTTATACAAACAGGCACTATTCAAAAAGTTGGCAGTAGCTGGTCAAAAAAAGTCGATATCCGGTTTATCTGTGCAACACATTATGACCCAATAGCCCTGATAGAATCAGGGCATTTCCGTGAAGATCTTTATTACCGCTTGAATGTTATTCCTATCCACTTGCCCCCACTGCGTGAACGTGGCGATGATGTGTTACTCATTGGCAGACAGTTTTTGATTCGCTATGCAACAGAGGAACACAAATCGTTTGTGAGTTTCGCGCCAGAAACAGAGGCGATTTTAAAGGATTATGAGTGGCCCGGCAATGTGCGGCAATTGCAAAATGTCATCCGCCGTACTGTGGTGCTAAACGAAGGCCAAGTGGTAACGCCTGAAATGTTGCCGTCACTGGAAGAGTTGCCAACAAACCGTTCAAATGCGCGACATTTTCAACCAACGACTTCTGTTCATACGCAACTGGCAATACTGCCCACCTCAAAAACTATCGCCGCGCCTCCTTCCAAGATTCTCCCCCTGTGGCAAGCCGAAAAAGAGTTGATTGAGCAAGCCATTGAAGCTTGCGGAGGTGATATTTCCAAAGCCGCTACGCTGTTAGAAATTGATGCTTCGACTATCTATCGTAAGCGACGCGAAAATTGGAGAAGAAAGACCCGAAAACGAATGAAAATTGAAAAATGAAAATTTATGACGATCCCATAATCAGGAATTCGTCACCTCCGTTTGTAGTAGGCGATTTATCGCCTCGCCGGGGGCCCCGTTTGTAGTAGGCGATTTATCGCCTCACCGTTTGTAGTAGGCAATTCTTTAAGTACTCACTCTGGCACTGCCAAACTAAAGTTTGGACTCCTTGCCAAACTAAAGTTTGGACTCCTTGCCAAACTAAAGTTTGGACTCCTGCTTTCTCTTCAGCAAAAACCACCCTAAAACCATCAACACCAACAATAACCCAAACACCATTGCCGGTTCAGGTACACCACTGCCGGTAAAGGTTTTAGGAGAGTTGCTTTTCGTGTTGGCTGGGTTTCCATAAGCCCGTTGACTCACGCCTTTCACCTTAGGGAGTGGCATATGACGAGTGGGTGTCTGCGCGGCATTAGGATTATACACTTGTTCTGACACCGCCACAAAGGCCGTCCACTGTGTGACTAAAGAAAAATCTAGCCCTAACTGCGTCACTTGTTGTTTCAATTCCTCATCAGAAACCCGCACAGAACGCATCGAGTCGGGTGTATTCAACAAACGCATTTTTTCCTTAATGGCCGAACGGCCCCAAATCAACGCTATCGCTTCACCTTGTGTACTCTGCTCAGGTAAGCTGATTTCGAGCGGCAAAGTTGCCGCACGTCCATTCACACGGCCTTTGACTTTAATCACGTATCGGCCGGCTTTGGCATAGCGCCCTTGAACACGAATGGTTTGCCCAGCAAACAAATCGGGAATGGCTTGCGGCATGAGTTCTGTCGGTTGTAATTTGCCCCAGTCAACGCTAATGTCTGTCAACACTGGCGATTGCAACCGTTGTGCAAGTTCTTTGGCGACCGATTGCACCTCTTCTGTGGGATCCATATAACGAGTAAAACCACGTCCTACGCGCCCCATTTCTGACAACAAAAAGCGATTTAGGCCAGTTCCTACCCCAAAAGTAAATAAGCGGGCCGAACCAATTAACCGGTTAATCAACTTCAAGACTTCATGCTCATTGCCAATGTAGCCATCAGTCAAAAAGGTGACCAAGCGCACAGAACCTTTTGGAACCTGCACACTTAACGCTTGTTTAATCCCCTCTGCCATTATTGTACCACCAGAACCCTGCAAACTGTTCGTGTAACGAATCCCGTCTCGAATATTCTCTGGTGTTGCTGGCAAAGGCACACGAGAAAATTCCGTGGCCGATTCGCTAAAACGAATAATCCGAAAGGTATCGGTTGGGCGAAGATTCTGCAATACTTCACGCATAAAGGCCTTACTGGCGTTTAAAGGTAAACCACTCATGGAGCCGGAGCAATCCAGAACAAACACCATTTCACGCGGCGTAATTTGGTTAGCTTGAGGAATAGCCGGCGGTTCAATCAGCAAACTAAAAAAACCTTGCTGTTCACCATAATAGGCTAACAAGCCGGCCTGATTCTTGTTTCCGCTCAAACGGTACCGCAAGACAAAATCTCGATTATCAATCACACGGCCTTTGGCAAGTCTGATAAGGCGTTGATTTTCAAGAGAAGTTTGTATGTCGAGTTGATGGGTTCGACTCTCAACTTGTTGAATGGGCATGCCGCCATTGAGATGAATCTGAATCGCAACCCGTTCTGCGTCAATGGTTTCAGGGATATCCAACCCTTTGACTGGCGGATAAGACGGTAAGGCCTCAAGTTCCCACTGGCCGAATTGGGAGGTTTGCTTCTGTTGAGGGCCATTGTCGTCAGAAGGTGGAGCAATACCAGCGTGAGGCGGTTGAAAACGCGGCCCGACGACTAACGGAATGACCAATTCATAAGCACCATCTTCCTTGGGTAGCGTTTGGACGTAGTGCAACGTCACCTTAATCGGTAAGCCGGGCATCAGGTTGGCAATGTCCTGAGTAAACATGTTGGGACGATGCTGCTTTAACAAAGCCGCGCTTTTGCCTTCTTGTTTGGCTTTGTCAAAGGTGGCTTGCGCTTCTTCTTCCTTTTTGATTTGAGCGCGAATCCTTTCCTGGCCCACTTCCATGACCATTTTGTACACGGCCGCCGCTTTGTTGAGCGGAAACAAGTAAGTCACATTGAGCGGCGTGTTGAGCGGATTCTCAAAAGTCTGTTGGACGGAGACGGTGGCTAAATCGCCTTGAATGTCAACGTCAATGTTGGTTTTCAAAGTCGGAAAGACTAAGGTATCACCGGCCGGCGTGACGGCCTCCACGCGCCCACCGAGTTTATCAACGTCAATCTCAGCGTGAGCGATGGGCACGACACTGAGAGAAATTAACAACAGTGATTTTTTCATGTTTAACATGGTTTTTTTCTCCTTTTTAGGATCATCATTGGTAATTGGTAATTCATCTGGTAGAAATCAGAGTAATTGCGCGAAGTACAACGAATGACGCGAAGTGAAGTACAACGAATTACGCGGATAAACGAATTAAACCTGACACGAATTGATGATTGTCGCTCTATTCTCACAGACATAGCTGCGCCTCCGTTGTGATTGTCGTCAACTAGTACAACGAATGACGCGAAGTACAACGAATTCGCTAAGTACAACGAATTACGCGGATAAACGAATTATACATGACACGATTTGATGATTGACGCGGATAAACGAATTAAACATGATACGAATTGATGATTGTCGCTCTCCTCTCACAGACACCGCTGCTGCCCCCGTCTTATTTTCGTGAACAATCTAATTCGTTTATCCGCGTAATTCGTTGTACTAACTGTCATTCATTCAATTCGTTTATCCACGTAATTCGTTGTACTGTCATTCATTCAATTCGCTTATCCGCGTAATTCGTTGTACTTAGTGTCATTCGCTGTACTTACTGCCAGTCATTCAATTCGTTTATCGGCCCGTAATCCGTTGTACTGTCAGTCATTCGCAGTACTTACTGCCATTCATTCGCAGTACTTACTGCCATTCAATTCGTTTATCGGCCCGTAATCCGTTGTACTGTCAGTCATTCGCAGTACTTAGTGCCATTCAATCCGTTTATCGGCCCGTAATCCGTTGTACTGTCAGTCATTCGCAGTACTTACTGTCATTCAATTCAATTCGTTTATCCGCGTAATTCGCTGTACTTACTGTCAGTCATTCGCAGTACTTACTATCAGTCAGACAATTCGTTTATCCGCGTAATTCGTTGTACTTAGTGTCATTCGCTGTACTTACTGCCAGTCATTCAATTCGTTTATCCGCGTAATTCGTTGTACTTACTGACTGTCAGTCATTCGCAGCAGTACTTACTCTCATTCAATTCGTTTATCCGCGTAATTCGCTGTACTTACTGTCCCTCATTCGCTGTACTTACTGTCAGTCATTCGCTGTACTTACTGTCATTCAATTCGTTTATCCGCGTAATTCGTTGTACTTACTGTCCCTCATTCGCTGTACTTACTGTCAGTCATTCGCTGTACTTACTGTCATTCAATTCGTTTATCCGCGCAATTCGTTGTACTTACTGTCACTCATTCGCTGTACTTAGTGTCATTCAATTCGTTTATCCGCGTAATTCGTTGTACTTACTGTCAGTCATTCGCTGTACTTACTGTCAGTCATTCGCTGTACTAACTGTCAGTCATTCAATTCGTTTATCCGCGTAATTCGTTGTACTTACTGTCAGTCATTCGCAGTACTTACTGTCATTCAATTCGTTTATCCGCGTAATTCGCTGTACTTACTGTCAGTCATTCGCAGTACTTACTATCAGTCAGACAATTCGTTTATCCGCGTAATTCGTTGTACTTACTGCCATTCGCTGTACTTACTGTCAGTCATTCAATTCGTTTATCCGCGTAATTCGTTGTACTTACTGACTGTCAGTCATTCGCAGCAGTACTTACTCTCATTCAATTCGTTTATCCGCGTAATTCGTTGTACTTACTGTCCCTCATTCGCTGTACTTACTGTCATTCGTTGTACTTACTTACTATCTGCCATTCGCTACACTTATTATAGTCAATGTCGGGTAAATGCGACAGTTTCAACAGGCAACTCCAACGCCCTTGCCACAGCAATATCCCATTCTTCTATCTCATTTTGGGGCACCTCAAAAGGCGCAATCCGTTGAACCATTGTCCAATTGAGACGACGGTTTTGTAACCACTGCCAGACGGCTTCAGATATATAAGGTGTCGTCATACCATTATCAGCAACATACGTTACTCGAATCTTCCACCGCTGTCCCCGTGGATCAGTACTATGATAAATAGCCGTGGGTAAATGCCCATAAGTTGAAGTGACATAACGGACTTTGTGCCCTCCACCCCCCAAACATTCAATAGGTGTATGCAAATGGCGTAATGGGGCCGAAGTGCTAACCAATAATAACCCAAACGGCCCATAACTGGCTTTTGCAGCACCACCACCGTAGCGCGTAAAATAATCTCGCTCTAGGGCCGACAAACTCCCATGAACAGCCGAGAAATCACTGATGAAAGCCGGTAAGACTGGTGATTCTATTTTCCTTGCCACATCTATCGGATGAGTCGGCAAATTAACGATCACCATGGCAAGTATGACAAACAGAAGCGCAATCAAACGAATTCCCCACTGCCCTTTTTTGATAAAGGAGAAACCGTCCAAAATCTCCCTAGCTGCCGGGGCGATTTGTTTTGGCACTTTCATCGCCCACCAAACAACCGGTATCACGCCGATTCCTAAGGCCGTAAACCCGATTAAATCATGATAAGGTGATGCCATCACATCAATACCACCCAAGGTATCAGCGTAAGCGAGTCCAAGTGCTAACAAGACAATTCGTATAACATTAGCAAAAAAGGCCGCTATTAAAGTTATTGCAACACCGAGACTGGCATAATGCCAACTAGGACGTGTCATCGCTGCCAAGGCGCTAAACAGAATGAACAATAATAATAATCCTCTGGCGCCGGAACAAGGTAAATCCACCAAGACATCTTTTCCTGCCAACCAAATTCTCATGCCTTCACATTGCACCGGCTCCGTTCCCAAACCCAACACCTGACAAGCGCCAGCGGCCGAAATCTGTTGTAAACCATAACCAATGGTGTGCTGCATGATATGTTCTAAGGGCAAAGCGAAGCCAAATAAGACGGCCAACCAAAAAGGCGAAACGGCCCGTTGTCGATGCCGTAATCCTAATAACAAACCGAGAGCATATACATCTACAATTAAAGCCAGTGCGCCAATGACGTTGATACCTAGTATTTGTCCAACTAAGCGCACTAAGGCAGTTAAACTCAATAATATTAAAGCGATTTTTGTTTCCATAATCTGAATAACTATACGGAACGTACTTCAAATCAGTGAAAATGACAAAATGAACTTTTTCTAAAATTCCTTTCAAAATTATAGACTTCTTATTGATTTAATCATTTTTCATTTTTCATTAAACATGTAGGGTGGGCAAAGTGTTTTTCTTGCCCACCACGAAGATGGCTCATCGTTATACACAAGTCTTTTGGATAACGGGTGCATTCCTGATAAGTACAACGGATACGCGTTCCGAAACGGATAAAAGAGCATTGATTTTTAATCAATCCCCAACGTGGGGCCTATCCGTTAAAATACATAAAAATCAAGTATTTAATAAATTATGTATAAGGATGAGCGACGATGGTGGGCAGCACGTCAGCAACAAAACACCTACAAAAAGTATCAATAATGAAGCACGACAGAGGGCCATAACTTAATTTTAAACCATCCAAAGTATTTTATGGCCCTCAAATACGCCAAATAACCCTATAAAATTTATGTTAATAACCATAGCCCGCGTCTCGCTACTCTGCAAAACCCGCGGCGGCGGCCAAACGTTACTTTGGACGACTGCGCGTGAGGCGATAAATCGCCTACTACAAACGGGCCCTTAAAATAATTAATTATTAACGTTCGTTTATTCCTAAAAGAAGTTGTACTTTCAGTATAAGTCTCGTTATGAAGGAGTCGATGAGTGCTTAGGACTGGTGACACTCCACAAGAACAATCCACCGACTAATAACGCCACTAAAAATCCATAAGACTGAAAGGCCGGATTAATCCAAGTCTTAATAAGCCATATCAGCGGATGTAGTGCTAACAGTCCAACACCTAAGGCGAATAGCCAATGTGGGTTGGCTAACGCCGAGAGATTTCTTTTGTCCATGGTGATTTAACCTCGTTTTGAGCCTGGCTCGTACAAACTAAAGTTTGTACGCATTTTTCTCAATGAAATCCTTTTTAACTGATTTGAGAAGTGCATACATTCCAATGTTTGACAAACCTTCTCTATCGTCGAATCCAACGTAGAAGTTCCCGCCGTAACACCCACCACACGATAAGGAAAAAACCACTTTTTTGATAATTCCGGCTCATTTTGCACCTGGAGACAGGGCACACCGCGCTGGCGACAAAGTTCAGTTAATTGACGAGTATTATGCCTAGTACAACTAATTACGCGGATAAACGAATTGATACCTAGTACAACTGATTATGCCTAGTACTCTGTCAATTTTATTTTGTCTGGTTGTAGGGTGGGTTTCGTTCCACGAAACCCACCACAGCGAACGAAAATTACCAGACAAAAGAAAGCTGACAAGGTACTAGTACACTAAGGCGGAAGTTTCCATACCACCCCAACGCCAACGGCTGAAGCCGTTGGCTAAAAGCGAAAGTAGGCTAAAGCCTACTGAGCCTCTTGCAGTGCCCTGATACGTACGTAAGCGTAAAGACAACTAAAGTTTTTTTGCAAAAAACTTTAGCCTAAAATGCTGTTGGCGGGTGGTATGGGAATTTCCGCCTTACTGTACTAGTACTCTGTCAATGTCCTATTGACGGGTAACAGCAGTTTTAACTTGGCACTGCCTAACTTTCTCTGGCACTGCCAAACTAAAGTTTGCTATTCACACCTTCGGGGTTGGGAACGTTGGTTCTTGTCTGTTAAGAAAATAGAAATGCGCCCGTAGCAAAAGCGGCCCATTTCATTTTAAAACCTTGTAGAATGAAGCCGCCTTCCACTGGGGTGGTGAAAAGGAGGTTCCAACGGGTTCTAAAACTTGATCCCATTTTTAGTTATTCCGCATTTTTTAATGACTTAAAAAACAATAACTTATTGATTAGCTTTTCATTAACAATTCACAATTTCAGGCAAAAGTTTCGCTTCGCTGTACTTTTGCCTGAAACACAATTCACAATTCACAATTAGCAAGGCTTACGCTTCGGTTCACAATTTTCACCACCCCAGCCTTCCACCCAATGCCATTAAGTTAAGGGCTTTGCACGTGGGATTGCCCCTACAAACCGTTATGTAATGTAGGGGCAATCCTTTATGGTTGCCCTCACCCAAAAGCTTAACTTAATGGCATTGAGCCTTCCACCACCCATTACCCATTACCACTCAGCAATCTCTTCCACATCTATTTCCACCCGTCGATTCTTTGCGTAGTCTGTTAGTGACTCGTCAGGTACAAGGAGTTTTTTATCGCCATGACCGATTGCCTCCATCCGGTCCATTGAAACCCCCCACTGTGCTAAGGCTGTAGCAACCGTTGTAGCGCGATCTTGCGATAACCCCAAATTAAGTTTGTCGCTCATTGCTTGACTTCTGTATAAATAGGGCTTATTATCAGCGTATCCATGTATCTTAACGAGCGAATTGGTTTTCAGCAGTGCGTCCGCAATTTCCTCAAGTTGACGTTCTGCTTCCGGTGGTAAGGTGGCCTCCCCGATGGGGAAGATCAAATTAAAGAAGGTATGCACCGGCTGCACTTTTACGTCACCCAGTTCACAATCTGTCAGCATCTTATTGAGGCCTCGCCGTCGCGGCCCGTCATACAACACCAGTAAATCTTCATGGTCGATAATATCGCCTTCTTCAGTGAAGGCATAACGCTTACTTTCCAAAAGTTCCATCGCTCGCGCCTTGGAATCCTTATCGGTTTGGCAAGCGCGCAAATGCGCTTCGAGGCTAAGGGGAAAACGCTTCTGTTTGTAATAAATTTCTCCCAGCCCATACCAAGCCATAGAAAACTTTTTGTCATATCTGACAGCTTGTCCGTAGTGATAAACAGCCTTGGCATCTTTGCCTTGCTTTTCCAAGATAGAAGCTAAGGTGCTATGGACTTCGGGCATTTCGGAGCAAAGTCGCAAGGACTTATTGAATAAAAGTTTTTGCTGAGAAACCGCACGGCCTTGACTATAGAGATAGTAGGCGTGGAAAAGTAAATCAGTGGCATGATCGCAATCTGAAGAAGCGACGACGGACTGAGAAAAACTGAGGATCATGAACGCAAAACCAAGTTGATTGAGTGTGTGTTGTGTTGGCATAATGATCTCCTATAGACATCCTACGCAATGTTCAATTTTACAGTAACTCATTGATTTATTAGGGTAGGGTGGATTTCGTTGCGCGTATCCACCAAAGTGTTACCCCAAAAAGTCGCGCAACGCGCATCCTTTTGCGTGAAAAGATGATATAAGTGGGTAAACAAAAGTCTTTTAACATAATGAGCGGCTTGTGAGTCGCTAAAGCGACTACTACAAACCGTCACCAAAAATGGATTTATGCGTACCTACTTAGATTTTCAGAAAAATAATTTCTGTGGTAAAGGTGATTGGTACGCCCCAACTGGGGTGTTAAATTTGGGTTGATTTTGCCCGGTCTTTTTTCACTCTATTTTTGTCATGCTCTTTGTGTTTAAAATTAGGCTGAAAAAAGACTTGAACATTTGATGGCAAATTTAACACCCCACGCCCCAACCCCGACGGGGTTGAATGTGAATAGCTTTAGTAAGGCAACTCCAACAAATTAATATACCACATAAAGGCAGCCACAAGGGATTGCCCCTACATGCCACCTTCATTGTAGGGGCAATCCTTGGCTTTTGCCCATTTTCTTCCTAATTGAAGGGTACCAAACTGGTATATTATTATTTAGGAGTTACCTAAAACCTGTGGTAAAGATGATTGGTACGCCCCAACCCCGACGGGGTTGAATGTGAATAGCTTTAGTAAAACCTGTGGTAAAGGTGATTGGTACGCCCCAACGGGGGTGTTAAATTTTGGTTGATTTTGCCCTGTCTTTTTTCACTCTATTTTTGTCATGCTCTTTGTGTTTAATTCTACTTTGTCATATTTAATGTAACTCATTGATTTCAAAAGAATGGCCCCAAGATGCCCTCTATATAAATCAATAACTTAGGTGTAATGTTTAGAGTGAAAAAAGACTTGAACATTTGATGGCAAATTTAACACCCCACGCCCCAACCCCGAAGGGAATAGCTTTAGTAAAACCTGTGGTAAAGATGATTGGTACGCCCCAACCCCGAAAGGGTGAAAAGCTTTAGTGAAACGCAGTAACTCGCTATGCGAGATAAACCTGTGGTAAAATAAAAAAGGTTGATTATTCCCCGGGTTTCACCCGGGGCTATTCCCTTCGGGGTTGGATCCATTGGTTTTTCCTTTAGTGTAACCAGTGGCTCTTAACATTTTACCCCTTCGGGGTAAAGCCACACTTTTAGTCGCGCATATTACTTACCATTCGCTTTATTTTTTTTAGAGATGAATGATAATATAATCCCTTACGTGCAGGTTATTCCACTCTAATTTAAGTAAGAACAAAGGGTTAAATAATATAGTCCACAAAAATATTGATAACTATTAGACTTGTCCGTAAATAAAAATTTATATTATAAAAACAAATAGTTAAATTAACAAAACCCTTATTTTCGGACAACTCTATTGATATTGGCTGGACATTATCTAAAAAAAATTGACATTTTTTTATTTTTAAAGTATCGTTATAAACGCTTGAGGTGGTTAGCCTTCCACGTCAAAAAAATGGACTCTCAAGCATTAATGTTACCCTAAGCTCTCATTAGGCGAGGGGATAAAGGGCTGATACTCCCTTATTCATAATTGTTGAATAACCCATAAAGGTAAGCATGTCAATAGTTATCAATAGAATTGCTATCTAATATACCCCTTAGTGGCTCATAGAGATTAACAAGTTAGCCCCTTTGGTACGAGATTAATATAAAAAGTGTAACTACCTAGCTTTAATAATACGCCTTATATATTAACCCGTCATAAAAATCCTGCCTTATGGCCACGTTGAGTATAATTAATTTAATTAATAACATCTTAACCGCTCCTAGAAATCTACTAAGTACCCGTGCAAAAGTTTTACAGTATTATGGATACAAAACTAATTGTTTTTGTTAGGTTTATTTTTTTAAAATATCTGCACGGGTACTTACTATCTACTACTATGTAGTAAAATGTAATCAGATCACGTCGGCCGAGCAGTATTGCCTAACGTTTCGTGTGCCGGAATTGCGCCGGTCAAGGTTCGAGAGAGGGGTTGCCCCTCCATCCCAGCCAAAGAACCTTGTGTTTGGCTGGATCGAGCAGTTAACTCTGTTGCCCGAACCTGTGCTACATGCACCACTGATTTGAGTTTCCTGGACACGCGCCGCCAGAACGACCACACATGCTTCTTCCGATTCCTCGCGGGTAGGGAGAAGGTGACATGGCCGCCCTTATTGTTTGGGATGAGAATTTCATCCTGACAACTTGACGGTGCGCGTTCAGAAAATCGGCATAGCCGCCGCGCTATGACCAATGCGGCAGCATGATGAACTGTCAATCCATAGCGAGAAGCGAATTTTACTCGACCAATTACTGAGGTAAACGCTGGATTGACTTTATAAACTCTCACACCATGCTTAAAAGCCCTAGCTTCTATAAATTGCTTGAATTTGTTGTAAGCAAAAGAACTTAGCATCCGAGCATTCTTATTAGAACGATTTTCTTTTAAAATACTCTTTTTCTGTGAAAAGTCCAGGTCTTCAATAACAACTGGTTTTAATGTCTTTTCTGAACGTTCGACAATGATCTTAACAGCTTCGCCAATGAGCGCTTCTGTTTGACCTTTCGACTTGCCATAAGTATTAAATGGTATAGTTTCGGTCTCAATAGCATTACCAAATCGGTCTGTTTCAACTAAAGCAATGTGATTGGCGTTTAAATCTATGCCTATTGTACCTATGTGTTTGATGGTTTTAATGGGAATTTGTGGTATCGCGGTACTTACAAACACCCGCCACCCTTTTTTATCACGCAAGAACCTATAAGTAATTGCTTGACCATAATGTTTTGTTTCATAACTTTTAAGACTTTTTAGGACACGACGCGCTTCGTTATCGTTCAACGCGGCTTCAATTACCTCTTGACCGTATTCAAATTTAACCCCAGGAATGGAAACATATTTACCATGTTTAGGTACTAAGCCATCCGGCATTCGTACCCGCAAAGTCAAAGTCCCATCTTTTTGGCGTTTTGCGGTACAAAGTTGGTTTCCAGCTGTTTCATCTTTTGAACCAACCAAAATAAACTGATTGCTACGGGCTTTTTGCCAATCAGACTTCCATTGCTCAAAGCTTTTATAGCCATTGGCTTTTAAATCAAATTGTGCATTAAACAACTTTTTGGAGCCAAAACAAATACGAACACGCCCAGTAGCCTTATCTGATTTCAATTGTTCTAGACGCTTCTCTAATCGTGCGAGACGACGCTTTTTTTGATGAATTTTGTTCAAATGTTTTTGACGTTGATTAGGTTCAACCGTTTTTTTAGACAGTTTTTCAATCGTTTTTCGAGCGGAATCAACTCGTTCTTGATTCTCTTTAATATGACGGTCAAGATTAGAACGATAGGAATCAACCTTACCTTTCAAAGTCAAATTAATAGAATTAAAATGCCTAGACAAGATACCAAAAAAGGACACAAAAAAAGATTTAATCTTATTAAAAACTTTTTTCGTGCCCACTTTTTGTGTTTGGGTTTTTACAAAAAGTTTGCGTTCGACTTGTGAAAGTAGGTCGGCACAGTCGTCCAATGCACCTGACAAGTCCAGAGGCAAATCCCTCAAGCGAGTTTGATAAGTACTAATAGGCACTTCTTCACTCGTTTTTATCGTTGTTTTTTTACTCATGATTTTTGACCTGTTACGTAAACGGATTTTTGATTAAAATGATAAATAGATAAGACTGATATGTCAACCATAAGATGCACGAATCTATCAAGTCACAATTAATATATTATGCTCCCTTATGCTCAGACTATATCAGATAGTTTGATATAGTATAAGATAGTAGTAGATTTTTCAACACTGCTGTTAGCCCTTAATTTGCAGTGAAATTGAGGAGTTTAGGCCCAAGCGTGAAAACAATGCACCAACAAATCCACCCCCCCAAAATACCCGTTTCAAAATGGACTATGCACACCTTTTTTATTGACTTGATTTATAAGCTATTTTTTATTGGCTAATTCGGGCGAGGAACGAATCCCAACCGTTGTTAACCCAATAAAATTGGGGGATTTTACACACACATTACAATTTATGTGCATAGAGTCGTTCAAAAGGGGTGTACTCGAGCAGATGCCGGTATTTTATTTGTCCGCATCGCCCTAATGGTTTGTCACCCAGCCGAATAAATTGTGCCACGCAATAGTGATCGGAACAATTTTTGCTTAATTACTAACTTATTGTTATTTAATATATTTTAGTGCCAAAGAAATCCGATTTTTTAAAAAAATCGGATTTCTATGTCTTTGAGACATCGGATTTTTAGCACTGAAGGAGAAAAATGTCTAGGTTTATCAAATGGATAATCATCTGGTTCTTTGTAGCCGTCGTAAGCGGCTGCGAACCGCAAAAGCAAGAAACTCAACAAAAAGTCACTCAGACTCAACCAAAACATCTGGGTTATTTGCGACTGCCTTTGAAAAAGGCCATCACAACCCTCGATCCCGGCAGAATTTTTGACATCGGCCAGATTGAAGTTGTTGAACAACTTTTTCTGGGATTGACTGATTTTGACCCTAAAACTTATGAGGTAGTGCCAGAGCTTGCCAAGGATTGGCAAGTGAGTAAAGATGGCACAATTTATACTTTCAAGCTCCGTCAAGACGTGAAATGGAGCAATGGTGAGCCGGTGACGGCCCACGATATTGTTTGGGCGGTTCGGCGCAATATTGCCAAAGAAATAGACTCACCTTACGCTTTTATGCTTGACATTCTCAAAAATGCTTGGGCCATCAAACAAGGCCACATAACAGATGTCACAAAACTGGGTGTCCGTGTCATTGACGACTACACGGTTGAATTTACGCTGGCGGCTGCCGCCGGCTATTTTCCCGCCTTGGCGAGTCTTTGGGTATATCGTCCTCTGCCACGCAAGGTTATTGAACAATATGAGGAAAACTGGACTGAGCCAGCACACATCCAAACCAATGGCGCTTATAGACTAACGGAATGGAATAAAGGTAAGCAGCTCGTTTTGAAAAAGAATCCCCTTTATTATGAAGCCGATAAAGTCAACATTCCCGAAGTGCATTACCACATTGTCCCCGGAAATTCATTAGCTTTAGCCCTGTATGAGAAAAATGAACTCGATATTATAGGCGGACAAGTCTATCTCCAACTGCCAGAGAGGGAAATGTCCCACATTAAGTCTGATCCAGTTTTGCGCCAAGAAAGACAAATCACTCCCTCTTTTTGCACGGAGTGGTACGGTTTCAACACCCAACTGCCCCCAACGGATAAGCCACTGGTTCGTAAAGCCATTGCCGCGGCTATTGACAAAAAAACTCTGCTCACTTTCGTTACCAAAAGCGATGCTTCCCCGGCGACGACTTTTACCCGTCCGCCGGTTTTTGGCGCGGTTGATCCAAAAAAAGAAATGGGTATTGAATTTAGCCCCAAACAGGCGAGGGCATGGTTGGCGAAAGCGGGTTATCCTAAGGGTGAAGGATTTCCCAAAGTGGTTTTTATGTACAACGCTTCCAAGATTCACCATAAAGTAGCTGAAGCGCTTAAACTCATACTTAAACGTAATTTAAATATCGACATTGAGATACGTGCATTTGATTTTTTCTCCTACGTGGACATGCTCAAGCAACCCAACAAGCCGCATATTTTCCGTATGGGCTGGTGCTCGGACTATCCAGATGCCGATGCTTGGTTAGGTGAAGTTTTTCATCCTGACGACGGCATCAACTGGATAGGTTGGAATAACCGTGAATTTGCCGACGTGCTTGAACAGGCACTGCGGGTTGAAACCCCCGCTAAACGTAGAAGACTATATCGTCGTGCCGAGCAAATTCTGACCGAAGAAGAAGTAGCCATCGTACCCGTCTCTTTTTCAAATACCCAGCTTTTGGTGAAACCTTGGGTAAAAGGTTGGTACTACATGGCATTTGGTGGTCAACATATCCGTAACTGGGCTTTAGAAGATTAATAGAGTTTGTAAGAGGAACTTGCTCGGCAACGAAACTTCGTTATCGATCTCCGCTCGTTATACCAATTCTTAATTGAAATTCCGTTTATGGTGTGCCGTTTATGGCATTATTAATTGGGCGATATTAATACAGCCCTCAGCCCCAACGGGGCGATATTAATATAGCCAGGGGCAACGCCCCTGGTGGGAGAACGATATTAATATAGCCAGGGGCATCGCCCCTGGAGGGAAGGCAATGTCATTAAGTTAAGCTTTTCGGTGAGGGCAACCATAAAGGATTGCCCCTACACGACATGACGGTTTGTAGGGGCAATCCCTTGTGGTTGCCCTTAACTTAATGGCATTGGGAGGGAAGGAGGGAAGCTAACAAAACCCTTATTTTAGGACAGCTCTATTAATGTAGCCAGGGGCAACGCCCCTGGTGGGAGAGCCCCAACGGGGCGACATTAATATAGCCAGGGGCATCGCCCCTGGTGGGAGAACGATATTAATATAGTTTGGCAAACTTCCGAGGTTTGCCCCAACCAATATCTTTCTAAACAACTATAGGATGAGGAGATTATTACTATGTCTGAGGAAAGCATGCCAACCGACGATCAGCCTGAGTTGGAGCACCCTGAGTTGGATGATGAAGACGTGGAGGAGAAGAAAAGTCCGTCTAAAAGGAAATTCTATTTATTGGCTCTTTTCTTAATTGTATTTATGATTGTCATCTGGCAAGGCAACTTTTTTTCTTCTGAAGAGTCACCTGAAGAGCCTATTTATCTGGCCGTCGTGGGGCCCATGAGCGGCAAAAGTAAAGTCAACGGGAAAGCATTGGTCAATGGAATTAATCTGTATCTTGACAAAATTAACCAGCAGGGCGGTATTGATGGCAAGCCCGTCAAGTTGCTAACCTTTGATGATCAAAATAAGCCAGAACTCGCCAAAAAATTGGCCTTGGAAATCGCCAAGAATAGCAAAGCCCTCGCGGTGATTGGTCATTACACCAGCTCTGCGTCTCTTGCCGCGGCCCCTATTTACAAAAAATACGGCATTCCCGCCATTTCTGGCTCAGCCACGGCCGATGAAATCACACGGGACAACGAGTGGTATTTCCGCACCATTTTCAACAATAGCGACCAAGGTGCGTTACTGGCTAATTATGTCTCTAAAGTCCTCAATTATGAGGAGGCCAATATTCTCTTCGATGAAGATGCTTACGGTTCTACGGTCGCGGCCGCCTTTGCCCAAAACGCGAAAAGGATTGGGCTAGAAATTAAACATCAGTGGCATTTTAATTCTGAGGCCGGCCTTAAAAACAGCCTGAGAAATCTGATGGTTACCCTGAGCGCCTCACCCAAAAAACCCGGTATTCTTTTTCTTGCCACGCATTCAACCGAAGCGGCAAAAACCATCACGGTACTGAGACAACAGCTAGATGACATCAATGTCCCAATCATTGGTGCCGATGCACTATCAAGCCCTAATTTTCTGCACAAACTCAAGCAGAATCCACAAGAGCAGATTCAACCAGGCTATTACAGCGATGGTATTTATCTAACAGCACCATTACTCTTTGATCTGGCCGATGAACGCGCTCAAGATTTTAGGTATGCCTTCTTCAAAAAGTACCAAGAAGAACCCATGATAACCTCGGCCATGTATTATGATGCCGCGATGGTTGTCCTTGATGCCATTAGGAAAATGCTGGAACAAGGACAGGCAACCACTCTGACGGAAAAACGTAGACAGATTAAGGATGGCTTATGGCAGTTAGCTCAGGTAGAAAATGCCATTGAAGGGGTGACGGGTTCTCTCTATTTTGATGACAAGGGTGATGTCGTTAAACCAATACCGATTGGCATTTATAAGAATGGCCGAGCCATTGCCGCCAGCCGTCAATTCCAACCGTTGCAAAGTGTGCATAATAGAGGCAATCTCTTGCAAGAAGTGTTGGATAATCAAATTATTGAAGTCAATGGCCGGTTTATGAGTCAGGCTCAGGTGGTTTATGTGGGCCTAGATTTCACCGACGTGAGTGAACTTGACATCCAAGATTCTTATTTTACGGCGGATTTTTATCTATGGTTCCGCTTCAAAGGCGATTTTGATGACAACAATATTGAGTTGATCAATCTCTTTGAGCCAACCAAACTGCCTAAAAAAGAACTTATTTCTGAGTGGCATTCACCGGTTGAAGCGGGTGTTACCACAAGAACTTATCGAGTCATAACCAAGTTCAAAGTGGACTTGGATTTTCATAAGTATCCTTTGGATCAACAGGTTTTGCCCATCTACTTTCGACATAAGACATTGACTAGAAACAAGTTAATTTATGTCGTCGATAGACAGGGGATGGACCTAGATAAATTGGAGACTGCCATTCAACAACAAGCCAACAAGTTTTTTTCGATTGGAGGATGGTCTGTTAAGAAGCTCTTCTTTTTCCAAAAAATCCAGATAAATGATTCAACGCTGGGTATTACCGAATTTTTCGGTAAACAACAGCGAATAGAATACTCACAATTCAATGCTGCCATAACCATTAATCGGGATATTTTGAGTTTTATATTAAAAACGCTTCTGCCGGTTATTTTTTTAGTGGCGTTGGGTTATGTTGCCTTTTTTCTCAAGGATTTTTCTAATAAATTGGGTATTGGTACCAATTTGATACTGGCAACCTCGCTTTTTCACTTACAACTGGTTTCTAATCTGCCCCAAATTAATTATCTGGTTTTGATTGAGTTTTTTTTCTATCTGGTTTATATACTGGCGCTCTTTATTATTATGATAGCCCTTTTAACTCACATCTATGAGGACGATAAGAGTCAGAAGAACCAGATTCTTCTCAATCGCCTTAACCTGTTTGGTAGGATAATTTATCCACTTATTCTTACTGGTTTTGTGGGTGTAATCGCTTACCAGAACTTTCATCTGCTCCAGTAATATCCGAAAGGCTGAGATAAACCCCGTTAAAATGGATTTATTCTCCCAAGTTTTTGGAGAGGTTCTTAGCAAAAGTGTGCACAAATTTTGCATCAGTGTGCAGTCTAGCGAGACACTCATTTGGTCATAAATGGGCTGTGGTACCAATATGATAGTGGTAAGGGAGTTGCGGCTAAATAAAATACCCACACAAAATGATCGATCCCATGTTTTTTGAAAAAACGTTATTTCTCAATGGGTATATTATTTTCACGCTCCTTCCTAACCTCGCTGTTTCACTTAAAATTTCAACTCCTTTGGGGTTGTACCCTCAATGCCATTAAGTGTAGGGGCAATCCCTTGTGGTTGCCCTACAAACCGTTATGTAATGTAGGGGCAATCCTTTATGGTTGCCCTCACCCAAAAGCTTAACTTAATGGCATTGGGTTGTACCCTGGGGTGTTAAATTTGAGCCATTTTTGCCATTATTTTTTGACCCTCTTTTTAAACGCTTTTTGTCATTTCGACAGACGGAGAAATCCTCCAATACCCAGACCACCCTGCATGGATGGTAGCGAGAACCTCATGGCGGGTGGTACGAGGATTTTTGCTTTCTGGCACTAGGGCCAACTCTTATAATGGCTCAAGGTATTTCAACTCATGGCCCTATTGATACCTCTTTCAATTGTAGTTGACGGAGTTTGTAGTAGGCGATTCATCGCCACCGCCTAGTGGCTAAATGAACGAAAAACGACAGTTTGCCAGACTGATGGCCGTCAATTGTGGGCCAACTCTTATAATGGCTCAAGGTATTTCAACTCATGGCCCTATTGAGACCTCTTTCAATTGTAGTTGACGGAGTTTGTAGTAGGCGATTCATCGCCACCGCCTAGTGGCTAAATGAACGAAAAACGACAGTTTGCCAGACTGATGGCCGTCAATTGTGGGCCAACTCTTATAATGGCTCAAGGTATTTCAACTCATGGCCCTATTGATACCTCTTTCAATTGTAGTTGACGGAGTTTGTAGTAGGCGATTCATCGCCAATACCGCCTAGTGGCTAAATGAACGAAAAACGACAGTTTGCCAGACTGATGGCCGTCAATTGTGGGCCAACTCTTATAATGGCTCAAGGTATTTCAACTCATGGCCCTATTGAGACCTCTTTTAATTGTAGTTGACGGAGTTTGTAGCCGATTCTAAAATACCGTCTAGTGGCTAAAGCCACTACTACAAACTATCAAGGAGTGATATCCCCTAATCCGTTGTACTAAGGGGTGGTATGAAAACTTCCGCTATCCTGCACTAGGGGGTAGGGGGTGTTTAGAGCAATGCCATTAAGTTAAGGGCTTTGCACGTGGGATTGCCCCTACAAACCGTTATGTAATGTAGGGGCAATCCTTTATGGTTGCCCTCACCCAAAAGCGGTACGATATGGCATTGGTGTTTAGAGAGGGTAGGGGTTGTTTGGGTTATTTTTCCGTCGCTCCTTATCAAAACTTTCACCTGATACAAGGGGTAATTTGACGTGTTTGGTACTCCAGATCATTATCGAGAATTGACAGTCGCGGCGGTGCTATTGGGCCTCGTTCAAGGTGTTATTCTCAATATTGCTTTTGCCTATATGGCCCTCAAGTTGGGCTTTTCTTTGGGTGGTTCCGCCATTGCGGCCATTCTGGGTTATGTGTTTTTGCGCGGCATCCTACGCAAAGGTACAATAGTTGAGAACAATATCAACCAAACCATTGCCTCAGGCATCAACTCGGCGGGCACTGGCGTGGTGTTTGTCTTGCCGGCTCTGTTTTTGCTCACTGCGACTATGCAAGACAGCTTGACGTTTTCACTCTGGCCGCTGCTAATAGCGGGCTTATGCGGTGCCATTCTTGGGGTGGTGGTCATTATTCCTTTACGCAAGCAATTGATCGAGTTAGAGCGTCTCCGTTTTCCTACTGGCGTTGCGGTGGCTACCATCATCCGCTCAGGTGCGGCGGGTGTTGATAAGGCCAAACTACTCGGCATTGGTTTTTTGATAAGTGCCAGTTGGAAACTGCTAATGATTTCCGGTTGGCTCGACCGGCCGGGCTTATTAAAGGGTGAAGAACTCAACTTGAGTTTTGGCTTGCTGCCGGCTTATATGGCACCAGTGCTTTACTTGTCAACCATGAACTTTGCCGCTGGCTTACTGTCGGGACGGGCTGGCTTGCCGTTTTTCTTTGGGGGCATTTTGGCTTGGTGGGTGGTTTCTCCGGTTTCCGTGTCTGTGGGCTGGACACCCGTCGAACTGGAGGGCACAGCGCTGGCAGATTTTATCTACGGTGAGATGTTGCGTCCCTTAGGTATCGGCATTCTCATCGGGGCGGCGTTTATGGAAGTGGTGGTCAATTTTCCCGCTATCAAAAGTGCCTTTTATGCTCTTGCCGCGGCCTCGCGCACGGCCAGTCGCAGTATGACCGGCCTGGATGAAATACCATTTTGGGTGCTGTTAGCCGGTGGCGGGGCCGCTATTGTATTCTTTTTTGTGGCCGCATGGATTACCCCGGGTGTGTCTCTTACTCAAGCCGTTTTGGTTAGTGCGGTTGGCACTATTTGGTTGGGATTGGCGGGGCTGATTATCGCGCAGTGTACGGGGCTGACTGACATTTCCCCTATCTCTGGTATCGCACTGATTTCGGTAACCATGATGATGGTTATACTCAATGGCAACATTGCCGCTGCTATGGTTGTTACTCTCGCCGTCGCGGTGGGCATCGGTCAAAGTGCTGACATGATGCAAGACCTCAAAACGGGTTTCTTGGTTGGTAGCCGTCCAATCATGCAGCAACTCGTGCAGTTTGGCGTTTCATGGTTGGGAGTGCTTATCGCTTTTGCCGTTATCTATGTGCTTTGGAGCAGTGGCAGTGGTGGTCAAAATGGTTTTGGCCCTGATACGCCCCTGCCTGCGCCCCAAGCCACGGCGCTGACGAGTGTTGTTGAGGCGGTCCAAAATAACACGGTGCCCACGGACAAGTTTGTCTTGGGAAGCATTGTGGGTGCCCTGCTCGGTGCTGCACCAGTGGCTGGCTTAGGTGTTTTGGTGGGTCTAGCTATGTATCTGCCATTATCTATCACCTTGGGTTATGGGTTAGGCTGCTTGACGCAGATGTCAGGAGCTAAACGGAAGGGAGAGGCCTTCACAGAAAATAAGGTGGTGCCGCTGGCCGCAGGTTTGATCATTGGTGAGGCAATCATGGGCGTAGGTCACGCCATTTATGAAATTTTGCTATCAACTGCCGGAGGTTAAAGATGCGTGTGACAGGTTCATTGCTGTTTATAGTAGGTATTATTGTGGCCTTAATCAGTGCTACCAAGTTGCCGGCCTCGGGCACCCGTTGGTCGGACATGCTCCCTTTTTATGTGGGTGCGGTGGTATTGGCGGTGGTTGGGCTGTTGCTGTTACGTTGGCCTCAGATACAGCAACGGAACAGTACTTTTTCTAACCAAGTTTGCCTAAATGTCATGGCGTTGTTAGAAGAGCTACTAGCAGAAATGCAGACATTGGGACAGGAAATTAATGACCTTGATGGGGTGGGGATTGCGAAGCGGGTAAACGCAATGCTCGATACATACGTGCTGCCCTTTGCAGCGGCACAACAAGAGGTTATCTGTCTGCTGGGCCAATACCAAGGTGTAGAAGTTGTGGTTGCGGCAGCCCAAGGTGAGCGTTTGCTCAACCGGATGTGGTCGGCCGCCAGCGATGGCAACAAGACAGAGGCGATTGCCACGTATCCAAAAGCCTTGGCCGCTTTTAAGGAAGCCCACCAAGGAACAGTGATCAGTGATCAGTGTGAAAGGTGAGTGTTTGCTCAACCGGATGTGCTCGGCCGCCTGTGATTTTGATAAGACAGAGGCGATTGCCACATACCCAAAAGCCTTGGCTGCTTTTAAAAAAAAAACCGCTGTGTCCCACTTGTCCTTTTAGACGTTTTTAGGGAAAAGGGCCATCAATCAAATCCGCCAACATGGCCCTAAAAAAATGAAAAGAATGAACAAAGACTTAGGACTTACGCACTCAGCAAACTAACCAATTGATTTTAGTTAATAACTTTCCAAATACCCTTGTTATGCCTTTTAGAGGTAACTGATTGAATATTCAATCATTTTTGTCTTCACTATTAATCTCAATGAGTTATGAATATTTTACCAATGGCTAAAATGATGAAAATTGCCCAAAAACATCAATTTGTAATTCATTGTATTTAACAAAAATCATAAATATTTTCATCTGTCAAGGCGTAAGTCCTAGATTTATAAAAAAAGTTCATTTTTCATTTTTCATTTATTTTATGGTAAGCCATTAACAAAGGCTTACCAAATCAAGAAACGCGCCTTTTTAAGAAACTTACCTTTAAAGTGGCAAGACAACTCAAAGTCTGTAGAATAAGTGGAACACATCCAAAAAAACACCAAGGAACACTAATCAGTGATCACTGAAAAAACCGAGAAAGAGCATGATCAAGCTCCTCCTTGCGTAGCGGTTTGCTCAGATAATCGTTCATCCCGGCCTCAAAACAGATTTCCCGGTCTCCTTTCATCGCATTGGCGGTGAGAGCGATAATCCAAGGACGCTCTGCTGGGGATGGCCATTGTTCCACAATACGACGAGTCGCTGTCAGTCCATCCATCTTTGGCATTTGCACATCCATCAATACCACATCATAAGTTTGGCGATGTAAGGCTTCCAATACTTCTAAACCATTGCTGACAACATCGGCATCATAGCCTAGCCGTTTGATAAGTAGCTTTGCTACTTTTTGATTGACCATATTATCTTCGGCTAACAAAATTCGCAATTTTTCCCGATGGGTTGATTCTTCTTCACGGGGTTTCTCAATACTTACCTTTGTTAGGGCAGGCGGCGGCGTAGGCGCTCTAAAAATGTTGGTCAACACTTCGTAGAGTTTAGCCGGTTTAATAGGCTTACTAAGGCAAGCAGCAATCGGTTGTTCATAGCGGCGTGGCTGGCAAGTGAACACCACCAATGGCAAGGGAGGATTATGGGAATTGTGGAGTTTCTCCAGCAAGGCAATGTTTTCCGTGGAGTCAAAAATGGCTATGTCCCATTGTGTACCTTGGCGTAAACAACCGAAAATTTCAATCATGCTTGTTACCGTCTGAGTTACCATTCCCCATTGCTGAACAAGCTGAAGTAAAATAGTGCGATTGGTCAAATTGTCGCTACTAATCAGTAAGCGTTTGCCATGCAAGTGTGGTTGTGGGTGGTGCAGATAGGCATACGGTTGAGTTGGCCCCGCTTTGGTAACAATGGTAAAACTGAAAATTGAACCCTTGTCGGCAACACTCTCCACCCCAATCCGGCCGCCCATCAGTTCACAAAGGCGTTTAGTGATGGCGAGCCCTAGCCCGGTTCCCCCGTATTTGCGGGTTATTGAGGTATCGACTTGGCTAAACGATTCAAAGAGCAAGGCGAGTCGGTCGGTTGGAATGCCAATCCCGGTGTCGTGTACTTTGAAATGTACTTCATATTCTTTTTCAAAGGGGAGAATAGACATGTTTTGTTCGGTTTGGGGGATTTGGTGAGCGGTTACCGAAACGACCACTTCCCCTTGTTGCGTGAATTTCACCGCATTACCGAGCAAGTTGACCAAAATTTGACGCAGCCGGGTGACATCTCCTACCACAATATCGGGGGTGTCTTGAGCTATCAAGTAGGCAAGATTAAGTCCCTTTTGGGCGGCATGAGAGGCCAACAAGTCAAGAGACTCTTCCACACACACACGTAAGTCAAAGGGCTGATTTTCTAGTTCTAGCTTGCCGGCCTCAATTTTGGAAAAATCGAGAATATCGTTGATGAGGGTAAGTAGAACTTCGCCGCTCGTTTTTATGGTGTTGACGTAATCCTGCTGCTCTCTCGTGAGTGTGGTGTCCAGCAGCAAGTCGGTCATGCCTATGACCCCATTCAGGGGTGTGCGAATTTCGTGACTCATGTTGGCGAGAAATTCCGATTTAGCGCGTGTGGCTTCCTCGGCAACTTCCCGTGCTTCGAGCAATTCATTTTCAATCGCATCAGCATGTTCCGTCGTCATGTCCAGCAAGATTTCTAGATCCTCTTTTTCCCTCTTGAGTGTGTCGAGTTCTTGATGCTGACGTTCTATCTCCAAAATGAGTTCTTCTTTTGATTGTGTTTCTGCCGACATGAGAACCATGCGCCCCCCAAAAAAGTGTGACCTCTATTTCAGGTTAACCTAAATTTATAGACCCAGTATAAATCAATATGTTATATAATATTATATTTAACCTTGGTTCCTACCCTCGAAGCGAGAGGAGAGGGAGTTGCCCTTCAATGGGCGTTCCTTCTCCCCCAACTAATCTTTACCCACAAGTAGGTATGTTATTGAAAATCCTATTTTTTTTGCGTTAAGTCCAGGGGCGTTGCCCCTGGCTTTAATAATACATACCGAAAGGGCTAATAGAGATTTTAAAGTCAGCCCCTTTGGTACGAGATTAATATAGCCAGGGGGCAACGCCCCTGGCTTTGAGTTTATTTTTCTGCCTTAATCTACCTCAAATTGAGGTCACACTCAAAAAAATGGCCTATTCCCATTCCAACTCCAAAGTGGGCATCAATCGCCTTAAGTTCTTTAACGATTTGCTCTGCCAAGGAATCAAGAGCGAGCCTTGTACTAGCATTGCCACACTCTTTTTCTGACGTACCTTAATAACAAACTTGGACAGTACGTTGATGCCAGAACTGTTGAGAAACTCAAGTTCCCTCAGGTTAAATTTAAGCAGAGGTGGCTCGGCATCCACCACTTGATGAAAAAACTGCACAACCGGTGCGTATTCTTTCATGCCACTCAGCCGCAGTGATCCCTTGCAGAAGAGGATCGCGGTTTGGGCATCGTAGCCGATGTGATAATCATCAGTTTTAATTTCTTCCATTGCTCTCAAACTCCTTTTCAGTTATCAGTTATCAGTTATCAGTTATCAGTTATCAGTTGATGTCTGAAAACTTTAACTTCCACTTCCAACTGAAAACGGTAACTAGACAGTGAGTTGTACCATGGTAGTTACAGCAATCACTTCAGGGTCTTTTTTGACCGTCTCAAACTTCCAACCGAGCGATGCTATATAATCATTTATCATTGTCAACAAGCCTAATCCCGAGGTTGTACTGAAGTCGTCATCGGCATTGCATTCCAACTTATTGATATATAATTCTTGTGGATCGGAATGAATCAAGTCTTGGATGTAGGCCTGAAACGTCTTGACGGATTGGGGAGGAATACTGTTAGTAACGCGAAACACGATGCGATCACTATGCAACTGGAGTTGAATGCTAATCGGATATTGTGAGGTTTCGTCGTTAAACTTCATAGCATTTTCCAATAACTCGTTGGCTACATAGCTCACGGCACTTTGGATTTCAGCCGGTCTGCCAATGGTATTTGGATCACTATCACTGCATGGAAAAAAAGTGGTCAAGTAGTCAGCCAGAAAATCGGCCGACAGCCCATTGTTTCGCCAGCGCTGCTGGAGCGGGATGGAACTCGGAGAAAATCCAAGTATCAAGTATTCCTCACTGCTGACGGGTTCGTCATTAAAATCTCCGAATAGTTGAGCCATATTGAAAACCCTCTTACGCAATCTGTTTTTGTGGGTGTGACTTTAATTTGAGGCAATAGTTCTTTGGTAATTGGGGTAATTGGTAATGGGTAATGGGTAGAACCGAGCGATTTAGCAAGATTTTCCATCGGCGAACTTTCCGTTGGCTTAGCAAAAGCTAAGGTGGATTATGCTGCGCTAAGGAGCCTTACTTTGAAATTATTTTAAAAAAAATCGCCTGAAAAATGGAGTCTCCAACCTAATAACCCGTTCTATCTATATGATGTCCAAATATTTTATTTGGACTCCAAAGTGGGCTACAGAATAATATACCATAAATATTACTTACCATTCGCTTAATAAAAAACTTAAAAACTTAATTAACTTTTAGTCTGAGTACAACGGATTTGCGGACTAAACGGATTGATTAGCCTAGCGATTTCATGATCCGTTTATGAGTCAATCCTGGTTTTGGAGTTTGGAGAAGAAAAAATCATCGATAAGCTTAAGCGAGGCTGTTTGAGTCATTCGCTTGCCCATTGGATTTTTTAAATTCAGCATAAAAAATGCTTTAACAAACAATTCTTTATTTATAAAATAGTTATAAATTAGCGTTTTTATTATTTTATTAAGCGAATCTAAGATATTATGGTCATGTTCTCGTCTTTAACCTAAATTTCCATGCGAATGTTTGGAAAAAACTTATGAAAAACCAGTTGAAAGCCTTTTTCTCAAGAGGGGTTCAAAGTCAAAATAATAACAAAAATTTTGTCTGGCGGGGCGTTTTGCGGCTATTCATATTTTTTAATCAGATGATGAAAAAATTTTTCGAGCGTTTGCTGTGGTTGTTCAAACTTTTGGCGCGTCCGATAAAATTTTTCTTACTAGGTGTGGTTGTCTTGTTCTCCCTGTTGGGCATTGCCGTTGTTGGCTGTCATTGGTGGGTGGAATTTCAGACTTTAGATCGTCTTTATTCTGATATTAATGCCATCGAGGCAAAGAAAGTCGCTCTGTTACTGGGCACAGTCAAGCGTTTACGTCATGGAGGTATTAACCGTTATTTTCGGTATCGTATTGATGCCGCGGTGCAACTTTACAAGGCTGGTAAAGTCAAACACATTATTGCCAGCGGCGATAATCATACCAAGTACTATAATGAGCCTCTGGATATGAAAAAAGCACTCATGGCTCAAGGCGTACCTAAACATGCGATTACACTGGATTATGCCGGCTTTCGTACTTTAGATTCTATTGTGCGTTGTCAGAAAATTTTTTCGCAAGATGATATTATTATTGTTTCACAGGCGTTTCATAACAAACGCGCTTTGTTTATTAGTGACTTTTATGGCATTAAAGCGATAGGTTTCAATGCCAAAGATGTACCGTTGCGTGACGATCTAAAAACGCCCCTTCGAGAATATTTTGCCCGTTTTAAAGCGGTATTGGATTTATATATATTAAGAACGCCGCCAAAAATTTTGGGTAAAAAAATTAATATTTCGATTTGAAAATTCTTACCTCACCGAAGTGAGTTATTAATTATACTTTAGTTTGGCAGGAGTCCAAACAGTCGTCCAAACTTTAGTTTGGCAGGCGTCCAAACCGGAGTCCAAACTTTAGTTTGGCAGGCGTCCAAACTTTAGTTTGGCAGGGCGAAAAAAAAACGCGCAAAATATTTAACACCCTACCCTGCCCCTCTATCGATGCGAGTAAAACCTCGGTGTGAGTCCCGTTACGTCAGGGGATGGACGGGGTGTGTTACGGCTGTCAAACATGAAAAATGAAAATTAGGCTAAAGTTTTTCGGAGAAAAACTTTAGCCTAAAAAAGACTTATAAAATCACTTTCAATCAAGACGTTTTTATAAGTCATTGATTTTTTATGATTCAATTCAACCCTTAATTCGCATTTATCACCGAGCGAATGAAATGTGGGCGGACTATTACCGCTCGTTATGACTTTTGTTGACCCACTTATGCGCATTCAACCCCTTCGGGGTAAAGACTTGGCCCCCAGAAGGCGATAAATCGCCTACTACAAACACTACAAACAAAATGATGACATACATTCCATCCTTATTTAAAACAGATTTAGCTACCGCTGCCACTACTTCTGAGAATCAAGATCGAGCTGAGATGATTGAGCATCCTAAAGGCCTTTTGCTAATCATTGCTGATGGTGCTGGCGGACTTGGCGGTGGTAGTGAAGCGGCCGAGATTGTCATTCAGATCGTTAAAGAGACTAGCGTGTCAGAAGCTGAGTTTTCTAATCCTTTGAGATGGGGCCATATTTTAACTGAAGCAGATCATCAGTTGTACGCTCATCCGATTGCAGGTGAAACAACAGCAGTTATTGTGGCGTTGAGCGGTGGTTTTGTCTGTGGCGCAAGCGTTGGTGATTCAGGCGCATTTTTGGTGCAAGAAAAAACGGGAATCGAGCTGACGGCCCAACAACATCGCAAACCACTTCTTGGCTCTGGAGGCGCACTGCCTATTCCTTATGGGCCTATTCCATTGGCCGGTACACTGCTTATTGCCACTGATGGTTTAATTAAATACGCACCCATGACAACAATTCGACAAATTATATCGAAAAATGCGGTAAAATCGGTTGCGAACTTACTTATTGAATGTGTCCGTTATCCGTCTGGCAATTTGCCTGATAATGTGACTGTTATTGTTTGTAGAAAGGCGGATAATTTGGAATCCTAGGAGTCCAAACTTTAGTTTGGCAGGAGCCAGGGGCGTTGCCCCTGGCTATATTAATCTCGCCCCGTTGGGGCTAACCAGGGGCGTTGCCCCTGGCTATATTAATCTCGCCCCGTTGGGGCTAACCAGGGGCGGTGCCCCTGGCTATATTAATCTCGCCCCGTTGGGGCTAACTTGTTAACCTCTATTAGCCCCTTCGGTATGTATTATTAAAGCAACGTCCCTGGAAAGTTATTATGGTTTCTCAAAAAGGAACGCCAATTACGGGGATAAACGAATAAACAACTCTTTTGTATAACTGATAATAATCAATATGGCTCAATTTATCTATACCATGAACCGCGTTGGCAAAGTCGTGCCACCCAAGCGGGAAATCCTGAAAAATATTTCTTTATCCTTCTTTCACGGTGCCAAAATTGGCGTGTTAGGTTTAAACGGTGCCGGTAAATCTACTTTATTACGCATTATGGCAGGATTGGATAAAGAGTATAACGGCGAAGCACGTCCACAACCAGGCATTCGCGTCGGTTATCTTTCCCAAGAGCCGCAATTAGATACCAACAAAGACGTGCGCGGCAATGTTGAAGAAGGCATCGCTGAAACCAAAGCGTTAATAGATCGCTTTAATGAAATCAGCATGAAGTTTGCTGAGCCGATGAGCGATGACGAAATGAATGCGTTATTGGAAGAACAAGGCAAATTGCAAGATGCCATTGACGCGGCGGGTGCTTGGGAGTTAGACAGACAATTAGAAAGAGCGGCCGATGCGCTGCGCTTGCCAGATTGGAGCGCCGATGTGACTAAACTCTCAGGCGGCGAAAAACGGCGCGTGGCGTTGTGTCGATTATTGCTGTCGGCGCCCGATATGTTGTTATTGGATGAGCCGACTAACCATTTAGATGCCGAATCTGTGGCATGGCTAGAGCGGTTTTTACAAGAGTATCAGGGCACCGTCGTTGCCGTCACTCATGATCGCTATTTCTTGGATAATGCCGCTGGCTGGATATTGGAATTAGATCGAGGATATGGCATTCCTTGGGAAGGCAATTATTCTTCTTGGTTGGAACAAAAGGGGAAGCGTTTAGCGCAGGAAGAAAAACAAGAATCGGCGCGGCAACGCACCATGAAAGCTGAATTGGAATGGGTGCGGAGTAATCCCAAAGGCCGTCATGCCAAGAGTAAAGCACGTCTCGCCCGTTTTGAAGAACTGGTTAACCAAGACATAGAAAAACGTAATGACACCCAAGAAATTTATATTCCACCCGGCCCTCGTTTGGGCGACTTGGTGGTAGAAGCGGTGAATCTCCGCAAGGGTTTTGGTGACCAGTTATTGGTAGAAAATCTCAGCTTTAATCTGCCCAGAGGCGGGATTGTCGGCGTGATTGGCCCCAATGGGGCCGGCAAAACCACGCTGTTTCGTATGATAGCCGGACAAGAACAGCCGGATGCTGGAGAACTACGAATAGGCCCAAGTGTTGAAATGGCCTACGTTGACCAATCGCGTGACGCGCTGGCGGGTGAAAAAAACGTCTGGGAAGTGATTTCCGATGGCCTAGATCATATCGTCGTCGGCAAATACGAAATTCTTTCGCGGGTTTATGTGGGCCGCTTTAATTTCAAAGGCGCCGATCAACAAAAACGTGTTAAGGACTTATCGGGCGGAGAACGTAACCGTGTTCATTTAGCCAAGCTACTTAAAAGTGGTGGTAATTTATTATTATTGGACGAACCCACTAATGACTTAGACGTAGAAACGCTCCGCGCTCTTGAAGAAGCACTGTTGGCTTTTCCCGGCTGCGCGGTAGTGATTTCACATGATCGCTGGTTTTTAGATCGTATTGCAACGCACATTTTAGCGTTTGAAGGCGAAAGTCAAGTGGTGTGGTTTGAAGGCAACTATGCTGATTATGAAGCCGCTCGTCATCGCCGTTTGGGAACAAAGGCCGATAATCCGCACCGGATTAAGTATAAGAAGCTCAACGCCTAATTATAAGCCTCAGAATAAATTCTGAGGCTAACAGCTAAAGTAGGCTAAAGCCTACTAACTAAAGCCTCAATGCCATTAAGTTAAGAAATAAACGAGAAAGAGCCAACGGCTAAAGCCGTTGTCTCAAAGCTAAAGTCCCCTAAAGGGGACTGGTAAATTCAGGATTTTTTCATAAGCACACGATATGGCATTGAGTCTTCAGTGCCCTTTAGGGCACTTCAGCTATTAGACGACGGCTTTAGCCGTTGGCGGGGGGATTATTTCTTTCTAATTCCTTAACTTAATGGCATTGAAGCGGGCGCTCGGAACTAAAAAAATACCACAATCTTGAAGTCCGCTTGCCCACCATCTTGGCTAACCCTTTAAGCCATAGTACCCTTTAGGGTACTTTAGCTATTAGACAACTGGTGAAAGCTGTTGGCTTGCTGTTTTGAAATGATTTATCTGAAAAACGATAGTAGTGGCTTTAGACACTTGAGTTTGTAGTAGTTCCATAGTTAGGCGATAAATCGCCTACTACAAACAACAAACGACAAACGGCAAACGACAAACAAACGACACGATGACTTTTCTTAATATTCTTAATAACAGACGACTTTCTTCTCAAGAGCAAGGTTTTGAACTGTTGAATCGTTATTCTGGCACTTGGGTTGTCGTCTTGGTAAGTCGGATAAAAGGGCCTCTCAGTGAAGACATTGTCAGACAGGCGCTCGATCTTGTTCAGCGTCGTCATCCGCGTCTTCATTCTCGAATTGTCGGTTTAAAGGGTAATCTGTGCTTTGAAAGTGAAGGAACGCAAAAGATTCCGTTGCGTCTTGTCGATAAGGAGGTGCCGTGGCAAGAGGTGGTTTTAGAAGAACTCAACAATAAAATTGAGAGTCGCCAAGGTTTGATGCGAGCGGTATTGGTTCGTTCCGATAAACATAATGTGGGCCATCTGATCACAACTATACATCATGTTATCATAGACGGCTTATCAGGTATCAGGTTGCACCAAGAGATATTGACGTATATGCATAAAATCGCGTCTGGGGTGCAGATTAGCCAAGTACCTGGCTTATCGGCACTTCCACCGGTTGATGCGTTACTACCCGATTCAATGAAGAAAGGATTTAAAGGTGCGATAAAAGGCCTCTTATTTTTTGGGCGGCTTTTGTTCAAGACAGTGTGGTATCGACCGAAAACCTTGGAGTTGGAGGCGTGTGTACCTTTGGAGTTACGCCGTTGTGGCATGGTTCATCTGGAACTAGAGGTTGCGTTAACGCAACAATTGGTCAATACTTGCAAACAGAAAAAGACAACGGTGCAAGCGGCTTTGTGTGCGGCGATGTTGTTTGTAGCCGCGAAAAAAATCCGCCTAACAACGGTGCGCGTTAGTTGTAATTCGGTGGTTGATTTACGTAAACGTTTAGACTTCAGCCCTCACCCTGGCCCTTTATCCAACGGGGAGAGGGCCAGGGTGAGCGATGAGAATCTGGGCGTGTTGGCTTCTGGGCTGATGACATTTCATATTTTACGAACCAATACCTCGTTTTGGGCATTAGCGCGGGAGGTGAAACAACAACTTAAAATGGGGCTAGAGAGAGATGATATCTTTATCACAACGCTCATGTTCAGAAGAATTGCAAAACTCCTTCTCGCACGGCCTGATAAAGGCTCTGGGCTTGTGACTGTTACCAATGTTGGTAAAGTCAATATTCCCAAGAGTTATGGGCCTTATGAACTAGAATCTATCAGCTTTGCGCCGTCAATGGCCGCGTTTGGGGGTTCCTTCATGGCGGCTGTGACGACTTTTGATGGAAAAATGTTGATCAATTGGACGTTTTCTGAGCCAGCACTGAGTCGGGAAACGATGGAAGTGATGGCAAATGAGGTGGTGGGCTGTCTTGCAGAAGTGTGTCAGCGTGAAGACATTTATTTTGGGCAAGGATAGGTGCTTGTGTGTACGGCCAAAATGTGGGCCATGAATAAAACTAGGGCCTATCAATTGGACAACCTGGCCCCCTTTTAAAAACGCCGGGTTGCGGCCATCGGAGTCGGCGTGAAGACATTTATTTTGGGCAAGGATAGGTGCTTGTGTGTACGGCCAAAATGTGGGCCATGAATAAAACTAGGGCCTATCAATTGGACAACATGGCCCCCTTTTAAAAACGTTTGGCTCGGCTGGGTTGCGGCACGGTTCCCGTCCAAAGCTGAAGCTTTGGACTCCAAAGTCCAAAGTCCGGTTGGAATCCAAACCTTTAGGTTTGGATTTATTGAAACCTCGGAAGTCTTCGTGAGATGGAGATTATGATGAGTGATATAATCTATCTAAAAGGTGATGCGACTTCTCCACAAGCCAAAGGAAACAAGATCATTTGTCATGTTTGCAATGATCTTGGCAGATGGGGCAAAGGGTTTGTGATGGCAATTTCTAGGCGGTGGCTTGAACCTGAACAGGCTTATCGAAAGTGGCATAAAGAGCGGGCCAATAATGATTTTGAATTAGGGGCCGTTCAATTCATTCAAGTAGAAGCCAGTCTTTGGGTTGCCAATCTGATTGGGCAACGTGGTATCAAGACGGGAAGCAAAGGGCCACCTATTCGATATGAGGCGGTGGAAAAGGGCCTGTACCAAGTTTACCAAAAGGCCATTGAACTAGACGCATCGGTTCATATGCCAAGAATTGGTTGTGGATTGGCTGGCGGAAAATGGTCTCAAATAGAGCCTCTTATCAAGAAAGTGCTTTTTTGTGAAAATAAAGTGGTGGTTTTTGTGTATGATTTTGAATAGGCGGTCGTGAAAATTCTATTTTTTTTAAAAAAATTGGATTTCTTTGAATTAGATTAAATCCTTGTTTATATGCAATCCTTGTAGTTGTTATTAACGTGAGTTCGACTTTAAATATCAAGGCCGGTTATAAAATTATTAGTTATATCAATTATTTAGTGATAATGACATCATTAAATCAGTTAAAAACAAAACACCTAAGCTGTACTAGTTCATTCCAGTTGATGGCCCACAAATAAGGGTTATTCACGTATTAATGCTAAGGGTATCTCATATAATAAAACTGTTTTTTTAATCAATTAATTGTAATCAACAACTTGATTAGCATAATATTTAGAAATCCGATTTTTTGAAAAAATCGGATTTCTTTGAATTCAGATTAAATCCTTGCTTATATGCAATCCTTGTAATTGTTATTAAATCCTTGCTTATATGCAATCCTTGTATGTAGTTGTTATTAAATCCTTGCTTATATGCAATCCTTGTATGTAGTTGTTATTAAATCCTTGCTTATATGCAATCCTTGTATGTAGTTGTTATTAAATCCTTGCTTATATGCAATCCTTGTATGTAGTTGTTATTAAATTGAATAGGCGGTAGTGAGATAAAGATTTATTTTGGAGTTTGAAAACCTCCGAGGTTTGCCAAACGCCGTAATTCGCTGTGCGAGATAAACCTTGGAGGTTTTTTCCAGAGTTTCTAACAGCACGACGAAAAAAACATTACCAAGAAAGTTATAATCAATGTGCCATAAACAGAAAGCACAGTAACACCACCAACCGCGGCGGTTTTTGTGGCACTGATTTTCTTTTTCTCTATTTTCGCAATCTCATTAAAGGGAATGGTTTCACGAGTGCCAACGATAGCTTCTTCAGTGATGTCAACCACTTTAAATGTGATAGTCGTGCCATCAGTGGTGTGGACTTTGATAACATCGCCTTTTTCAAAATGGCGTGTCACTTCCGTTGGCGTGGGTTCAATTTCGCGCATGGTAGTGCAAGCGCTAAACGTGATTGTGACAAGGAACAATAAGAAAATACGCCAGAATAATTTGATATACATTGCCTTCCATCCTGATTGACGCTACAACGTTGATACTAACAACAAAGCATTACCAAGAAAATTATAATCAATGTGCTATAAACAGAAAGCATAGTGGCACCACCAACCGCGGCGGTTTTTGTGGCACTGATTTTCTTTTTCTCGATTTTCACAATCTCTTTAAAGGGAATGGTTTCACGAGTGCCAACGATAGCTTCTTCAGTGATGTCAACCACTTTAAATGTGATAGTCGTGCCATCAGTGGTGTGGACTTTGATAACATCGCCTTTTTCAAAATGGCGTGTCACTTCCGTTGGCGTGGGTTCAATTTCGCGCATGGTAGTGCAAGCGCTAAACGTGATTGTGACAAGGAACAATAAGAAAATACGCCAGAATAATTTGATAGACATTGCCTTCCAACCTGATTGACGCTACAACGTTGATACAAACAATAATATGGCAACACCGGCGGTTAGAATCACATAAGTAATGCCAACGCCGGCACCAATGCTCTTGACAATACCGATTTTTTTCTGTTCCAACTTTTTGATTTCATTGAAAGGGATTTGTTGGCGTTTGCCCACAATACTGTTTTCAGTAATTTCAACGATTTCAAATTCATAAATGGTGTCATCAACCGTGTGAACGGTGATAGTATCACCGACTTTGAAGTGTTGTAGCGCTGCTGTCGGTGTTGGCTCAATGGTACGCATAGAAGTGCAGCCAGTGAGCATGAGTAAGACAACCATCGCGCTTGTTAAGCAATATTTTAACAAAGTTAGCCCTCCGTTAGTGGGAGAAGTGTGCGGTTGCCGCATAGTACCCTATTATTTAACAAAGTTTAACAAAATTTTATATTTTAGGGGGGTGTAATTTTTGATTGAGTCCTTATTACTAGCATCGAACCCAAACAGTAACTAAAATAAAAAAATGAGTTATGTTAATGGTAAACAAGCAAGCCAATTATTAGGATTGCATCCAAACACATTAAGGGCTTATGCAGACAATGGAACAGTGCGACAAGTTGCTAACCAACTGGTTTAATAAAGGAAAGTTAGCGTACCCCAAAAAGGAAATGGGGTATAACTGTTTTGAGTGGTAAGGTTGAAACCCTACGGCATTG
>Ga0190343_1000062_pt1 | contig 55198 bp, 29 predicted proteins | sample 48721312_MG_FD_161664 | JGI IMG/M metagenome (GOLD analysis project Ga0190343, IMG submission 161664) | Hydrothermal vent microbial mat bacterial communities from Southern Trench, Guaymas Basin, Mexico - 4872-13-1-2_MG | ecosystem: Environmental > Aquatic > Marine > Hydrothermal vents >... | reverse complement strand
CGAAAGAGAACGCTTGAGCATACCTTACCCGTGGCAACCATCATGCCTTATTCACACCAAATCAAACGGGTTCAAATGAGACAAATGACTCATGCCAAGACAACAGGTTTCGCTGAACAAGTACTCCATTTGATACAACAAATTGATCCTGGGATCGAAAATTTAGAAATTCTGTCCAATGATGGCAAACGATTTTCGCTTTATTTCCAACATCGTCAGATTGGATTAGCGCCCGTCAACATGTTTGGAGAAGGTTTACAGCGTAGCCTGGCTCTTGTGCTGAGCTTGTCAGGGATGCAAAATGGTGTCTTGCTCATTGATGAATTAGAAGCAGGCTTACATACTTCCGTACTTCAACCCGTTTTTGGTTTGCTAGTCAAAGCGTGTCGTGATTACAATGTGCAATTGTTTGCCACCACGCATAGTCTTGAAGCCTTAGATGCGATATTGGCTAATGTACCAGAAGATTCTGATGAAATCGTCGTTTATCGTCTGCCAAATCCGATTAAAGGAGGACAACTTAAACGTTTTGACGGTGATTTACTTCACCATTTGCGTTATGAACGAGGACTGGATGTAAGGTAGATTATGATTTTTGCACAACCAAAATTTATTAAGTAAGTGCCATTAATACACAGGCCCTGTTATTGGCCTATATTTTTAATGGTTATTTGGACGGGTTTGAGGGCCAAATCATGTCAGAGGCTTGGAGTCCAAGAGTTATCTTGGACGTCACTACAAACGGGAAAAACAAATATTAACGAACGATTTTTTAAGGTTTAAGGGCAGATCATGATTTATAACTTTGTAGCCGAACAAACAGAAGCTGGATTAGACTTTGATATCACTGTTGACAAAGATAAAAGAGTCTATTGCTTTATTGGTGACAATGCCGTCGGTAAAACGAACTTGCTTGAAAATCTGGCAAGAACACTGCTTTATTGTCATACGCTCTTTCAGAAACAAAATACTCAGAAATATTCGGGTATTTTTTTTGAGAAAGAGATTTATGAAGTCATAAAGGACTTATCTTTGCGATTAGCCAGCGGCGATATTCGTCTCAATCAAACCAAAATCAAAGACAACGAGGATGTTACAGTGTTTAAGCGTCTCTCCAATAGAACGCGTAATATGACTATTGACAAACCCATCGTCTTTATTGGTGCCAAAAATAGGGGCTATACCCAAAATATTGATAAAAATCACCTCAAAATTTTGGGTAATCAATTTGAGCGTTTTTTGGACGCGTTTCTTAGAAGCTTTAACTATATGAATGGAAAAGCGCTTGAAGGGATCGAAGTCGCCGATTGGTTTAATTCAAGGCTGATTATCAATCCCAATTTTGTGCCTCAAAATAAACAACGCATTTTTGAGGTTGAAACGGTTTTTAAATTAATGCAAACACTCGAACCGAGTTTAAATTTAATGACAGAAAAGGATGGCGTCGTCACCGACTTTAATGTTCAATTTGATGACGGCAAATTGTATATAGACTCCGTGCCGATAGACAAACTCTCAACGGGTTTTGTCTCCATTATCAAACTCTTTCAAGAAATGATTGGAGCAATTGGTGGCTGGGCTGGCTTTGCTGATGAAAAAGACTTAAGCCAAGTTGACGGCATAGTGTTTATTGATGAGATTGAATCGCACTTTCACCCCAAATGGCAATATCGCATTATTTCACTGCTGAAAGCGTTTTTTCCAAAGACGACTTTTTATATCGCAACCCATTCGCCACTGATAGTCTCTACAACGGATGAGGGTGAAGCTTATGAATTGGTGAGAAAGGGAAATAAGGTGACGGCTCATCAATTGGGCAATCCGAGAGAATGGTATTTAGCCGATGTTTTTACCGGGGCTTTTCATATTGATTTTCTCCAGTCAACCGTCACGTCAGAAAATGACGGGAGTCACCTGATTCAGAAGCTCAAAGACTTTAGCACCAAGGTAAAAGAGTACGCCAACACCAAAGATGACAGGTTAAAACAAGAGGCTAACATTTTATACCAACAAATACTGCCCAGTTTAGCCAAAGATGATCCACGTCGTCGCGCTTTGGATTCTTTAAGGACGCTTCTGGAATGAAGAAAATACACCGATTATCCTCCCCTGATTGTTTAAACGATCAAATACCAGAGTCTAAAACTCAAAAACTAAGATTTTATGAAGACTTGTGGGATAACAACGGGAAAATAAAACCGCGTTGGAATAGCACCTGTAAACAAGGTGGCTTGGTTTCAAAAATTAGACAAACACTGTTATAAATGTATAATAATACTTGTGTTTATTGTGGTATCAAGATTGATAACACCAATATGGATGTTGATCACTATTTACCTTCCAGTGAATTTCCCTATTTGGCTTATTGTTGGGAGAATTTATTGCCAACTTGTAAAAGGTGTAACCAAAATAGTAAGTCCGATTTTTGTCCTAAATCACTCACCGGCAAAAAAATTGTCGAAAATATGTTGTCAGAACAATTTGAACATGATTTTATTTATGATAAAACCTATATCCTCACATCGATAGCTAAAGATGATAGATTGATTGAGCCAACGTTTGACAATCCCGAAGAACATTTAGAATTTAATCCTGAGTTTTACTTCTATGAAAGTAAAACAAAAATCGGTGAAATCACTCTTCGTAAGTTTTTTCAGCATAAAAAGGTGACTGAAGAATGGGAAAAATTAAGTCAATTTATCCACGCTTTAGTTCTAAAAATTAAAGATAAACAGGCGGTATTAGAAACGCTTAAATTGTACACCGAATTACATGGTCAAGAATATGTTTGTTTTAAATTTTATGAATATTGGTTAACCGAACAAGAAGAAGGCCGAATTGACAGAATTTAAACAGTTTGGCAGAAGTCAGTGATCAATCGTCCAAACTTTGGCAGGAGTCCAAACTTTAGTTTGGCAAAGTAGTAACACGCGGGCCTGTTATTGGCCTATATTTTTTAGGGTTATTTGGACGGGTTTGAGGGCCATACAATCGTTTGGATGCTTTCAAATCATGGAGTCCAAGATTTATCTTGGACGTCACAACAAGCGGAAAAAGGCTGGAGTCCAAGATTTATCTTGGACATCACAGCAAGCGGAAAAGCGCTTTAACAATTTGAACGAAGAAGGCGATAAATCGCCTACAAACGGTGCTGTTTGGACGACTAGGAGTCCAAACTTTAGTTTGGCAGTCGTCGTTTGGTAGTGCCAGAGAGTGTCAATCGAATCTTGACAGAGTACTAGGCTAAGTCCAAAGTTGACTAACGGTTGGCCGCGAAAAGTGGGCAGCGAATTCAATTCAACTGAATTAATTCGGCAACCTGGCCCACAAATGACTCTAATTCGTTTAGGAGCAATATAGGCGTTCCATAACGAAGTTTCGTTGTACTCAATTCGTTTATCCGCGTAATTCGTTGTACTCAATTCGTTTATCCGCGTAATTGGTTGTACTCAATTCGTTTATCCGCGTAATTGGTTGTACTCAATTCGTTTATCCGCGTCATTCGCTGTACTACTCAATTCGCTTATCCGCGTCATTCGCTGTACTCCTCAATTCGTTTATCCGCGTAATTGGTTGTACTCAATTCGTTTATCCGCGTAATTCGTTGTACTTACTTAACCGTGAAAACGGGAATGCGCCCTAACGATAAGACTACTGGTTGGCTGCGAAAAGTGGGCAATTTCAAAAAAGCCACTAGTGAATAAATAGACGTCCAAGATAAATCTTGGACTCCGGAAATCTTGGACTTCGGAAATGTTGGAAAGTTTGGAGTTTATGAAATTGGTGAAATAAATGAGTCAATCTGAAAATAAAATTCTTGGTGATGATTTTGGGTTAGTTTTTGAGTTGGGGGTGAATATTGGCATTCTTGCCGGGATTCGGCATTTAGTCAGTAAAAAGAAAATCGTCTCAAAGGTTCATGCGCTTTATGATGATGAATTGAAAAAGATGAAGTTAAGTCGTGTCGTTTCTCGTCTGCGAGATAAGGCTATCCAAAATGGGGTAACTGATCCAACTTTGTTGAAGAAAACGGCTACCTTTATCGAATATCTCGTCTTTTTGGGTGTTCATAAAGGCTTTAATTTTATTGTGGAGTATTGCCAAGGGATGCCGGCGGCTATTAAAGTTTTTCGGAGTGAGCCTTTGTCCATTCAAAGTTTTGACACTTCCCTAAATTCCCAGTCAACTGGAGAGTTAAGCGGTTTGAGTCAAAAAGCGGATGAGCCGACGTTGTTATATTATCAGTGCGATTTGCAGCAATTGTTTTATGCTGATAGTTATGTGCGGTATGAGTCGTTGATTCCTAAGCTTGATAAGATGTTTAAGCGGTTAGATAGTACTATCAAGCCTGATTATCAAAGATTTCAACATCGGGGGCAGTTTTTAAACGCAGATATCATCATGTTGTTTCAGTTGTTTGATAGATATCGCGTGGTGGTGATTGATGTTGGCTTGTTTTCGGTGGCGGATATTAGTTTTGTGCCTGATTTGCATGATGTGCCAACTGTTAAGCAGCGTTTGATGTCTACTTATCACTATATGCGCCAAAAAACAGTTTTTGAGCATCTGAATATAGATTCGGATAAGGCGGGCATTCAATATTCGCCTGATTTGGCGGATTATTTTGAGGCATTTTCCAGAAATGACAAAGATACTGAGAAAATGATTCAAGCCGGTGGTTATGCTCATAGTTTTGTGCAGTGTCTTAACGCGTTGCTGCCGGCGCGGTTTAATGATGAGAATTTGGAAGTTAATGCCATTGGTTTGACGGATCGCGCTTATAACGCGACGTTTATCGCCGATAAGGCGGATATGCCGATTTTGCAATTGTTCCAAAAGCTCTATCAAGACAGTAAAGCGCAAAATAAAGGAATGCCTTATTCTGATAGGCGTGCTCTTTCCGTACAGTCTGTTTTTAAAAGGATTTATAGTAATTTCAAACAGACTTTTAGACGCACGCGCGCCTTTAACGGAGAAGCAAACATTTTTCGTGATGAACATGAGGCAGAGAGTTTGGCGGCGTTTGTGGAACAATTACAAACATTGCCTATTTCTGATAACGGTGTTAATCAAGTTGCGTATACCGAAACCCTGAAAGATTTTCATAGCACCGCCGATGATGTACCAACAGCGCTGTTGGCTGAGGTTGGATTGCTTAACCAAACAGATGCTGTCCCTTTAAAGGATAATCTCTGTCAAATCTCATTTCGTAATGCTCATGCCATGCTTACCACGAAAGCGATGTATAACAATGACTTACTGGTATTTCTGACTGGGCATCCGGGCATTGGTAAAACAACGGCGATTGTTGAATATATTCTTAACGCGGACATTTTGTCTGAAGGCGTTTTGTTTTTCTATTTTAGCCCTCGCACTCAAGTCAATTACGATATTATTGAGAAGTTGAGTGACATTAACAATGATGGCAAGCGGGTTGTCAAGAGTGATAGTGTGGTGTGTATTTATTCCAACAGTGCCTTGATTAGTAATTTCGAGGGGCAGCCGGTGATTAAATATGCGTCTAATGTGGTATTGCCGAGCGAATTGAAAATGCCGTCGGCAATCGGGGGTAGACAAAGCGTTTTGAGATTGCTTGCCGATGATGAGGAAATTCAGTTTCATAAGTCGCGCTTCAGTCATAGCCAGTCAAGCAGCGATAACAAAATGGAGTATAGCCACTACGTTGCACAAGGCGTTTTAAATACCGTTTGCTCCGCGATTTGTACTTTGCGCCAAGCGCACCGCCTCAACAATGGCATCCCTAAAAATATTGTCGCTACCGCGACAGTGCAGTCGTTGAAAAAGACACAGATGGGTAATACTGCCCAACATTTAAAAAGAATCTTTGCGGAGGCGGCTAACGATAAACAGCTCAAGTATTTTGATGAAGCGAAATTGGCGCAAATTGCTAAAACCACTCGCCATATGATTTTTATGGTGGATGAGGTGATTGGTGACAGCGGCGGCACAGAGTTGCTGCATGAGTTGGTGAAAATCTCCAAACGACTCAAGCTCGACAAACACTTTAAACTGAAAATCATCGCCTCGGATGCTTCTATTGCTGGCAAAGATGTGATTAGGCAGCATTTGTCTAAACAGGAACCTAGCCCGGCGAAGATTTTGTATCGGCAAGTCGTCGATAAAACTATCGAGGCAAAACCGTTGTCTATTCAGCAAGCTCAAGTGAAAATGGGGTTTTATAAATTAGATGCCACCCTCATCAACGCGAATACTTTCCCTGCCAGTGAGCTTGTTTTGAGTTATAAGGTGGGCGTTGAAATGGTAGCCATTGATGATAAAGGTGATACTATCACTTCAAGCGAGACTATCATTCAGAGCCAAGCTTGGATATTGCAGGATATTTTTAAGTTGTTGGGCGATAAATCCAGAAAGGGACAAATTATTGTTTATATCCAGAATATTAAGCGGCTCAACCAGTTGATTAATGCGCTCAAGGAGCAAATCCCTCCTAGCCCTTTTTTAAAGGGGGGGAACGAATTGAGTGCTTTTGAAGAATTTCAAGATTATCTTCAAATTCATTCGAGCATCTCTGATGAAGCGCGCCAAAAAATCCATCAGCATAAAAATGCTGTCAAAGTGATTTTTATGACATCTTCGGCAAGTCGCGGGATTACTTTTGCGCGCGTGCGACATATTCTGATTGAAGTGCCCAAGTTTCAGATTGAAAACAATTTAATGGAAATTGTTCAAACGGTTTATCGAGGGCGCGGCGGTGAGACGGATGAGGAGAGGGCGTTAGAAAAACAAACGCGCTGGATAACTTTTTATCTGCACGACAGCATTCGCTACGCTGACTCGGCGCAACAAGCGGAGCGTTATCAGCGGGGTATCAGCGGATTAATGAATATGATTTTGTTAGTGCGAGCCGCACTAAAAACTCGTATTGCCGGTTATGGCGATATAGGGGCTAAACGTGATTTGCGAATTATTCCGGTGGGTGGCAAACATATCGATTCTGTCGGCGCTTCTTTGTTAACATCGACAGCACAATTATTGACGGAAATGAAGCGAGAAATCCGCCGCAGCTATGATGATGCGAAAGCGGGGCAAGCAGATTATGACAATTCCTTGGCTAAGCTCAGGCAAGATGTCAGAACTATTTTTGTCCGTACTCAGACGCGGGTGGCTAATGAGACGCTCAAAAAAATCAATACCTATTATGAAAGCTTTGCCCAACGCGCTCAACAGAGCTTGTATGATGTGCTAACGCACGATTTTGAGCCGGAATTTTATGTAGACGGTGATATTTTTACGGTGCCGATAGCGACTAGCGAGGAACGGGTTGATATTTCTAGGGATATGTTGATGGCTGCCAAAGCAGAACGGTTGGTGGAAAGAATGCAGGGGCACGCGAAGAATTCTAACTATACCAACAATCTCAGAACAGCACTGACTAAAATGGCGAAAGAAATCGAAAAGATGCAGCAAGCCAGTGAGGATACCAGCCGGAGTCAAGACATTTATAGTCAAAATACCAGCGGTGGGCAGTATCTTTCCATACCGTTACCGGTGTTTTTTAAGCCGGAGATATTTAGGCAGTATTTTCGTCACGATTCAGAAACGCTGATTTATGAAACGGAGACGGTGGCGGGAGACAGTTTTCGTGATGCGCTTGGTAACTATTTATACTTGTTATATCAACTGGTTGGTAAACTGCCACTGGATGGCGGTTATGAAAGTTTCCCGTTTTTGCTATTTCGCTGTGAGAATTTAACCGTTATTAGACAACAACGTTTTGATAGACGGTATTTGTTTTCGTCTACCGCTTTTAACTTGATTAACTTGGTGTTGTCGCAAACTGAACAATTGTGAGTTGTTAATGATGAATGATGAATGATGAATGATGAATGGTGAATGGTGAATTGTGAACCTTCAACCAATCCGTTTAATCCCCTAAACGCAGTAACGAGCGAAGCGAGATCATCCATTGTACTCAATAGGTTATACTATTTTTCATTTTTCATTTTTCATTTTTCATTAGTATAGTATCCGTTGGCTCAATCCTTCAAAGAAAACCTTTGGAAGAATGGGATGACTTTTAAACAAACCTTGGGTATTCTATGTACTATAGGCGTGAGCCGTGCTATAGATTTTCATAAAAATAACTTCAGTTTACCTGCCCCCTTACCCAAAATTCCTTACCTGAACGGGACCAGGGTGAGGCTGAACAGTGAGCAAATTTTGGCGTTTATATACCTTAAGCCGAAAATATTTAGCACGATCTTGTGAATTTATTTTTCTGAATGTCTATAGTTATGCCGAACAACGCGCCAGTTCAAAAGCCTTAAATGGGGAACACACACCTTCAACAATCGGAGGAATTATGATTAATGGAATTAGGCAACAAGCCATTGTCGGAAAAGGGGGACGCATTGAAGTGCTCTCTCCCGAATTGCCAATGGGTGCAAGGGTGGAAATCATTGTATTAATAGATGAACCTATTAAACAAGTCTATCAAGCTAACACAACCTTGACACCCAAACCCTCAAATCGAAAACCATTTACCATTCGTAAATTTAGTTTGGGCAAAGAAGTTAATGTGGATCGTAACGAACTTTATGCCGAAAGGATATCAATATGAAGCTATTTGCAATTGATGCTAATTTGCTTGTCTATGCTCATAATACGGAGTCAAAATTTCACGAAAAAGCTGCAGCTTTTATAGAAAAGGTGATGAATGAGCGAGATGATGAGGGCAAACTTTCTGTTTGTATTCCAGCGCAAGTTTTGATGGAATTTATCCATGTCATTACATGGCAACGTTTGGAAAAACCGCTTTCTCTTAAGCGAGCGATACGTGTGGTTCAAGATTATTTAGATACTGGTATTTTGATAATCTATCAGCGCGAAACACAGATTCAAACATTTTTAACCTTATTAAGTCGCGTCGCAACTCGTCGGAAGATGTTTGATGTTGCGCTGGCAGCTACCTTAAAGGACAATGGTATATCGGGACTTTACACGGTGAATGTCGATGATTTTGATGAATTTGAGTTTTTGGAAGTTGTCAATCCCTTAAAAACTGACTGAAGTACAACGGATGATCTCGCTTGCGGAAGTGACGACGTTTAGGGGAATAAACGGATTTTAAAATCCGCGAAGGTGGTAAAATTGATGGACTGCGAACGGCTAGAATTTGAACTTTTCTTACAAGCTAAAAATCCGATGTCTCAAAGACATCGGATTTTTTAAAAGTTAAATTTTTACCCGTGCGAAGTATAGATGTACTCAATTCGTTTATCCGCGTAATTCGCTGTACTCAATTAATTAGATGTACTCAATTCGCTTAACCGCGTAATTCGCTGTACTCAATTCGCTTATCCGCGTAATTCGCTGTACTGAATTCGCTTATCCGCGTAATTCGCTGTACTGAATTCGCTTATCCGCGTAATTCGTTGTACTCAATTCGTTTATCCGCGTAATTCGCTGTACTCAATTAATTAGATGTACTCAATTCGCTTAACCGCGTAATTAGATGTACTACTCAATTCCCTTATCACAACTTGACATTAATAGATGATTCATGCTAGTCATTTTGTTAAAGGTTAGAATTAAGCTTGACAGCCTCCCAACTAACTCGTATTATGCTCCACCTTTTTAAAATGACCAAATTCTTTTGGAGCATATCACTAATGCAAAAAACCTTTAGCGCCAAAGCTGAAACCGTTAAGCATAACTGGTTTGTCGTTGATGCTAACGATAAGGTTTTGGGGCGGCTTGCCAGCGAAATCGCTAAACGTTTGCGGGGCAAACATAAGCCAGAATATACGCCGCATGTGGATACTGGCGATTTTATTATTGTAATAAATGCAGAAAAAGTGCGGGTTACCGGTCGCAAAAGAACCGATAAAATGTATCACCGCTATAGTGGTTATCCGGGTGGCCTGAAATCGATCAGTTTTGATAAACTAATAAAAAAGGCCCCGGAGCGAATTATTCAATTCGCGGTCAAACGCATGTTGCCCAAAGGGCCGCTAGGCCGTGCCATGTTTCGCAAATTGAAAGTTTATGCGGGCCCCGAACATAAGCACGAGGCTCAACAACCACAAACATTAACTTTAAACGGCTAAACAGTTATGGTAGAACAATATTACGCCACTGGGCGGCGCAAGAGTTCCGCAGCCCGTGTCTATCTTAGACCTGGACAAGGTAAAATTTTTGTTAATCGTTATCCGCTTGATAAATATTTTGGGCGCAAAACGGCCCGTATGATTGTGCGCCAACCGTTGAAGGTGGTAGACAGAGAAGACACCTTTGATATTCATGTCAGCGTGCGTGGTGGTGGTAATAGCGGCCAAGCCGGCGCGATTCGACACGGGGTGACTCGTGCGCTGATTTTGTATGATGAAAGTTTTCGCCAGCCGCTACGCAAAGCCGGATACGTTACCCGTGATGCGCGTGAGGTTGAACGTAAAAAAGTGGGTTTACGTAAAGCCCGTAAACGGCCACAATACTCTAAACGCTAATTGGCTAATTGTGAATTGTGTTTCAGGCAAAAGTACAGCGAAGCGAAACTTTTGCCTGAAATTGTGAATTGTGAATTGTGAAACGCTTATAAAAACGTATTGATTGAAAGTGATTTTATAAAATTTCTCCGATCAAAGAAATGTTTGTTCATTCTTCATTTTTCATTTTTCATTAATATAATGGCTTGTATCAATTTTTATTTTGAAGTAAGATTGTGTGAAGCGTTGAAACTTCTTTGGCAGCCAACAGCTAAAGCAGTTGTCTGAAAGCGAAAGTCCCCTAAAGGGGACTAAATAATTATCTGAATATCTATAGCAATTAGCAATTACAGAATTTGGGGGATCGTTCAACGGTAGGACAGCGGACTCTGACTCCGTCAATCCAGGTTCAAATCCTGGTTCCCCAGCCAATTTTCCTTCTTCCCATCAACTGGGGAGGGGGATTTTTTTATCCGTTTTGAAATTTTCAACTGTGTTAAAAAAATAATGACTTAGCTTAGTTCAATTTTCTCTAATGTTACCAAATCAATTCTCCCCCACTCCCTCTCCCCCATCATTGCTCTATACGGAACGTACTTCAAACCCGTGAAAATGACCTGCCGGAATTGCTAATAAAATTAATTTGAGTCGCGGACATTTTTTCTACTTAAAAAAAACGAGCAATGCGATAAATATTCTCATCAATGACTTGCCAAAATTTTCCACAATCAATGAATTAAATAAATTGTCCGCGGCAAAGTTTGATTCTTAAAAACGGCTTTATGGCCCACAAACCAGTGCCAATAGCCATACAAAATACATGGGTTTTAGAACCAAATAACGGCTTTGATTAGTTAAGTATTGAATACATTTACTTAATTTCTAGATAAATCTAGAAAAACAACGATCGTTATTAGAGAGAATAATTCCAAATAACAGTTCTGCATCGAAGTAGTAATTGGCAATCTTCTGGTTTTGCACTACCAGGTTCACTTTTGATACGTGCAAAAGCTAAACGAGCATTACTATAAATGGAGTTAAGGAGCGATATCCATTTATTTTTGACACGCACAATATCACCCTTACGGAATCCGCCTGATTGTATGTTCACTTGATATAGCACACGTCCTTTACCTTTGCGCGGTAAATCATGGTAACGTCTTCTGGTTTGTTTTGCTCTGAACTTAATCGTGTAAAAATTCTCACGGTGGTAGTCTATCAACTGATTGGTTTGATTATTTAAAGTAGCGATACACAGTGCATCAACATCATGTTCTTTGGGCAAGCTCAATGATTTGCGGCTCCTGTCCGTTTGATAGCCCAACACCTTAAACAGCGGAGCTATTTGACTTAATGCTTGGTAGAGATAAGTTTTACCTTGCATCGTTCGCTGGGCGATTTGGTCATTAAAACCACTTACGCCTTCGGCATTAAGGGTGATTTTACCTTGATGTACTTTTTGTTGACAAAGCGTTATCAAGTTTTTAATCGTATCCTTGCCGCCTTGATTTTTAGGCACTATATGATGTGCTTCGAGTTGAATCTGTTTTTTGCCGCAACAAGTTTCGAGGCTAAAGTTTTTTGAAGAAAAACTTTAGCCTCGAATTGATATTTATCCCGCATCAATGTGGCTATCCGCATATTTTCATCTAAACGGTTAGATTGTTGATAATCAATGCCAGTCAAATCGGGATTGTTGAGACGAGCAATATCAACTTGCACATCTTCAACTACAATCGATCCAATTGGTAAAGGAATTTTACCCACAACCCTTTTAACTTCATCGGCATTAGCTTTAATAGAAGGCAGCAATCGTCCGCTGCGATGACTAGAAGCCCGATTTAAAAACCGCGATGCGCGATACCATAGACGTGAACGCCTTTTTTGGCGATTAGCACGTCTCGTATTCATTTTGTCTTTAATATCAGTGCGATGATGAATCACTCCAGAGATTAGAATTTTGCCGTTACCAACGGCGCATAAACCTGTATGATGGCTGCCTTTATCAATTCCTAATTTAATTGCTTGGACATTTTCTTCACAATCCCACTGTAATTGGATTGTAAATGGACAACGATTAATAACGATAGCTTTGCCATCACGCAACAGTTTCCTAGCCTTTGCGGGTTTACAAGGCATTAATGGATTACCATTTTTATTAGTGACATAAACTAACATCATGTCTTTAGGACCTCCTGTTAGTGAGAGTTGAGTACTCCTTGTGGTTGTTAAATAGGTTTTTTACGTCTAGCACACTTTCACGTTTCCGCTACCCTTAATGCTAGACCACAGAGCTACCAACTGGAATAACATTAGCAGGTGTGATGGCCTATCTAACTTCTGCGACTCATTCAAGTCGCCCACTGTTAGTTCCATGTCTATGAATAAAATTCTATATTTAGAATATTCTTCTATAGATTTAGGAACTATATACACTTATCATTAATTTAATCATTTTTCATTATTCATTATTCATTAGTATACCTATCGTGGCTAATTTCAACACCCATCTCACCGTCGCCGCTTCCGTTAGCGGTGTCCTAGCCATTGGCGTTATCGTCACCGAGCTTGCAACCATTAAAGCCGCGTGTTTGTACGCGCTACTGGGCACCTTGGGCGGTATTCTACCCGATGTAGATGCCCCCAAATCTATTCCCACCCGACTTTTGTTCCCCAGCTTAGGCGTATTTTTGGCCTCCCTAATTGTCGCAACGCTTATCAAGCGATTTTCTTGGCTTGAATTAGCACCATTATGGGTAGCGATTTTTCTCGGTGCCCACTATGGCTTGCCTAAACTCTTTGCCAAATTCACCAACCATCGCGGCAATTTTCATTCGATTCTAGCGGCGCTCTTGTTTGGTTTTATCAGCACCGCAACCCTTTATCACATTTTTGGAATGCGTGAATTTGTGGCTTGGTTTGCTGGCGCATTTGTAACGACAGGCTATCTCGCGCATTTACTGTTAGATGAGATTTATAGCGTCGATGTAGCAAATAAGAGATTGAAAAAATCCTTTGGCAGCGCCTTAAAACTTGCCAGTGCCCGCCACAAACTCTCAACGGTTTTGTTATTGTTAGCCACCTTGAGCGTTTTTCAATTCACACCCAGTACCAAAGAAGTCGTTAAAATCTTGTCACACCCCTATACTCACAAAATCATTAAAATGAAATTGGGGCCGTTGGGATAGACTAATGAAAAATGAAGAGATTATTTATAAGTCGCCTACCCGTTTGTAGTGTTTGTAGTAGGCGATTTATCGCCTCACCACAGAGCGACTAACCTCAAAATTATCATTCCCCATCCCCATTCCCACCTTGATTTTTAAGATGAAAGAACTATCATGAAGACAGTATCTCTCATATGAACTCGCTTCGCTCAGAACGAAGTTTGCTAAATTTTCCTTGAAAAGAAAATCCTTTAACACTAAATAAACAATCCTTGTAATTAGATAAAATCCTAAACTAAACCTTGGCTAATAAACAAGAGGAATGAAAATGCCAAAAATTGTCATCATTGGTTCCGGCTTTGGCGGCCTGACAGCGGTTAGAACACTACGCAAACAAGGTTGTCGTGATCCAATCACATTAATCTCACCGCGCCCGGTGCTGTTTTATTACTCAAGCCTCATTTGGGTGCCGGCGGGGCAACGCACCGAAGAAGATTTAACCATTCCACTAGACAACTTCTTTAAACGCCACGATGTCAAACATCACCAAGGCACAGTCATTGGTTTGGTTCCAAATGCACAGCAAGTGCAAACCGACAACGGCACGGTAGCTTTTGATAATCTGATTATCGCCTCAGGTGGACGCTTTATCAGAAAATTGCCGGGCATAGATCAGATTTGCGTTCCCTGTGAAGGCTACGCCCCGGTAAAAGCCTACAGTGATCGCCTAGCGGCCCTTGACGGAGGCACACTGGCGTTTGGCTTTGGCAGCAATCCCAAAGAACCGATTGCTATGCGCGGTGGGCCTATTTTTGAGTTTCTATTCGGCATCGACACCTTGTTACGCAAGCAAAAACGCCGTGACAAGTTTGAATTAGTCTTTTTCAGTCCGGCCCCAGAACCGGGCAAACGTTTAGGCGCCGGTGCTGTCAAAGCACTGCTCAATGAGATGCAAAAATACAACATTCGCACTCATTTAGGCCACAAAATGAAAGGCTTTAGCGAAAACAGGGTGCATACAGAAGGCGGCGATATACAAACCGATCTGACCATGTTTATGCCGGGCATGACGGGGCAGGCTTGGGCGGTAAAAAGCGGCCTACCGCTCTCAGAAGGCGGATTTATCAAAGGCGATGCCCAATGTCGCGTTCCCGGCTTTAAAGGAATTTACGTGGTTGGCGACGGCGGAAGTCTTCCCGGCCCAGAATGGATGCCAAAACAAGCGCACATGGCAGATTTACAAGCCGAAACGGCCGCCAAAAATTTGTTCGCCTACCAAAAAGGATACCCAGCCGAGCATGGATTCAAAACCGAATTGATCTGTATTGTTGACACGCTCAACAAAGGAATGTTGGTCTATCGTAACCCGAAACGGACAATGTTAATGCCTAAATTGAGAGTATTCAATTGGGCTAAACGCTTGTTTGAATGGAACTATTTGCGAGCCTATCGCTAATCAGGACTCCCCGTTTGTAGTTTGTAGTAGGCGATTTATCGCCTAAAACCGTTAATAGTTCAGTTTGTAGCAAGCGATTTATCGCCTAAAACCGTTTAGGTTATAGTTTGTAGTAGGCGATTTATCGCCTCACGCAACAAGTTTTTGAATTAGAGTAGAATTTCTTAGGTTTCTTAAAAGTGGGCCAGTCTGTCGAAATGATTAACAAGTTTTTTAGGATGGCCCACTTCTAAGCCCAAACGGAAAGACGCTGACATCTGGTTAAGCCCGTTTTCGTTGTCATGATTTATTATCCGTTTCGGAACGCTTCTCCTAAGTACTAATTGATGGATATCTTAGGTATCTTAAAAGTGGGCCAATTTATAGAATTGATTAATCCGTTTCGGAACGCTTCTCCTAAGTACTAATTGTGGGCCAGTCTCTCGAATTGATTAACTCGTTTTTTTAGGAAGGCCTTCTTCTAAGCCCAAACGGAAGGAGGTTAACATCTGGTTAAGCCCGTTTTCGTTGTTATAATTTACTAGCCGTTTCGGAACGCTTCTCCTAAGTACTAATTGATGGATATCTTAGGTATCTTAAAAGTGGGCCAATTTATAGAATTGATTAATCCGTTTCGGAACGCTTCTCCTAAGTACTAATTGTGGGCCAGTCTCTCGAATTGATTAACTCGTTTTTTTAGGAAGGCCTTCTTCTAAGCCCAAACGGAAGGAGGTTAACATCTGGTTAAGCCCGTTTTCGTTGTTATAATTTACTAGCCGTTTCGGAACGCTTCTCCTAAGTACTAATTGATGGATATCTTAGGTATCTTAAAAGTGGGCCAATTTGTCGAATTGATTAATCCGTTTATTTCGCGTATCCGTTGTACTAATTGTGGGCCAGTCTATCGAATTGATTAACTCGTTTTTCTGGATGGCCTACTTGAAAAACTCAGCAACGGAACAAATTTAACTGTTTGAGAAACAAAAATAATTAAATAACTATTTGAATTAATAAAAAAACGCCGTCGTTCCTCTGTGTCAACTCTTAAGTGTGTATATCAACTAGGCGAAACGGCCACCTCTCAACCCGGCCGTTAGGCGGCGCTAGAGTTCCTGAAGGCCCAATACTCTCCCAACACCCAACAGTCATCGCAGACACTGAAGGCCCTAAAATCGGCCAATCCCAATCCAAAAGTAACCGACTTAACCAACACGCGACTGGCACAACTCACCGACAATAGCGGCCTTTAAGACTTGGTAGGTTCTAGCTGCACCATGACAAACATGACTCAAGAAAAAACCTCAAGCCAAAGCGGCCATTTTAAGCAGTACTTAAATAAATTCGTTAATCCGCGCAATTAGTTATACTCTAGTGCGTGTAATTCGTTAATCCGCGCAATTCGTTGTACTCAGGTGTGTGTAATTCGATTATCCGCGCAATTCGTTGTACTCTGGTGCGTGTAATTCGTTTATCCGCGCAATTAGTTGTACTCAGGTGCGTGTAATTCGTTAATCCGCGCAATTCGTTGTACTCTGCAGGTGTAATTCGTTAATCCACGCTCTTCAACTCCCCATCACATAATATTAGTCAATATGGAAAAAACATATACTCCCCACGCCATCGAACAACATTGGTACAAAACTTGGGAAGACAAAGGCTATTTTGCGCCCAAAGGCACGGGCACTTCTTATTGCATTATGATTCCACCGCCCAATGTCACCGGCACACTACACATGGGGCACGCCTTCCAAGATACGCTCATGGATCTGTTGACTCGTTATCATCGGATGATGGGTGTGCCGACGTTGTGGCAAGCCGGTACCGATCATGCCGGGATTGCAACACAAATGGTCGTCGAACGGCAATTGGCGCAGGAGGGCAAAACGCGGCATGATTTAGGCCGTGAAGCCTTTGTAAATAAAGTCTGGGAATGGAAAGCCCACTCCGGCGGACATATCACGCGACAACTACGGCGCATGGGCGCCTCACTGGATTGGGCGCATGAACGGTTTACAATGGACGAAGGCCTCTCAAATGCGGTGCGCGAAGTATTTGTGCGCCTATATGACGAAGGCCTGATTTATCGCGGCAAACGCCTAGTCAACTGGGATCCCGTTTTGCACACGGCCGTCTCTGACTTAGAAGTGCAATCTCAAGAAGAAAACGGCTTTCTGTGGCATTTGCGTTATCCATTTGCCGAAGGTGACGGCGCTGTTATTGTTGCGACGACGCGCCCCGAAACCATGCTTGGTGACACGGCCGTGGCCGTGCATCCAAAAGATGAGCGTTATCAACAGCTTATTGGTAAAACCGTCAAATTGCCGCTAACGGAGCGCACTCTTCCGGTGATTGCAGATGAATATGTCGATCCCGAATTTGGCTCTGGTTGCGTGAAAATCACGCCAGCCCATGACTTCAACGACTATGCCGTTGGGCAACGCCATAACTTGCCCATCATTAATCTATTCACGGTTGATGCCAAACTCAACGAAAACGCGCCCACGGCCTACCAAGGCCTGGATCGTTTTGTTGCGCGTAAACAAATCGTAGCCGATTTAGAAAAAGCCGGGCTGCTAGTCGATGTCAAACCCCATAAATTAATGGTACCGCGAGGTGATCGCAGTCATGCGGTAATTGAACCGTTTTTGACTGATCAATGGTTTGTCAAAGTGGGGCCGTTGGCAGAGGAAGCAATTAAAGCGGTTGAAGACGGGCGGATTAAATTTATCCCCGATAACTGGAAAAAAACCTATTTTGACTGGATGCATAATATTCAGGACTGGTGTATCAGTCGCCAAATATGGTGGGGGCATCGCATTCCAGCTTGGTATGACGACAACGGACAAATCTATGTCGGCTACTCTGAAGCGCAGGTGCGCGACAAGTACAAAATTCCTGAGACACTCAACTTGGAACAAGACTCAGATGTGCTAGATACCTGGTTTTCCTCGGCCTTATGGCCGTTTTCCACCTTAGGATGGCCGGAAAAAACCGAGCGCCTCAAAACCTTTTACCCTACCAGTGTCCTCATCACCGGATTTGACATCATTTTCTTTTGGATTGCCCGAATGATTATGATGGGCCTCAAATTTATGGGAGAAGTGCCGTTCCATGAAATCTATATTCACGGCCTCATTCGGGATGCCGAAGGGCAAAAAATGTCGAAAGCCAAGGGCAATGTGCTAGATCCACTTGATTTGATAAACGGCGTGGAATTAGAACCCTTAGTGGCTAAACAGACGAAAGGGCTAATGCAACCTGAAAAGGCCGCATTGATTGAAAAAGCCACCCGTAAGCAGTTTCCCCAAGGCATTTCAGCCTTTGGCACTGATGCGTTGCGTTTTACCTTTACCGCGTTAGCTTCAACCGGGCGCGATATTCGTTTTGATTTAGGGCGGATAGAAGGTTATCGCAACTTTTGCAATAAATTATGGAATGCCACGCGCTATGTGTTAATGAACCAAATTCCGCCGACAGGCGAGGATTTTGATGAAGTGGAATTATCCCTAGCCGACAGGTGGATTATTTCACTTTTGCAACAAATTGAAGAACAAGTCCATCAACACCTCCAAACCTATCGTTTTGATTTGCTGGCTAACACCTTATATGAATTTGTATGGCATGAATACTGTGACTGGTATTTAGAACTTTCCAAGCCGGTGCTGCAATCTGACAATGCCAGCGAAGCAGCCCAGCGTGGCACACAACGCACCTTGGTGCGTGTTCTGGAAACGCTATTACGACTATTACATCCCATCATGCCCTTTATTACAGAAGAATTGTGGCAACGAGTCGCACCGTTAGCGAAATCGCCCCGTCAAAAAAGCGGTGACACGATTATGCATCAGCCCTATCCGCAACCACAAGCAGATAAAATCGACACTCAAGCCCTCCAAGAAATTAACTGGGTAAAACAATGTGTTTTAGGTGTGCGACGGATTCGGGCCGAAATGGACATTGCCCCCAGTAAAGCGTTACCAATCTTACTACAAAATGGCACAGCCGACGATAAAGAAAAATGGCAGCAACATAACAGCCTCATCACAAGCCTTGCTCGCTTGGACACTGTGACATGGCTAAACGCTAACGCGAATCCACCTGAATCGGCTATCGCCTTAGTAGGAGACATGCGAATATTAATACCACTGGCAGGATTAATCGACAAAGAGGCTGAACTGACGCGGCTTAATAAAGAAATGGACAAGCTGCAAAAAGAACTCGCCAAATGTACCGCCAAACTAGATAATCCGAAATTCACCGAACGTGCCCCACAACAAATTGTGGAAAAAGAACGGCAACGAGTTGCCGAAATGAGCGCCACCTTGCAACAACTAGAAGCACAAGCAACCAAAATTCGTGCGATTTAGTGAAACCTGAAAAATGAATAATTCAACTCCTTCGGGGTTGGCACGTCTTTGATACTGAAAGTACAACGGATTTGGGGATTAAACGGATTTTTTCAGGTTCCACTAAAGCTATTCACATTTTACCCCTTCGGGGTAAATATACTGATAAGTACTGAAGCATAAATTTTCTGGTATTTATCGATACGCCAATATCGAAGGGGCAACCATAAAGAAGGGGCAACCATAAAGAAGGGGCAACCATAAAGGATTGCCCCTACATGACACGACGGTTCGTAGGGGCAATCCCTTGTGGTTGCCCTTACAATCCCACGTGCAAAGCCCCTTTTGATTCCGGCAAAATACCTGATAATATGTGCTTCTGTACTTAGTACAACGGATACGCGAAATAAACGGATTTTTTTGGCAGCCAACAGCTAAAGCAGTTATCTCGCTCCGCTCGTTACTGCGTTTGTCTGAAAGCTTTCGTCCCCTAAAGGGACTAAATTAATTATCTGAATATCTATTGTTCATTTTTCATTGTTATACGGAACGTACTTGAAAAATGTGAAAATGGGATAACTATTGAATTAGCAAGCTTTATGATTTTAAACTCAAATATTAAACTTAAAAAATCCGTTTATTTCGCGTATCCGTTGTACTATCAGTATAATTCAACCCCTTCGGGGTTGGGGCTTATCAATTACCACAGGTTTCACCTGTGGCTATTCACATTTTACCCCTTCAGGGTAAATATACTGATAGTACAACGGATTTTGTTTAAGTATTTTTCATAACGAGCGCTTAATTTTCAAGTAAGTACCCAAATTCATTGGCTATTCTAAAATGACCCCTAATTTTTTTATTAGCAACTCTTATAAATTCCCGTAACACTTTGTCTTCTCGCCGCATAATATTTTCTTTGCGCGTCATAGCTTCTGTACTAGCCGTCACTAAAATCTGTCGAGCCGGCACTTCAGCCAGCTTAGCAAGCAGTGCTTTATTTTGCCTATGCACCACCGGGATTAATTTAAGCATAAATGCTAAATCCCACGCTTTAGCTTCAGCGTTCAAATAACTCAACCATTCCAGTTGAGCAATATCAGCACAAATCGGCATAAGCCATTCTGGCTGTTTGTGGGATGAGAAAGTTTTTAAATATTCTATGGCAGTATTATCTTTATCAATGGCGACATAACTAATAGGTTTTTTTGTGTTATTGAATGGATAAGACAACGGGTGCAAGCCACAGCCGATATCAATGACTGCCGTCGGTGGTTCAATTAGACTAAACAACTGTTCATAAAACGCTTGATAATATTCAACGCGCTCCTGTGTAGAAACATGAGTTAATAATAATTCTGTCACCGCTTGATTAATTTGTTCAGAGGACGCTTGAGTTTTCAGGAGTTCTTTTAATTGCGTTGAAAGTTGTTTTTCTTGATTTTGGTCTTGATGGTATTGCCGCAGAGAATAGTAAACTTGTTTTTTAGTCTCCTTAATAACTTGCTTGTACTCTTTAAAACGTGTGACATCCTCATGGTTATGACGTTCTAAAATTTTTTGGACTAATTGAGGCTGTTTGGAGAAATTTTGCTCTAAAATATCACGTACCGTCTCCGGCGCTATTTTATAGCGTTTGCAAATGGATTTAACCTCAGCTTCTAAGCGTTCTTCTGGGAGTTCTAATCTGTGATTCATTTTAATGGACAGGTTTGCAGTAGTCGTCGGGGGGCGCATTCCCATTTTCCGGGTACTTTGTTAATAACGATAACGATTAGATTATCGATAAGGATTGATAAAAGTCGATTTTTCTATTGAGTACTTAATTCGTCTAGTAGCAATATAGGCGTTCCTTCACTGCGTTTCGTTGTACTAAATTCGTTAATCCGCGCAATTCGTTGTACTAAATTAATTCGTTAATCCGCGCAATTCGTTGTACTAAATTAATTCGTTAATCCGCGCAATTCGTTGTACTAAATTAATTCGTTAATCCGCGTAATTCGTTGTACTTAACCGTGAAAACGGGAATGCGCCCTGTCGTCTTTGGCGTGTGGAGTATAATTTGCATCCCCTAACTAATAACTAATAACTGATAACTGATAACTGATAAGTGACAACTAAAGAAAAACGACTTTTACGCTTCGCGCTAGTGATATTTCTTGGCATAATATTACCGTTTCAAGTGGGGCCGAAGGCGTATGAATTTTACACCAATTATCGGCAATCCCTTGAAAAATTGCACCAAGACATTGAACGTTACAAGAAACTTGGTAAAAAAGCCGAATATTGGGAACAAGAGAATCAGCAAGCCAAGCTTGAGCGCGACAAAATTAAGGCCGGCTTATTACTGGGCGATAACCGCGACTTAATAGGAGCCAAGATGCAAGGCTTGGTAAGACAACTGGCCCAAAATACCGGCATCCTGTTTAAATCACTGGATCCGCCAGATACTTCGTTAAGTACGGGCGAATGGGTGCTAGTGATTCAATCTATGCAGTTTGATGCCAAATCGAAAACCCTTATGAACTTTTTAAAGGCGGTGGACGACGCACAAGTCAATCTGGCAATAGCCAGTTTAAATATACGCAGTCGCCGAGGTAAGTTAACGGGTACCATTAAAATTATCGGCTTTAGCCGTGTGCCGCCGCTGGAAAAAGAAGAGTGATTTGGTAACGGGAAAGGGAAAAGGGAAACTCACCTTGACCCATTTCCTGACAAGTGCTTGGACAAATTCTGCTTAGCACGGCTAAAAACGGGACTTGATCCCGCCTCGCTCGGCAGTTTCAACCCAGCCCTTGCGGCAATGCCATATCGTGTCGCTATCCAAGTACAACGGATACGCTTTCCGAAACGGATTGGGGAAATTCAGAATTTTTGTTACCTTATGATTTTTTGACTTTTTTTTATCCGTTTATTTCGAGTATCCGTTGTACTACTTTAATTTCGACTTAAGGAGAAATCTTATTTAAATGGGATACCCTTAGCAATTATAAGGTTAAAACAGTCGATTTGTGGGCCATCAACTGGAATGAACCAGTACAACTTATGGGTTTTGTTTTTATACTGATTGATAACTCAGTCATTATCAATAAATAATTGATATAAACCCTAAATTTATAACTCATTGATATTTAAAGTAGAACTCACGTTAACAATTAACAATTAATAATTAATAATTAATTATTATAAAGCGCTATGCACTTAACTGATAACTGATAACTGATAACTGATAACTGATATGAACGCTCTCAACTTACCGCTTTTTACCCAATTATTATCTAAAAAAGGCATCGCACCAGTCGAAGGCTTTCCGAGTGATCCTCGTTTAATGTTCACAGTGCTACCTGAGCTCGAAGATCGAGCCAAAATCCGCTTTATGTTAGGCTCAAACCTCAGCTTTGAAAAGGCGCCGAAAGATCAAATCGCTCGCTTGATAAAACATTGGCGTGCTGAATTGTCGCCAGAATTGGAAGGGGCTGGCGAAGCCGGCGGTATTGACCAATTAGATAATGAATATCTCAAAGATTTAGCCTCTGATGCACCTGTTATTCGTATGGTTAATCACCTAATGGAGCGAGCCTTAGACTTAAGCGCCAGTGATATTCACTTTGAGCCAGAGGAAAAATCTTTAAAAGTACGTTGTCGAGTGGACGGCGTGATGGTCAATCTTGAACATTTGCCCGCCTCTGTGATTGCAGCGGTGTCTTCTCGCGTCAAATTAATGGCGCGTTTGGATATTGGCGAAAAGCGTTTGCCACAAGATGGGCGCATTCAATATCAAATGGGTGATCGCGCCTTAGACATGCGTGTATCGACTTTGCCGGGCGTGCATGGCGAATCCATTGTATTGCGTATATTGGATCGTAGCGATGTGCATGTGGATTTAGAACAACTCGGCATGCCGCCCGACGTTCTTAAACCCTACTCTAAAATTATCCAACAACCACACGGCATTGTACTCGTTACCGGGCCTACCGGTAGCGGCAAAACCACAACGTTGTACGCCACGCTAGCAAAAATTAACACAGGAAAACAAAAAACTATCACAGTTGAGGATCCCGTAGAATATCAACTAGAAGGTATCACTCAAATTCATGTCAATTCAAAAATAGGCTTAGACTTTGCGGCCGGCTTGCGTTCTATTGTGCGACAAGACCCTGATATCATCATGATAGGAGAAATTCGTGACCGTGAAACGGCAGAAGTTGCCATTGAATCGGCCCTCACAGGCCACTTGGTTTTTTCCACCTTGCACACCAACGACGCGGCCGGTGCTATCACCCGTTTACAAGACATGGGAATAGACACTTATCTTATCAGTTCCAGTGTCATAGCAGTGATGGCGCAACGTTTAGTCCGTAAAACTTGTCTGAACTGCGCCGTGCAAGATATGCTTACCGGCGACGAAGCGGAGTTATTGGGCATTGACTTGATGCAATTTTCTGAACTCATGCGTGGCGTAGGTTGTGATCATTGCGCCAACACCGGTTATCGGGGACGTGTAGGCTTATATGAATTACTCCTTATCTCTGACGACGTTCGCCATGTCATCGGCGGTGGCGGAGATGCCAACCAGATTCGCAACAAAGCCATTAAAGGAGGAATGCGGACACTACGGCAAGATGCCCTGAGCAAACTTTACCAAGGTGCGACGACACCGGAAGAAGTAGTGCGTGTGACGCGGGCCACTTAAACAAGGAGTCCAAGATTTATCTTGGACATCTATTCCCGGATTTTTCATTAATTATCCGATTAAATTAAAATACCGGCACAGGTACTTATATATCAAAGCCATTATACTAAGCACCGTCATAAATTGAGCTTTTCTTGTCACGAACAGTTTAGAGCGGCTGTATGTCTCAGAGCACTAATCACGCTAGGGGGTAGTCTGCTTTAGCAGACTTTAGCTTTTAGCCTGGGGATTGATCCCCAGGCGATACTTGCAATGCCATTAGTGTAGGGGCAATCCCTTGTGGTTGCCCTTAACTTAATGGCATTGAGGCAACGCCCCAGGCACCGCCCCAGGCACCGCCCCAGGAGCCCCAACGGCCACCCACGTCCCTAGAAAGCCACTGCAAAGACAACCAGAAAATGAAAAGATGGACTATGCATCTGCTTGATACGGACACGCTCACCCGTTTGTTCTATAAACATCCCAAAGTGACAACACATTTTAAAGCCGCTATTGATGCTCAACAAGAAATAGGAACAACGGTCATTTCTAGGATTGAGATGTTACGTGGGTGCGACGATTTCCTACTCAAAGCAGCAACGGGAACTAAAATTATCAGAGCGCAACAACTGTTGACTCAGACAGAAGTCTTTTTAGCTAAACTAGATATCGTGCCATTTGAAGAAACCGCCGCTGCACAATTTGATAATCTACGAGAAAATAAAAAACTGCGAAAGATCGGCCGAGCCGACTTACTTATTGCCAGCATTGCCTTAGCTCATAAGGCCATTTTAGTGAGCCGCAACTTGCGTCATTTTCAGCAAGTACCCAATTTAAAAGTTATTAATTGGGTGGATTAAAAATATTAGGAGTCCAAGATTTATCTTGGACAAGGAATCCAAGATTTATCTTAGACATCCATTCCCTGATTTTTTATTAATTATCTGATTTTATTTAAAATACCGGCACGGGTACTTATATATCAAAGCCATTAAACTAAGATTATGTAGCCACCCAGAACGAAGCGAAACCCACCGAATTCAGGTTTCCCAAACCGCCGAAGTTTGGAACGGCTAAAAAATAACTTCCGCCATCTAAAAGCTAAAGTACCCTAAAGGGCACTGTACCCATGAAAGGGGAAATTAAAATTTCTTCGATCCTTTAAGTCTGATAACTGATAACTGATAACTGATAACTGAAATGGCAATACACCAATACACCTATAAAGCCTGTGACATTGAAGGCAACACGCAAGAAGGAGAACTGAGCGCGGAAAGCGAGCAGGAAGTCGTCACACTACTACAAAATAGGCAACTAATACCGCTTTCCATCGAACAGCAGGCCCCCAGTGGCGGTTTATTCACGCGACAATCTATCAAAAATAGTGACATCATTGACTTTACCAATGGACTGTGTACCTTAGTCGAAGCGCGTATACCATTAGATCGTGCGCTGGGACTACTTGAAGGCATCACCGAAAAACAAGTTGTACAACAACTGATTGAAGACTTGCGCCGTGATGTTAAAGAAGGCAAAAGTTTAGCCGAAGCCTTACAAACGCGCCCCACTATCTTTTCACGTATGTATGTTAATATGATACACGCTGGCGAAGAGGGCGGCATTTTAGAACAACTATTGCCCAAATTGGCCGATTTTATGGCGCAAGCCGATGCCGCCAAGCGCAGTATTATTTCCTCTTTGATTTATCCTATCATCCTATTAATCGTCGGTGTTTTAAGCGTGATATTGTTGATGGTATTTGTCGTGCCATCCTTTGCCACGCTGTTTGAGGATATGGGATCAAACATTCCATCTTCGGCCGCTTTTTTGCTAGGCTTAAGTGATTGGCTAAAAAACTACGGCTGGACTTTGCTCTTTATCCCCGTCTTACTATGGTATGGCTGGCGACAATTGGATGCCACCCCAGAGCGACGTTTGCAACGCGATCAAATGATGCTATCTTTACCAATGTTTGGTGGCTTAATCTTACAAGCGGAATCGTCGCGTTTTTGTCGCACCTTGGGCGCGTTACTGGGGGCCGGCATTCCGCTACTAAAAGGCCTACATATTGCAAAGGGTGTCATGGAAAACAAAGTCCTCGCCAACAGCCTTGCCCAAATCGAAGAAGCCGTGCGCGGTGGGATTAGCTTAGGAAAGGCCTTAGTCAATGAAGGTAAATTTCCCGTCCTACTGGCACAATTAGTGATTGTTGGAGAAGAATCCGGGCGCACCGGCGCGATTTTAGATAAACTCGCCGAAACATTTGATGGCTACGTTAAACAACAAACTTCGCGGCTAGTCGCTTTATTAGAACCGCTGCTGATATTGTTTTTAGGCGTAATAGTCGGTGCCATAGTCATCACCATGCTATCGGCCATTTTCAGCATCAACGAAATGAACTATTAAACTGCTCTGTTGCAAAACTCATTACCTTCAATAACTACAAGGATTAGCTACGCTGAACTTCGTTTCGTTATAAAAACGGATTTGAAAGCATTCAATAACTACTCAATAACTACAAGGATTAGTTATAAAAACGGATTTTAAAGCGCCAACCCCAAAGGGGTTGAATATGAATAGCCCCAGGTGAAACCTCAATGCCATTAAGTTAAGCTTTTTCGTGAGGGCAACCACAAGGGATTGCCCCTACGAACCGTCATGTTATGTAGGGGCAATCCTTTATGGTTGCCCTTAACTTAATGGCATTGAGGTGAAACCTGGGGAATTTAAACAAAAACAGCTACAATCATAAAATATGAATAACGGTGCAACTAGATTAAAGACGCACCATGTTGTTTGAATGTGCATAAGTGGGCAAACAAAAGTCATTTTGAGGTTCATAACTCGCAGCTTGTGAATAGCTTTTGCGACTACTACAAACAGATTCATTATTCATTATTCATTATTCATTATTCCTTTTTCATTATCCATTACCTATCACAAAATTCATAAACTTATCACTCTATGTTACTCAAAAATATAACTGTCGTTTTATTCTGTAGCAGTGCGCTACTTGCTTGTTCCACACCCCCTAAACGTCAACCATACCAAAGTGCTCAACAATTAGCGAACAGTGAATTGCAAACACGGCCGCCCGCAGTAAGTCAAACGCCGGCCAATCTACCGGTTGCAGAACTGCCCCGCACCCAATCTGAACCCTTGAGAGAGGTCAATCAAATTGGGCAAGTGCCAACGGTAACGACAATTACTGACAACACGCTGGATATCAGCGAATTAGACTTGTCCGAAGGTGATCCAATTAAATTTGAATTTGAACAAGTGCCGTTGCAACAACTCATTCAAATCATTGCGGATGCCTTGAATATTACCGTGGTAATTGATCCCACGATTGCTGATAAAATTACCATACGCACGCCAGAGGATAAACCCTTAACAAAAAAGGATTTATGGCCCTTATTACAACTGCTATTAAGCGATACCGGTGTCACCATGGAGAAAAGAGGTGGTGTCTATCATCTAAAAAAAGCCGCCCCAAAGTTACCGAGTACCATCGGAATGACACCAGAAACATTAACCAGTAGTACGTCATCCGAAGTCATGCAAATTACGCCACTGCGCTATCTCACGGCCGAAAATGCTAAAACAGTCCTCGAACCGTTGATACAACCAAAAGGGCGGGTAGTCACACTGCCAACCCTCAATGTGATTGGCATTATTACGACACCGCACCGATTGGCGCGTGTCAACAAATTGCTCCACATCGTTGATGCCGATCCATTTTTACATCGCGGGATGCGTTTATTTCGGTTAATCAATTCAAAAGCGCCCGAAGTGCAAACCGAGCTAGATAAAATCCTCAAAGCCATTTCCGGTGGCAGCCAGCCGACTTACCAAGTGATTGCGTTAGAGCGCATCAATGCGGTTTTGGTCATCGCACCGCCCAATAGTGGTTTTAATAAAGTCGCGTTATGGGTAGACATTCTTGATGAAAGAACCGAAGAAAGCGGCGAACAAGTCTTTATCTATAAAGTCAAGAATCTGGAAGCCACTAAACTCGCCTCCACCTTATCAAGTGTTTTTAAAATCGAAGACAAAAAAGCCGCTGAAGAGAAAGAAAAACTCAAAAAGCGCCGAGAGCAACAGAAAAAACCCCCTTCCCCAACAGCACCAGGCACGACACCGGTTTCCGCCGAATTAAAAGTCACTATCGTCGCCGATGAAAGTACCAACAGCTTATTGATACGTGCCACGCCGCGTGATTATCAGCAATTACTAGAAACCATTCACGCGCTTGATCAAGTGCCTAAAGAAGTCATGGTGAACGTCGTCATTGCTGAAGTCACCCTAACGAAAGACACTCAATTTGGTATTGATTGGCAAGCCATGTTCAGAACTAACAGCTCATTTGGCTCAAATGTTCAGGTGCCTACCGGCAATTTTCCGGCCGGTGTCACTCCAAATCAGGACTCCGGCATTACCAGCGTGGGGAACCTTGGTGGGCTTTCTATCAATTACTTATCAGGTAGTTTGAACGCGTTATTAAATTTCGTGGCTTCAACCAATGACATCAGCATTCTGGCACGCCCCTCTATTTTGGTGCGTAACAACGAAGAAGCTTCGATTAATGTGGGTACAAATGAACCCTTTTTAAGTGGGGTAAATACTTCTACCGTAAATAATCAGTTATTATCTAATGATGTGCAATATCGAGACACCGGTGTCATCGTTAAGGTAACACCGCGCATCAATGACGATGGCATTATTAATATGAAAATTGAACAAGAATTAACCCAACTGGGAACACCGAGAACGACTCAACAACTGCAATCATTTGATACACGCAAGATAGCAACCTCTGTCGTGGTGCGTGACAACAGTGCAATAGTCATCGGTGGCTTGATTCAAACCCGAAAAAAGAACAATAAACAAGGAATACCCGGCCTACAAGATTTACCTATTGTCGGTAGTATATTCTTCTCTTCAACCGATACGCAAGATGTCCGTACCGAATTAGTACTCATCATCATACCCCAAATTGTCAATCCAGAAATGGATAATCGCCCAATGGTGCAAAACTTCAGGCGGCGTATGCAGATGGTGTCACAAATGTTGAACGAACAATATGTTTTTCTCAATGAATAACAAGACTCCAAACTAGGAGTCCAAACTTTAGTTTGGCAGTGCCAAGTTAAAACTATTGAAGCGTCCAACCTTTGCAAGACGGAGTTTGCTGGGGTGTTAGTTAAATTTGAGATAATTTTGCGCTGTTTTTTTTCACCCTGCCAAACGTTAGTTTGGACGACTGCCAAACTAAAGTATCAAAAAAGAGCTATTAATCCTCGTATAATTAACTCGGTTATTTTAACCTCATTTGGGAAACATACTGATGTCCGTCACACTCTCTATTAAAAAGGTACCAGAAACGATTGCACATCGCCTGCGCATCCGTGCCGATCGTAACCGTCGCTCCTTGCAAGACGAATTGATGACCATTCTAGAAGAAGCAGTCAAAACCAGTTTTTATATGCCAAACCCAATATTGGCTAAAGAACAAGCCCTCTCAGTGGAAACGCCAGCTAATTCTCAAGTGTTTTACCTGGCAGATTATCTAATCGACTCATCGGTTGAAAGTTCCACACCCAAAACTGTTCAAGCATCCAGATTGACTACGACACCTGATAACCTTAAAGCCTCTCTTTATGCCATCTTTTATTGTCAAGCTGAACAACTAACAATAATAAGGGATGATGAATTAAATGTATTTGTCGCGTTTCCTAAACAACTCTCAGGAAAACTCGTACTCTCAGAAAATAAAAATTTTTCCCTTGTTTCCACACAAAAAGGCGATTGGTTTAAAGTACAACACTTGAATTTCCATGACTTACAAACCGCTGTACAAAATGACCAAAAGACGGATTGTAGAACCGTGCGCCTAGAATTTTCTCTTATTGAGACTGAAATTAAACACACACCCGGTATTTGTGGTGGAGAAGCACGTATTCGCAACACACGAATTCCAGTATGGACTTTAGTATCTCTTCGTCAACAAGGTGCCACAGACAGCGATCTACTTGACAGTTATCCGAGTCTTATCCAAAGCGATTTAGAGGCTGCATGGAAGTATTACCAACACCATCAAGATGAAATTTTAACCGCCATGGCTTCGCAAGATGAAGATTAAATTATACGCGGATGAAAATTTCCGTAAACCGACTGTCGAAGAATTACGTCGATTAGGTTATGACATATTAACGGCTTATGAAGCAGGGCAAGCTAACCAAGATATACCCGATGAAGAGGTGTTAGCGTTTGCGAAGCAGCAAAAACGTGCTGTTATTACCTATAATCGAAAGCACTTTATTAAATTGCATCACCATATCAAGGAACATACGGGTATTATAGTGTGTACCGAAGATCATCATGATCAACGACTTGCCAAAAATAGTCACTCTCAGTTAACGACACATATATCATTAGACAATAAGCTCATTCGTGTCAATAAACCCTAATAAGTTGATTTTGCTAATAAGTAGCTTACCTACGTGTCTGCCCTTTGTGAAGTGCCACTACGGGGGCGTATTAATAAAGCCAGGGGCACCGCCCCTGGAAGAGCCCCCAACGGGGCGACATTAATATCTGTCTAATGTTTGTAGTAGGCGATTTATCGCCTAAATTACCGTTTTCAAGTTCACAGAGTATCACTTCAGTTACACAAAGTATGTATAATTCTGCCCTAGAGTTCATTGGAATTTAGCCGAAATTGCCAAACAAGCAACAGTGGCTCAATTATCGCAAAAAGTAACGTTCAGAAAGAGAGAATTGGAAAGTCAAAGAACTTTATACTCAAATTAAACAATGGCTCATGCCTCTGGAAGAGGACGGTTTATTGCGTTATAAAGAAGAAACGTTGCCCGCGAGTTTGGTAGGAGAAGGGATTGAGGCAGAAATGAGAGACGAGTTGACAACGGGAAAATTCCGTCAGGAGTTTGGCAGTCGTCCAAACTTTAGTTTGGCACTCGTCAGGACTCCAAACTTTAGTTTGGCCGCCGCCGGAGTCCAAACAAACGTTTGGCATAAGACGCCGGCCGGTTATTGACCTATTTTTGTTAGGGATATTTGGCGTATCTTGAGGGCCATAAAAGATTTTGGAAGTTTTCAAATTAAGATATGGCCCTCTTTGGACGGCGTGGAGTCCAAACTTTAGTTTGGCAGTCGCCGCAGTTGATTTCTTTGCATAAGCCAAAAGCTAAAGTACGTATCAGGGCACTATACCTAATTTTGGGACGATCCTGAGTTGAAAATTCGCTTATTTCTGGGATCAAAGTACTTAATAACTACCGTGCATAACTCCTTAGAAGGAAGCCAATAGCTCTGCGGTTTGTTTGGCACTTCTGGGCAACTAGACGAGTAGCAATCAAAGGAGTTCTTTATGATATACCTTAGCACCAATTTAACCGATGCCAGTATCAATCTCGCTAAACTTTGCAACAAAGTCGTTGATGATCGGGATGTCGTTATTATTACTCGTCCAGAGAGTGAAAACGTGGCCCTGATTGCAGCCTCGGAGTTAGAGAGTTTGATGGAAACCGCTCACTTATTGAGTTCGCCCAAAAATGCCTTGCGTCTGCATTCGGCATTACAAGAATCTAAGCAGAAAACGCTTAAACCTCAAAGTGTTAACGAATTACGTCAAGCGTTATTGGGATAATCTCAAGATATGTCAGATCGAAATGCGGTTTTCACCTCACAGTTCAGGGAAGACTTGACTTATTGGGTAGCAACAGATCGTAAAATAGCACTCCGTGCCTTTAAATTGGTAGAGGCCACCATGCGTGATCCGTTTACGGGAATGGGTAAGCCAGAACCACTTAAACACTTGGAATCAAACACTTGGTCACGGCGACTTACCCAAGAACACCGTCTTGTTTACAAAGTGTCTGATGAACAAATTGATTTTCTCCAAGCTAGATTTCATTACTAAAATAGGCTCATTAGGGAAAAGATAAATACAACTTACTTAGTCCTCAATATTGCCACCGATAATACTACCGCCCCCATTCTAGCCCAAACGGTGTATCACAATGGCGATATGTTTAAAGTGACTTTGCCACCATTGCCGGCGGAACATATGCAGTATGTTTTTAAAGGCAACCCAATAACAGTTTAAGGTTTCCGTTTGTAGTAGGCGATTTATCGCCCAAAACATTTATCGCCTAAAATAATTGTATGTTTGTAGTAGGCGATTTATCGCCCAAAACTAATAACAAATGTTTGTAGTAGGCAATTTATCGCCTAAAACCCAAAAATATTTCACCAGAATAAAAAACCCACTTGAAATTTTTAAAAGCAACCCAATAAAAATTTAAGGTTTCCGTTTGTAGTAGGCGATTTATCGCCCAAAACATTTATCGCCTAAAACAATTGAATTGTTTGTAGTAGGCGATTTATCGCCCAAAACTAATAAATGTTTGTAGTAGGCGATTTATCGCCCAAAACATTTATCGCCTAAAACCCAAAAAGATTTCGCCAGAATAAAAAAAACCACTTGAAATTTTTAAAGGCAACCCAAGAAAAATTTAAGGTTTCCGTTTGTAGTAGGCGATTTATCGCCCAAAACATTTATCGCCTAAAACAATTGAATTGTTTGTAGTAGGCGATTTATCGCCCAAAACTAATAAATGTTTGTAGTAGGCGATTTATACTGATAGTACAACGGATACGCGTTCCGAAACGGATTTTTAGTTTAAGAAGAAATCCGATTTTTTAAAAATAGGATTTCTTTGACACCTAAAAAAACCACTTGAAATTTTTAAAGGCAACCCAATAAAAATTTTTAGGAAAGGTCGAAATCCTATTTATTAAGTTATACACCGCCCAGTAGTTTTACCGGCAGTGATAGTTTTTCTTACACCATAACCGATGGCTCAGGCAGATCGGCCTCGGCGACGGTTGCTATCCAAGTTAAACCGGTTACCCAATTGACTGGCGCACTCGCTCAGGATACCACTTGGACGAATGACAATGTCTATTTAATCACTGGCGATGTCACGGTACCATCGGGTGTCACATTAACCATTAACGCGGGCACAGTGATTCAATTTCAAGCCAGTAGTGATGACACCAGTGGTGGCAATGAGACGGCACTCAGTGAACTGTGCTGGGTTTGCAACCCCGTCCGAAATGTTTTGACCAAAAAGTGCTCAAAAACGTTACTGAGCAGATTGCAAATCTGCTCCGGCAGAAAAGCGGTTTTATGTTTTGTAAATTTTGGTGTGTCCCACTTGTCCTTTTAGGAGTTTTTATCGATAGGGCCTTCAATCGAATCAAGCGAATCAATTCGCCAACATGGCCCTCAAAAAACCGCTTTGGAAAGACACTTTAGTCTTTTTAATGTAAGCCATTAACAAAAGCTTACCAAATCAAGAAATAAAACCGCGCTTTTTTAATAAACCTTACCTTTAAAGCGGCAAGACAACTCAAATTGGAAGGATAAGTGAGAAACACCGTAAATTGACTGGTTTTTATTCTAATGCACTCGCGTTGGAACCCTAAAATAAAATGACCTTCATTAAGGAATATTCATTATGTTTAAGAAACTCTTTGCATTATTTTTGTTATTGGGTCTTACCCATGTTACCAACTCCGTTCTGGCGGATGCCATTCGTCCCGGTTTTGATACCACCGAATTTTCGGCTAATGATGATGACTCGGTGAATGTCAGCTTGGAGTTTACGGTCAACTATTTTGGTACCGATTACAGTGATGTTTATGTTAATAACAACGGCAACCTCACATTTGGAGGTGCTTTAGAGACATATACAGCAGAGCCTCTAAATTCGGCCGAACTAACAGTTATTGCCCCATTTTGGGCAGACGTAGATACTCGAGATAATGGGAGCGGTATTCTCAAATACGGTACCGGCACTGTGAATGATCGTCTTGCCTTTGGTGCTACTTGGATTGATGTCGGTTACTTTGACAGTAAGGTTGACAAACTTAATAGCTTCCAAGTGATTCTGATTGATCGTTCTGATCTAGAGGTAGGTTATTTCGATATAGAACTCAACTATAGGCAGATTCAGTGGGAAACAGGTGACGCAGTTTCTAGTGGCGGGAGCAATGGTCTGGGTGGAAGCTCCGCTCGTGTCGGTTACTCTAATGGTAAGTTAATCAATGTTGAGTTACCGGGCTCTAGTATCAATGGTGCCTTTCTTGATGGGGGTGAAAATTCTCTGGTCGATAACAGCCATCATTCACCGGTAGCTGGCCGATATTATTTTCAAGTCAGAGACGGTATTGTTGATGGGCCACTCATTAATGAAGTCGACTACGCCCAACCCGGTAATCCAGATTCGGCGGAGTTCATTGAACTTAAAAATCTCAGTGTAAACCCCATCAATCTAAAGGATTATAGCATTCAACTGGTTGATGATGAGGTAGACAATGCGGTTGTTTATAAAACCATTGATTTGCCGGATGTTATGCTGGCAACCAGTGATTATTATGTGATTTGTACTAATAATACCAAGGTAGCTAATTGTGATTTCGAGATGACGCCGACAACGACTGATCTGATTCAGAATGGCCCATCGGATGCCGTCGCCTTGGTATTAGATGGCACTGTAATAGATACGGTCGGTTATGAAAGCAGCAGCGCGAGTACGCCTTATACCGAAGGTTCTGGCGAATGGCTGGATGATGACGGTGAACAACCCTATTTGGCACTCTCCCGTTTTCCTGATGGGTACGACACCAATCAAAACGATGTTGATTTTAGTTTGCATTGTACCACCCCGGGTGTTGCCAATATCATGGATGACTCCAATTGTTATGAATTATCTATTGATAATGTCACGATGACAGAGGGCAACGCCGGCACAATCAGTGCCCAATTCACCGTCAGCCTGAGCAAGGCTAGTTTCACCACAGTCAGCGTTGACTATGCGACTGCGGATGGTACCACACTGGCGGATAACGATTATGTCGCAATTGATACCACCACCCTGAGTTTTGCCCCAGGCGAGCTCAACAAGACAATCACCGTCACCGTCAATAGCGATACACTGTATGAAGGAACCTGCGAGCAGTTTTTCGTTAATCTTAGCAATCCGGTGAATGCTGCGATTGTAGAAGGTCAAGGTGTGGGAACTATCACTGATGATGATGTTCCACCAACCGTCAGCATAACCGATGTGACTGTGACGGAAGGTGATATGGATACTGTGACGGCTCAATTCACAATTAGCGTGGTTAACTTAGATGCGGCCAGTGGTTTGTCCGTTACGGTGGACTACGCCACGGGTAATGATACCGCTACGGCTGGCAATGATTACGTTGCGGTGAATAACCGCCTGACGTTCGCGCCTGGCGACACCAGTAAGACTATCAACCTCACTGTTAATGGCGATGCCCTAGATGAAGGGGCCAATGAGCGGTTCTTCGTTAACCTCAATAATCCGGTGAATGCCACGATAGCTGATGCTCAAGGCGTAGGCACGATCAGTGATGATGACGATCCACCTACAATCAGCATTAATGATGTGAGACTAAACGAAGGCAACACCGGTACGACAAGTGCAGACTTCACTGTGAGCCTAAGTGCGGCCAGTGGTTTGATTATTGGGGTGGACTACACCACGGGTGAGGACAGTGCCACGGAAAATAGTGACTATCTCCCTGCCAATTCAACTCTTAGTTTGGCCCCCGGTGAAACGAGCAAAACGGTGAGCATCGTCGTCAAGGGTGACACCCTGATTGAAACGGATGAACGCTTCTTCGTTAATCTCTCAACACCCGTTAATGCCACGATAGCAGATAATCAAGGGTTTGGGATCATTCGCAATGATGATTTTTCGTTGCTTATCAATGAGATTGATTATGATCAACCCGGTGAGACGGACTCGGCTGAATTTATTGAACTTAAAAACGTCAGTCTAAATGCCATTAACCTTGATGCTTATGAGTTGCAGTTAGTCAATGGTGAGGACGGCACTGCCACCGTGTACAAAACGATTGATTTGCCTAATGTTGATCTAGCGGCAGGGGATTACTATGTGATCTGCGCCGATAACACCAAGGTGGCTAATTGTGATTTGGATGGGTCGCCAGAGACTGATCTGATTCAAAATGGTGCCCCAGATGCCGTCGCTTTGTTCTTAAATGGCGTGGTAATAGATACGGTGAGTTATGAAGGTAATACGATTGCACCTTATACCGAAACCAGTGGCACCGGGCTGGAAGATAACGGCAGTCAACCCTTTTTGGGACTTTCGCGTTTTCCAGATGGTAGCAATACCAATCAAAACCATGTCGATCTCAGTGTGCGTTGCACCACCCCTGGGGCTGCCAATATTGAGGCGAATGCCAAATGTTATGAATTATCTATTGATGATATCACTATCACCGAGGGCAACGCCGGCACAATCAGTGCCCAATTCACCGTCAGCCTGAGCAATGCTAGTTTCACTACAGTCAGCGTTGACTATGTGACTGCGGATGGTACCACACTGGCGGATAACGATTATGTCGCAATTGATACCACCACCCTGAGTTTTGCCCCAGGTGAGTTCAACAAGACAATCACCGTCACCGTCAACAGCGATGTTCTTGATGAAGGAGCCAGTGAGCGGTTTTTCGTTAATCTGAGCAATCCTGTTTTTGCCACGATTGTAGACAATCAAGGGGAGGGAACTATCACTGATGATGATCCGCCGCCAACGCTGAGCATTGATGATGTGACTGTCGCTGAGGGCGAGGCGGACGATACCGTGACGGCCCAGTTGACGGTGAGTTTAAGTGCGGCCAGTGGTTTGTCCGTTACGGTGGACTACGCCACGGCAAATGATACCGCTACGGCTGGCAATGATTACGTTGCGGTGAATAACCGCCTAACGTTCGCGCCTGGCGACACCAGTAAGACTATCAACCTCACTGTTAATGGCGATGCCCTAGATGAAGGTGCCAGTGAGCGGTTCTTCGTTAACCTCAGTAATCCGGTGAATGTCACGATAGCTGATGCTCAAGGCGTAGGCACGATCAACGATGATGATGATCCACCTACAATCAGCATTAATGATGTAACAGTCAACGAAGGCAACACCGGTACGACAAGTGCAGACTTCACTGTGAGCCTAAGTGCGGCCAGTGGCTTGATTATTGAGGTGGACTACACCACCAGTGAGGACAGTGCCACGGAAAATAGTGACTATCTCCCTGCCAATTCAACTCTTAGTTTGGCCCCCGGTGAAACGAGCAAAACGGTGAGCATCGTCGTCAATGGTGATGCGATCATTGAAGAACATGAACGCTTCTTCGTGAATCTCACTACCCCGGTGAATGTCACGATGGCAGATAATCAAGGGTTCGGGCTGATTATCAATGATGATGTTGTCCTAGTCATCAATGAAATTGACTATGATCAACTCGCTGGTACGGACATAGCCGAGTTTATTGAGCTTAAAAACGTCAGTACCCGTGCTATCAACTTAGATCCTTATACGCTCCAATTGATTGATGCTGATGCCGGGGGCGCAGTGGCGGCGTATCAAAATATTGATTTGCCAGCAACGACATTGGCTGCGGGCGATTACTATGTCATTTGTGCCGATAATACTAAAGTCGCTCACTGTGATTTGGATATCACCCCGGATACTGATCTGATCCAGAACGGTGCCCCGGATGCTGTCGCGTTGGTGGCAGCGGGTGTGGTAGAAGAGGCGGTTAGCTATGAGGGTAATATTGGGAGGCCCTATACCGAAGGGAGTGCTATCGGGCTGGAAGATAATGGCAGTCAACCTTTTTTGGGACTTTCGCGTTTTCCTGATGGTAGCGATACCAATCAAAACCATGTCGATCTCAGTGTGCGTTGCACCACCCCAGGGGCCGCCAATATTGAGGCTAATGCAAAATGTTATGAATTATCTATTGATGATGTCACGGTAACGGAGGGTCATAGCGGGACTACAACCGCCCAATTCACCGTCAATTTGAACCGTGCCAGTGTCGCTCGCGTTACGGTTGATGTCGCGACGGTGAATAATACCGCTATCGCGGGTAGCGATCATACGGCTGTCAATACCACGCTCGCTTTTGCACCCGGCGAAACCAGCAAGACGGTCGATGTCATAATCAATGGCGATCTGATAGATGAAGGAGCCAGTGAGCAGTTTTTCGTTAATCTGAGCAATCCTGTTTTTGCCACGATTGTAGACAATCAAGGGGGGGGAACTATTACTGATGATGATGATCCGCCAACGCTGAGCATCACTGATGTGACTGTCAGTGAAGGCCATAGTGGAACAGTGGCGGCTCAGTTCACTGTTAGCTTGGATGTCGCCAGTGGTTTGGGAGTGACGGTGGACTATGCAACGACAGATGACACGGCGACGGTAGCAGATAACGATTATGTTGCGGTGAATGCCACTACGCTAAGCTTTGCGCCTGGTGAAACCGGTCAAACAGTCAACGTGACTATCATTGGTGATACCCAAGTAGAAGGCGCCAATGAACAATTTTTCGTTAATCTCAGCAATCCGGTGAATGCCACGATTGCAGATGAGCAAGGCATTGGTATCATCACTAACGATGATACTAAGCCTGAGATCAGTGATATTCAATTTGAAGGCAATCCGTTAACTGATGGCGGCACGATTTCTCAGTCGGGCACGATCCGCCTAACGGCGAATGATGGCTTTGGCATCGGCCGCGTTGAGTTTTATCTGGACGGGACTTTGTTCCATACAGATAGCAATGGTTCTACGCAATATAGTGCGTTCTTATTGCTAACGGCCGTGACTGATGGTACACATACGCTTGAGATAAAAGCTTACAACACCGTGGGCAATGTCAGTTCGACGACATTAACCGTCTCAGTGGCGTTAGCCGCGCCGACTTCTACGCCAGTGATAACACAACCCGTCAATGGTTTAGTCACCAATCAAACTCAAATCACCGTCACTGGCAGCGCCGAGCCGGGCACCGACGTGGTGTTATCTCACAATGGCACCGAAGTGGGTAGTCCACTCAGCCTAGATGATAACAACACTTTCTCAACCACCGTTACCTTACAATCCGGCCCAAATGAGTTACAAGTGGCGGCGCGTAACCGCGGCGGAATGGGGCCACTCAGCAGCACAACACAGATCACATTGGATAGCAGTGTCCCAGACGCGCCGGGCGCGTTATTGGCCGAAGCCCAAGCCGATGGACAAGTCCGCTTAACTTGGCAAGCCACGGATAACGACATTGCCGGTTATGATGTCTATCGCGCTTCACAATCATTTACGGCCCTCAGCGAGGCCCAGAAAGTCAATAGCGAAACCGTCACCGGTACGCGCTTTAATGATTTAGTCGTCACCGATGGCCGCTATTACTATCGCGTCGTGGCCGTCAATACCGTGGGCACCGCCAGTGCATTGTCCAACGAAGTCTCCGTCTCTGCGGATGCGACACCGCCGCGTGTCACCTTGATTGAATATACGCCGGCCTTAACCACCTACACCCAAGGCCGAATCGATGTGACTGTCACAGTGAGCGAACCGCTACTGACGACACCGTTTCTGACGATGGTGCCGGATGGCGGCATACCAATAGCGGTTGAACTCACGCCGGTGACGGACACCCAATACCAAGGCCATTTTGAGATTACCGGCTTCACACCCTCTGGGACGGCCTACGCCGTTTTTTCGGCGAGAGACCTCGCCGGTAATCGCGGCACAGAGATTGACGCCGGGGTCTCCATCAATATTGATAGCGATGGGCCGTTTATTACCAAAATAACGCTATCCCCGGCCGAACCGATTCGCAATGATCAGACGAATCCAGTGACGGTGCAGGTTTCGATTGAACTCAATGAGGCACTGCCGACTGGAAAAGTCCCTGAACTGTCTTACCGTCTTTCTGGGGCCGGGCGCAGTGCGGAAGCCATTACTCCATTAACTCAAAAAACGCCTCTGATTTGGAGTGCAAGCTTTAGCTTGCCAGCCGATGCCGGCTTGAATGAAAACGAAACGCTATACTTTATATTTAATGCGGCCGATGAGTTAGGCAATGTTGGGCAGTTAATACAGCCCGATAACCTTTTCCAAGTCTATCAAGACGAATTACCACCGCTCACCGTTCCGTTTGGGTTAGTCGGCACCGCGTTGCCCGGCGGGCGTGTTCAGTTAAGTTGGCAAGCCGTGACAGCGGCCACCGATTATCAACTGTTTCGGCAAGCGCCCGGCGAAACTGAATTATCGCCGTATCAACGGAGCGGTGGTACTTTAACGTTGACTGATGAGACAAAACCCCAAGATGGCTTATACCATTATGCGGTTGCCAGTGTTCGCAGTGCTAACGCACAGGAAAGTCTCAGTGCCTACAGTAATATCGTCAAAGTCACGGCCGATTCGACGGCCCCGGCGGCCCCCACCAACCTACAACTGGAATTAGTGGGTGCTGGTATTCGCGCCAGTTGGATAGCACCGACTGGCAATGAGGCCCTGAGTTATCAGCTCTATCGCTCGGCTGAGGATATTGTGTCGGTGACTGGATTAACGCCGCACCAAAGCGAGATTGCCGAGCCATATGTGATCGATACGTCGCCGTCCAAGTCCGAAGCCTACTACGCAGTGGTGGCGATAGATGCGGCCGGCAATCAGTCGCCGTTGTCGGATTCGGCTTACTTGAACGTGGAGTTATTGCCCATCGCCACGCTGACAGTGGTTCAAGAGGGCGATGAATACCCGGTGCTGAGTTGGAGCCATGCGGCCACCGATATGATGGGATTTGATCTGTATCTGGGTAGCGAAGCCGAACGCATTCAGGTGAATGCCAGCCCGTTGACGGAGACGACTTATACTGATAGCGGCTACAATCAGCAAGAACGGATTTATACCGTTGTCGCACTCGATAGCAATGCCGTCGAAAGTCCAGCCCGCACGCTGGTATTGCCTAAGCTCAGTGTCGAACTACAACAGACTACCCCGATTCGGCGGGCCCAATTTAATACGTTGGCTTATCAAGTCACCAATCATACCGCGCACGTCGTCACGGATATCGCCGTTCAAGTGCAACTCGGCAACCATGCCGCGCATTCCGAACCGTTTGCGCTGACGGCTGGCGAAACCAAAAACGTGCCGGTGGTTGTGGGAGGATATGCCGACTTAGCTGATCTCAGTGCGCTAGTCACCACGCTAGAAATCCGCCCCGATTCTGGCGAAGTGGCCCAAATCATCCGCCGCCAAACCGTGGAGATTGCGGAGGGCAGTAGTCTAGCGATTAGTCTGCAATCACAACAACTGACTCGTGGTAGCGATAATGGACAAGTGAAATTCCGTGCCGAAAACACCAGTGCGGTTGATATTGATATCGTGGTGGCAACGGCCAGCGGCACCGCCGCGTCAGATGAAATCCAGTTTATGTTGCTGGATGCTGATGATAATGTGCTGAGTGTGCAAGCGTTTCAGCAAGCCTTAGGCAAGCATGTGATCGCGTTAGCCAATGGTAAAACGGTCGCACGTATTCCGGCCGGCAGTGCGTTTGAGTCAGACTGGATAACACTGCCGGTGCCGAGTTCGGCGCCCTCGCAAGTCTATCTCAAGCTGGCAATTGCTAACATCCATTATCAATTAGGGAAAACCGAGGCCCTCAGTATTGCCGGCATGGAGACTCGGCAAGCGGTGGCGTTGATTGATACCCGTTATTATGGTGAAATCACCAATATTACGCCGGCCACATCTTATGGCGATGATCCGATAGTGATTACCGGCAACGCGAGAGAACGGACGACTTCAAATACAATACCGTTAGTGCCGCTACAGGTGGTGATTAATCTGCAAGGCTTTGAGCGTAGTTATCCGGTGTATACCGATCAGAACGGTGCGTTTTCGTATACGTTTACACCTTTAGCAACAGAATCAGGCACTTATAAAGTTTCGGCGGTTCACCCGGACTTAACCGAACGGCCGGAGCAAAGGCAGTTTGTGATTCAACGCATTGAACTCAGTGCCACCAGTGGTAGCGGTTCGGTTGACGGCAGTGATTACACGGTAGATTTACGCATTCCGTTTAATTATGAACAACGTATTGATGTGCCAGTCATAGCCGGTGCTAGTACACAACAGCATAATGTACATCTTATCTACGAAGCGGTTGATCAGCCTTTAGGTAGTCTTCCGTCTGGTGTTCAAGTCAATTTAGGGAATGCTTTGTCGGTATTAAATGCCGAAGAGAAAGCCCAATTAAGCTTTACTGTTCAAGCGGATAACGCGGCCGAACCAAGCGGTACGCTGATATTGAAGGTTATGAGCGATGAGCGGGGTGATACGCCGATTGGACGAGTTATCGTTAATTACCAATTATCCAGCGCGCGCCCGGCCTTATATGCATCGCCCAGTATTATTGAAACAGGTGTTAACCTAGACAGCAGCGTCACCGAAACCTTGACGCTAGAAAATCAGGGGTTGGCCGCTCTGACAGGCCTCACCGTCAAATTGCTGAATGAAAATGGGACAATGGCCCCCGGTTGGATTTATCTCACCACGCAGGAAGCGTTAGGCACCTTGGCTATCGGTGACAAACGTGACATTCAACTGATGGCTTCACCGTCTACGTCAGTCAGCGAAGGTGACTATATATTTATAGTGCGAGCCAGTGGCGATAACCATGCAGCAGCACTGGATACTTATGTATCGGTGACGGTGACTCAGGCTGGCATAGGCCATGTATTGTTTAAGGCGGCTGATATTTATACCGCGACGTTAGATGATCAAGGCAATGTGATTGAAGGCTTAGCCGGTGCCGAGATTCATATCCAAAATGAAAAGGTATCGACGGTTGAAAAAACCTTAACCACCGATAATGTCGGGGAAGCCTTGTTTAGTGATTTACCAGCCGGCCGCTATAAATTCAAAGCCACCGCTGGAAATCATCAAGAAGTGATTGGGCGTTTTCGTATTAAACCGGGTGTGACGATTTCAGAAAGGGTGTTCCTAGACTATAACTTAGTCACGGTGGAATGGTCAGTCACCGAAACGACTGTAGAAGACCGTTATGAAATCACTCTCAATGCCACTTACGAAACGGATGTGCCCGCCGCAGTTGTGATAGTGGAACCTATGTCCGTTAATTTGCCGGATATGCAGCCGGGCGAAGTGTTTTATGGCGAATTGACGTTGACCAATTATGGTTTGATTCGGGCCGATGATCTAAAGTTTGACTTACCGAGTGATCAATACTTTAAGTATGAGTTATTGGGTGATTTGCCAATTAGCTTGGGCGCGAAAGAGCGGATCACGATTCCCTACCGGGTAACAGCACTAAAAGCACTGGAGCAAGGTGCGGATGGTAGTGGTGGTGGATGTCGTAAACCCCAGTGGTACTTGCGTATCACTTACACTTATAAATGTGCGGATGGTGATGAGATAAAATCTTCTAGTACGACGGTTTTTAGTTGGATCGAAGGCGAGTGTCCCACAGTCGTGTTATCGCCCAGTGTGAGTAGTAGAACCACCAGCACCAACTGTGATGAATGCAATTCACCACCTTCCCAACCTACACCATCCGAACCTGCACCCAAACCGATTGATGGTGTCAAATGTTGGCTTATTGCTGAAAGATGGGACGAGATAGATGATTGCGGGAAGGTTATAGCCACAATACGCAATGATAGCTATGAGAAAGTGGGGAGTTCTGTCAGTCTGGTACAAAGGGAATTTAACGATAAAGCCACCGATATCAGCGTGAAAGTGCAGGGGGGCCAGATAGCCATTGAACGCCGGTTTTATGCGAATGCGTGGCACTGGCAATATACCCGCAATAAATTGCACTTTAACTGGAATGTGTCGGGTGACTATCTCGCTTCCATAGAAAAAGATGGCGTTATATACCGATTATTTGTAGATTCGGCCGACACGGTTTGGGACTTCCCGGCAAACCCGGTTTATGTCAAAGATAATGCCAAGATTCTCAAATTGGCCGATGGCTATAGATGGCAGAGCCTCACCGGTAAATGGAAGGAATACGATAGCAACGGTCGTATGACGGCCTTTGGTACTCGCCAGGGAACGCTCGGAAAATTGCTTTATCAGGACACTGATCCTAATAGTTCCGCCATTGGTATTGCGGATCGCAATGATCGGCAAGTGATTTGGTTTGAATATAACTCAGACGGGTTATTGTCTGCGGCGCGTGATTTGGGTAATCGCCGGGTGGAATATCGCTATACTGGTGAACATCTCACCGGTGTTAAGGATGTGCTGGGGCAAGAGACTGTTTATGAATATAGCAGTCAGGGCTATTTAATTAAGAAAGTTGACACAGGTGGCCGAATAACGCAGATTGAATACGATAGTTATGGTCATCCCACCGTCGTTTTAGATGAAAATGGCGAAGGCACTTTCTTTGCTTATGATTATGATGCCAGCAAAAAGGAATACTACGCCCGCATCACCACGTCGGCCGGGAAAGTCAAAGAAGTTTGGTATAACAGTGCTGGGGGAACCAAGCGCGTCGATATCAATGGCCGAACCGTTAAAACACTGAGCCAAGATCAGCGAGATATACTCATCACGGATGAAAAAGGCAATGTGACACGCCGAAGTTTTGACGAGTGGGGTAATTTTAGCCGCGTTGTTTACCCAGATAACAGCACGGCCTCATTTGAATATGAACACCGTTTTAATCGTCTGGTTCGGGCCATGAATCGCCGGGGTTATGTGACGAAATACCAATATGATGACTATGGGAATTTAGTGCAGCAAACCGAAGCGGCTGGCACAGAGGCTGAACGAGTCACTGCCTTGACTTATGATGAACAGCATCAGTTGATAACAATCACGGTTAATGGGGATACCGAGGCTGAAGCGGCCAGCACCCATTTGAGTTATGACGGTAATGGGAATATTGCGTCTCTGACGTACCCGTTAGGCAATACGGTCGAGTTTCGGCAATATGATGCGATGGGTAATCCATCAGAAATCAAGGATGCCAGAGGTTTTATCTGGCGCATGAACTATGATGCGTTGGGTCGTCTTGTGTCTATAACCGATCCATTGAACCAGACTCGCACGTATGAATACGATGGTGCCAATAATAATACGGCGGTTGTCGATGAGGCACAAAATCGTTTTGAGTCGGTGTATAACAAACACAATCGGATTACCAAGGCCATCGATCCGTTATTGAATGAAATTCTGATTATTTACAATTCCGATCAATTGCCGGTTGAAGTGATTGATGAAGCGGGTAAAAAAGGCGTGGTGGAATATGATAATGAGGGCCGTTTAAAACGCTATGTTGATGGTGCGGGCAATGAAATCGTGCCACATTATGATGACACCCAAGCCAGTTTGGTCAGTTCTTATCTGCCGGCGAAGATTGAGTATCCGACTTACACCCAACAACTGTACTATGATAAATTACAACGGTTAGTACGGACAACCGAGGTTTTAGAGACCAATACCCGTTACTCGGCCAATTACACGTATGATGCAGCCGATAATGTGGTTAAAGAGATTGACCAACAAGGCAATACAACCCATTATGAATACGATGCGTTAAACCGGCTGACCAAAATCACCGACGCGCTCAATGGTGTGACTGAACTGAGTTATGATACTCGTGATAATGTCACGGCGGTTACAGATGGCAACAATGGCATTACGCGCTATGAATATGATAAAAACAACAATTTGGTCAAATTGATCCGCCCAATGGGCGAGGTGACACAATATCAGTATGATGCGGCCAATAATCAAACGGCGCGATTAGATGCGAAAGGCCAGAAGATTGCCTATTTGTATGATGCGCTGGATCGTTTGACACAGGTGGATTATTATGCGGCAACTGATCATAGTACGCCAGTGAAAACGGTTCGCTTTAGTTATGATGCGTTGGGTAATCTACTGTCTTATGAGGATGGCACCACGTCGGCCAGTTATAGTTATGATGCGTTGCAGAGAAAACTCAGCGAAACGGTTAATTATGGGTCATTTGTGTTGAGCCATCGTTATGACTATTACGCCAACGGCTTGAAAAAAGCCTTTACCGGGCCAGATGGGGTCAAAATCGTTTATGAGTATGACAACAACAATCGTCTGAGTGCGATAGACATTCCCGATGTGGGGCGGGTGACTTATAACACCTATCAATGGAATAGTCCGGCCAAAATAACGCTGCCCGGAGGCAGTCAGATTGAGTTGGCTTATGATCCATTGATGCGGTTACAGTCTCAGGTGAGTCAAGATGCGGCCAAAAATGTGATTACCCGTGCCGACTATGAACACTCGTCCACCGACCAGGTCAGGAAAAAAACCACCGAAGATGGAGAATACACGTATCAGTATGATGATGTGTATCATTTGACGAATGCCAGCCACCCGGTATTGGATAACGAAAGTTATAGCTATGACTTGGTGGGTAATCGGTTGACAGCGGCCAAGGTGCCAGAAGGTGCCAGTTATAATGCCAATAACGCGCTGATCAGTTATGGTGAGAGTGCCTTTGAGCATGATGCCAACGGTAATTTGGTTAAGCAAACGCTGGGGACTGAAGTCCGTCATTATGTGTATGACGTTGAAGATCGTCTAGTACGGGTGGAAGATGGCAGTGGCAATACCTTCGCCGAGTACTACTATGATCCGTTTGGGCGCCGACTGTGGAAAAAGGTGAGTGGCGTTAAAACCTATTTTGGGTACGCAGATGAGGGGTTAATCGGTGAATACGATGAAAACGGCGTAGAAACAAAAGCTTATGGTTATGCGCCTGATTCATTATGGACGACCAATCCGCTCTTTCAGAAAACAGGCGGTACTTATTACTGGTATCAGAATGATCACCTTGGCACTTCACAAAAGTTACTTGATAATGCGGGTAATGTGGTTTGGGCTGCGTACTATGAAGCATTCGGTCATGCACAGATTGATGTCGCGCTGATAGAGAATAACCTGCGCTTTCCGGGGCAATACTACGATGTAGAAACGGGGCTGCATTACAACTGGCATCGTTATTATGATCCCATAGGCGGTAGATATTTATCTACTGATCCCATTTTGTTTCATGGTCAGGAGGGGAAACTTTATAGATATGTATTAAATGATCCTGTCAACTTAATTGATCCTAATGGACAATTTGTTTTTATGGCTATTGTGGGTAGAGTACTGGCAGGAGCACTGGCAGGTTCGGTTGTCAATGGTATATTTTACGCAATCTTTGAGAAAAATTTTACTTGGGGTGGTTTAGGAGCCTCAATGTTAGGTGGAGCGGTTGCGGGCGGCCTTGGTGCTGTAGCACCAAGTGGGGTTATTGGTATATTGTCGAATGCGGGTATTGGTGTATTATCGGCAGGAACAATAACGGCATTAGATCCGTGTAAAGAATGGAAAGATTTTAACCCTTTGTCAGCTGCGGCTTTTAACAGCTTCGGAGGATTTATAGGGAAAAAGGTAGCCACGCGCTACAGACCTAATGCAACGAAAATTGAAAATAGTGTTATAGAGGGTACTGTTGGAAGCACAGTTGGAGCGCAGGAACCCCCAATCATGGAGGAATTAAATAAACTGCGAAAAATCTCCAGCCGCGAGGAATAGTTGTGTAGGGTGGGTAGAGCAACAGCGAAACCCACCATTATTCCCATTATCGCCTTCTTCCCTTCCCTCTCCCACCATCTATGTTGGACAGAAGGACTGCCGTTTTTGATAAGGTTGGGAAGTCAACGGAGAGGGGTGGTGTTGGGTGGATAGCGTATTTGCCAATAGCTTTTTCAAAGGGCAGGTTTTGGTGCAATGGTACGACGGTTGTTTATTGAAGCCAGGTAGGGTGGGCAAACCCACTGGCTTCATTAATACTTATAATCGTTTGCCCACCTCTTTTGCTACTTGACTCAATTAAAATAAAATGAATGGGGCCGGCAAACAGTCACTGGCATTATCAAATCAATTGGTTTGTGTTTGCCCACCCTACTTTCCTTACCTCTTCCTGCTCTATGTTGGACAGAAGGGCGGCCGTTTTTGATAAGGCAGGGAATTCAACGTAGATGGGTGGTGTTGGGTGGATAGCGTATGAGACGGTGAGAAATCCTATTTTTTGGAAAAATCGGATTTCTTTGAACCTAAGGATAAGGCTCACCTACCACCTAATGGTGACAAATCAGTTTTGTTGGAAAAATCGGATTTCTTTGAAGCCCCAAAGGCCCTTTCTAGGGGCGTTGCCCCTGGCTTTAATAACACATACCGAAGGGGCTAATAGAAAAGCCCCTTTGGTACGACATTAATATAAATAAGAAAGCCAGGGGCGTTGCCTCAATGCCATGTCGTGTAGGGGCAATCCCTTGTGGTTGCCCTACAAACCGTCATGTCGTGTAGGGGCAATCCTTTATGGTTGCCCTCACCCAAAAGTGTCTTGATGAGAAGAATTAGTCTCTCATATGATAGCGTTGCTGTCCCTTAACACTTTAGTCAAGGCACGTTTTTGAACGTCTCTGCGAGCTTTTAACAAAGCTTCATCAGCTTCAAAGATATCTTGGGTGTAGCACAGCCAATTATGCATGACTACCAAAAAGTAACGTAATTCATGTTCATATTTTAATAATTGGTAAGTTAAGTCCAAAGTCCTCATTTCTTGATGTTCATGAGGTGTTGCTTCCAATAGAACGGCCATTAGTTCAGAATCAGATAACTTTGAAGCCCCTTCTTTTAATAATCGATGATACAGCTTGCTTGAAGCCAACTCCTGAGTCATTATGTTGCATCCTCTTTATGTATGAGTCAATAAAGTCTTTGTGAGAAGTTCTTTTAAGTGGTACTTCAAAAGACCTGATTGTGGGGAAGCTACTTTAAAATATTTATGAGTCGAGGTCAAGAGTTAATATTCATCAAACGCCAATTGATACTGAACCGGAATAAGTGAAAATTAATCAGAGAGGGTGCATTTAGGTTTTAACGCTATCAAAAACAAAGAACTACAAGGATTGTCTCTAGGATTTATAAACGGGTTTTTGACGAGATAAGCTGATATTGGAAGCCGGGCTTCCCTCCTTCCCTCCAGGTAGATACACTGGCTAAATAAAGCCAAGGGTACCGCCCCTGGCAAGCCCCAACGTCTCTGTCGGCAAAAAATAGGGAGAGAAATCCTATTTTAAAAAAAATAGGATTTATTTCGGATTTCTTGGAACCTATCAGAAATCATGGAGTGGTAATAATGAATGATATGAGATGTTTTTATAATCAATGGCAACGGCAATGGATTTTTTGTATAGCGGTAGGAGTGGTTTTGTCCACAACTGTTTATGCCGAAACCAATGTTAAACCCAATTATCCGTCTTCAACTGATATTCCGCGCAGTTGTGCGGTGCCTTCGGCTACCAGACGAGCTCAAAAACCGGTGCCGATGAAACCGACGGTTTTCAGTCAATTAGGTGGGCAACTCTTTAAGCGAGGTACGCAAAAGCGGCAAAGCGCTTGTTATATTTCTGCTAAAACTGCCCAGCAACAGTTGGTCGATAAATCCGCTTTTTTCATCGACTTGCGAGATAGGCAAGCCTTTCAACGCTATCGCATTCCCGGTTCGTTGAATCTGGCGGCGCATACTTTGAAAACGAAGGCTTTTTTGAAATCCAAACCGTTGATTTTATTTAATGAAGGCCATAGCTATCAAACACTAGAAAAGTTATGTGTCAATTTGCGCGAAGCGGGTTTTAGCCAAGTCGCTATTTTGGAGGGTGGATTGAATCAGTGGCGAAAACAGATTGGTAATTTGCAGGGTAATTTGTTAGCAGTACGATATTTGGATAATATGACGGCCGCGCAATTCTGGCAAGAGCGTGATTATGAACATTGGTTGGTTGTTAATATTTCTTCTTTTGATGATAAACAATGGCCCACTTCTGGGATTTTAAGTTTATCGTTGTCTAATCAGGCCGAAAATTGGTTCAAACGGTTAACCGCGGCGGTGGCAAAGCATCGTCAATCTATTGGGGTTTCTCCCTATCTGTTGATAGTGAGTGTGCGAGGCGACAGTTATCCGAAGGTGAGGGCGATATTGCGTGGGACGGATTTGAGTAATGTTTTTTATCTTCTGGGGGGGGTACAGGCTTACCAACGGTTTATTCGGGAGCAAGCGGCGATGTTGGGGAGATGATAGTACAACGGATGACGTGGATAAACGGATGTGTTCGATAAGTACAACGAATTACGCGGATAAACGAATAATGTGTCTGATAAGTACAACGAAACGCAGTGGCGGAACGCCAATTACGCGGATAAACGGATGTGTCTGATAAGTACAACGAATGACGTGGATAAACGAATGTGTCCGAGATAAATCTTGGATGCCGGAATATTGTCGTGAGTTTTGTTATGAAAACCTTTTTATTTATTGTTGGAATAGTGCTGGTTGTGGTTGCGTTGGCGATTGTTTGGCAATTAAAACTAGCAGAGGATAGGCAACCTGTTCCGTCATCTTCGTCGGTGTCGGAGCCTGTTAAAGAACCTATTGGAAATGTTGAACCGAGTCAGTCAGTTCAAGTACCTGAATCTGTTGAAGAAACTGTAAAAAGTCGGTATGAAATACCACGCACGGTGCGTTATCGGTTTACGTTAAAAAATACCAGCAATCGGCTTTTGGATAAAGCCGACTTTTGGACGTATGCGCCGGTGAAACAAACCGCTACTCAACAAGTTATGCGTATTGATGCGTCGCACGCGCATGAAATCTTGACGGATCGCTTAGGCAATCAAGTTTTACATTTTGTGTTGACTAATATACCGCCTTATGCCAGCAAACTGGTTAGCGTGACAGCAGAACTTATGCTTGCTAAAGAAGTAATCAACCTGATCCCGAAAAACCATCAGCAATGGTTTTTGGCGGAGGAACCGTTTGTCGAAATCTCGCACCCGGAAATACAACGGATTGCCAAAAGATTGAAGACAACCGACGATTTGCGTACCAGTCGCAAGATATTTAATTGGGTAGCGAGACATATTCAATATGCGGGTTATATTCGTGATAATCGGGGTGCTTTGTATGCACTACAACAACAGCGCGGTGATTGTACTGAGTATATGTATTTATTTATTGCGCTTGCCAGAGTCAATGGGATTGCGGCGCGAGGCTTGGGCGGTTATGTGTATGCAGATGATGCGATTTTAAAAGCCGACGATTATCACAATTGGGCGGAATTTTATTGGGCGGATAAATGGCAATTGGCTGATCCTCAAAATAAGGTTTTTATGGAGAAGCAGTCGAATTATATTGCTATGCGTATTATTTCGGAACACTCAGAGATAGTCCGTTCTCATCGTTTCTGGTATTCGGGTGAAGGCTTGAGTGTCAGAATGAATTAACTAACTGTTTTCTTGTAGGGTGGTGGGTAGAACGTCAATGCCATTAAGTTAAGCTATCCAAGTACAATGGATACGCGAAGTACAACGGATACGCGAAACGAAGTTCAGCGAAGCTAAATAAACGGATAGGGATCATTTATAATTTTCGTAACCTTATATTTTTTGACGTTTTTATCCGTTTATTTCGAATATCCGTTGTACTAGTACAGGAGGGCGGAAATCCCAGTACCACTTAGCCAACGGCTAAAGCCGTTGTCTAAAAGCTCAAGTACCCTAAAGGGCACTAAATGCCCGTGCAGGAAAAAAAGATAAACCTAACAAAAACAATTACTTTTGTACCCATAAACTTTTCAAACTCTTGCACGGGTACTCATAAGAGAGTTAGTATGCTTTAGCCTACTAACTCTCTTATAGTGCCCTTTAGGGTACTTAAGCTTTTAGACAACGGCTTTAGCCGTTGGCGTTGGGGTGGTATGGAAACTTCCGCTTTACTGTACTAGTACACGACGGCGGAAATTCCCGTACCACCAGCCAACCGCTTTAGACTGTTATCATTTCGCATAGCTTCGATCCACAGTAACTGCTTACGCGAGATAACGTAGTTTGTCTTTCCGCTACGGCACCCTGAAAGGCACTTTTGAGGGCTAGTAGGCTTTAGCCTACTTGAGCTTTTAGACGACGGCTTTAGCCGTTGGCGAGTGGTCTGGAAATTTCCGCCTTACTGTACTAGTGTATTATTTTAACAAAATTAGTCAGTTATTTTTAACTTAATGGCATTGGGGTAGAGCTTCGCTGCACCCACCATTTCGCTTATAAAACAAGAGGGTAATCAAAATGAGGACTACTCCATTAGCAAGTAGGTTGGTTTGGCAGATAATTCTGTCAATTGTCTTTGTGGGAACCGTTGTATTCTTGCCGGTTTCTACTTATGCTGTAGAATCGCTTTGTGCCGTCGTCAAGATCGAGATTAAACAAGAATTAACCTTGGAGCGGCAGGCTTTTGACGCGCACATGCGTATTAACAATGGACTTTCCAATATCCAGTTGGAAAACGTTGAGATCAATGTTAGCTTTGCCGATGAAGACGGTAACAGTGTTCGCGCAACTTCTGATTCAACTGATACCAGTGCCTTATTTTTTATTCGGGTGGATTCAATGGAGGGCATTAGTGATATCAGTGGTAGTGGTACGGTATCGCCGGCTTCTAGTGCGGATATTCATTGGTTGATTATTCCAGCCCCCGATTCGGGTGGCACGGTGCCCTCCGGCAAAATGTACTATGTAGGCGCGACTCTGAAATACACATTAGGTGGAGAAGAACATACTACTGAAGTGACGCCGGATTATATTTATGTGAAGCCGCAGCCACAGTTGACGTTGGATTATTTTTTGCCGCGTGATGTTTATGCGGATGATGCTTTTACTTTAGAAATAGAACCCTCCGTTCCTTTTACGTTAGGGGTGCGCGTTAAGAATGATGGGCATGGTGCGGCGCGTAATCTTAAAATTGAGTCGGCGCAGCCGAAAATTGTTGAAAATAAACAAGGCTTGTTGATTGGTTTTAAAATCATTGGTAGTACCGTCAATAATCAATCCAGTACGCCGAGTTTGTTGATCGATTTTGGTGATATTGAGGCGGAACAATCGGTGGTGGGGCGTTGGCAAATGACGACGACACTTTCTGGGGAGTTTACCGAGTTTAACGCCGAGTTCTCTCACTCGGATGATTTGGGAGGTGAGTTGACATCGTTGCTGGAAGCGACGAATACGCATTTTTTGGTGAAAGATGTCTTGGTGGAGTTGCCGGGGCGGGATGAGAATAGGGATTTTTTGGCTGATGAAGGTGGAGTATTGCGTGTTTATGAGTCTCATGGTTTGGATACGGTAGTCAATGATCATTCGGCTAATACGACTCTGGAATTGATGAGTCAGAGTGGTTCTGAAATGAGTTATCGTCTTAATGCGCCAGTGACGGCCGGGTTTTTGTACGTCAAGCTTGCTGATCCGCATCAGGGTGCTAAGGCGGTTAGCCAAGCGGTGCGTTCGGATGGGAAGGTTTTGCCTTTGGATAATGTGTGGTTGTCAAAGACTCGTCGTGAAGATAATGGGTGGGATTATTTTATTAATCTGTTTGATAGCAATAGTAACGGCCAATATCAGATTACGTTGGATACTAAGAATCTGGAAGCCCAGCCACCGGTTTTGCAGTTTGTTCCGGATCGCACTACCCGCGAAACTCAACAGATTTCATTTTTGCTGGAAGCCAGCGATCCCAATGGTACGATACCCACCCTTTCGGCTACCTCATTGCCAACCGGGGCGAGTTTCGCTATGGAAGGTGAGGGTATGGCGATTTTTGATTGGACACCGGTAAAGGGACAAGCTGGAGAGTATGAGATTACGTTCACGGCTTCTGATGAGGCGTTGAAAACGTCACAAACGGCTCGTATCATCGTGCATTCCATCACAGAGGATAGTGATGGTGATGGGGTGTTGGATACGTGCGAAATGCAGTATTTTGGCAACTTAGAGCGGGATGGAAGCGGTGATTTTGATGGGGATGGTTTTTTGGATCGAGAAGAATGTCTTCAAGGGACTGATCCAACGGTTAGGATTGCTTTGATTATTAATGAGGTGGATGCGTTCGTTGCTGATACTGAAGTCACTGAATTTATTGAACTTTATGATGGCGGCCAAGGTAATACTTCATTGGATGGGTTGGTGGTTGTTCTGTTTAATGGTGAACGGGATCAGTCTTATAGGGCTTTTGATTTGGACGGTTTTACGACGAGTGCTGAGGGTTATTTTGTGATTGGTGGTAGTGGTGTCACGGGTGCTGATATGACGGTGTCCACCAATGATTGGCTGGCTGATGGTGCTGATGCGGTGGCCCTTTATCTGGGTGATGCGAGTGAGTTTCCAGAAGGTTCTGTTTTGACGACGAGTCGTTTGTTGGATGCGTTGGTTTATGATTCGGACGATGCGAATGATGCGGGTTTATTGGCTTTACTTCATTCGGGTGAACCACAAGTGAATGAAGGCGGGGCGGGTGATGCTGAGGGCCATTCGTTAGGGCGTTGTGAGAATGGTGCGGGTGGTCAACGTAAGAGTCATGGCTTTATTCAGGCACTTCCGACGCTAGGTGCAACGAACAATTGTCTGGCCAATTTGTCATTAACGATGACGGAGTCGGCTGATCCTGTGAACATTGGTACCGGCCTCAGTTTCAGTTTAACTGTTAACAATCTCGGCCCAGAGGTAGCGAGCAATGTGCAAGTGGTAAACACTTTGCCCAGTGATGTGAGCTTTGTTAGTGCGAGTGGTACGGATTGGAGTTGTAATGAGGCCGGTGGCACGGTGATTTGTGATCAGGCTAGTTTGGCAGTTGGTGATGCTAATCCGATTGTTATCAATGTCATGGCACCGAGTACGGCTGGCGATATCGCTAATCAAGCGGTGGTGAGTTCGGGCACGGCTGAGAGTGATACTAGTAATAATAGTGTTAGTGAAGTGACAACGGTTAATGCGGTAGCTGCCGATGAGCAAACGGATTTGTCGCTGACTTTGGTAGAGTCGGCTGATCCGGTTAACACGGGCGCTGCCCTAAGTTATACCTTAACCGTTAGCAATGCTGGCCCACAAACGGCGAATAACATGCAGGTGGTGGATACGTTGCCTAGTGGTGTGAGCTTTGTTAGTGCGATTGGTACGGATTGGAGTTGTAATGAGGCCGGTGGCACGGTGATTTGTGATCAGGCTAGTTTGGCAGTTGGTGATGCTAATCCGATTGTTATCAATGTCATGGCACCGAGTACGGCTGGCGATATCGCT
>Ga0190343_1000058_pt1 | contig 58905 bp, 44 predicted proteins | sample 48721312_MG_FD_161664 | JGI IMG/M metagenome (GOLD analysis project Ga0190343, IMG submission 161664) | Hydrothermal vent microbial mat bacterial communities from Southern Trench, Guaymas Basin, Mexico - 4872-13-1-2_MG | ecosystem: Environmental > Aquatic > Marine > Hydrothermal vents >... | reverse complement strand
AAGGGCCATCACTCAAATAAAATTTCACAACATGGCCCTCAAAAAAACCGCCAATTCGACAAAACTTTTGTTTTTTGATAAACGCAATTTTTCATTTTTCATTTTTCATTTTTCATTTAATTAGGGCCATCACTCAAATCAAATTTCACAACATGGCCCTCAAAAAAACCACCAATTCTACAAAACCTTTGTTTTTTGATAAACGCAATTTTTCATTTTTCATTTTTCATTTTTCATTTAATAAGGGCCATCAATCAAATCAAGTGAATCAATTTCACAACATGGCCCTCAAAAAAACCGCCAATTCGACAAAACTTTGGTTTTTTTGTGAATGCACATTAACAAAAACTGACCTTCAGGCAAAAGTTTCGCGGTTGCCTGAACATCAATTCTCCAACCGAGCCTAATTAAGAAATTTGAGCGGCAAGACTTTGTTATCGATAGTAGGACAACTGGGACACACCCGATATTTATCTCTGGGCTAATGGGACTGCTCCTCAAAAACTTGCTCATCGAGTTTTAGGTTTGGACACTTAAAAGTCATATTTTTTATATTCTTGCTTGCAAGGAAGAGGCTGGTTAATGAACCAATGTTCACAACCTTGTTTTGAAAGTGAAGAGATTTGACTACCGGTTGTCTCAAATTCGCCGTGCATACAAACACTGCCTTGGTGATCGCGTAAAATTGACTTGGCCGTTTCAATGGAAAATTTTCCCATGTTCAATTGGCAGAGTTCTCGTACTCGCCCTTCTCGCGTGTCGGTAGAGGGTGTCTCATCAATGCCGCCCTCAGAGAATATCCTAGCAAAGTCAAAATCCTTTTCGTTCTGACAGCCTCCCATCATTCTCGCCTGTTCAATCACTTCTTGATGGCGAAGATGGCCTTTATGCCGGATGCTGAGATTGTTAGAAATTGACCGACTGCCACTTTTCACTTGTTCTGCAACCCAGTATTTTCCGGCCGTTTCTAACACATAAGCTTCTTCTGTGTCGGCAATTATAAAAGAGTTATGGTAGTTCATGGAGAACTCTTCAGCACAGCTTCCGCCTTGTCCGTATTCATCAAGCTGTTCGATGAGAATGTTCAGGGCTTCTTTTGCGGTTTCGCCTCGTTCTAGGCCTAATCTGACTAAATCCATGCCGAGTAAACCTTGGTTTTGATAAGGTTCTGTCGTCCAAATGGCTTCGTTACCGATGACGACACCGCATTCGTTAGCGCCCATTTCCGCACCCCACATCCATCTTGGCTTAGACAGAATAGCGGCCAAGGTTTTTTTTACTTGCGGTATTGTGATATAGGTGCATTCAACTATTTCGCTTGTTTTATGTGTTTGGGAAGGAATGACAATAACGTCTTGGATTTCACCGTGTGGCCTATCGCTATTTTTGCCGAAAATGATGTCGCCATTTTCGGTTGAATCGGGTAGGATAACAAAGGTATCGCACATGATTTTTGTCTCCGTTAATTCCAAAACTAAAGCTGATGACGACAGCTAAGGCTGATGACGACAATTGGAGTGCCAAACTTTATACTTTATACTTAACACGCTGAGTACCGGACAAAAAATGGCGTTTTATTGTTACCTCTTGTTGGGGCGATATGTCTGAGTGATAGGCCCTACCATAAATCTTTCTTGTTACGAATTTTTGTCCTGTACAGAGCTTAACACGGTAATAATTTGGAATTATTACACACCCCTTGCCTGGGGTGGTGAAAAGGAGGTTACAACGGGTTCTAAAACTTGATCCCACTTTTGTTCCTATTATTAAAATAACTAATAAAAAAAAGAATTTAAACATTATTAAAATAATTAATAATTAATAATTAACTGTTACATAAGCTAATTATTTTCATCACCCCACCCCTTGCCTCCCCTCTATCGAGGTGAATTAAGTCGGCGATTCACATCGAGAGAGGGGGTAAGGGTTTGGTTTGTGTTTTTTAAAAGTGATCTCGCTTCGCTCGGAAACGAAGTTTGTGACCATCTGTAATATCGTTTGGCACAGTTTGGCACTCAGGGAAACAAAGTTTCTTTAAGAAACTTGTTCAACGTATCCGCATTTTTGCGGACATATTTTTTCGGTTCCGCGCCTTTGAGTCGTTTTGAGCATTAAAATCGGGAAATCACAGTTGGGACATTTTTCCACTATCGGTTCATTGGAAATGGCATATTTGCAAGTCGGATAGGCTGAACACGAGTAGAAAAATATGCCATAACGAGATTTTCTCTTGGTGAGCGTACCTTTGCCACAAATCGGACAGGTGACACCGGTATCAACCGGTTTTTCCAGCGGCTCTCTGTGTTTACATTTGGGATACTTGCTACAGCCAATAAATTTGCTGTAGCGGCCTAGTTTAATGTGCAATTCTGAACCACACTTCGGACAACTGCGCCCTTCTACTATTTCAGACTGTGCGGTTGCTGGTGCAGTCGTTTCGTTGGCTTCATCGCCTTCAAGGTTACGGGTGTATTTGCAGTTTGGGTAACCAGAGCAAGCGATAAACTGTCCCCGTTTGCCAAAGCGTTTAGTGAGGGGTTTGCCACAAACTGGACAGGTTTCGTCTAAGGTTTCTTGGGTAAACTCGGAGCGTTGCACCGTTTGCATCTTTTCATCCACTAAGGATTTGAATTTAGACCAAAATCGGTGCATTAACGGTACCCATTCTTGTTCGCCGCGAGAGACGGCATCCAGTTGGTCTTCTAATTTTGCGGTAAAGCCGTAGTCAACATAGCGGCTAAAATGTGCTGTTAGCAGTTTGTTGACGACGCGCCCCCTCTCAGTGGGAATAAAGCGTTTTTTCTCCAACTGAACGTATTCACGTTGCACAAGTGTGGAAATAATTGTAGCATAAGTGGAGGGCCGCCCGATGCCAAATTCTTCCAAGTTTTTCACCAAGCTGGCTTCGGTAAAACGCGGAGGCGGTTCGGTAAAATGTTGCTCGGCGCGAATGTCTTTGAGTTTGACCTGTTCTCCTACTTCTAGCAGCGGCAGCATTTTTTCATCGCCATCGCCGGCCTTTTTGTCGTCTACGCCTTCTTCATAGACAAGCAGAAAGCCGGGGGTGGTAATGGTGGAGCCAGTGGCACGGAAGTTATTGCCTTCGCCACACGCCAAATCAACCGCTACAGTGTCTAGCGTGGCATCAATCATTTGACAGGCGATGGTGCGTTTCCAAATCAAAGTGTAAAGCTTGAGTTGCTCTGGGTTTAAGTAGTTTTTTAAGTCGGCAGGAATGCGTTTGGCCGAAGTTGGGCGTATCGCTTCGTGCGCTTCTTGTGCGTTTTTGGCTTTGGTTTTATATTGGCGCGGTTGTCTGGGCAGATTATTTTTGCCATAAAGTTCGCCAATGACTTCGCGGATTTCGGTGACGGCTTCTTTCGCCAAGTTGACGGAGTCCGTCCGCATGTAAGTAATCAGTCCCACAGCGCCGTTGCCGGTGTCTATGCCTTCATACAGTTGTTGAGCAATCTGCATGGTGCGTTTGGTGGTGAAGCCTAATTTACGCGCGGCTTCTTGTTGTAGTGTCGATGTCGTAAACGGGGCTGAAGGTTTGCGCTTGCGTTGTTTTTTCTCAACCTTGGCTATTTGTAATTGGCCGTTGGCAAGCTTAAGTAGCGTGGTTTTGGTCTGGGTGGCTTGCTCTTCATTGCTGATACTGAATTGAGTCAGTTTTTGGCCTTCAAAGAGATTGAGCTTGGCCGTGAAGGGTTGCAGCTCTTTTTGACAGTCGGCCTCACAAGTCCAGTATTCACGCGATTTGAAATTATCAATTTCTTCTTGACGTTCAACAATTAGACGCAGTGCGGGGCTTTGCACTCGTCCGGCGGAAAGGCCTGAGCAGATTTTTTTCCACAATACCGGCGACAGATTAAAGCCCACCAGATAGTCCAATGCCACCCGTGCCCGTTGGGCATTGACTAAATTCATCGATAATTGACGTGGATTAGCAACCGCATCGATAATGGCGTGTTGCGTAATTTCGTGAAATTCGACGCGATAGACGGGTTTGTTTGGCAAAAGTTGCCGGTCTTGAAGGATTTCAAGCAAATGCCAAGAAATCGCTTCACCTTCACGATCTGGATCAGTGGCAAGATATAAGACCTCGGCACGCTGCGTCGCGGCCGCTATGGCATCGACATGTTTGGCATTTTTAGCGATGACTTGATACTGCATGGCAAAATCCCGGCTGGGATCAACAGCCCCATTTTTGCGCGGTAATTGACGCACATGTCCGAAAGAAGCCAAGACTTCAAAATCTTTACCTAAGTATTTCTTGATTGTTTTAGCTTTAGCAGGAGATTCAACAACGACTAATTTGCTCATCAATAGTATACTTCCTAATTTTGGTAATGGGTGGGGTGGTGAAAATTGTGACGAGAACGAAGTAAACAAATTGTTACGTAAACTAATGAAAAGCTAATCAATATTAAAAATGCTTACACGAAAATGGGATCAAGTTTTAGAACCCGTTGGAACCTCCTTTTCACCACCCCAGGTAATGGGTAATTGGTGATTGGTAATGGGTGCCGGAATGGGTGCCGGAATGGGTGATTAGTAATGGGTGATTAGTAATGGGAGCTAGAATAGCGGACGCGAGAGGTTTATGTCGGGAATGAAACCCGTTACTTTACTATACCTCTTCGTCAATCCGTTCCATCCCAGAGCAAAAAGAATGCCATTGAGCTAGTACGCTGTCAATTTAATTTTGTAGGGTAATATCTGAAATACTATAGTACTCTGTCAATCTTCTGTTGTCGGGTTTTATAGGGAATGCGAATTAAGGGTTGAATTGAATCATAAAAAATCAATGACTTATAAATAGTTATTGAAAGTTATTTTATAAGTCTTTTTTAGGCTAAAGTTTTGCGGAGCAAAACTTTTTCATAAAGTTTTTCGGAGAAAAACTTTAGCCTCAAAGCCTAAAATGTTCATTCTTCATTTTTCATTTTTCATTCTTAATTCGCTTATGGAGTGCTTTTGCACTCTCTGAGAACGCAAAGTATTTTCTGGGCGCATTTCTATTTTCCTGCTGACTTTACCCCGAAGGTTAAGAGCCACGGGTTACACTAACGGAAAAAATCCAACCGCCACAACCCTTCGGGGTTGAATGTGGACAACTTCGTGTCAAATTGTAACAGTGTTAAGTATAAGTATAGTCTAAGGTTTTTGTTAAAAAACACGGTTAAAAAACTTTAGGCTAAAGTCAGCCGTGGTCTGGTGGGCTGCATTGCTCCAGTTATTCCCCCTTCGGGGTTGTCGTGAAAAAACTCGGGTTTCTTGCGGCTTAGCAGCCCACCCTACTACTCAATGCCATACCGTACGGAAAAGGCCCGTTAGGACCAAGGCGATTTATCGCCTCACGCGCAGTCGTCCAAACTAACTAATGGCCGTCGTCCAAACTTTAGTTTGGCAGTCAGTCGTCCAAACAGTCGTCCAAACTAACGTTTGGCTGGAATCCAAACTTTAGTTTGGCAGGGTGAAAAGCGCAAAATTATCTCAAATTTAACACCCCAGTCCCTAACCAGTGCCCTTTAATGTCTGGATTTATTCTTAACTTAATGGCATTGACCCTACTACTGCATTGCTCCAGTTCGTGAAAAAACTCGGATTTCTTGCGGCTTAGCAGCCGGCCCCCTACTAAAATTTTTTTCACCAAGTGCTTGATTCGTTTTCTACAGATAATGCGAATTAAGGGTTGAATTGAATCTGATGAAATCAATGACTTATAAAAACGTCTTGATTGTTTCATTTTTCATTTTATCGCGAGATATTCGCATAGATACCATCCTTTTAAAACACGCTCTCAGATAATTATTTAGTCCCCTTTAGGGTACAGTAGCTCTTCAGACAAACTACGTTATCTCGCGTAGCGATGAACGAAAGTTTCCGAGCGGAGTGAGATCACGGCTTGTGCTTAAGGCTGCCAAAGAAATTATTTTTCTGAAAATCTTGCTAATTACTCAATTCGTGCGTAGAGGCCGCCCGTTTGGACGGCCACTTGTCCGCGCAGTTCAAGTATTAACAGCATGGATGAAACTTCGCCGGCCGTCAATTGGGTGTGTTCAACTAAATTGTCTATTGACGTAGGGCCACTCTCTAAATAGTTTAATAAACAAGCATAGTCGTTGTCCAAATCGTGCGTTCCTACCCTTTGCATTTGGGGGGCCGGCTTTTCGTTTATGGTTGGATTGGCGGATGATTCGGGCCTCTCTGTTGGGGTTGGGCCAGCCGGCAATTTGGGCTTCTCTGTTGGGGTTGGGCCGGTAGGCGATTCGGGCCTCTCTGTTGGAGTTGGGCCGGTAGGCGATTCGAGACTTTCAGTCGTGGTTGGGTTGGCCGCTAGCATCGTTGTCTGGGGCTCGGCAATGTCACTGCGATAAATCCGCAATTCTTCGAGTATATCGGCGGCCTTTTCTACCAATTTGGCCCCTTCTTTAATGAGTTTGTGACAGCCCTTTGTTAAGGGGTTATGGATGGAGCCGGGTATGGCAAAGGTTTCACGCCCCTGCTTTTGAGCGTGGCGTGCCGTGTACAGGGCGCCGCTGTTTTTGGGGGCTTCGATAACCAGTGTGCCTAAACTGAGGCCGCTGACAATACGACTACGGATCGGAAAATGGCTGCGTTGAACGGGTGTGTCCGGCGGTAATTCTGATACCAGTGCCCCCGTTTGTGCAATTTTGTGGGCCAGTTCGCGGTGTTTAGCCGGATAAACTCGGTCTAGTCCTGTCCCGGCGACGGCGATGGTTTTACCCGATCCGGCTAACGCGCCCCAATGGCTCGCGCCATCAATCCCATAAGCCATGCCACTGGTGATGGTGAGGCCTTGATGAGAGAGATATTCGGCAAATTCTCTTGCCGTCCGTTCACCTTCGGGGGTGGGTTTACGTGTTCCTACCATCGCCAGTTGTTTGCTGGAGAGTAACGCACAATCGCCGTGTACAAATAACAGCGGGGGTGGGCTATCAATTTCGCGCAGGAGAGGGGGGTAGTCTGGATGATGTTGGGTTAGTAAATAATGGCCCGGTTGCGCTAACCATTCTATATCTTTTTCGACTGCGTACCAGTCAGGATTTTGCAGGTAATTGAGCAATTCCTTTTTTAGATTAAGGGCATGCCATTCCAATTGTTCGGCCTCAAACACGTCACGCGGACTGCCAAAATGTTTGACCAGATGTGCAAATTTAACCGGCCCCACGCCCGGCGCACGCATGAGAGCTAGCCAATAGTCTTCTTCAGTATTTTTGGGCTTCAAGGGACACTCACTTGTAATGGGTAATTGATAATGGGTAATGGGTAATGGGTGGGGTGGTGAAAATGATTAGCGCTCTATGCCCCACCGATGAAAGGATGAAAGGATGAAAGGATGAAAGGATTAAATAATAAGTAATTCAACGACTTACTTATGAACAAAAACGGCATCAAACTTATCTCGCTCCGCTGGTTACTTTACCCAAACAGCGATATTTTCAGGGTGTGTCCCACTTGTTCTACTTAAGTTTTTTCAATCAAGGGCCATCAATCAAATCATTTCACAACATGGCCCTCAAAAAAACCGCCAGTTTGGCAAAACCTTGGTTTTTTGGTGAAAGCACATTAACAAAAACTTCAATTCTCCAACCGAGCCTTCAAAAGAAACCTTAAGGTTTAAGCGGCAAGACTTTGTTATCGATAGTAGGACAACTGGGACACACCCGATTTTCTTAACGAGAGGTAATGGGTAATGGGTAATGGGTAATGGGTAAAGGTGAAAGGTGAAAGGGTTCGTGGTAATTATTTAGGCACAAAAACTTTTGCCGCGAAAGAAAAAAGGATCATTCTCCATTTTTCATTCTCCATTTTTCATTCTCCATTCTCCATTCTCCATTCTCCATTCTCCATTCTCCATTCTCCATTCTCCATTCTCCATTCTCCATTCTCCATTTTTCATTCTCCATTCTCCATTACCAATGACCAATTAAAAAAAATAAATCTGCAATTCTTCGAGAATATCTTCGGGCGTTTCTACTAATTTGGCCCCTTCCTTAATGAGCTTGTGGCTGCCCTTTACCAAGGGGCTGTGAATAGAGCCGGGTACGGCAAAGACTTCGCGCCCTTGTTCAAGGGCAAAGTAGACGGTGTGTAATGCCGTGCTGTATTTAGGGGCTTCGATAACCAGTGTACCTAAACTTAGGCCACTGACAATGCGACTACGGCGCGGAAAATGGTCGCGTTTTACGGGTGTGCCGGGCGGAAATTCCGATACGAGGGCACCGGTTTGCGTAATTCGGTGGGCGAGATCATGGTGTTTTGTTGGATAAATCTGGTCTAATCCTCGCCCAGCCACGGCGATGGTTTTGCCCGTTCCTGCTAACGCGCCCCAAAGACTGGCCCCTTCAATCCCATAAGCCATGCCGCTGGTGATAGTAAAGCCTAGATGAGATAAATATTCGGCAAATTCTCTTGCTGTCTGTTCACCTTCGCGGCTGGAATAGCGTGTTCCTACCATCGCCAGTTGTTTGGTTTTAAGTAGCGCACTGTCGCCTTGTACAAATAATAGCGGCGGTGGGTGATGGATTTCGCGCAAGAGAGGGGGATAGTCTGGGTGATCTAATGTTAGTAAGTGGTTGCCCGGTTGTGCTAACCAGTGCATATCGTTTTCAACGGCGTGCCAGTTGGGGTTTTGCAGGTATTTAAGCAAATCTCTTTTCAACCTTAAGGCATGCCATTCCCAACGGCCGGCCTCAAACACGCCGCGTGGGCCACCAAAGCGGTTGATAAGATGTATAAAGTGGGCTGGCCTCAAGCCTGGGGCACGCGCTAAGGCCAACCAATATTCTTCCGATTGGTTCAAGGTATTGTCACTTCATCAAGTAAGTTAATCGGCAAAGACGAGGACATCACTAGCGCATAACTGACACTATCAAACACGCGAAATACTAGCAGGATTCCCGCCCGTCGTTTCGGTAACGTCATTTCTTCTTCAGAAATGGTATCAAAAATCGGACGAGTGCCTTTATTGACGGCCAAAAGATGGCCTCTTTCTATACCGTCGATTAGGCCTTTGTTAATCACGACTATTTGATATTGGCCGATGAAAAAGCTGCCGCCATCGACCGCAATGATGTACGCATCTTCCAGACTTGTTGGTGAATGGGGATAAAAATCTTCGATAACGCCATGCTTTCCCATGGGCAGCAAGCGATCACCCTTTTTAATTTCGCGGACGGCCTTTGTGATCTCTAAAGTCGCCGGCTCGCCGGGTATTGTGAGTATGGCCTCTGCGAGAAAAATCGCTTCGTAAGCCAGCACTTCATCTTCTTCATCTTCTAACGGGCTGTAAAAGGTTTGTCCAACATGCACTACGATGTACTGGTTTCCAACTTGCCCTTCGTAGAGGCCACCGACGTAAATCTTGTTGCCTTTAGTCGAGAAGATTGATTGTTCAGCGTTGTCAAGGATGTAGCCGGCGTTCTCAATTTCTTCTTCAGTGATGAGTTTGGGGCGGTTGAGAAATTGCTGTATGATTTCCATCTTAATAGTGGGGATGGTGGCTGGCCGCTCAATGATACGCACTTGTGGCGATAGTTTGACGATGCGTCGGGACGCTTGTTGGTCGCTTTGGGCGTAAAGAGGTGGGTTTAGAGGGCCATGAGCCGTGAATAACAATAATACTAACCAAATTCTTTTCATATCCTAAGGTTTTCAGCAGTTGTTGAATGTATTTGGGAGCCAAGAAATCCGATTTTTTGGAAAAATCGGATTTCTCAATGGTCAAACATCGGATGTGTTTTCCAAAACGACACAAGCGCGGATAAACGAATTAGCACTGCGTTTGTCTGTAACAACGACTCGCTCTCAAGGGGCCATTCGTTTATTTCTTCATCAAAGTACTCTTCATTCATTATACTGTTACTGGCATTGGCACACGGCCGACAAACACCACCACAAACACACGAGCTAAACGCGCCCACTGCCGGGCCAAAAAAAAGCCCCTGAGTCGTTAAGACTCAGGGGCTTTTTTATTCTATCACTAGCTAACTCTTACTTAAAAACGCCAAAACTACCAAAAAAGAGTAAAATTAGTTATGTTTAAGGGGTAAGCTCCCCACGTCACATATGTGACTCTATGTATAATATACTTTTGAAGCTAATCTTATGTTAATTATAAGTCTAGGTAAAACCCGTATAACATTCGAGGTTGAAGTTTTTCCTACAATGGCGCAACCGAGCCAAACGGTCTAAATAATATGGCAAAAGACAATTTTGTTTCAATAGCCTACATTGGCGATCCAGGCTCAAACCGCGCTGTTTGGGCAGTGCCTAATCAGTTGTGTTTCAATGGCCGACATTGGCATCCCGGCTCAAACCCGAGACTAAAAAAATTAGTGATAAATTTCAAGCACTTACAAATGAGAAAATGACCCTAAATTTAATAGCACAAATTAATGCTTGCACAAAAACTATTTTATTAAAAATAAATCACTTAAAAAATCCGTTTTGGGTACCCCTACCGTCACGTTACTGATTTTAAAAGTATTTTTTAAAGAACGCCTTTGTACCGGACAATTTCTTTAAGTCATTGATTATGGAAAATTTCTTTAAGTCATTGATTGTCAGATTTGACAAACGAAAAAATGTCCGGTACTCAGAAAGAACGCTATAAAATCGGCGAAACCCAATGAAAGAATTTTAAGACTTTCCAATCCCAAAGCACCAAATTCCATCCCGCTACCAACAGCGCAACGTATTAGAGCATAATCAAAAAAAAATAGCAAAACCTTTTTGACATAAGCTATCTATTCAATAGCTTACCCACAAGACACCGAGGGGACAGTGTGATGAGAAACCAAGTCTATTAAAGAAACTTGTAATGCCGCCAATTAAGGGTTGAATTGAATCATAAAAAATCAATGACTTATAAAAACGTATTTATTGAAAGTGATTTTATAAGGTTTCTCCGAAATGACATCTTTGTTCATTCTTCATTTTTCATTTGATCGCGAGATATTCGCATTTGTAATGCTCCAAAAAAAAAACTTGGGACAAACCGGAAAGCGTTGCCAAAGTTTTCCACTATACGGAACTTAACGAAAAATCCGTGAAAATGAAAAACGGAACTTTTCAGAAAATTCATCGCAAAATTAGCTACTTATCATTAATTTAATCAGTTATCATTTATCATTTATCATTTATCATTAGTATAAATGTTCACACCAGTGGAAATTTTTGAGTGGCTTGCCCTGTTTACCTTGACGGCAATACGATAAAATGAATAACAGTCAAGTCCAAACCTAAAGGTTTGGACACTTTACGGAGAACTGAACAAATGAGTTTACTAGAATACATGCAGCGTATCGGCCAACAAGCGCGTCAAGCATCGCAAGTGTTGGCCCGTACACAAACCAGTCATAAAAACAATGCTTTAGAAGCCATTGGCCAACAAATTGAACAACAACGTGATCAATTACTCGCCGCTAACGCCAAAGATTTAGAGGCCGGCAAAGCCAAAGGCTTAGACACCGCCTTACTAGATCGTTTAGCTTTAACTGACTCACGCATCGCTAACATGACTGAAGGCTTACGTCAAATGATTAGCTTACCTGATCCGGTTGGCGAAATCACCAATTTAAGTTACCGCCCTAGCGGCATTCAAGTGGGCAAAATGCGCGTACCCTTAGGCGTTGTCGGGATTATTTACGAATCGCGCCCCAATGTCACCGCAGACGCGGCCGGCTTATGCCTTAAATCTGGCAACGCCAGCATTTTACGAGGCGGCTCTGAGGCGATAAACTCCAATCAAGCCATTGCCCAGTGCATTTATGCCGGCTTGACGGCCGCAAAACTACCTAGCACCGCCGTGCAAGTGATAGAAACCACCGACAGAGCCGCGGTAGGCGAACTGATACGCATGTCCGAATACGTCGATGTCATCATCCCGCGCGGTGGCAAGGGCTTGATTGAGCGCGTCACTAATGAAGCCTGTGTGTCCGTCATTAAACATTTAGATGGCATTTGTCATACTTATATTGATGATAAAGCCGATCTTGAAAAAGCCATCGCTGTCGCCTATAACGCCAAAACGCAACGCTATGGCACTTGTAACACCATGGAAACGCTCTTAGTGGCACAAGGCATTGCGGCCCAAGTATTGCCACCACTGGCGAATAAATATCAAGCGGCCGGCGTTGAATTACGCGGCTGCGCCGCGACGCAAGCCATTCTACCCAATATTAAGGCCGCTACCGACGAAGACTGGCACACCGAGTACTTGGCACCGATTTTATCCATCAAAATTATCAAAGACTTAGACGAAGCCGTCGAACATATCCGCCAGCACGGCTCTCAACATACCGATGCCATTATTACTGAAGACTGGCATCGAGCGCGGCGATTTTTGACTGAAGTCGATTCAAGCTCCGTGATGGTCAATGCGTCCACCCGTTTTGCCGATGGCTTTGAATATGGCTTAGGGGCCGAAATTGGGATCAGCACCGACAAATTCCATGCCCGCGGACCAGTTGGATTGGAAGGTTTGACTTCACAAAAATTTATTGTGTTGGGCGAAGGGCATATTCGGCAATAAAGCTGAAATTAGGCCGGAGTCCAAGATTTATCTGGAGTCCAAGATTTATCTTGGAATTAGGTTGGAGTCCAAGATTTATCTTGGAATTAGGTTGGAGTCCAATATTTATCTTGGATTTTTAAGAGTTTTTTTCAATATGAAAGCCATCATCAGAAATACCATAATAGGACTTATAGTCATTTTATCCATGGGTTTTAGCGTAGGAATACTATTGAATTCGCAAGCCATAACTCAAGTGCTTGTTAAATTAAACGAAAATGCCAAAGAACCCAAAGATGCCCTTGGCATTAGCCTAATAAAGAGTACTAAACCTGACTATCAATTAAAAATCAGACATGGCGAAAAATGGCTAGATTGTGGAACAATCGTCGATACCTACGTTGGCAGCGGTTTGCAATACCAAATAACGGAACTGCTCCCAAAATATAAAGCCAAAGAAATCCAGTTGATTGAAGCCGATAATCTCAAAGATGATCTCTTAGAGCAATTGCAAATTGCAAATGATGTCGTGCGCGGAAAAAATTATACATTCATTATCCAATATGAATTTAACCTGAATGCAGGCTTTGAATGGTTTTTTGACAAACTTTAGTTTAGCAGTCTTCGTTTGGAAGGAGTCCAAACTTTAGTTTGGCAGTCGTTTGGAGTCCAAACTTTAGTTTGGGTAACTCCAAAAAATTAAAATACCAGAAAAATTCTAAATGCACTTTTATCAACCCTGAAGGGGTTGAATGTGAAACGTAGTAATTCGCTACGCGAGATAATAGCCCCAGGTGCAACCTAGGGGTGGGAGAAATCGAACCTTGGTATATTATTATTTGGGAGTTACCTTGGCAGTCATCGTTTGGAACGGATCCAAACTTTAGTTTGGCAGGAGTAAGGCAGTTTTAACTTGGCACTGCCAAACTCTTTAAGTACTATGGTACTGTCAAACGTTAGTTTGGACGACTTTATGGGCACTGCCAAACTAAAGTTTGGACGATTGCCAAACTAAAGTTTGGACTCCAGCCAAACTAAAGTTTGGATTCCTGCTAAACTAAAGTTTGGACGACTTTATGGGCACTGCCAAACTAAAGTTTGGACTCCAGATCACTGATAACTGATCACTGTTGACATGACAAACGAGAATACCAACAATCAACCTATAGGCATTTTTGGGGGAACTTTTAACCCCATTCATAATGGGCATTTACGATTAGCCTTAGAATTATATGAGCGATTAGATTTAGCCGAAGTACGCTTAATTCCGTCGGCAAATCCACCCCATCGAAAGCAACCGTCTGTCAGTAGTCAACACCGGTTAGAAATGGTGCAAGCTGCGATAGCGGGTGTTGAAGGATTAAGCGTTGATGACAGAGAATTGCGACGGCTGGGGCTTTCCTACACAGTTGATACGTTAAGCAGTTTGGGCAAAGACTATCCCCAAAGCCCGTTGTGCTTGATTTTGGGCATGGATGCGTTTTTAGGCTTACCGCAATGGTATCAATGGGAACGCCTGATTACTTTAGCCCATTTGTTAGTGGTGCGCCGCCCAAATAGTTTGTTGTCCGAAAAACACACGATGTATGATTTTTGGAAAGCGCATCAAGCCTCTAGCCCAGATGATTTTAAACAACAAATAGCCGGCACCATTTGGCTAGAAGAAATCCCCGCCCTAACTATTTCAGCCACGCAAATTCGCCGCATAATCGCCGCCGGCAAAAATCCTCGTTATTTGCTCCCCGAAGCCGTTTTAGCTATTATTAATACTAACCCGCTTTACCGTTAAAAAAAAAGATCATTATGAATACTGACAAACTCCTTAAAATCGTAGAAAACGCGTTAGAAGACAAAAAAGCGAAAGACATTAAAATCCTTAATGTCAGCAAATTCAGTAGTATCACAGACTTCATGGTAGTAGCAACGGGCAATACGGCTCGCCAAGTCGTCGCACTGGCTCAACATGTGATAGAGCAAGCAAAAACACACGGACATCGACTGTTAGGAGAAGAAGGTGGCAATGTTGGCGAATGGGTATTGGTTGACTTAGGCGATATCATCGTACATGTCATGCAGCCGCAAACCCGCGATTTTTATCAACTGGAAAAACTGTGGAGTGAAATGGGCACAGAGGCTCTGCTTAGTCAAGTAAGCGCCTAAAGATAATCCAAGATAAATCTTGGACGCCGGATAAATCTTGGACTTCGGATAAACCTTGGACTTCGGAAAAGTAAGATGAATATTGTCGTACTAGACGGTTATACACTGAATCCCGGCGATTTAAGCTGGGAACCTTTGCAGTCTTTAGGGCACTGTGAAATTTATGATCGCACTCCCGTCGAAAAAGTAGTAGAACGCGCCGCTCATGCAGAAATCGTGTTGACTAACAAGACGTTACTAACTCGCACTGAAATTGCCCAATTGCCCAAATTACAATATATCGGTGTGTTGGCAACCGGCTACAATGTGGTTGATATTCAAGCCGCCCGTGAGCGACAAATTCCCGTTACCAATGTGCCCGCTTATGGCACACAATCTGTAGCACAAATGGTTTTTGCTTTGCTTAACGAATTGACGCGACACGTCGGTTTACATGCCGAGGGAATAAGGGCCGGGCGTTGGAGCAATCAGGCCGATTTTTGTTATTGGGATAAGCCAATGATTGCTCTGGAAAGTTTGACGATGGGCATTGTCGGCCTTGGCGCGATTGGACAAACGGTTGCTAAAATCGCGCAAGCTTTTGGTATGCCCGTTTTGGCTTATCAACGCAACCCCAAGCCGGTGGCGGGTGTTAAATGGGTTGAGTTAGATAACTTATTTCGGCAAAGCGATGTTATCAGCTTGCATTGCCCTCTCACTCCAGAAACTCAACATATCATCAACGCCCAACGTTTAGCGTTAATGAAACCATCGGCCTTTCTTATCAATACCAGTCGTGGGCCTTTAGTTGATGAACAAGCTTTAGCGCATGCATTGCTGAGTGGACAAATTGCTGGAGCTGGTTTAGATGTGTTGACAGTTGAACCGCCTAAACTTGATAACCCGTTGTTTAAATTAGAAAACAGTTTTATAACACCCCATATTGCTTGGGCCACTCAGACAGCGCGGCAAACCTTATTAGGTGTAGCGGTGACCAATCTCCAAGCGTTTCTTGAAGGTAATCCGCAAAATGTGGTGAATTCCAAAGCTAAAGCTTTGGACTCCATTGTTTGTTAAAAAAAGTTTGACAATGCACCCTTCTATTGAACTATTTCGTGGCATAGCGGCATGGATGGTTTTAACGATGCACTATGCCTATTTTTTGACACCGGAGCCAAGCTTTTTGGCTTTTTTATGGACGGGCGTAGATTTTTTCTTCGTTATCAGTGGCTTTGTTTTTGGGCGAGCCATTTATGCGGGCAATCTTGCAGTGTTGCCCTTCTTGATAAGGAGATTTTTTAGAATCTATCCACTCTATTTTTGTTCACTTATTCTATATTATTGGTTTAGTGCTGATCATCCAGACAAGTTTTCGTTTTTTATTAATCACCTGTTTTTTTTGCATACCACTCATTCAGTAGAAGAAGCTTTTTTCTTTAATCCCGCCTATTGGAGTTTGCCGGTTGAGATGGAATTTTATTTATTGGTTCCTCTGCTGGCACTCGTTGCGGCACGATATAAGTATTTTATTCTCATTCTATTTATTTCGTTTCTCTTATTCAGAATTGTCATTGTTTTAAATCCGTCAGAATTATTAACGCCCTATCTATCAACAGTCTTGAGCGTTCATTTGCCAGGCATTCTTATTGAATTTATGCTAGGTGTTTTGTTGTTTAAGCTTTATCTGAAATATCAGAACAAAAAAATTCCTCTCGTCTATCATGTTTTGATAATGACGATAGCTATTACGTTATTATTGGCGTTAAGCTTATTTTTGACTTGGTACGGAGATGAAGGAATTCATGACAATTTTTTTCTAAAAATCTATTTTAATTTTTTGTGTGCCCTTGGTTATTCAATTCTGTTGTTTCCCTTTTTAATGATTATTAAGGCAAAACAATCTTTTTTAAACTCAAGTTGTTTGTTTATGGGAAATATTAGTTATGGTGTTTACGTGTTTCATAACTTAATTCCGCTGATTATGAAACAATTAGGTATTCAGTTAAGCGGATTTTTGGGCTATTTTTTATGTTCATTCGCGGTTGTGATTTTGGCTTTAGTTTTTTATTACGCCGTCGAAAATCCCTCTCGTCTCTTTGGTAGAAAGTTGTCGAAGAAATTGGTTAGAATCGCTAAGTACAAGCAATGACGATAAGTAAGTACAACTAATTACGCGGATAAACGAATTATTGATAAGTACAGCGAATTACGATAAGTACAACTATACTCAAGTCAGCCCCAACGGGGCGATATTAATATAGCCTGGGGCACCGCCCCAGGAAAGCCCCAACGGGGCGGATTAATGATTAATGATTAATGATTAATGATTAATGATTAATGATTAATGATTAATGATTAGCCCCAACGGGGCGACATTAATATAGCCTGGGGCACCGCCCCAGGAAAGAATTTTCAATAACTTATATCAATTTGATATTAATCAATTGTTTGACAATAATTAATTGATAACACAAACTTTTTTTACGATTAAACCCTTAACATTAATACGTCAATAACCACCAAATTGTGGGCCATAGACTGAAATAAGCCAGTCAAGGTTTTTTAACTTAAACCCTTAACATTAATACGTCAATAACCACCAAATTGTGGGCCATAGACTGAAATGAGCCAGTAAAGGTTTTTAACTTAAACCCTTAACATTAATACGTCAATAACCACCAAATTGTGGGCCATAGACTGAAATGAGCCAGTAAAGGTTTTTTTTAACTGATTGATAATCAAGTCATTATAAATAACGAGTTGATACAATTAATAACTATATAACTCACTGATATTTAGACGAAACATACTTCAACTCGGCGGCACCTTAATGACGCACAAAGAGTACCTTAAATATGCCGGAGCCGCTAACTATTAACCGATAACAAATCTGTTATTTGCGGAAAAAGCTGGAAATTTTTTTTGGGGTATGAAACAATAAACACTGTCTTATGTTTTTGAACTCTGAATTGCCATATAATGTTGAACAAGGTTGAACTATGCAAGATCCCACAAATCGTTCAGATAGAGATGCCGGGCATATTGAAATAAAAAATACCACTTGTTATATGTGTGCTTGCCGTTGTGGTATTCGCGTGACGTTGCGCGATGGTGAAGTGCGTTATATCCAAGGTAATCCTAACCATCCCCTTAATAAAGGTGTCATTTGTGCTAAGGGGGCCTCTGGGATTATGAAACAATATTCGCCAGCACGTTTGACAAAACCGTTGCGGCGTAAATCGGGTACGGAGCGGGGGGCATCTCAATTTGAGGAAATCTCTTGGGATGAAACTTTCCGTATTTTAGAAGAACGCTTGGCAAAATTGAGGGCGGAAGATCCGAAAAAATTTGCCTTATTTACCGGACGCGATCAGATGCAAGCCCTCACCGGTATGTTTGCTAAACAGTTTGGTACGCCCAATTATGCCGCTCACGGTGGTTTTTGCTCCGTTAACATGGCTGCCGGACTGATTTATACTATGGGTGGCTCCTTTTGGGAATTTGGTGGTCCCGATTTAGAGCGCGCTAAATTATTTGTTATGTTCGGCACCGCTGAGGATCATCATTCCAATCCGTTAAAAATTGAACTGTCTAAATTTAAGCGCAATGGCGGACGTTTTATCTCCATTAATCCGGTGCGTACAGGCTATTCCGCTATCGCCGATAAATGGATACCCATTAAAACGGGCACCGATGGCGCGTTATTGTTAGCATTAATTCATGAATTAATTAAACAAGGATTGTATGATCGCGATTTTTTGGTGCAATATACCAATGCCCCAGAATTGATCAATATTGATCCTAACAGCACAGAAACTGGCATGTTTGTGCGTTTTGAAGTGCCAGTCGAAGAAGGTTGTTTTGATCCGCAGAATAAATTGTGGTGGGATATAGAATTGAACAAACCCATTTCTATGCACACAGATGGAGTTGATCCCTATTTGTTGGGTGAATTTAAACTGGAGGACGGCACCCCAGTCAAAACCGCTTTTCAATTATTGAAAGAGCGGGTTGAAGAATATTCTCCAGAATGGGCGGAAAGCATCACAGGCATCACCGCCGAGACGATTAGAAAGTTGGCCTATGAAATGGGTATTACCGCCCGTGATCATAAGATTGAGTTGCCGATTGCGTGGACGGATTGTTGGGATAATGATCATGAAACAGTGACCGGTAATCCGATTGCTTTTCATGCTATGCGCGGACTTGCCGCCCATTCTAACGGTTTTCACACTATCCGTGCGCTAGGCATTTTGATGAGTTTGCTCGGAACAATTGATCGTCCGGGCGGCTATCGTCATCGTCCGCCATTCCCGCGCCCCATTCCGCCTTGCGCTAAGCCTCCGAAAGGCCCAGAAGCGGTGCAGCCCGGTCAACCACTTGATGGAATGCCGCTAGGTTGGCCAGCGGATCCTGATGATTTATTTGTGGATGAACAAGGTAAACCGGTTCGGCTTGATAAAGCCTTTTCTTGGGAATATCCACTCTCAGTGCATGGTATGATGCACAATGCAATTACCAATGCCTGGCGCGGCGATCCCTATCCTATTGATACTATGATGATTTTCATGGCCAATATGGCATGGAACTCGTCAATGAATACCAGCGAAGTCCGCCAAATGCTCACCGATAAGGATGACAATGGCGACTATAAAATTCCTTTTCTGGTCGTTGCTGATGCTTACCAATCGGAGATGGTGGCTTTTGCTGATCTGGTATTGCCAGATACCACTTATTTGGAACGCCATGATGTCATGTCAATGCTGGATAGGCCCATTTCTGAATATGATGGCCCCGTCGATTCGGTGCGTATTCCCATATTACCCCCGAAAGGGGAGTGTAAACCATTTCAAGAGGTATTGATTGAATTGGGTTATCGGTTGCAATTGCCGATCTTTGTGAATGAAGACGGCTCGCGTAAATACAAAGATTATCCTGATTTTGTCACCAATTTTGAGGCGGGGCCTGGTATCGGTTTTCTTGCCGGCTGGCGTGGTAAGGATGGTAAAAAATTCCTGCGCGGCGAACCTAATCAGCGCCAGTGGGAAATGTACGCGCAAAATAACAACGTTTTTCATTATGAATTGCCCAAATCCTATCAGTACATGCGTAACTGGAATAAAGGCTACCTACATTGGGCGCGGCATCACGGTCTGATTCGTTACGCGGAGCCGATTAATATCCATATTTACTCCGAAGTGCTGCAAAAATTCCGCCTCGCCGCTCAAGGCAAATGGGATGGCAAACAACCACCCGATCATTTACGTGAGCGTGTTGAGACTTACTTTGATCCGTTGCCGTTTTACTATGACACTTTAGAATCGCAATTGGTGGACACTAACGCTTATCCGCTAAGGGCTATAACGCAACGTCCGATGGCGATGTATCACTCTTGGGATTCTCAAAATGCTTGGTTGCGACAAATTCACACCTATAATTATTTATTTGTGAATCCACAGGTCGGTATTTCCAATGGTTTCAAAGATGGTGATTGGGTTTGGGTGGAATCCCACCACAGTAAGGTACGCTGCCAATGTCGTTTTAGTGAGGCGGTAGAACCGGGTACGGTTTGGACATGGAATGCCATCGGCAAAGCCTCCGGTGCTTGGGGACTTTCTCCCAAAGCTAACGAATCCCAACAAGGATTTTTGCTTAATCATCTGATTTCTGAAGAATTGCCGCCTCATCAAGACGGAAAACACTTATCTAATTCTGATCCTGTCACTGGACAGGCAGCTTGGTATGATCTGCAAGTGCGTGTTTATAAAGCCGCGGCTGGTGAGCCTGAACAAACTGCGCCTCAGTTTGAAGAGATGAAACCTTTGCCGGGTATGACGAGTAAACGCCGCAAATGGCAGGCTTATTTTGCCGGGATGTTTGAGAAGAAATAACGTGTTGAACATTGTTGTTGGAATCCAAAGCTTTAGCTTTGGAGGAGCCCGCAGCCCAAAGCTTTATACTCAACGTGGCCATAAGGCGAGATTTTTATGACGGGTTAATATATAAGGCGTATTACTGAAGCCAGGTAGGTACACTGGCTTTATTAATCTCGCCCCGTTGGGGCTTGCTTGCTAGGGGCGGTGCCCCAGGCTATATTAATGTCGCCCCGTTGGGGCTTCCTGGGGCGGTGCCCCAGGCTATATTAATCTCGCCCCGTTGGGGCTTCCTAGGGCGGTGCCCCAGGCTATATTAATCTCGCCCCGTTGGGGCTTTCCTGGGGAGGTGCCCCAGGCTATATTAATCTCGCCCCGTTGGAGCTTCCTGGGGCGGTGCCCCAATGCCATTAAGTTAAGGAACTATTTTATTTTGCTATCTTTTTATTAAATAGCGAGCAGTCGTGCCATGTTTTTATATAGGGGGTGGGGTTCTAAGTCATTGTTTTTATTGAAAGTAAAAAATCGGCTCCCCCACCCTAACACACACAAAATTTGATTAAAATCAATAGGTTATATCTTAACTTAATGGCATTGGGGCGGTGCCCCAGGCTATATTAATCTCGCCCCGTTGGGGCTTCCTAGGGCGGTGCCCCAGGCTATATTAATCTCGCCCCGTTGGGGCTTTCCTGGGGCGGTGCCCCAGGCTATATTAATCTCGCCCCGTTGGGGCTTTCCTGGGGCGTTGCCCCAGTCTTTTAGCGAGTAAGCCAAACAAAATGAAACAACTAGCCCTAATTATAGATCTGAACGTATGCGTAGGCTGTCATGCATGCGTCACGAGTTGCAAAGAATGGAATACCTCTGGCTGGGCGGGGCCTATGTCAGATACCAATCCCTACGATGCCAATCCCACTGGCACTTTTTTTAACCGGGTACAAACCTTTGAAGTAGGGACATTTCCTAATACCGAGACGGTGCATTTTCCTAAAAGTTGTTTGCACTGCGAAGAGCCACCTTGTGTGCCAGTTTGCCCGACAGGTGCGAGTTACAAGCGCGAAGCGGATGGCATCGTTTTAGTGGACTATGACAAGTGCATTGGATGTAAATACTGCTCATGGGCTTGCCCCTACGGTGCGCGTGAATTCGATCAACAGCTAAAGGTGATGAAAAAATGTACCTTGTGTGTGGATAGGATTTACGACCAAACCTTGCCCGAATCTGAGCGCAAACCCGCCTGTGTGCTGGCATGTCCTACCAATGCCCGCCTCTTTGGCGATGTGTACGATCCCGATTCTGAAGTGTCCAGACTCATTCGTGAAAACGGTGGCTATCAATTAATGCCAGAATGGGGTACTAATCCGGCTAATCATTATCTGCCTCGGCGCAAAACTCATCTGAAGATTCATGAAGACGAGTTACTACGCACCGATAATCCGCTTAAGAAAGAAGGCTTGCTGCCAGAGCCTCCGAAAGAGCAGCAGACATTAGACGATATTTATATGAGTTGGTAAATTCGAGAGGAGAGGTTATTTTATTATGCTTCCAGCATTTTCAGTGATTTTTTTAACGACCCTGATTGGGGTTGGACAGGGCTTATTTTTAGCCATCTACACCGGACAAATCTATTCCATGATGAAACTATTACCAGCACAGGATAGTCAAAGCTTTTATGCGCTGGGTAGTTTGCTCGCGTTCGGTTTTCTAGCAGCGGGACTATTGGCCTCATTTTTTCACCTGGGGCACCCCCTACGAGCATGGCGTTCTATCAGCCAATGGCGTACTTCTTGGCTTTCCCGTGAAGTGATTATTTTGCCAATCACGATGTTTCTTATCGCACTCTATGGCGCAACTCATTATTTTGGTTGGACAGAGCCGTTGTTTACCTTAGCTCAAACGCAACCCATTGATTTGTCCATGATTATTGGCGCATTAGCAACTGTCGCTACTTTTGCACTATTTATTTGTACTGGTATGATTTACGCCAGCCTCAAATTTTTGCAAGAATGGCACAACCCGTTGACAGTCATTAACTATATTTTATTAGGCGGCGCTTCGGGTTTTACCTTAGCGGCCGGGTTTTCCGCTTATGTGGGCGCGGATGTGGTCGGATTTTATGTGTTATGGGCTATTATCCTAACAATAGCGGCCTTCATCAGCCGTAGTGCCAGCTTATTACGCAACCGCCGCCTTAAACATAAATCAAATCTACAAACTGCCATCGGCGTGCGTCATACGATTATTGCCCAAAAAGCACAAGGCTCAATGGGCGGCTCTTTTAATACCCGTGAATTTTTCCACGGCAAATCCTTGGATAAGCTTAAAACCGTCAAAGTCACATTTTTGATTTTAGTCTTTCCAATACCGATGTTGCTACTATTAGCGGCAGCCTCTGGCATAGTGACAGTGAGTTTATCGCTGACTGCTTTTGTTATCCAATATTTAGGATTGATGGCGGAGCGGTGGTACTTTTTCAGTGAAGGGCAACATCCGCAGAATCTTTATTATCAATCGGTGGCTTGAGGTTAGGAATGTTGCTTTGGTGAGTCAATGCCATAGTAGAATCTTTCGTTCCAAGTTGCGTTGCACGGGTGAGTCGTGCAACGCAACCTTGCACTCCACCTACAATCAAAAAATTTTTAAAATAGCCGGTGCTGGATTTATTATTGTAAATTCGACGACACCAACCGTTCATGAGTTAAGCTAATGTCGGGCGGGTACCGAAGGAAAGTCGTGCTAAACCTTGGTGGGTATCGCTACCCATGTTTTCATTAAAATTGACTCATTTTGTAAGCCTATTGGTGAATATATGCTTCAAACCGCATTCAAATACGATCTGGAAGTCACCCAATTGCCAGTACCTTTTCAGGTTGGCACACTTCTCACTATTTTTGTGATTTCAGAACAACCGGCTGATAAGTTTGATGATCTTTTGGCAGCGGCTCAAAGTAGTACTGATTTTTTGGATAACCCTTTTGATGATGAGGATTGGAATCATATATGAACCAAGCGATATTATTTTAATTCCAGTCCCATTCACCGATTTATCTTCGCAACAGCGACGGCCTGCCTGTGATTGTCATTTCCAATAGCACCTATAATCAAAAAACGACAGACCTCGTGGTTGTGGCGATGACATCTAATCCGGTTGAAGTTGACTACAGATGTTAAATTTTTGGGAAAACGAAGGCAGGAAATTGCGAACTACAACGGAATAGCACCTCCGTATATTATTTTTGTCGGGCAGAGGATCAAAGTGCCGGCTTCGGTTGAATAGCCAGCGTCGGTTTTCGAGAGCAAAAGCAAATGTAGGGTGCCTCCTACGCGCCTTAGTACAAATTGAACGGATTAATTCATCGATAGCCAATCCGTATATTTCTAGCGGTTTTTATAAAGAGTGTTGAGTACAGGGAATTACGGGCCGATAAACGAATTAACCTTTAAAATAAGGCGTTTTATCATTAATTGATAAGATAATCATTGAGATGACTTATCTTTCAAAGCTATTTGAGAACCGCCCACGTCTGATAAATAATAAAGAATCGTTATGCCTTATTCGTTTATCCACGTCATTCGTTGTACTATGATTACAAAAATGAGGTATTACAATGAGTTATTTACTTGAACTTCAAAATACCAACTTGTCGATAAAAGAAGAAGTTGTACAAATACTGGATGAGTTGAGCGAAATAGAACTGAAACAAGTCATTGAATATGTGTCATTTTTGAAGTTCCGTCTCCGTATAAAAGCCATATCACCTGCACCAGAGGTTTCGCAATTGGCTAAGCTCTATGCAGAATTTGCTGAAGAAGATCGTCAACTGGCTGAGGAAGGCATGGAAGACTATACCGCTTCCTTAGTCAAGGAGGACACAAAATGACTATAAAGCGTGGTGATATTTGGTTAGCAGAACTCAATCCGACTCGCGGTTCAGAGCAAGCAGGTGTGCGCCCAGTAGTCATTTTACAAAATGAACTCATCAATCCATTTACAACAACAGTGCTTGCTATTCCCCTGACAACGAATTTGCGTCGTGCTTCTTTACCATCAGGTATCCAAATATCCAAAGGAGAGGGTGGACTCGCGAGCGATTCTGTGGCATTGTGCCATCAACTCCGTGTGCTGGATAAAACACGATTACAACGCCAACTGGGTTCAATCACTCCACAAACTATCACGGCTATTGAGACTTGTGTGCTATTTACATTAGGTATCATTACAGACATCTAATAAGTTGATATAAAAGCTTTTTTTAGTTCCATAAGCTCAAAATAAATGCCATTTCGTGGTGAGGTAATGTTTGTAGTAGGCGCTTTAGCGCCTAAGTTTATAAGAGGCGCTTTAGCGCCTAAGTTTGTAGTAGTCGCTTTAGCGCCTAAGTTTGTAGTAGTCGCTTTAGCGCCTAAGTTTGTAGTAGGCGCTTTAGCGCCTAAGTTTGTAAGAGGCGCTTTAGCGCCTAAGTTTGTAGTAGGCGCTTTAGCGCCTAAGTTTGTAGTAGGCGCTTTAGCGCCTAAGTTTGTAAGAGGCGCTTTAGCGACTTAATCTCGTTAAGGCGATTACAAGCCTACTACAAACACTACAAACACTACAAACACTACTAAGGGAGTTGTGGCTAAATAAAATACCCACACAAAATGAAAAAAACAAAGTTAAAAAAACTTTGTTTCTCTATGGGTATATTATTTTCACGCTCCTCCCTTATTAGGACTCAATTTTACCATTAATTTTGTATGGCTATTGGGCACCGGTTTGAGGGCCATAAACGACTTTGGACGCTTTCAAATTAAACTCTGGCCTTACAAACGACAACAAGGATTGAGATAAAGCCGCGGAAAAATCCCTGCTTATATGCAATCCATGTAGTTATTATTGTATGGCTATTGGCGCCGGTTTGAGGGCCATAAACGACTTTGGACGACTTAACGCATAATCAGGCAACATTAATTCGTTTATCCGCGTAATTCGTTGTACTCAATGTATATATATATATTGGAGTTAACAAATAATGAGTCACAAATGGCAAACCATAAAACTATATCTATCATCCACCTTCAAGGATATGCACACCGAGCGTGATCACTTGCTCCGGGTAGTGTTTCCTGAACTCAAAGCGCGATGCCGACAGGCGCGGATTAATCTGATTGAAATCGATCTCCGTTGGGGAGTCACTGAAAAAGAGGCCGAAGACATTGCCGACTACTTTGAAGGACGTTGGCAAGAACCGTATAGCAGAGCGATTGAAGAATTGCCTTATCAAATTTATCACGCTGGCGATAAAAAGAGACTTAAGGCTTTGTTATTGAATTACCAATGGATAGCCGAAAAGCTGGAAGTGACTGATATTATGACACTCATTAGTGATTATGATTATTTACCTGATGAACCGGCCGTGCGTTTGGTACAACAGGCGTTGGAGTTGGCGGCACATGTATTAAGGGAGGATAAAACACAATTGGCAGGGCAGTTACATGAGCGTTTGTTATCTCAGTGTTCGCCAGCTATTCAAGGGTTACTCAAGCGGGCAGTACCGCCATTTCCTTGGTTGCGTCCTTTAAAAGCCAGTTTAGAGCAGGCAGGTGGTGCTTTGATACGCACGCTTAGCGGTCATACAATGTCTGTCGAAGCGGTAGCGATAACGAAAGACGGCTCACGAGTGGTGTCAGGTTCTTCTGATAAAACCCTCAAGGTTTGGGAGTTAGCCAGCGGGCAAGAATTGCACACCTTGAGCGGGCATTCTTATCCTGTCAGGGCGGTAACGGTAACGAACGATGGGGAGCGGCTGGTGTCCAGTGATTATTATGGAACCTTCAAGGTTTGGGACTTAGCCAGCGGTCAAGAATTGCACACCTTGAGTGGGCATTTTCATGTTGTCACAGCGGTAACGGTAACACCCGACGGCTCACGGGTGGTGTCCGGTTTCTTGGATGGAACCATAGAGGTTTGGGAATTAGCCTGTGGTCAAAAATTGTACACTTTGAACGAGCATTCTGATTCTGTCTTTGCGGTAACGGTAACGAACGACGGCTCAGGTGTGATCTCCTGTTCTTATGATAAAACCCTCAAAGTTTGGGATTTAACAACTGGCTTACTGCTGGCTTCTCTTAATCTGGATACCCCCGTAAACTGTTGTGCTGTCGCGCCAGCTTGTCAAACTATCGTGGCGGGTGACAGGGTAGGAAAGGTACATTTTCTCCGTTTGGAAATGAAACCGGCATTGTGAGTCAAAAACGACAATCAAGAGTACAACAGATTTGGGGATATCACTCTGTGAAGGAAAGCCCCAACGGGGCGACATTAATATAGCCTGTGTCACTACCAGGAAATCTTTTCAAAAGAGACTGTTGTACTTGATTGCCGGCAGTGAATGGAAAGACTTCCCTCATCAATCAGTTTAGTCCGCGAAACGCAGTAACTTCCGCAAGCGAGATCATCCGTTGTACTAGACTTAGCGAGCTTATGGGTGGGCATTCGCTACGCCCAAACCCACCATTCATAATGTACAGCGAATGACGTTAAGTACAACCAATTACGTTAAGTACAACTAATGACGTTAAGTACAACGAATTACGCGGATAAACGAATTATTAATGACGTTAAGTACAACGAATTACGCGGATAAACGAATTATTAATGACGTTAAGTACAACGAATTACGCGGATAAGCGAATTATTAATGACGTTAAGTACAACGAATTACGCGGATAAGCGAATTTTGATAAGTATAGCAAATGACGTTAAGTACAACCACACAAGCGCGGATAAGCGAATTATTAATGACGTTAAGTACAACCACACAAGCGCGGATAAGCGAATTATTAATGACGTTAAGTACAACTAATTACGCGGATAAACGAATTATAAGAAGTATAGCGAATTTTGAGAAGTACAACGACATAAGTGCGGATAAGCGAATGACAATAAGTATAGCAAATGACTATAAGTACAACCACACAAGCGCGGATAAGCGAATTATTAATGACGTTAAGTACAACGAATTACGCGGATAAGCGAATTTTGATAAGTACAACTAATGACGTTAAGTACAACCACACAAGCGCGGATAAGCGAATGATGATAAGTATAGCGAATTTTGATAAGTACAACCACACAAGCGCGGATAAGCGAATGACGATAAGTACAGCAAAACTAATTCGTTTATCCGCGTAATTCGCTGTACTAATTCGTTGTACTTGTCATCATTAGTTATACTTAGCAATGATTAATTCGCTTATCCGCGTAATTCGCTGTACTAATTGCGCTTGTGTCGCTGTACTCATTTTTGCAAAATTCGTTTATCCGCGTAATTCGCTGTACTAATTCGTTGTACTTGTCATCATTAGTTATACTTAGCAATGATTAATTCGCTTATCCGCGTCATTCGCTGTACTAATTGCGTAATTCGCTGTACTAAAGAAAAGAGAAAAAATATGAAAGTGCTTATGGTGACACGAGAAAGCCATGCCGACAAACGCTATGGCTTAGGCAAAACTTTAACCCCGTTGATAAATGAATTGACTCAACGAGGTATTGAAATGGGCTATCTGTGCCAAGAAGATGCCGGTGAAAGAAGCCTTGCCATAATGCGCTCTCTACATAGTTTATTAGTCAAACTATTTGGGCGTTTTTTTAGCCAGACAGAATTTGTGTCGTTGCTGTGGGGTATTTTAGAACGCCTCAACATGGGGCGCTTGGCTACGAAAGTCATGGCAACACAACAATATACTCATGTACATTGCCATGATCCAATTATCGCCGCAGGTTATCGCTGGTTTGCGCGCGTGCGCTGGTTTGCGAGTTTGCGCCGCTGTCATACGGCGCGATGGGGAGTGACTGAACATGGTTTTGGTTGCTACGCACAAGCGTTTCATGTTGATGGCGCTCGTTTAGGTACAAAGGTGATGCGTTGGCTGCGACGCTGGGAAGCTAAAATACTTCTAAAAGCACATTGGGTAATGACTCCAACACGTAGCAGCTTGGAACAATTGCGACGCGATTTGTCGATTTATCCCGTGCCTACCACTTGGCATGCGATTTATCATCCGAAGCCGGTTTTAAACCGTTATCCTAAAAGCGAAGCGCGTCAACGTTTAGGCTGGGCGCAAGAATATCTCTATATGATTGCGGTAGGCCGTTTTGCCGAATTGAAGCAATTTCCGGCCTTAGTGCAAGCTTGTGCTTATCTGCAACATCCCCGTTGGAAGTTGGTATTGATAGGCGAAGGTGAGCGTGCGCCTTTGCAAGCTTTAGCGGCCGAGTTGGGTATTGCTGAACACTTAGAGTTTGCTATCAGCGATGACATGGGACTGTATTATTCGGCGGCCGACTTTTATGTAAGCACTTCGCTGACAGAATCGTTTGGGCTGGCTAATTTGGAAGCGTTAGTGATGGGATTGCCTTCAGTGTGTACTGCGGTTGGCGGTGTGCCAGAAGTGTTGGGGAGTGGCGCACGTCTGGTGCCGGCTGAAAATACCTCGGCACTGGTTTCTGCACTACAAAGCTTGTTAGATGATGTCGAGAGTCGCCACTATTGGGCACAACAATCTCGCCAATGGGCCCACAATTGGTATGATGTCCGCGCGATTGCGGATGCTTATCTAGCGATGTATCAAGGCAACCCGCTGCCTGACTTGACTAGACAACCCGCACCCCCAATATCTCCATTGCGAGATTGGCTCCAACAAGTGAATCAATGGCAAATATGTCCTTTGCCAAAAGTGTTAGAATTACCGCAACAAGCGAATGTTCTGGTGATAGCGCCACATTCTGATGATGAAACCTTTGGCTGTGGCGGAACATTGGCTTTATTGCAGCAAAAAGGTTGTCATGTCAAAGTCGTGATTATGACGGATGGTAGCCAAGGTGATCCACAGGGCTATTGTAATGAAGATGTGGTGAGTTGCCGTCAACGTGAATCAATCGCAGCACTTAATTGTTTAGGTGTTGATGATGTTATGTTTTTAGGCGAAGCCGACGGTAATTTCCGATACACACCCGCGATTGCAGAACAACTGACTTCGATATTGGACAACTTTGTTGCCGATTGGATACTTATGCCCTCGGTTTTGGATTATCACCGCGATCATGTCGCCGTTAGTTTATCGGTGCTAACGGTATGGCAACAACGGGGTTGTCGAGAACGAGTATTTTTATATGAAATATGGGAACCCGTTCCGGCAACTTGGGTAGTAGACATTAGCGCCGTATTTGCTGTTAAACAACAAGCGGTGCAATGCTACCAATTACCATTAGAATATTGTGACTATTTAACCGTCGTCACTGGGCTTGTAAAATACCGAGGCCTCAATTTAATTGAACAATCTGGACAAGATGCCGAGGCGTTTTTAGAGTTAGAACCAACTTCATGGCGGCGTGTTTTGTCACACTTATTTAATCTCAGAGGCTATCAAGAATCAGTTTTTCAGTGATCTGTGATCTGTTTTTCAGTGAGAACGATCACTTCCCACTGATCACAGATTCAAGTTTTTCACTGATTACTAAACACTGACTGAAAACTGATCATAAACATAAACGCGATTTCTGAGTACAGGATATTTTTTCTACTGTCATTTGGTAAGAAATCGGATTCTCAATTAGTTTAATAAATTTTACATAATCAATGACTTAAATAAATTGTCCGGTACAAAGTTTGAACATTGAAAACGGTTTTATGGCCCTCAAACCAGTGCCAATAACCATACAAAAATAATAACTACAAGGATTGTCTATAAAAAAGGATTTCTTAGCTTAGAAAAGAAAATGAACAAAGGGAAGAAAGCTATTCAATCAGCATAAGTTTTTGAGAAGAAATGTATGAGCGTGATTTTTGGCGATGCGAATAAAATCCCTTATTATATACAATCCTTGTGCATTGTCAGACTAAAAACGTGATCATTGAGTAAAAGCCGGGATTTATCCGCAGGTTTATCTCAATCCTTGTAGTTTGTAAGGCCATACTTTAATTTGAAAATATCATTTTATGGCCCTCAAACCAGTGCCAATAACCATACAAAAATAATAACTACAAGGATTGTCTATAAAAAAGGATTTCTTAGCTTAGAAAAGAAAATGAACAAAGGGAAGAAAGCTATTCAATCAGCATAAGTTTTTGAGAAGAAATGTATGAGCGTGATTTTTGGCGATGCGAATAAAATCCCTTATTATATACAATCCTTGTGCATTGTCAGACTAAAAACGTGATCATTGAGTAAAAGCCGGGATTTATCCGCAGGTTTATCTCAATCCTTGTAGTTTGTAAGGCCATACTTTAATTTGAAAATATCATTTTATGGCCCTCAAACCAGTGCCCAATAGCCATACAAAAATAATAACTACAAGGATTGTATATAAAAAAGGATTTCTTAGCTTAGAAAAGAAAATGAACAATTTCGATAACAATTTAGCTTTCCTTGGAAAATAAAATCAAAGGGAAGAAAGCTATTCAATCAGCATAAGTTTTTGAGAAGAAATGTATGAGCGTTATTTTTGGCGATAGCCATAAAATCCCTTATTATATACAATCCTTGTCGTTATTTTTCATCACTATATATGCCTTTCAGTCATAGTTCTCAGATTTCAACAATCATTCAATATATCGAACAACTCAACCCAGTTTCTTTACTAGATGTTGGTATTGGGATGGGACAGTACGGTTTTTTGACACGAAACTATCTTGAGTATCTCAATCTTTTTCAAGTCAATGGTCGTCATGGCAAACAACGTCCCAAACAAGAATGGCGGGTGCGTATTGATGGTATTGAAGGCTGTGATGGTTATATCACACCGGTTCACAAGTACTGCTACAACCAGTTGATGATAGGCGATGCTTTGGAGATATTGCCGACATTGCCTGATAATGGCTATGAATTGGTTTTAGCGATAGATATACTTGAACATGTTAGCAAAACAGATGGGCTGATGTTTATATCACATATAAAAAGGGTTGCGAGTAGGGCGGCTTTGATAAGTACTCCCAAGGCGTTTATTCCACAAACGGTGGAAGTAAATCCTTATGAAAACCATCGCTCTTTGTGGGAGAGGGAAGAACTTATAGAAAATGGCTTTTCGCAGATATTAGAGAATGAGATGAGTTGGATTGTCGTGTCAGAATTGCGCTGTTAGCACAATTTTATGCGGTTAGATTGAGGGCCATGAGTTGAAATCCCTTTAGATATTATGCGATATGGCCCCGTACTCTGTCAACATTTAGTTTGACAGGAGTCCAAACTTTAGCGTCGTTTTTAGTTTGGCAGGAATCCAAACTTTAGTTTGGCAGCTTGAGTTTGGCAGGAGTCGGCCAAATTGAGTTTGGCAGTGCCAGAGAAAGTTTGGCAGTGCCCTTAAACCCGTCCAAACGTCAGGAAGGCAGGAGTCCAAACGTTAGGAAGGCAACACCCTTAAATATTAGTCGTCCAAACTAAAGTTTGGACGAGTGTCAAACTACAAATCTAAACGACTAAAACTCACTTGGCATAATTCGTTTATCCGCGTAATTCGTTGTACTTAGCTTAGCGTAATTCGTTGTACTTAGCGTTTTTAGGGCCATGTCGCCGAATTGATTCTGTTGATTTGATTGAAGGCCCTATCGCTAAAAACTTCTAAAAGCACAAGTAGGACACCCTATATTCTACAAAAGTGAATAAAAACAATCGTTTTCGTCGTCAAAATACAGAAAAACTTCTGGACGGGTACTTACATAAAATCAGTATCACCTGCCATCAACCACCAACGTCCATCAATATCTTCCGGTGGAACGCCTTGACACCAGATACTATGAGGAATTTGAATACCTAAGTCTTGTTGTTCGGCCCTTTGTTGAGGATAGGCCTCTGCAAAATTTTCTGTAATCCATACCATCACTTGTTTCATTCCCCAAATACCCGCCATACGGCGCACTTGTTTGAGCGTTTCGGCAAGATACTTTAAGTCTCCAATAAAATCAATCAGTTGGCAAATCTCGTCTTGACGATGGATGACAGCGACTGCCAATGCTTGAGCCGTCAAACGTCGAGTGATTAAGAGCAGTTCATACTGCTTGTGCGGATGCGATAGATAGCGATGTTCCACATATTTCCAATCGCGCACCCCAACGACTGGCAAACACGCGGCCATTTTTTGCCATAACCGATTGATAATCAATTTATTTGTCTCAGGCTGTTCGGCCCGCAAATGACGAATACGTGTCCATAAATGGGACTTACCGGGGGCCGAATGCCAACGCAGCTCAATCAATTTTCCCACAGGCGCATACAAGCCCAAACGTTGTGCCACCTTCATCGCTCGCTCAGTCGGAAAGCCGTAGCCCAACCACGTTTTAGCACCATAGCCGACATAGCACTCTGGAAAGGTGGCGGCCGTTAAAAAAAAGGCCCCGCGCCGAGTTAATAAGCTACGCTCTTCAGCAGACACCATCACATCGGCAATTTGTACAGCCAACTTGGATTGTCCAAAATACTGGATTTCGCGTACTATCGCGCCATAATGCGCTACCATTTTACCATCACGCCACGCAACAATGCCTAGCCCACGTTGTTGTCCATATTTCCATTCCCAGAGGGCATCACTCATTTCTTGAGGCTCAAAGACTTCGCTAAATAATTCTCTGACCGTTTTTTTGTCATCGGGAGTCAGATGAGTTATTTTCCAGCGCGGAGGCTTAGTTTTGGCAAACTTTAAAAAAACATAGCCATAGCGCCCCTCACGGTATTTTTGTTGATATTCACGTAAAGAGGCTAATAGATCATCCAATCGGGTTGGACTTAAGTCCAAGTCAGCCTGTAACGCAGCACGATGCTTTTCTATCACCGAAAATAAATACTTTACACTCGGCGCTGCTTGTGCCGATAAATCCAATTGTTCAGTTAAATTAAATCCACAACGTTGCGCTTGTGCAATTGTATAAGTCAGCAAAGGCAAACTATCGACGGTATCTTTTGGAGTGCGCCGCAAACCGACTTCATCAGCTATCAATACAAAACCCTGTTCCGCCAATAAATAGTGTGCTTTATTAAAAAGTGTCAAAGCACGTATATATTGCGCCGACTCCTGAAACAAAATAACATCATAACTTTGCGCTGGGGCCGAAAAGGCTTCAAAAGTCACACACTCAAAACTCACCTTATCACCAACGCGCTGCCCCGCGAGAGCAACTTGTTGAGCATCAGGACTAATGCCAGTAACGATATAACCACGATCAGCAAGTTGTAATGCGGTAGTGCCCAAACCGATACCGACTTCCAAAACACGACAAGGCGGCGGTAAGCGAGACAACAACAACTCGGTGGAACGCTGCTGAACTTGTCGCACATAGATATAGTGGATAGACTCCTGTTGATTAAATAACCCATAATGTAAATAATCCGCACAGCCTTCTTGTAAATAGAGGCAATGTGCAAAAACGTTCAGAGGAAACTCTAAGTTAACATACTCTACTTGACGGTTTGTCATTTTTGGTAATAGGTAATAAGTCAATAAATAACGTTTGTAGTTTGTAGTGTTTGTAGTAGGCGATTTATCGCCTTTAATTAATACTAGCCCAAATGAAAGCCAATTCGTTTATCCCCGTAATTCGTTGTACTTCAAGTGTCATTGTGTTTGTCGTAGCCTTGTTATCGCCTTCAATGTACTACGCTTGAGATAGGAATCATCTATCTGGAATTGACTTCCTATTTCTTTTAAACGTTGATTAACGAGCAGATTAACTTCTTTACGGGCAGTGTGTGCAACAACTATATGTAATCCTTTCTCCATACATGTTATGCACAAGGGAGGTTTTTTCTTGCGTTGCTCCAATTCAGCTTGACTCACATCAAGAAAGTTATCCGCTATATTATACTCATAATCATAAACACAAAAACACAGAGAAGTCGAACCATCAAAATGGATAACGGTTTTTTCTCTAACCGGGCAATCCGCCGGTTTATAGGGTTGGGCAAATTCGACTAACTCTTCTGGCTTAATCAACATAAGAGAAATGAGTTCTTGTTCTTGTGGTGATAAATGACAGCCATTCAGATATCTGATATTTTTTTCCAACGGCATCAAAAAAGTCACAAAATCCGAATAAAACTGAAATCCAAGCGCCTGTGTGAGAGACACAACGCACTCCACATCTTTTCCCATATTGTGTTTGTAAAGATGATAATACACTTCAACCAGAAAATGCTTGTTCAGTTTATCCATGTAGTCACGAAGCTTAAATAAATTGGACACGACAAGCTCCACATTGCCTCGTTTATGCGTTTGTGAATAGCTATTACTAGAGTAACCCGACAATGAAACAATTAACTTATTCGGCGAAGCGGCAACGACAGGCTTGACATCCTTCACATTCAAATTGGTAGAGACATCAGAATAAAATCCTTTTCGGTGAATCGCCTCAATGAATTTAGGGAATTCTGGATGGAGCAAAGGTTCGCCCCAATTATAAACACAGATAATAACCGGTTGAGGTTCGCTAATTTCATGCTTTATTTTATCTAAGATTTCCTGAAATAAAGCAAAATCCATAAATCCCTTTGGGCGTTGATTCAACAGAAAATCGCTTGATTGATAATTACCAACTGGGCACGAAGGGCAACGAAGATTACAGGTGCCCACTATGTCAATATAATATTGATAATAGGGTGGTTTCATAATCGTTTGTCGTTTATCGTTTATCGTTTGTAGTAGGCGATTTATCGCCTTTAACTCGTACTAACCCAAGTCAAAACCAATTCGTTTATCCCCATAATTTGTTGTACTTCAAGTCTCGTTGTTGTTTGTCGTTTGTAGTAGGCGATTTATCGCCTTTAACTCGTACTAACCCAACAGAAAACCAATTCGTTTATCCCCGTAATTCGTTGTACTTCAAGTGTCATTGTGTTTGTCGTAGCCTTGTTATCGCCTTTAACTCGTACTAACCCAACAGAAAGCCAATTCGTTTATCCCCGTAATCGTTGTACTTCAAGTCTCGTTATCGTTTGTAGTAGGCGATTTATCGCCTTTAACTCGTACTAACCCAACAGAAAGCCAATTCGTTTATCCCCGTAATCGTTGTACTTCAAGTCTCGTTATCGTTTGTAGTAGGCGATTTATCGCCTTTAACTCGTACTAACCCAACTGAAAGCCAATTCGTTTATCCCAAGTCTCGTTGTACTTCAAATGTCGTTAGGGAGGAGCGTGAAAATAATATACCCATAGAGAAGATTAAGTCGCTGAAGCGACTACTACAAACTTTAAGTCGTTAAAGCGACTACTACAAACTTATACGACGAACATTAGATTAAGTCGCTAAAGCGACTACTACAAACTTATAAGACTACTACAAACATTAGATTAAGTCGCTAAAGCGACTACTACAAACTTTAAGTCGCTGAAGCGACTACTACAAACTTTAAGTCGCTAAAGCGACTACTACAAACTTTAAGTCGCTGAAGCGACTACTACAAACTTTAAGTCGCTAAAGCGACTACTACAAACTTTAAGTCGCTGAAGCGACTACTACAAACTTTAAGTCGCTAAAGCGACTACTACAAACTTTAAGTCGCTAAAGCGACTACTACAAACTTTAAGTCGCTGAAGCGACTACTACAAACTTTAAGTCGCTGAAGCGACTACTACAAACTTTAAGTCGCTGAAGCGACTACTACAAACTTTAAGTCAAGCTTAGATTTGTTCCCAATGGCGCGGCAAGCTCACCACGCCAAGCTCTAAACCTTGTTGATGTACCTTAAGTGTAGTAGGAAGGTTAGCTTGATCATACAGATGGATGGCATTTTCACACAACAAGTACAGCACAATCCAATATGTTCCCTTTAACAAGGCGAACTTGGCAAAATGTACTCTAACGGTGGCATTACCTTGGGCATCACGCTGAATGCTACAACCATCATGTTTGGTACCGGCGCTGGTAATCATTCGCCCATCGGTGCTAAGTATCAGCAAAGCAACGCTAGGTGTTGGCAATTTTGGATCGGAGCAAAAGCCTATCGTGAGACATAATTTGCTCTTAAGGCTTAAAACATCTATGGTGGTACCCGTCATGCCATCGACACTGACGGTGATGTCGGTAAAGTGCGCGCTTCCATCAAGGGTGGTGTTTGCAGGAGGTTGTGATTGGTTTTCCAGTGGCGGTGCATCGGTTTGATTGAGAGGTTCTTCGGTTTGATTGAGAAATTGGTTGTAAGCACTCACCACCGCACTGGGCGCACCATCCATTTGAACATGGCCTTTTTCTAACCATAAGACGCGATCACAAATCGCTTCAACCTGATACAGAGAATGTGAACAAAATAAAATGGTTTTCTGGGCTTGTTTAAACTGCATGATGCGATCAAAAGATTTCCGGGCAAACGCACCATCACCCACCGATAAGGCCTCATCAATAATAAGAATATCCGGTTTAACACAGGTTGCCACCGCAAAAGCTAAACGCATAAACATGCCAGAGGAATAGGTTTTGACAGGTTGTTCCATAAACGCTTCAATGCCAGAAAAAGCAACGATTTCGTCATATACCGCGTCAATATCATTTGGAGACAAACCCATCATGGTAGCGTTTAAATAAACATTTTCGCGTCCATTCATGTCGGGGTGAAAGCCACCCCCTAATTCGAGTAAAGCGGCAATGCGGCCTTTCACCTCATAGTGTCCACCATCGGGTTGTAAAGTGCCCGAAATGACTTTGAGCAAGGTACTTTTACCAGCGCCATTTTTGCCAATAATACCCACCACTTGGCCTTCTGAAACGTTTAAATTCATGGGATGCAGCGCAGTAAAGGCTTGATGACGCGGCCGGTGGGTAATTATTTCTAATAAACGGTCAATGCCGTGTGCATAATGGGTGTAGGTTTTTCCGACGTTTTGTAGATTAATGAGTTCCATCTTAGTTATTTATAGACTTTCATAAAAATAGAGTCTGAGTAAGATTCTACTAATGCGAATTAAGGGTTGAATTAATTATTATGAAATCAAAGATTTATAAAAAGTTATGATTGATAAGTTATAGAAGTAATTAAGAATTAAGAAATCCGATTTTTCAAAAAAATCGGATTTCTTTTATGTGAATATCTCTTGCGTCAAAGCGCGTCAAAGCGCGTTTATTTTATAGCCCATTCAATCGAGATGCTCTCGTTGTCATAAAACACCTACAAAAAGTCTGGCTAATGAGGCGCAATTGGGGGCCATAACTTAATTTGAAACATTTGAAACATTTTATGGCCCCTAAATCAGGTAGTCTAAATAACCCTAAAATATCTCTTGCGTCAAAGCGCGTCAAAGCGCGTTTTAATGACAAAAGCGCAATTTGTGATCGAGGCAAAGTATATCCGTCGCAACAAAACACCTACAAAAAGTATCAAACTGTAAGCGCGACAGATGAAAAATTTCCAAAGCTGAAGCTTTGGACTCCAATATCGACGTTCTCTAATTCGTTGTACTTATTTGTAAAACCTCCAAAGCTGAAGCTTTGGACGGAATCCAGTAGTCTGGTAAGTAATTCTTGCTCCCAAATTAGAATCTCAAAAATTGCTCAATTCTAGTGATTCCAAGTCTAAGTGTATATGCCCCGTTCCATCCTGATGTAACTCACTACCTGTTTTTTCAATATGCTGCCTAAGCACCTCAGAAGATCGTGTGGAAAACATGCGAACATTATCTAGGGTTTCTTCCACCGTTTCAACGACTTCCTTGGTTGGAAACCGTCTGTCATTGTCACGGATTGAAAAAACGACGATTTCTGGCTTAACGGCTTCACAGAATCGGGCGGCAAATGCCTTGACATTCTTACGGCCAGGCTTACCGCCATGATGCGGATACACTGTGAGCCATGCGGTCAGATCAGCATTATCTTCTAACAAATTCTCCAATCCCACTTGATCGATATCGCCCGGCAAAAGTACAAGGGGCTTGCCATGGTAAGACAGACGGATTACCGCACTGATTGAATTTGAGCTTAACTTTCGTCCCTGACGATCTCTACTATACTGTGAATGGGTGAAATTTGGACTTTTTTACTTACCCCAGCCCACGTTTCAGCGGTTGCTCTTAACATTATCTCGCTCCGCTCGTTACTGCGTTTCAACCCCTATCGGGGTTGTGGGCGTTTTTTTTCTTCCTTACCCCAGGTTTCACCTCAATGCCACACAGTTTGCGGAATTAGAAACAAATAATTCCCCCGCCAACGGCTAAAGCCGTCGTCTAATAGCTGAAGTGCCCTAAAGGGCACTGAAGACTCAATGCCATATCGTGTGCTTATGAAAAAATCATGAATTTACCAGTCCCCTTTAGGGGACTTTAGCTTTGAGACAACGGCTTTAGCCGTTGGCTCTTTCTCGTTTATTTCTTAACTTAATGGCATTGAGGTTTCACCTGGGGCTATTCAAATTCAACCCCTATCGGGGTTGGATTTCATCGACAAATTAATCATTAATCATTAATCATTAATCATTAATCATTAATCATTAATTATTTTCACCACTCCCCTCCCGGTTTTTCGGCAACTTCAAACTCGGTGAAATAAAGTTCATCGTGATGAGCAGCACCGATATTGACCTTGGCAAATAAATGGGGTTCTGTTTCTAGAGTTGGCTGTAAGTTCTCAGGAATTAAACTGAGTGGAAACTTGACAATCTTGCGGGGATCCCAACCCGGCACAAGCGCATAAACCATTGGTAGTATAGGCACCCTGTCGATCTCTTCAATTCTAATTAAAGTACGCCACGGTCTTCTGTCAGGAGAGTAATGATTCTCAAATTCGTTGATACACTGCTTAAATCCTTGCGTAATAATTTCAGATTCGGCATGACCACTTTCAACCAGCACTGGAATATACCGACGAAACAGACGAATATTATCTATGTCAGCATCCGCCCAAGCGGTCACCAGTAATGAGGGAAAATGTTGCCTATATAACCGGGCAACCGCCTCTGCCCCCATGAAATTAGCATAATGGTCTGATTTGAAGTGATGTTCCAAAATGGCCGCCTCTGCCTTGCTTGTGATGGTTGCGATACATTCATCTATCGAATTTAAGCGAGAACTATGAATGACTGGCTCTAAACCAGCCTCGAAGATATTTTCTGCCATTTCATCGCGGGCTGCGGCGGTATCGTTAACAACGGCAACCCTCTTGATAGGTTTATCATTTAATGTTAATAACATAAGCTCTACTCCGAATTATTCCCTAACTTTCGTTCTTGAACACTTAGACACTGTTTTTTTAATTAATAATTAATAAATGATTGATTTATAAATGATAATAATTGGACGATGATAATATAATTTTTTTTTAATCAAGAGGTTGTTTCCAAAACAGCCTCTAAAGCTTTGGACGGAAGTCAAACGTCCAAAGCTAAAGCTTTGGACTCCAACGGAAGCTAAAGCTTTGGGCTCCAACGGAAGTTCAAGTTTTGTCAAACGTCCAAAGCTAAAGCTTTGGACGGAATCTCGCTTTGGATGGAAGTTAAAGCTTTGTGATGGCTGAGAAAGGAAAAAACTACTGCAAATTTTCTTTGCCTAGAAAAACCGCTTTATCAACCTTTGAGAAGAAAGTTTGGTAAAAACCCGGATCGTCTATCTGTTCAACTTCCATTGTAATTCCTTTATTGTCCAATACTTTTCGCTGGAAGTTGATACGAACACGAGTTTTGTCGCCAAATTCGCTTATATTGGCAGAAGCCTCGGTAATGGCATTGTTTGGAAAGCGCGGCTCCGAACGGCCGTAGCGGAAAATGGGACTAACAGAATTTCCAAAATCCACTTCTTTTTGTGCGGTGAGCAAGCCTAAGTCAACGTTGGCTTGTCTAACAATATAGTTGTCGTCTTGCAAGGTGTGCATCACCGCTTTCATCACCATTTTTGCATCTTTGGTGTCATAAGAACGTGTTTGAATTTCACGGATTTCCAGTTGAGTTTTCTTAGGGGGGGGTGGTGTCATACAAGCACTGAATACCAACACTAAGGGAAGGAAAATCAACAGGGCTTTTTTCATAGCCTTCTCCTAAAACTTGTTGTTGTGATAACTCAAGTTATGCAGTAGGCTGTCTTTGAACTTGAGAATAACCGTTAATAAAACTTGTTGCTGTGATAACTCAAGTTATGCAGTAAGCTGTCTTTGAACTTGAGAATAACCGTCAATTCTCCTAAAACTTGCTGCTATGATAACTAAAGTCATGTACAACACCGTCTTGGAACTTGAGAATAACCGTCAAGGTTTTTTGGGTTTGTGCCGAAGCCCCGGCTTCTCTGCTACCGCCCCCTATAATCAGCCCGATGATGCCAGTGTGTGCTTCGTCTCTGGAATAGGAGACTTCGCTAGAGATTTTGTCATATATCCACGTTTGAATGCCTTCTCTGTCTTTTGACACGATATTTGGTGAGCCCAGTGCGGTAGCCACTTCGGCTGGGGACATGCCTCTCCTGATTTCTCTCTGAACAATGCCAACGGTCATTTCAGGTGCCGTTTGAGAATGCACTTGCCCAGAGTGTTCTGAGGCAGTCATGCAACCGCTAAAACTCATTGAAAGTAGGCTAACACCAAGTATTCCTTTTATGGCTAAAAATATTTTCAGAGTCATATTTAAATTTCTCCTTTGGGTAGGGTGATAGGGGCCAATTTGTATGTAGTAGGCGGAAGCGATAATTCTTAAGGCGATAATTCGCCTACTATTAACGACTAACTACTAATTGACTTTAAGGCGATAAATCGCCTACTACTAACGACTAACTACTAACTACTAAGTACTAAGTACTAACTACTAAGTACTAACTACTAAGTACTAACTACTAACTGACTTTAAGGCGATACTTAAAGGACTTACTGCACTTTTTCCTTACCTAGAAATACCGCTTTGTCCACTTTTGAGAAGAAGGTTTGGTAAAATTTAGGATCATCTATCTGTTTAACTTCTGCTGTGCCACCTTTATTGTCCAATATTTTGAGGCGGAAGTTGATACGAACACGAGTTTTGTCTCCAAATTCGCTTATATTGACAGACGCTTCTGTAATGCCCGTTTTCTCAAAAGTGCGTTCTTCCTCTCTCCCACTCGGATGGGGTTCGTTTCTATAAACGCCTGAGTCGTTGTGTGATTTGTCTTTATTTTTATTACCAAGAATGACTATTGCGGCACCCACTGCTACAACGGCTGCACCAATCGCCAGTGCTTGGCCTAAAGAGAGGCCTTCTCCTCCTTCTTCTTCGGCGACTTTTTCTAAGTCAACTTCCTTTTGGGCGGTGAGCAACCCTAAATCGATGTTGGCTTGTTGAATAATAAAGTTGTCGTCTTGCAAGGCGTGCATCACTGCTTTCATCACCATTTTTACATCTTTGCTGTCATAAGAGCGTGTTTGAAGTTCACGGATTTCCAGTTGAGTTTTCTTAACTTCTGGTTTGGGGGCCGTAGTAGTACACGCGCCGAGTATCAACACCAGTGGTATAAAAAAATAGAGGGCTTTTTTCATGAGATTCTACCTTTCTTTTCAGTGAACAGTGATCAGTTGTTCTTGGTTTTCAGAAAGTTGCGTGCGTGCGTTTATTTCATTTTGTGGGCCATGATTTGATTTGAAAACATTCAAAATGGTTTATGGCCCCCAAATTAGATCGTCTAACCCATTTTTTCGCAGAGTGCCACAGAGTGTCACAGAGTTATAATGCTAACAATTAACGCACGCAAGTGACTTTTGCGTTTTTTTTTCATTTTGTGGGCCATGATTTGATTTGAAATGTTTTAACCCTTAATTCGCATTGATTGATTTCATCTATCGTCGCTTGTTTCCTATAGTATTTCAGAAAATATCCAGCCAAAGTATTTATCTGAAAACTGCCAAACTAAAGTTTGGACTCCTGCCAAACTTCAACAACAAAGAAATCCGATTTTTTTTAATCGGATTTCTCAAATAAAACTTACACCGCTGCAATCGGAATCACTTTATCCGCCACCTTGTTGGCGGCCGATTGATAGGCCTCAATCTCGTGGAAGTTCAGATAACGGTAAATATTATCCGACAGTGGCGCAATCGCTTCAACATTTTGCATGTATTCTGTAACGGAAGGAATATGTCCAAGTAATGCACTCACGGCCGCTAATTCGGCCGAAGCTAAGTAGACATTGGTATCTTTGCCTAAGCGGTTGGGAAAGTTGCGTGTCGAGGTAGAAACGACGGTGGCACCGTTCTGAACCCGCGCCTGATTACCCATACATAAAGAACAACCGGGCATTTCGGTACGTGCGCCCACTTGTCCAAATACCGAATAGACGCCTTCTTCAACCAACTGATGTTCATCCATGCGCGTTGGCGGTGCTATCCATAAACGGGTAGGCATACTGCCGGCATTTTCTAATACTTTGGCAGCGGCGCGATAGTGACCAATATTGGTCATGCAGGAGCCAATAAATACTTCGTCGATTTTGTGACCGGCAATTTCAGATAAAGGCCTAATATCGTCAGGATCATTGGGGCAAGCCAGTAACGGTTCCTTGATTTCGCTCAAGTCAATTTCAATGAGTTGGGCGTATTGAGCGTTGGCATCGGGTTCCAATAAAACCGGATTTTTTAGCCATGCTTCCATTGCCGCAATTCGCCGTTGCAAGGTGCGTTCATCGCCATAGCCGTTGGCAAGCATCCATCGGAGTAAGGTGACATTTGAGGTTAAATACTCAATGATGGGTTCTTTGTCTAAACGCACGGTGCAGCCGTTGGCGGAGCGTTCCGCAGAAGCATCAGCCAGTTCAAAGGCTTGTTCAACTTTGAGGTGTGGCAAGCCTTCAATTTCTAGTACTCGCCCCGAAAACACATTTTTTTTGTTTTCTTTGGCAACTGTCAATAAGCCTTTTTGAATGGCAACATAAGGAATAGCATTGACTAAATCACGCAACGTGATGCCAGGCTGCATTTCGCCTTTAAAGCGCACTAACACCGATTCTGGCATGTCTAACGGCATAACACCTAACGCGGCCGCAAACGCGACTAAGCCAGAGCCGGCCGGAAAACTAATACCTATAGGAAAACGGGTGTGCGAGTCACCGCCCGTGCCGACGGTATCGGGCAAAATCATGCGATTGAGCCATGAGTGAATAATGCCATCGCCGGGACGCAAAGAGACGCCGCCGCGTGTTTGTATAAAGTCGGGCAATTCGTGTTGCAATTTGATGTCCACCGGTTTGGGATAAGCCGCGGTGTGACAGAAACTTTGCATGACCAATTCGGTCGAAAATCCTAAACAAGCCAATTCTTTCAATTCATCGCGTGTCATCGCGCCGGTGGTGTCTTGGGAGCCTATCGTTGTCATTTTGGGTTCGCAATAAGTGCCGGGGTGTACACCTTTGACACCACAAGCTTTGCCGACCATTTTCTGTGCCAAGCTAAAACCGTTGCCAGTCTCTTTAGGCGGCTGTGGGCGAATAAATTGGGAAGAAGGCCCTAAACCCAACGTTTCGCGCGCTTTGTCCGTGAGGCGACGCCCAATAATTAACGGAATACGTCCGCCGGCTCGTATTTCATCCGGCAGCGTGGTGGGGAGCAGTTTAAAACGACTGACTTCTTCGCCTTTTTCGTTAACAATGCGGCCTTCATACGGATAAATAGTGATAATATCGCCATTATTGATTTGAGTGACATCGCATTCTATTGGCAATGCGCCGGAGTCTTCAGCCGTGTTAAAAAAAATCGGGGCAATTTGGCCCCCTAAAATCACGCCGCCTTGGCGCTTGTTGGGCACGTAGGGAATATCGCGCCCAATATGCCATATCAATGAGTTGATGGCCGATTTGCGTGAAGAGCCGGTGCCGACGATATCGCCCACATACGCTAATGGATAACCTTTTTGTTTGAGTGCTTCTAGGGTTTCTAATGCGCCTTCCATTCGGTGAGAAAGCATGGCTTTGGCATGTAGCGGAATATCGGGCCGGCTCCACGCTTCGGAGGCGGGCGATAAGTCATCGGTATTGGTTTCGCCGGGCACTTTGAATACGGTGACGGTGATAGCCTCTGGCAAGGCCGGCTTTGCGGTAAACCATTCGGCCTCGGCCCAAGAATTGAGGACTTTTTTGGCCCATTTGTTTTGGCTCATGGCTTTTTCTACGACATCATGGTAAGCCTCAAACATTAATAGGGTATGTGATAAGCCTTTGGCAGCAATGGGGGCGAGTTTGTCGTCATCGAGTAAGTCAATCAGTGGTTGAATGTTATAACCGCCTAGCATGGTGCCGAGTAATTCGGCCGCTTGCGTTGGCGTTATCAGGGGACAAGTCGTATTGCCTTTGGCAACATCCGCCAGAAAACTGGCTTTGACATAAGCAGCTTCGTCTACGCCCGGAGGTACGCGGTGAGTGAGTGAAATCTCCCATTTTTCAAAGGGGGGAATTGATTTTTCCCCGCTAACGCTCTCTTTGGGCGGAGTTTTTAATATTTCTACCAAGGCCGCGACTTGCTGGGTATTTAAGGGCAACGGGGGTAATCCAAGGTTGGCACGTTCTTCGATGTGTTGTTTGTAGGTGTCTAACATTTCAGTGCTCAGTGTTCAGTTATCAGTTATAAGTTATAAGTTATCAGTGTTCAGTTATCAGTGTTCATGCGAATTAAGGGTTGAATTGAATCGTAAAAAATCAATGACTTATAAAAAAGTATTGATTGAAAGTGTGTTAATTTTTAATTTTTAATTGTTAATTCGCATTGTTCAGGCTTTTTTAGAGTTTTTACTAAGTACCGGACAAAAACAGGACAATTAAAATGCACTGTAACTCATTGTTTTTATTTAATGTGGCGTCCAAAGTTTCAGGTTTGGACGTTTTAGAATAGACTTACGCATTGACAGATTAAAATAGTTATTATTTGTTTAAAAACAAGGAATTAAAAATTTATGCGTCTAGGCTAACGTGTTTTTTCAAACAACTTGAGCCTAGACAGTTGTTTTTTGGCAATTTCCATCAATTTAGCCGGGTAAAATAGTCATAACTCATTGATATTAATAGTGAATACAAAATTTTTAGTTTGTCAATACATCAATTCTATAAGTGTATCGCCTAGAGATAAAATCGAGAGGCGTAAAGCTAAAAACGACGTTTGCGTCGTTTGGACTCCGGCCCAAACTAAAGTACAATTACTAATTACCAATTAAAAATGACTAATTACCATTTAGGAACGAAGAAAAATTAACTTCCCCATCACGGGGTTCAGTGCCCTTGTATGCAATCCGTCTTATTTTAAAAATTATGTTATTGCTTGTAAATACAATAACTTATAAAATTATCTTTGACTAAAAAATATATCTCTTTGATATTTAAAGATTATTTTATGAGACGAATTGCACCCAGTGCCCTTTAGGGTACTTGAGCTTTTAGACAACTGCTTTAGCTGTTGGCGGAAGTTATTTATTTGCTGTTCCTTAGCATTATTTTTTGATAGGCACTAAACGGTCTCCAAAAGGTGTCCGCACTACGCGCATCCCCGGTGGAACATCTTCGTCCTTGATGACTTGTCTCTTGAAGGTTCGTTGGCGTTTCTTCTTTTTGTCATCTGCGCGTTTTTTAGGCGGTTTTTTATGCGCAGCGGGTGCTTTGAGCGCTTTGCCATGCACCAAGCTTAAAATCGCTGTCTTGCCACCGTCCTCACTATTACACTCAACTCCTTTTTTGTCATTGGATTTGCGACAGGGGGATTCGGTTGGATATTCTATCTGAATCTTACGCGATTCGACGCTCAACAGGAAATAATCTTGATAGGGCTCTTTAAACTTTACCCCAATATTGCCGGTTGGCGTGGGTTCTTTTTTCTTGGAACGGAAGTATTGGATAAATTCTTTATTGTCAGGCCCCTTTAGGATAACGGCCTGTTTGGCCCCAATGCGGCTCGTGCCCCGTAGTTCAAAGTCTTTTTGCGGGGGTGGTCGTTTTTTTCTCTTGGGCGGCCTCTTGCGCTCTGGGGGGAGTTTGTGGGAACGCACAAAGGGGTTGGTAAGTGGCCCCCTTGAAGTAGTCGTTGGTTTTGGAACGAATTTTTTGGGTGGTGGCGGAGGTGGTTTGCCACGATCCGGCTCGAATAAATCAAAACTGGAGGTGGCACTGCTAGAGATGAATAGTGCCAGTGCCGTACACCAAAGCGTTATACGCAATTTCATGATCAAAAACCTCAAAGTGAATCTGCGTTAAATGGAATTTTATGTATTTTGTTGCCCACCCTCCTCAGGTTTTTTGGAAAATTTGTGACCGGATACTTATTATTGTTGCAGTGGCGACTCAAACACCATTTTGCCGAGCATTGCGATTGTATAGCAGTCACAATACTTGGCTTCACTGCACCGAAACATATTTTCTCGCGGCTCTAAGCGACGTGCCTTAATATTACCGCAATCATTAAGTGTTGGTATATAAGGACAGCCTTGGACACTGCCATCATTCCAAATTCGGAAATAGGTTTTTCCTGCAGGACACCGCACATGGCTATGATTATTGAAGAGTGACGCAAAATCTTCTTCACGGACTTCCGTAATCAAGTGTGAAAATGCCGTTTGCAGTGCTAACACTTTCGTCTAATCAGCTACATTAAATTGGCAATTCACATCTTTGATAAGCACAATTTTTTGACCAACCGGCTCAAATATCGCTTGTTCAAAGAACCTGAGTGCCTCTTCCCAAAGGTGACTTTCCGGGGGAGACAGGATGGTACCAAGCATAAAATTGTCATGGCCTTTCTTGCCAATCAAAATAAGTGCATTTTTCCTCCAAACATCTAAGGCATTCTTGTCGATAAGCTGCCGGTAGTGCATTGTCAGGTTAATATGACGAATTTTATTTAACTGCTGATCTGTGAGTTCAGCAAACTCATGAATCATCACCCCATTGATATCCAAGCCAATTTCTACATCTCGCTCTAATAAACGAGCCAGTTGTTTTTCATTCTTCTTATATCCCGCAAAGAAATCACCTTTTCCAGAAAAAATAAGAGCCGTTTTCTTCTGAACTTTGTCCAGAAAATACTCAATATCTTCAAAGGTCAACGTCGGTTGGTGTTTAACAATTGGGTTCACAATACAGTAACTGCAGTCCAGAGAGCAATGCCCTGATGATGATACAAAAACAATATATTCTGCATATGTTTCAATATTCATCAAAAATTCTCCTTGATAACTTTTCGCGCCAATCCCAAGTTAATTTCAAAATTTATTCGTTCTCTTTAATTTGACCAATTTGAGTTGACTTGCTTAACCCTAAACTGCCACCATCCGTACCAAAAATATGAGATAGACCCTAATTGGAACTTTCTTGAGAATGTAAAACTTTAAAAAATCCGTTTATTCCTAAAAGAAGTTGTACTTTCAGTCTATACGGAACGTAACGAAAAATCCGTGAAAATGACTTGTAGGAACGGCTACGAAAATTCATAGCAAAATTATCTACTTATCATTAATTTAATCCTTTTTCAATTTTTCATTTTTCATTAGTGTATATATGCCATTTCCGACAAGTCTAGCAAAAAAAACGGCACACTACTACTAGGCAGTGTGCCGTTATGTTTTCAGTTTGCTCTCAGAAAAAACTTTTTCTTAAAAAAAACTTTAGAGCTAAACGATTGGGGAGTTCCAGGCTCTTTTAATCGTGCAAAGCCATTAGCTTTGCACTCAGGCCTTTCTTTGACAGAACCGCTTATTCTGCTGCCGGCGCTATGAAGTTGTCTCGGTTTGCGACTATCTCGTCAATCACAATCATAATGGGGTACTTACTGTAAACAATCTTGCCTGCATCGTTACCCGATGCGACACGATAGCCACAGTACGCCCATATCTCACCTGGGTAAGGTATACGACCCCCATAAATTCTGGTGGTGTGGTACTCAGGCAATGATTCTGAGAATGCAAATGGACTCAAAGCAGATTCAATTGGGTAGCCATCTAGGCCCATGGGCCACTGTGTAAATCGACTCCTGCAACCCGACGGATCCAAATTCGGCTCACACAGCTTGTACCACTTGTAATACCGCGGCGGCCCATACGCCAGGTTGAGATGGAGCGCCAGCACGAAAATATCGGCCTTTTTGCCTATATCCTCTTCATCCGCTTTGATAACACACGCCAGTCTGATGGTTTCACCCAATTCAATGTCCTTGAACTGTTCGTAGGGGCTATCAGCTTCTGTTACTTTAAAGAAACCTCCGGCAAAAGCTGCCTCTTTCTCCGTGGCAGGATAGTTTGGATTAAAGGTGTTCGTCGCCCCAAGCGAAACTGTGGCTTTACAAGCCCCGTCGGTAAATATACCCTTTGCCGCTTGACATTGGTCGGCGTAATTGCACATCAACTTCTCATCCGTTGAGCCAGGCTCGCATTTTGGTGGCTCAGTCTTTGAGACTTTGAGGGTTTTGGTTTCTTTGATGGTGTTGTCATCAGCACTCGTAAACGTGAGGCTGAATTGACCCTTGTCAGGCCCGGCGTTCAGCACAAAGACTTTACGACCCCAAGTTTCGGCAAAGTCCAGAGTGTCGCCATTGCCCACTTGCCTGTCCTTCTGTTCCATGCACATGTCTTTCATCCACACGCCACCCAGGCTACTACTTTCACACTGTTCTTCGGTCAGTACACACTTGCCTTCCGTGAACGTGCCTTCTGCTGCAACACATTCCTCTTCAGAAGGTTTCATCGGTTCCCACCAAATTTCGGTCACCGTCGGCTCGACGTTGTCACCTTCTTGCCCACCAAGAGTCACTGTGACACCCGTTTTCGCGTCACGATCAGGATCAACGAAGCGTTTGCCGTCGCCATCCAAAACATCAACCGTCATCGCCACTTCTGAATTCACGGGAATGGTGTCGTCTATGGCCGACATGTGTGATTTGATGCCCTTCAACCCGCTATAGGCCGGTATCGTTGTAGTCAGACTGAAACTGAACAATGATGCCTCGCTAAAGCTCAGCTTAATCGTATCTTGACCAGCAAACGCTTTGGAACCCGTCGCAGCATACGTCACCTTGACGTGACTGGGTTTACCATCGACCAGCTCAAACCGACCCGGCACGCCCCCGCCGTTGGATGTGATATAACTGGTGCTCTCGGCATTGCTTGTGGACGCGGTAAACGTGCCCGTAATAGCGGCAGTCAGCGGCTGTTCACCTGTTTTCATGTTGCCGTACTGGTCAAACATTTTGAAAGAGGCTTCCGGTATCCGGGTAAAGTACTTTTTGTCCGGCGTAATCTCAGCCGGTGGCACATCCGTTACCGCTTGGCCATGGGCGTTTTGAAATTCCACTTTCTCGATCTTTGCGGGTTTGATGCCTGCTGCTTCCACCTTCACTTGGGCATAACTACCGGCTTGATCAGAGATGAGGTATTCTTTATTACCCCACGTCTGTTTCTCAAAACTGACCAACACGTTGTTAGTAGTGTCCGGTGCCGCCACGGACTCTTCCATCGTCCTGGTATTCTTAACCGCAACCGCCCCAGCTTTGCCAACCGGTTGCCCCACGTTACCAATCACAACCACCTTAAAAGCATCAAACTCGTTGCCGGCCCTTTGATCGGTACTGAAGAGCGCAGTGGCTGCCAATGATCTTTCGACCACTTTAATCGCCAGTGTGTCAGAATTGGCAATGGTGCTTATCACCTTACCTGCGCTATCCTTCGCGGTTGCCACTAACGAGGCCGTCAACGGTTTCTTGACATCTCTCTTGACGATTTCACCTGACGCATTACCCAAGATCGCGTCACCACTTTTGGCAACCGTCTTGCCCTCTTGAGCACCCGCCGGAATGTGTAAATTGAGTTTCGCACCGTTGACCACATCGGGATCATTAGTGTCTGCAATGGAGAAAATAATCTCGCCACCCGCAGTACATGCAAAAGCACCCGTGTCCTTATTCTTTTCAGGGACACAATTGGTGGTCATGTTGCCATACGCATCCTCCAGAGAACCCATAATGTGCGTTCCCTGCTTGATTTGGTCATTGGTAATTGTTTTAGTGAAATCAGGGTTGGCGATGCGTTCTTTGTCAGCCCGCAACTTCAGCTTTTTGGGCACGCCCGTTGACCAGACTTTTAGGATGTCTGGATAGACTAATCCAACGCTGCTGCCGTCAAGGCCGTCCACCGTCGCTTCAACAAAGTAGTCACCGGCCTTGGTGACTTGACCATCCAAAGTGATAGTGGCCTCACCTTTCACCATATTCGCGGTATAGCTGTGGGTGGGTGCCTCTTCTTCAGGATGAAGATGCCCTTTGTAGGTCAAAGTCACTTTGACAGTGCCGATGCCATACTCATTTTTGGCCTTCACCAGAATTTTGCCACCGGACTGCCCGGCCGTCATCTCACCATAGAGGCCGCACGGATACTCTTTGCTCCACAATGAGCATTCATCCGCTTTTCCATGCGAATCGGATTCGGATGGCGTAAAGGATTCGATAGCTAATCCCTCAGGCTCGGTTGACACAGGCGTGATGGTGACTTTCTGTTCCGCATTGGTAATGTTTCTGTAATCGGTGGCACCTGATGCCGTCTTGTATCGTTCCAGTAAAGTCACCTCAACGGTGTCTTCACCTTTCGTCTCATGCGGATACAAAATAAAAACGCGACCTAGACCTTTACTGAGTTTAATGAATTTGGTTGATGAGGCAAAATAGCCAGGAAGCGGGCTACCCCGGGTGTCGCTACCCCCGCTGATTTCGCCTAGATCCGTTTTGACCATTGCCATAATGGTCGAATCGGAAGCATCGCCTTGCGTGTCAACTTCACCTTGAGCGTTCAAACCTAACAAGGCAATATTGACTTTCCCGCCGGCCTCCACTTCGGTTCGATCGAAGATAAAATTACCTCCGATTGTAGTGGTTTCGGCCCACACTGGTCCACTTGCTAAAGTAGCCAGCGCTATGGCCGAAGCGAGTGCTGTCTTTTTCATGTTGAATAATCTCCGTAGTCAAATACTTGGTAATCAAACACCTTAACTACAACATACACGCACTTGCGTCGCATGTCAATCTATAATCAGTGAACAGTGAACAGTGAACAGTGAACAGTGAACAGTGAACAGTGAGAAGAGGTGCGCTATGTTCCAATCGGGGTGTTGTTTACCCGATACCGTTATTTGTAACTATTGCACATTATAGGCATCAATTTCAAGTTTCCTGAAAATATTGTGCTATGGTTTATTTAGCGATGCTAAGGAACCCGACAATTTATTTTATTTTTTTTGTAATTGGTGGATTTGAGTTTATTCCTTGGCGGTTGTGGTTATCCAAACGATTTTTCGAGTCTGCACGGTTGAGTTATTATCGGCAAAGGTTAAGAGGGCTAATAACTCATAAGCACCCTCAAGTAAATGCGAGTCGATAATGCCTGCCCCTAGCAAGGCCGTCGGTGTGCCGAATAGCGGCAATATCATATCATGGGCTAAAAAATAGGGGCTTACTAATGTGTAATTATAAGAAATTTTTTCATGGCTGTCGTTACTTTTCCAAACTTTAAAGAGGTTTTTACGTGCGCCAATGGTGTCGTTGGGCAGATTAAGACGCAAATAAAGGTCAGCATATCTCCCGCTGACACCGCCCAAGGACAAAGAAAGTTGTAGTGTGTCGCCCGCACGGAACACGTGTGCTTTTTGAGGTGTAAACTTCAAACTCGGTTCGGTGTTGCTATAAATGGGGGATAGCGGTACTTTAAGATGCCCAAATCCATACTGACTATCAAATCCCGGGGTGTCAACCTCTTGACAAGAGGCGAGTAGTGTGACAATTAATTCAGGGGCGGTGGCACTCGCTTCTAATGCGGTCATCAATGCTAAAACACCACTGACTAAAGCGGCCGCGGCCGAGGTGCCGTCGTACCAATCGGCATAACCGGTGCCGGGTAGGGTGGTTAGCAAGTCCACGCCGGGCGCACTGAGTGATAGGCCATCGCCATAGTTGCTAGAGGGTAGTCGTTGTCCTTCTTTGTCGAAGGCCCCGACTCCTATAACCCAAGGTAAATAGGCAGGATAAGCGACACCGCTCCCTTTGTAACCGGCAGCGGCCACCACGATTTTGTCTTGAGCTTTGGCATAGATTAAAGCATCTTGCACAATTTGTGAAGATTTTGTGAGTGCTAGACTTAGCGAGAGAATTTTTGCGGGACTGTCGGCTGCGGCTAAAATCGCGGCTGCTAAATCGGATTCAAAAAAACCTTCTTCGCCCTGTTGATTGATTTTATAAGGAATAATTTTAGCAGCGGGGGCCACACCACAGCCGCCCTTGTGATTATGACATGCGGCTACCATTAAACCCGCCATTGCCGTGCCATGTCCATTTTCATCATAAGGCTTATCATCCTCATCGCCAAAGTCATAGCCTTGGTCAAATAAGATATTGGCCGATAAATCAGGATGATCGGGATCAACGCCGCTATCTAACAGGGCAATGATGGCCCCCTCGCCTTGGGTCATTTCCCACATTTTGGGGATGCCTATTTCAGTTAGATGCCATTGCTCAGCATAACGCGGATCGTTGGGCGCAGTCGGTGTAGAGAGCGTCGTCGCAAAATACCCTCGCACATCCGGTTGATAAGCCCAGTTTTTGGTGGCCTCTTGGGCGGTGGTACGCAGTACACGGCGAGTGTTAGGAAGTTCTAATACTAACCAAGGTAGCGGGTGTAAGTCGCGGATGACTCGGCCTTGTGTGCCCAGTTGTGCTAACTCGGCGGCCGTGACTGGCTCAGACAAATGGACAAGCACACGCGTTGCGTCTGCGTTAATCAACAGGCCACCGAGCAATGCAACGACCATCAAAGAGATATAAAAACGAATCTTCATACAACATATTTATAATACATCATTACCCATTTGTCATTTGGTAATGGGCAAAATTAATTTTCGTTCCGCTGACCTACGGTTCACAATTCACAACCCTCTTGAGAGGGGATGCCTAGTATGTGTCGCTATTCTCAAAAAACGCCATTTTTAACGGTGCAAAGTATATAGCTGACTTATGCTATCCTATTAAACTTATGATGACCGTCTTTAATTTTATTAAACGTTATCTTATCGCAACCGGCGTGGGTTTGTGGGGCCCCTTTCAGGCCGCCTATACGCATCGCTATTTGTTATTTTTACTGATGAAGCGTGATATTACCACACGCACGTCTGGTACGCTATTGGGAGATGCGTGGTTATTGTTTCAACCCGCTTTGCAAATCCTTGGTTTTTGGTTTTTGTTAGACATCGTGCTTAAAATTAAGTTTCCGGGGGGCGTGGCGTTTGTCGATTATTTTTTAATCGGTATGTTACCTTGGTTGTTTATAGCAGAGGTGTTATCGCGTAGTTTAAACGTTTTAACGGAGTTTGGTGGGTTGTATCAACGCTCCGTGTTCCCAGTCATCATTTTGCCTATATTGCCCTTATTTTTATCGACCGTATTATATGTGCTAGTTATGGTGATAACGGCCGGTTTATTGGAAGGGGTTCACACAATACCAGTAGCGGTGTTAATTATATTATTATTGACGTTGTGGTTAATGCCGTTTTGTTACTTGTTGGCAATCATTGGACTGTTTTTGAAAGACGTTGGACAATTTTTCCCCTTCTTGATTACCGTCACCTTGTATTTAACCCCGATTTTGTATATGCCCGCTCAGATGCCAGAACCCATGCACTGGGTATTAGTTATTAATCCAATAGCCGATTTAATGGCGCTCATTCATGCCAGCATACAAGGTTTATCTTGGAGTTATGCCAATATCTTATGGCCTTTCGGGTTATGGCTATTGTTATTGGGGCCGGCGTGGGTATTATTTCGACGCGCTGAACCGCATATACGTGAAATGCTCTAATCAGTGATCAGTTATCAGTTATCAGTTATCAGTTATCACTGTCACCTTGTATTTAACCCCGATTTCGTATATGCCCACTCAGATGCCCGAACCCATGCGCTGGCTGTTAGTCATTAATCCAATAGCCGATTTAATGGCGCTCATTCATGCCAGCATACAATGCGAATTAAGGGTTGAGTTAAATATTATGAAATTAATGAGTTATAAAAACTTAGATTGAGAAGTTATTTTATAACTCTTTTTTAGGCTAAAGTTTTTCTCAGAAAAACTTTTTCAGGCTAAAGTTTTTCCGCCGCGGATTCTTTATATCGATATTCGCATTTGGAGTTATGGCTATTGTTATTGGGGCCGGCGTGGGTATTATTTCGACGCGCTGAACCGCATATAGTGATCCTCTAAAAATCGTGGAATAAATCCGCTTGCGAGCTAAAAATTTCGTCGTGCCAATTCCACAAATCATTTAGGATCACTATATACGTGAACTGCTCTAATCAGTGAACCGTGAACGCTAATAACTGATAACTGATAACTGATAACTGAACACTGATAACTGATAACTGATAACTGATCACTGATCACTGAATTTATGCAAATAAAATTCAAATTGAATAGCATGTTAATGCGACTTGGGGCTTGGTACATACAAGTCTTGTTGTTGGCTTTTCTAGTCGTGCTGGCTTATGGGCATACCTTGGGTGTGCCATTTTACTTGGATGATTTTTCCTCCATTCAAGAAAATCCGGTGATTTATAACTGGCAAGGCACATTGGCGGAATTATGGCAATTTGCTGCCTTGCGAATAGTTGGCTATTTCAGCTTTGCTCTCAATTATCAAGTCCATCAATTCCAAGTCGCCGGCTACCATGTCGTGAATATTATTATTCATTTCTTGGCAGGCTGTGCCGTTTTAGGGTTGTTGCGCGGCTTTGTACGCACCCCCGCGCTCAATACCCTGTTGTCAGATGACACCAAACGCTGGTTGCCGCTTGTTGTAGCATTGATATTTGTACTTCATCCTTTGCAGATTCAAAGCGTGACTTATATCGTGCAAAGGTTAGCATCGTTGGCGGCCTTGTTTTATATTGCGGCAATGGCTTGTTTTATTCTGGCTCGCTTAACGCCATCCCGGCTAGTGGGGATTTTTTGGACACTGGCTTGTATCTTATTCACCGTGCTGGCTTTTTTTACCAAGCAAAACACGTTTACTTTGCCCATTGCCTTGTTATTACTGGAATTGATATTTTTCCGCCGCGGTGAGGTACGCTTAAAAGGTGTTGTTATGTTGTGGGGTGTTGGGATCTGTTTGATTCTTTTGGCACTGATGTTAGAGCAAAATCCTGTTATTCAGAACTTTTTGTTTGACAACATTCAGGCTCTGAAAAACTTGGACGGGCTAACACGAGAAACGACAGACATTTCCCGCGCCTCGTATTTGGCAACTCAACTGATTGTCTTGTGGACTTATATCAGTTTGTTTTTTCGGCCGGCCAGTTCACATATTGATTATGATAATGGGCGCCTTATCACCGAGGATTTTTTTTCTACCAATGAAAATTATCATTTCACCGCTAGATTATTGGACAGTGATCCGCTATTGGCGTTGATAGGCCATCTGTTATTGTTAGGTTTAGCGGTGTATAGTTTGCGCCGTTGGCCGCTAGTGGCCTTTGGTATTTTCTTTTATTACCTCGCCCATGCCGTCGAATCGAGTGTGATTCCTATCCGAGATGTGATATTTGAGCATCGCACTTACTTGCCTAATTTGGGTATCGCGGTACTATGTGCTTGGCTGCTCGTGGTACAACTACCGCGTTGGTTAAACAAAGTAACGGTTGACCGGCTTATCATTCAAACCGTCGTGTTTGTCCCGGTGCTTGCTTTATTATTAGTATTGGGCAGCGCAACGTGGTTACGCAATCAAATGTGGCGCGATCCGGTGGCATTGTGGCAGCACAATGTTGAACAATCCCCGGAGAAAAAACGGGGTTGGATTATCCTTGGTAAACATTTGGTTCAAAGAGGGCAATTGGAACAAGAACAAGGTGACAGTGAACATGGTCAAAAAACTCTCAAAAAAGCCATTGAAGCCTTAAACCATGGTGTTGTGAGGATAAAAAAACCCGATGGCTCTCAATCTATTTCTGTCACCACGGAAACGGCGCTGAATCTGATTGTCGCTCACAAGACGTTAGGCGAATATGAGCAAGCGTTGGAGTGGGTTAAGAGGGCCTTAGCTCATAAGTTGCGCCCGTTTGATCATGCTAAATTCTTGGTGAATCGCGGTAATATTTTTTATGAGTTGGGACGATCCCATCAAACACAAAACCGTCACTTTGAAGCGCAAGTCTATTTCCGTCAATCGGAGGACTCTTATCGCAAAGCCATTCAAATTTATCCACAAAATTTGAAGGCGCAGATTAATCTTGCCAGTGTTTTGGGAATGACGGGACGTTTGGATGAGGCGATAGCCCTCTATCAAAAAGTCTTAGCCATTGAGCCCAGTAATGCCTATGTCAAAAAGAATTTGCAAAAATTGCAAGAAATGCGTCAAAGAACGGGTAATTGGTAATGGTTTTTTTTAGAATGGGGAATGGTTTTTTTTAGAATGGGGGAATGGGTTCGAGGCAAAGCCCTATTTTTTATTTTTTTCACTGATCGTTCTCGTTCTCAATGATCAGAATTGATTCATACAATCAATCACCCATTACCCTTTCTTGCCTCGAAACCCATTAGCCGTTCTAAAAAAAACCATTACCAATAACTGGAGCAAACAACTGCTACTTAATTTCTATCTAAATCTATGTATAACTACTCGCATGAGTAGAATTTATGTAGTTCACTTGAAAAAATAATAAGTGATCCCAATTAGAACGGGGTTAGGTTTTAAAAAGCGAGAAAAGTTTTCTCGTACTCACTTTTGGATTTAGAAGGTTGGTAAATTGGTGTTCATTCCTTTTAGGAAAGAAGATTAATTTGACCCAATGGGACTCCTTGGAAAATTGACTTCAATGAGTTGTACTTTTAGGACTTCTGTCGGACTGCGTACCAACGGTTGGGACGGACCAACCAGGACTCTAGTTGCAATTCTTACGAATTATCTTTAGTCCGCGAATGACATATTCATAGTTTTGAGTCGATTTATAGGAACAGAATAAATATGGAATCCAAAAACAAGAAAGCGCGTACCAAGTCGTTTGTGACTGACATTTTTTGCAAAGCCGATAAACGAGTGAAAGCAGAAATGAGTCTGCTGTTGGTTTTGTGTCTGCTGGTGTTAATGACGCTGAGTTGGGAAGAAATTGCCCATAATCAGTTTACCGGTGGGGTTGAATCAGAGAGCGTCGCTTATCTCAATGACACGCTGCATAAGGCTGGCGCGGCATTTTTAATCGCTCGTGCGCTCAACGCGACTCTTTCGGTGATGCAGAGTTTTACGATTACGCCTTTTATCGGCGAACTGTCGTTGGGTGAAATTCTTGATCCGATTAATGATCTCATTGAGCGTTTTTCTTGGATCATGTTGGCAGTGATTGTGTCGATAGGCATACAACAGTTGTTGATGGAAATTGGTATTTCCGTTGATATGACTTATGTGATTTTCCCTGCGCTGATTTTGATATTAGTCAGTCTCTTTATCCGGACGAAAACTTCCAAATATCGGTTGCGTCTCTTGGCTTATAAATTATTGCTGTTGGTGTTGTTGGTGCGTTTTGCCATTCCGGTGACGGGCCTTATTGGTTCACATATTTCCGCCGTTTTTTTGGCAGAAAAGCGCGATACGGCCATAGAGTCCATTGAAAACTCCAAAGAAAAACTCTCGGAAATCACGGCAAAAGAAGTGGCGACTTCGCCGACGGAAAGCCTAGAAAAACTGAAACAAGATTCAGAGGAGATTGTCGGCCAAGTCATCAAGTTGATTACTTTGTTTCTTTTTGAAACGATCCTGTTTCCGCTTTTGGTATTGTGGGGATTGATTAAGGTGTTTGGGGCGATATTCTATTCGCCAGTTTCGATGAGAGCGAGGCAGCAGCCAGCTTGAGACGAGAAAAACTTTTTAGTTTGGCAGTAATCAGTGAACAGTGATCAGGAGTCCAAACTTTAGTTTGGCAGGAGTGTTTGGCAGTGGCGATTTTCGGATAGTCTCTTATGTGGGGAGGATTTAGCAAAGCTAATCGGCCCCCATAGAGCGACGAAACGACAAAACGACAAAACTATAGTCGCAAAAAATATTGAAATAGATTGACAATATAGAATAATTTCTATATTAATACGGTTTCCATAAAGGCGCTTTTCGCGTCAAACGTGCATTGAGGTGTTGAATGAAAGCACTGAAAATGAAAATGAGAGGTTTGGACAAGAGCCAATTCAAGAGACTTAAGGAATTGACTCACCATGCCAAAAATCTCTATAACCAAACTTTATGGACATTGAAAGAAGCCTTTGAAGCAACAGGTTTGTATTTTAGCTATCCAAAAATGGATAAAGCTATGAAACAAGTTGAGAATCTTGAAGGTTCTGTTAATTACAGGTTGTTAAAAGCCAAGGTGTCTCAACAAACTTTACGGCAACTTGATAAAAATTTCAAATCGTTTTTTAGGT
>Ga0190343_1000057_pt1 | contig 59249 bp, 34 predicted proteins | sample 48721312_MG_FD_161664 | JGI IMG/M metagenome (GOLD analysis project Ga0190343, IMG submission 161664) | Hydrothermal vent microbial mat bacterial communities from Southern Trench, Guaymas Basin, Mexico - 4872-13-1-2_MG | ecosystem: Environmental > Aquatic > Marine > Hydrothermal vents >... | reverse complement strand
AGCATGATGGTGTATTTTGAGGCACTGAGTAAGACCACTTGGGGGGAGCCGTGTGAGGGGAAACTTTCACGCACGGTTCTGAAGACCAGTCCCTTATGGCGACATAAGGGGCTGAGTTTAACATTGAATCATACAAAACCAAGGCAGGCCACAGACGATACAATGTCGCCGCCTATCTTGGTCAACAAAAACAAAGCACCACCATCTGCTATTGCAGAGTCTCAAGTCCAAAACAACGAGACGATCTTAAAAGACAAGTTCAATTCATGCGAGAGCAGTACCCAGGAGCCGAAATCGTCAAAGACGTTGGAAGTGGACTCAACTATAAGCGTCGTGGGCTTAAATCCTTACTGGAACGAGCAATGCGCGGAGAACAACTCCAAATTGTGGTTGCCCACAGAGACCGACTCGCAAGATTTGGATTCGAGCTTATTGAATGGATTGTCCAAAAAAACGGTGGAAAAATCTTGGTTCTCAAGCAGACTAATCTTTCCCCAGAACAGGAGCTCACAAACGAGGGGCGATGCATCCTCCATGTCTTCTCATGCAGAATGCACGGACTTAGAAACTACAAAACCCAAGTCCGCAAAGTTCTGTCAGAACAAGAAACAAAAGCGGAATGATTGTAGGTACTTGGTTTTCAACGAAACCATTAAGTATCTTCGCTCTTGTATGAATTATTTTCCGACTGTGACTGAGGTAAAAAATGATTTGTTGATTAATATTGACTTGCCTAAATGGTGTGATGACATACCTTTAAGAATCAAAGCAAAAGCAGTTAAAGAGGCGCACCAAGCTTTTAAATTGGCCGAAGCTAATCCGCCGATAAGAGCCAAAACTATTAAGCTTGAGCCAACCTCAGAGCAAAAAAAGACATTCAAAAAATGGAATGACTGCAGTCGCTATGTCTTCAATCAAACGATTGACTACATTCGCACTTGTGTTAATTTTTCACCATCTTGGATGGAAATTAGGCTGGACTTACTAAAACAATTACCCTCATGGTGTGATGATGTACCTTTTCAGATTAAGGGAAATGCCGTCAAGGAAGCACACCAAGCTTATTGGAAAGCGAAAGCGCACCCTAAATTTAGGAGTAGGAAAAATCCAACGCAGTCTTGTTACATTCCAAAGAGTGCGATAAAAAAAGCCGGGATTTATCCGCGTACACAAGTCAGGAACTTACATTATATCGAAGCTTTGCCAAACGAGCCATTAGATGGTCGGTTGGTTTATCAATATCACGAATGGTTTTTGTGCGTACCTCAAAAAATAGAAACCCACGTAGCCGAGAACCAAGGGCGTGTGGTTGCTCTTGACCCAGGGGTGCGAACATTCCAGACGTTTTATTCTGAATTTCTTGCTGGACATATTGGGTATGATGACTTTGGGCGCATGAGCGCGTCTTTGTTTTTACTTAGATGACTTAATTTCTCGTACTACCAAGGCAAAAAGTAAAGCCAAAAGGCGCCTGAAAATAGCCCAGTCCAGAATGAGAAAGAAGATTAAAAACCTGATCAAAGAGATTCACTTTAAAACCGCGCGTTTTTTTGTGGACACCTTTGATGTCATTTTGTTGCCTACTTTCGAGACCAGTCAGATGACTGGGAAAAAGAATCGCAAGCGCAAGTTACGTTCTAAAACTGTTAGGGCGATGCTGACTTGGTCGCATTATCAATTCAAGGTGCGCTTGAAAAACAAAGCCCTTGAGTTTGGTAAAAAAGTGATCGACGTGTGCGAAGCCTACACCAGCAAGACTGTGAGTTGGAGTGGCGAAATTAAGAAAGTAGGTGGGTCAAGAGTAATCAAAGCAGGTGGCATAAAAATGGACCGTGATTTGAATGGCGCCAGGGGCATTTTCCTGCGCTCATTGGTCGATTCGCCAGTATTGATGGCAATGCTTAAATGATTGCCTTAAGCGCCTAGATGGATCGGGCTTTGAGAGATACCTCCCCTTCGGGGCATGTTAGCAATTGTTAATATTTGTTAATAAAAATGTATCGGTAGTGGATATGCGAATTAAGGGTTAAATTGAATATTATAAAATCAATAACTTATAAAAACATCGTCATTGAAAGTTATTTTATAATTTTTATTTTTTCAGCATTCGCATTGGATATGGCTTCGCTTTCTACCTGACAAACCGCACTGAACAACGAATATCGAGCGGAAAAATGAAAACTGAAAAATCTCGGAGGAAACCTGTGGAATCATGTAGGGTTGATCTACGTGTCAACTGGGGTGATGAAAAGGAGGTTCCAACGGGTTCTAAAACTTGATCCCATTTTTATTCCTTTTGAAGTTTTATTATTTTAAAAACAAGTATTCTTTAATTCATTAATCATTAATCATTAATCATTAATAATTTTCACCACCCCACGTGTCAACCCTTTTCGATGGGTCTCCCCAAAATCCGTTATAACATGGAAACAAACATTACAAAGACAATTATAAGCAATGTGCCATAAACAGAAAGCACAGTAACACCACCAACCGCGGCGGTTTTTGTGGCACTGATTTTCTTTTTCTCTATTTTCGCAATCTCTTTAAAGGGAATGGTTTCACGAGTGCCAACGATAGCTTCTTCAGTGATGTCAACCACTTTAAATGTGATAGTCGTTCCATCAGTGGTGTGGACTTTGATAACCTCGCCTTTTTCAAAATGGCGTGTCACTTCCGTTGGCGTGGGTTCAATTTCGCGCATGGTAGTGCATGCGCTGAACGTGATTGTGACAAGGAACAATAAGAAAATACGCCAGAATAATTTGATAGACATTGCCTTCCATCCTGATTGACGCTACAACGTTGATAATAATACGGCAACACCGGCGGTTAGAATCACATAAGTAATGCCAACGCCGGCACCAATGCTCTTGACAATACCGATTTTTTTCTGTTGCAACTTTTTGATTTCATTGAAAGGGATTTGTTGGCGTTTGCCCACAATACTGTTTTCAGTAATTTCAACGATTTCAAATTCATAAATGGTGTCATCAACCGTGTGAACGGTGATAGTATCACCGACTTTGAAGTGTTGCTGCGCGGCTGTCGGTGTTGGCTCAATGGTACGCATAGAAGTGCAGCCAGTGAGCATGAGTAAGACAACCATCGCGCTTGTTAAGCAAGATTTTAACAAAGTTAGCCCTCCGTTAGTGGGAGAAGTGTGCGGTAGTGGATATGGCTTCGCTTTCTACCTGACAAACCGCACTGCACAACGAATTAATAATGAAAAATGAAAAATGAAGAATGAACAAAGATGTCGTTTCGTTTTCGACGATAGGAGAAAGCTTGAGAAATCTTGAGAAACCTTATAAAATAATTTTAAATCAAGACGGTTTTATAACTCATTGATTTTTTATGATTCAATTCAATCCTTAATTCGCATAATAAATAGGTTTTTAGTATAAATTAAAATAGTGCCTAACTCAAACTCTGGTGAGAGTACAACGGATTTGGGGATTAAACGGATTTTTTCTTAAAATGGTTGAAAGTCAACTCAAAGGTGATAGTACAACGGATTTTTGGAATAAACGGATTTTTTCTTATAAGTAAGTGGGTAAACAAAAGTCTTTTTGAGGCTCATAACGAGCGGATTGTGAGTCGCTAAAGCGACTACTACAAACCGTCACCAAAAAGGATTTATGCGTACCTACTTACAACGACACTTGAGATAAACGAATTCGTTTATCCGCGTAATTCGTTGTACTATCCGTTTATCCGCGTAATTCGTTGTACTTATCCGCGTAATTCGTTGTACTATTCGTCTATCCGCGTAATTCGTTGTACTATTCGTTTATCCGCGTAATTCGCTATACTATTCGTTTATCCGCGTAATTCGTTGTACTTATCCGCGCAATTCGTTGTACTTATCCGCGTAATTCGTTGTACTATTCGTTTATCCGCGCAATTCGTTGTACTTCCTTTAATCCAAACTGTCCAAAATCAACTAATGGGTTATGAAAAATTTTAAGGGTACCACAGCAAAAGACATCTATTCATTTCCTCACATTAATCTCCCTATGTATCCGTTAGAGGGTGAAATAAAACCGAGTAACAGGTTTTATTATTCTCTGATGAATGAGATATCTAGAGATTTTAGTGCGAGTACTTTAATCCCAGTATCTAATGGATTGAATTATTTAGTACTTCCTTATTCAACCCGTCTGATGGAATTGTTTGATTATTATCAGTATACGTATGGGAAAGAATGTGTAGGAGACTTAAATAATTTAGTATTCACCGATAATAAGAAGTATAAGGAAGTCGCAGAGAGACTGGCTCAACAAACCGGAAAAAAGATCATTTCTCATCTTCCTTATATCGATGAAAAATTCAGTTATTATGATCCAGAAAAACAGGCTTACCTCAATAGTAAAAAGAATCTGGAATTTTTGACGACTGCGATTCCTAAGCGTGTGGTTGTCCATTCTGATTTATTAAAGACGGTTTTATCTGAAATGGACTTTCCAGTTTATTTGAAGGGGGTTCATGGTATTGGTGGTAATTATGTGGTGAAACTCAATTCGATTAAAGAATTGGAAAATCATAGCAAGTTGTTATCTTTAATGTCTGAGGTTGTTATAGAAGAACGTTTTGAGCACGATTTGAATTTTAACGTCCAATGTTGTATTTCTTCGGCAGGAGAACTTTCTTTTTTAGGGTATTCCACGCAGTTACTCTCAGAAACGCTACACATCGGAAATTGTGTCTATTTAAATAGCACCTTTGAGCATCTTCCTGCTCCTGTTCAATTGATTACTGAAGAAGCCTGTCAATCGGCGTACCGTTTAGGTTACTCTGGTTTAGTCGGTTTAGATATTCTTTATAGACAGAGGGATAATAGGGCGGTTTTGATCGATCCCAATTTTAGGTGGAATGGTTCAACGACTGCCAATTTATTAGGTAATATCATTTTTGAGAAGACAAAGCAAAATTATATGTTTTGGTTGGGATTTTCTACCACACGGTATGATAAATTTTCTGATCTATTAACAAAATTTCGTCGTCATCTTGATAATGGCGAAATTTTTATAATAGGTGGAGTCAATCGTGAGATGGAAAATAATTTTGTTCTCGGTTTAGCTTTGGTTGGAAGTAGACTAGTTGATTTAGAAGAAAACCGGAAATTCTGTTTGGAGAATTTATAGCTATGAGCCAGTAGCTTGAGCTACTGGCTAAAAGCTAAAGTACTCTAAAGGGTACTCAAAATGTTTTCGTATCTGAAAGATGTTCGGATAAACTCAATAACTACAGGGATTGCATATAAGCAAGGATTAGTAAAGGATAACTACAGGGATTGCATTAAAGCCACGGATTAATAAAAAAGGATAAAATCGCTTGAGAGGCCACTCAGTTTAATTTTATCTTTAATTATCAAACGATTACCCTGAGTATGAGGCCTATCGGTGCGGGAATCCGTCTCGATTAAATCCTTTATTATATACAATCCTTGTCGTTCTTGATGGCTTGTCGTTGGTAAGTTCTAAGGTGAATCTGTTCGTTCATGACTTCAATCCATTGTAGTTGAGTCATTGAGTCGATAGACAACAAGAGGTAGTTATTATGAGTTATCCTGGCATTCAACGCGTTTTAGATGAAAAAGGCACTATTACCAGTGTCATTGTGCCTATTGATATTTGGCGAGAGATACAATCAGAAGAAAAGGAAACGGCCTACTTGCTCAAAAGTGAGGCTATGAAACAACGGCTGTTGGCCGCTAAAAATCGTCGTGAAGGCATTGACTTCGAGGTGGCTTGTGAAAAACTTGGAATTTGATTCGGCTACATTACAACGGAAATACAACGGATTGACGGAATAAACGGATTGGGCAATAACTACAGGGATTGCATTAAAGCCACGGATTATACTTAGCACCGGCACAAATTGCGCTTTTGTCATTTCGACTTAAGGAGAAATCTTATTGAAATAGTTCCATTGTTAGAGCTCAAACGACATGACAAAAAAGCTCCGTTTATGGCAGTGTTCAAGTTTAATTTTATCTTTAATTATCAAACTATTACCATGAGTATGAGGCCTGTCGGTGCGAACAATCCGTCTCGATTAAATCCTTTATTATATACAATCCTTGTAGGTTGTACTCGCATGGAAAACATGGAATAACGACTAAGTCCTTGGATGGTCGTATTAACATAACGATATTTAAACAATGCGAATTAAGGGTTAAATTGAATCTTATAAATTCAAATTCTTCAACACAGAGACACAGAGTTGCACAGAGAAGTCCTTGGGTTTATAACTCTGTGAAACTCTGTGGCACTCTGTGGACTCCGTGTTGAAAATCAAATCATGGCCCACAAAATATTTTATTAACAAATTGACGCTCTGATTTGGGGGCCATAAATCAAGGATTTATAAAAACTTCTGATTGAGAAGTTATAGAAAAAATCTAACGCACGCAAATGACGCTTGCATGCGCCACGCATAATTTAGACCGCATTGGCTTGTTTTATCCCTTTTGCCACTTTGAAGAGTAGGTATAGACGTTCCATTGCCTCTTCAATACAATTTTCATCGGGCAAATCCTGAAGGGTATGTAAAACCAATTCTTTTTCGGTTGCCGCTGCCACTGATGCCATTGGCATATATACACCTCAATTAAAATGCTTATCTGAAAAATCCAGATTTGGATTAGTTTAAAAAATACTTTGGCTGAGATTTTCTGTGACGGCTCTCAAACTTTTAGCGGTGCTGAGTATAGATATCTTGCCTTAACAAGCCGCGAACAAATCCGTCTCAATTAACTGTTCAAGAAACTTGGTTTCTTTTTACACGCCAACGCCATAGGAATAAAACCAAAATGCCGGCCACATTTGGAAACCATACCCAAGATGTATTCCAAGCTATACCGTCAATGACAAAATCAGAAACAGGCCAAAATAGTTGGGTTGGAAAATACTGGGTGGTATGAAATGGGAAGTCTAAACAAATGTGAAAAGGCCATCCTAACATGGCAAATGCTAGGCTTTTTTTCCAAAAAGCGGTTATGCCAATGACTACTAAGGCTGTGATAAAACTATGTGTTAAATTGTAATTAAAAAATACCCAGTCGGGTATTGAATCTAAAGGCGGGGCGCCTAGTGTAAAAGTACCGTCGATAACCCGAATGATTAGATAGACACCAAACGAGCTTAAATCTGGAAAAGCGCCAAAAAAAACAGCTAACCAAAAATATCTTCGATATCCAAAAAGGCCGCCTCCCCATAATGCGTGACTGAAAATATCCATAGATAATAACAATAATGTAAAGAAAGAATGAAAAATGGACTAGACTTGGCACCGTCAAAAATTGCTGTCATTTCGACTTAAGAAGAAATCTGATTGAAATGCGCTTTTGTCATTTCGACTTAAGGAGAAATCTTCTTGAAATGCGCTTTTGTCATTTCGACTTAAGGAGAAATCTTGTTGAAATACGCTTTTGTCATTTCGACTTAAGGAGAAATCTTGTTGAAATACGCTTTTGTCATTTCGACTTAAGGGGAAATCTTGTTGAAAAGGTTCAATTTCTCGCTGCGTGAGACATGACAAAAAACTCTAAAAACCTTGTAATTGTTGCCCACCATCGTCGTATTTTGGGGCCGGCAAGAAAAACACCTTGCCCGGGGCTACATGTATGGATTTATTCTTAACTTAATGGCATTGCCTCTGGAGATGGGATGCAAGGAGTGTTTAAGCCCATTACCCATAATCAGTGCCTCAATGCCATAAGTCGAAAAACCTTCATACAAAGGCATTGAAGTACAAAGCTTTAGCTTTGTAAGTTTTTTAATGTCTAAGTACCGGACAAAAAATTTAAGCGGCACTGTAACTCATTGATTTAAGCAGCACTGTAACTCATTGTTTTTATTTCATGTCTCAGTAATATTATATATTAACGTGAGTTCGACTTTTCAATAAGTTATATAAATCATCTCTTAATCAATTATTTGATGACAATTAATTGATTAAAAACACATTTTTATTAGATGGTAAACCTTAGCATTAATACGTTAAAACTGAATATTTGTGGGCCATCAACTGGAAGAAGTAAGTACAGCTTATGGGTTTTGTTTTGAAATGATTGATAATTAAGCCATTATCACTAAATAATTGATATAAGCTATAATTTTAGAACTCATTGATATTTAAAGTCGAGCTCACGTCATTAGATATAACCTATCAGTTTACGGACTTTTATCCGGTGCATACATAAATAACCAAGGATAAATCCCCGGCTTTGATGAAATCCTTGTCGTTATTTGGACTCATTTTTACCCTTATTTTTTGTATGGCTATTGGCACTGGTTTGAGGGCCATAAAACCGTTTTTAATATTCAAACTTTGCACCGGACATTTTATTTAAGCCATTGATTGTGTAAAATTTATTAAAATCATTGAGGGTCATATTTCTTACCAAAAAGAAAAAACAGTAGAAAAAATGTCCGGTACTCAGGCGAATAATACAAAGCGGCAAGCGTAGTACTCCAACAGACATTCTATTGAACCAGTGCCTACAAATCGTTTCTGATGGAAACTATAACTTATCACGTTTCAATTTCACCAAAAAAGAGAGCCCCGCCGATTCCCTATTTTCTACCGTCACTGAGCCACCTAATAGCGTGATAATGTGTTTAGCTGTTGAAGGCGCAAGCCCGGGGTGTCGGCCCGGTGTCACTTTCTGACTCGTTGAAGGTGCTTCAAAAAACGCCCGGAGTTCTTCTTTGGGAATGGTTCTCCCCGTTGCATGAATGCCTATCGCAACCTCGTTTTCAAGCGGCTCACAGGAGAAATTCACGGTGCTATCGTAACTGGAAAATTTAACCGCTGTCTTAAGCAGTTCTGCTAACGCATTTGCACAAAGTTCTTTTTGTTCAGCACTTTGTTCATCATCACGCACTATTTGCCAAGCTAATAGAGAGTGTGATACCGACAAATCTCTCTCAAATTCATCAACCGACTCAGAATCTACCACTACCTCTAAGGCATCTTGATTTAATGCTTGCCCTCCACAAGTCGGTATTGCCCCGAACTGTACATGACGTGATTGTGCAAACTCGCTTGCCAACTTAATCCCAGATTTTAAAATCGTATGGACAGCCTTGAGTTCAAAAACAAACATAACCGTTGTCAGATCGATTTTGGTCAACTCTAAAGATTGTTTGACCGTGTCCAGCAGTTCGTTGGCTTCTTCTAAAGGCGCTTGAACCGCTTTTTTGAATAATCCCTGTAAAGAATTCTGAAATTGGTAATAAATCAATTTCAGCGCGTCACCTTCCGCTTTAGTGAGTATTTGGAGCCTTTCGTTGGCAACGGCCAGTGTTTTGGTTTTCTCACGAACCCGTTCTTCCAGTTTGAGGTTAGCCTGTTCAATCTGATTGCGATAGTCCTCTTCTTGATCGCGCAGAAATTTTCTGTCTAGGCAAGCCTCTACTCTTGCTCGGAGCAAAACAGATTTAAAGGGCTTCGTCAAATAGTCATCAGCCCCCATCTTGATGCAGTCAACGGCACTATTCATGTCATCAAGCGCTGTGATCATAATGACCGGAATATGCCGCAAAGTCGCATTATCTTTAATGTGGCTCAAGACTTCATAGCCGTCTATTTCGGGCATCATAATATCAAGCAAAACCAAATCAACGGGCTTATTTTTAAGCTTTTCCAAAGCAATCAGTCCACCTTCAGCAAGTATAGGTGTATGTCCAAGTGCAGTGACTAAACTTTCAACTATATCCCGATTGGCTTCCATGTCATCGACAATCAGAATGTTGGCTGGTGTCATTTTTTATCCTTCGATAGTGTAATAAGTGATCTCGCTGCGCTTGTTACTGCGTTTCAAATTATTCCCGTGTTTAGTATAAAAAAATTGTTTTATTTAAATAAATTGCAAAGCCTCGACCTTTTAAAGGTAACTTCTTACACACGGACAGAGTCACACAGAGGGACACAAAGCTTTTTTATATTTTATGATGAACGATATAAAAAGTCCAATTTATTGCGATGGTAAGTCTATACTAATGAAAACGGAAAACGGAAAACGGAAAACGGATTAAATAAATTATAAGTCTATACTAATTAAAAATTAAAATTTAACCCTTAAAAATTAAAACTGATTTAATAACTGATAAGTCGCTAATTTTTATAGAAATTTATGACAAGTTCATTTTGTCAGTTTCACAGATTTGAAGTACGTTCCGTATATCAGCAAAAGTTTTTGCGAAGAAAAAACGGATTTCGATAATACTAAATAAATTGATTTTATCAATGCGTAACTCCTAAGCATTTCAAAATAGACTTTAGACTTCTATTAAACTTTTTGATATTAATCTCATTTATTCTGAAATTCCTATCATTCCTAAAATTAGGATTCAGACACTGTTATACTCAACATCGTCATAAGGCAGGATTTTTATGACGGGTTAATATATAAGGCGTATTATTAAAGCAAGCCAGTGTACCTACCTGGCAAGCCCCAACGGGGCGACATTAATAAAGCCCCAACGGGGCGACATTAATAAAGCCAGTGTACCTACCTGGCAAGCCCCAACGGGGCGACATTAATAAAGCTAGGGGCACCGCCCCTGGCTTTAATAATACGTTTTATAGATTAACCCGTCATAAAAAAAAATACAAGTTATGACCACGTTGAGTCTAAAAGATTTAGGTGTACCTATCTTAAAACAGTATAACAATTCATTTTGAGCTAAAATTTATAAAGAGGCTCTTGCAAAACTCGTTTGTTTCTACCAAAGACTTCCATTTAAAAAGGAGGTTTTAGCCAGATTGGGTTATTTTGGAGTGAATTATAATAACAGTGACATCATCGGGCTGGTTGCCAGAAGGATAACGGACACTTTCAATTAAGGCCTTTGTCGCGTTTTTTGCGTTGTTGGCACGCACAATTTGACGAATTTTCTCTGGCGGCGCATTTTTGATTAAACCGTCGGTGGCGAGAACAAGTGTACCTGTAAACGGTATGGGGCCAAACGATATGGGGGTGGCTATTCCAGAGCCGATAAGTGGTTTTTGCCACTGTTCGGCGGTGAGTTCAAGTTCAGTTTGCTCTTGCACTAAAAATGCGCCAGAGTTACCAACGCTCGCGCCACAAACAAACCCTTCGCACAGTGCCACAATGACGGCCGTTGTTTCACCAGCGGTGGGATGTGCAAACAGCCAATTATCGGCTTGACTTAGAATATTGCACCATCTCAGCGGCTTAAAGAATTCAGTTTCCGACACTGCGGCCTCTTTGACAATTTGAATGACAAGTTCGGCCGCTTCTTTGCCACTCGCAAGTCCACCGGCACCGTCTGCAATAGCCAGTAAAAGGCCCTTGGGATGCTCAATAATCGCCGCTCTATTTTTATTTTCGGTGGTAATGGTTTCTGTTGCTAAGTCAATTTCAAACATGTCTAATTGGTCATTGGTAATGGGTAATGGAGGCGTTGTTCTTACTGCCCAGGCAGCAAAAGCCAATGGCTCAAGCACAAGGCTGAGAGAATTCTATAGATTTTCATAAAAATAAAATTTTGCAGCCAACATTGTCTGAAAGCGAAAGTCCCCTAAAGGGGACTAAATTAATTATCTGAATATCTATACGAGCTGTAACCCTAATGGGTTTGGTGTGATTAGCTTATGGGCCCCCCGCAACTTGCTTTTAAAACACGCTCTCAGGTAGTGTCGTCATCAGCTTTAGGCTAGTACACGAAAGCTAAACAAACATACCATAAAATCTTGTTGCTCAAGTTTGGAGTCCCGCCAAACTAAAGTTTGGACTCCTGATCACTAATAACTGATCACTGATTACTGATTACTGAACACTGTTCATTTCTGGTACAAGGCGTTTTAGCATTTTTTTGATGTCGTTTTCGGCATAGTTCTCACAGGCTTCTGCCAATTGCGTTAAAGTTTCAGTCAACCGTTCCCAATTGTTGCTACGGTGATCAGCGAGTAGAATTTTGGCGTGAGTGGTTTTACCGAGTTTTTCGTCGGCATGGAATAATTCTTCATGCAGTTTTTCGCCTGGACGCAGCTCAGTATAAACAATTTTAATGTCTTTATCGGGCACTTTGCCGGATAAACGAATCATTTGTTCTGCTAAATATCTGATTTTAACGGGTTTACCCATATCTAGTACAAAAATTTCTCCACCTTGCCCCATCGCGCCAGCTTGCAAAATCAATTGGCAAGCCTCTGGAATAGTCATAAAATAACGACTGATGTCGGGATGAGTAACGGTAACAGGGCCGCCTTTGGCAATTTGTTTTTTAAATAAAGGGACTACGCTACCGGCCGAACCGAGTACGTTGCCAAAGCGCACCGTGATAAAACGGGTTTTGCAGCGCCCATTCATGGCTTGGCAAATAATCTCCGCGGCGCGTTTGGTTGCGCCCATGATGTTGGTGGGATTGACGGCTTTATCGGTAGAAATCAGCAAAAAGGTTTGGCAACCTTGCGCGGCAGTGGCTTCGGCCAGAATTTTGGTACCCAACACGTTATTGCGAGCCGCTTCTCGGGCTTGCGATTGCAACATGGGCACATGTTTATAGGCGGCCGCATGAAAGACGACTTCGGGATGATAGCACTCTAAAATATGGCCCACTGCCACTGCGTCAACGATGTCACCTAGATGAGCCTGTAAGACTAACTCGGGAAATTCTTGGCGTAATTGCATTTCTATCCGATAGAGATTAAATTCACCGCGTTCAAAAATCACGAGAGCGGTGGGATTTAAACGCGCAATCTGTCGGCACAATTCGGCCCCGATTGAACCACCGCCGCCACTTACCATTACGACTTTGCCGCGCAAACCGGCTTCGATAATCTGCCAATCCAATTGGACTTTATCGCGTCCTAATAAATCGTCGATGGCGACATCGTGTAACGCACGGAGAGTGACTTGTCCATTGACGACGTTATCTAATTTGGGCAGAGTACGCACTGGCACGGTGCAACGTTCACATAATTCTACTACGCAGCGCATTTGCTCATCCGTCGCCGCTGGCATGGCAATGATAATGACATCGACCGCTAAGGATTCGACCGTTTCTACCACTTTGTTGGTGCTTCCTAACACGGGCACACCTTGCACTTTGCCGCCGTGCAGACGCGGCTGATCGTCTAAAAAACCAACCGGCATATAACCGCAGCTTTGACTACGCAACATGTCACGCACTAGCATGTCACCAGAAGTGCCCGCTCCTAAGACGAGGACACGTTGGTAGTTTGTTTTATCTGTCAATAGGAAATTAAATGACTGTTCGTGCCATAAGCGATATAGCAAGCGGGGCATTCCTAGTAAAAAAATTAATAGGAAGGGATAAAACAATAAGGAAGAGCGTGGAATGAGTTCTAGGCGATTAAATAAGACGAGTACCAAGACGATGGCGAGCGTACCGATGAGGACAGCGCGTAAAATGGTGGCTAAATCAGGCATACTGGTAAATCGCCAAATGCCGCGATATAAACCGCTATACCATAGCACGCTGCTTTGCACACCAACCACGATAGGCAACACTTGCCAAAGAGTGGCTTCAACGTCTGGAAATAAGGGCCACTCGTAGCGAACGATAATTGCCAATATCCAAGCGAAGCCAACCATGCATATGTCATGTAGGATGATGGGGAGGTGGCGATAAAACATTTTTCTAATTGTTATCAGTTATTAAGTGGGGTGGTGAAAATGATTAATGATTAATGATTAATGATTAATGATTAATGAATTAAATAATTTGTTTTTAAGAATAATTTTATTAAGCGGAATAAAAATTGGCTCAAGTTTTAGAACCAAAGGAACCTCCTTTTCGTCACCCCAGTTATTAAGTACACACACGGATGAACGTTTCTATTCAAATCAGCTTTTCAGTTTTTAGCTTCTCTGTGTATCTCTGTGTCACTTTGTGAACTCTGTGTTTCTATCAGTTATACGGAACGTACTTCAAATCGGTGAAAATTAAATAAGGGATTGATACTTTACAATTTGCGCTTTTGTCATTCCTTAGAGCGTGTTTCAAAACTTGACTTAACTCATTGTTTTATAAGCAATCTACTATTTTATAAGTGATTGATTCTTGGACTTTTAAAACACGCTCTTAAGGATGTGAGGAATCTGTAGCCCGTAAGATTTCTCAAGCTTTCTCAATATTTCTCAATATTTCTCAATATTTCTCAATATTTCTCCTGTCGTCGAAACAGAAATCGAAACGAAAGATTTCTCAGAGCAAAGAAATGACAGAAAGAATTTCTCAAGATTTCTCAAAATTTCTCAAGCTTTCTCAGAGCAAAGAAACCGAAACAGAAATCGAAACGAAAGATTTCTCAGAGCAAAGAAATGACAGAAAGAATTTCTCAATATTTTTCAATATTTCTCAAGATTTCTCAAAATTTCTCAAGCTTTCTCAGAGCAAAGAAACCGAAACAGAAATCGAAACGAAAGATTTCTCAGAGCAAAGAAATGACAGAAAGAATTTCTCAATATTTTTCAAGATTTCTCAAGCTTTCTCAAGATTTCTCAAGCTTTCTCAAGCTTTCTCAAGCTTTCTCCGATCAAAGAAACTCTCAAGATTTCTCCTGTCGTCGAAACAGAAATCGAAACGAAAGATTTCTCAGAGCAAAGAAATGACAGAAAGAATTTCTCAATATTTCTCAAGATTTCTCAAGATTTATCAAGATTTCTCCGATCAAAGAAACCGAAATCGAAACCGAAATCGAAACGAAAGATTTCTCCTAGCGTCGAAATGACAGAAAGAGCTATATTTATGGCGGTGCTCAGTAGAATTAGCATGCCTTATGATTTTCAACTAAAATATTAAACTTAAAAAATCCGTTTCTTCCCCAAATCCGTTGTACTCTCACTCTATTAAACTTAAAAAATCCGTTTCTTCCCCAAATCCGTTGTACTTTCAGTATATCAGCCTTTCACCTTTCACCTAAAAAAAAATACGTTTTAAGGTTTTAAAAATCAGCGCCATATCTAAATAAAGCGACTGTTCTTTGACATATTGTTGATGGTAGGCAAGCTTGAGAGGTAGGATTTTTTCGACATAATCAACTTCTGGTTGCTGCGAATTTGCTAACATTTCACTTTCAGAGCGAAATTCAATCGAGGCATAATCGGTTATGCCGACGGGCACTGATAGCACGTATTCTTTAATACCATCTGGATAAAGTTCAACATATTCAGGCACTTCTGGGCGGGGGCCCACTAAACTCATGTCGCCCTTGAGTACATTTATCAATTGTGGCAATTCGTCCAGTTTGTAGCGACGCAAAAAATGTCCGCAGCGCGTGATACGCGCATCGCGGCCGATGGTTAATTTTAGGCCTCCTTTAGAAGAGTGCATTGTGCGAAACTTTATGATTTTAAAATGTTTTCCAAATTGACCGATACGTGTTTGCAAAAAAAATACTGGCCCCCGACTGTCTAATTTTATCCAGAGTGCAATCAGCACAAACAAGGGACTGAGCAATATTAAACCGGGTAGGATGCAACACAAATCAAACAGTCGCTTGCTATTCATTTGAAGAAAACCTCCGAGGTTTGGTAAACTGATATCGCTTTGCTCGTTACTGCGTTTATACTAGTGCAGGAAAGATTTCGTATCTGTAGAAATGACAAAAGCGCAAAGTTTATCGTAGCGAAGCTCTCAACGATGTTTCGTGATCTCGCCTCGTTCGGAACGATGTTACCGAGCTAAGCGAGATCAACCTTGGAGGTTTGCGGCCGGATTTTTTATGATTATAACTATTGAAAACTCTAACGGTATGAATTTTATTCAGATTATATCAATACTCTTACCATTTACATTCAAACCCTTTGGGGTTGAAACCTTATTAATTATTAATGATTAATGATTAATGATTAATGATTAATGATTAATGATTAATTCCATCTACGGTGTTTGCGTGTTGATAAACTATCAACTTTCATCCGTTAGAATCATGATTTATCTGAACAAGTTAAAACAATACCTTTGCCAATTTCGCCAATGGCTTTTTCATTTTTCATTGCATTATTTCAGTGCATGAGTCAAAATCCTTCGTATTGTACTAATAACCCGATCCACATCAGCATCGCTCATGCAGGGATAAATGGGTAAACTGACAGCCCGCTGATAAACGTCTAAAGCGACGGGAAAATCTTCTGGTTTAAATCCATAACGATCACGCCAATATTGCTGTAAATGTAACGGAATAAAATGCACACTGGTGCCAATACCAGCAGCATTCATGCGTTCAATAAAGGTGTTACGATCTATGGTTAATTCTTCAAGTTGCAATTGAATAACGTATAAGTGCCAAGCATGAGTGCTGTCTGGATGCAAATACGGAGTACGCAAAGGCAAGTCGGCTAAGCCGGGTGTGTATTGCGCCGCTATGGCAGCTCGTCGTTGCCCGAACGTTTCGGCCTTTTGTAATTGATGAATGCCCAAAGCGGCCGCTATATCAGTCATATTATATTTAAAGCCGGGCGCGACAACTTCATAATACCATCCAGGCAAGTCAGAAGAAGCACGATTAAATATATCGCGGTTAATGCCATGCAAGCGCATAGTACGAATGCGCTCGGCATAGTCTCGATTCGCTGTGACTACCATACCACCTTCGCCGGTGGCTACCGTTTTCGTCACATAAAAACTGTACGCCGTGATGTCGCCAAAGTGGCCTATCATGCGTCCTTTATAATAAGTGGGCAACGCATGGGCTGCATCTTCAACGATTTTAAGAGAGTGCGCCTTTGCCAAGGCTAAAATGGCCTCCATATCACAGGACTGTCCACCAAAATGCACCGGCAAAATGGCTTTAACGCCTTCTACTGTGTCCAAAGTAGCGGCCAGTTTGTGGATGTCTATATTAAACGTATTAGGATCAATATCCACAAACAAAGGATCGGCCCCCAAATAGCGTATAACTTCTGCCGTCGCTGTGAAGGAATAAGGTGTCGTGATGACCTTATCACCGGGCCGAATACCGACGGCTTCGAGTGCCAAATGCAAGCCGGCGGTGCAAGAATTGACCGCTAATGCATAAGGCATCCCGACAAAGTTGGCAAAGTCTTCTTCAAAACGCTTGGTTTTAGGGCCGGTAGTCAACCAACCAGAGCGTAATGTATCAACGACTTCGTTAATTTCTTCTTCACCGAGACACGGTAATGCAAAAGGAAGAAAGTTGTCACTCACCTTATTTATAACTCATTGTCTATTGGAATACAATCCAGGGGCGTTGCCCCTGGCTTTAATAATACTTACCGAAGGGGCTAATAGAGGTTAACAAGGAAAGCCCCAACGGGGAGATATTAATACAAAAAGGGGCAACGCCCCTTCCAGAAAGCGATATTAATACAGCCAGGGGCAACGCCCCTGGAGGAAAGCCCCAACGGGGCGATATTAATACAAAAAGGGGCAACGCCCCTTCCTAGCCCCAACGGGGCGAGATTAATATAGCCAGGGGCAACGCCCCTCAATGCCATTAAGTTAAGGAATTAGAAACAAATAATCCCCCCGCCTTTGGTAAAGCCGTCGTCTAATAGCTGAAGTGCCCTAAAGGGCACTGAAGACTCAATGCCATATCGTGTGCTTATGAAAAAATCAGGAATTTACCAGTCCCCTTTAGGGGACTTTAGCTTTGAGACAACGGCTTTACCAAAGGCTCTTTCTCGTTTATTTCTTAACTTAATGGCATTGCAACGCCCCTGGAGCGGGGCGATATTAATACAAAAAGGGGCAACGCCCCTTCCTAGCCCCAACGGGGCGAGATTAATATAGCCAGGGGCAACGCCCCTGGCTTTAACCTTTAACCAATAATTGTTGCAACCAGTCAGCAACCACGAGAGACCATTTTAAATGCTTTTCAGCAAAAGCGCGGCCATTTCTGCCTAATTGCGCGGCATAGTCAGGATCATTAATCAAGCGTCGTACTGCCTCTGCCAAACCTTTACTATCGCCGGGCGCGACGACAATGCCAGCTTGAGCCTCTGTGACTAATCGCGCCCCTTCGCCGGCACTGCTAAATAATACCGGTTTGCCACACGCCATGATAGGCAACGTTTTCGCCGGGCGTGTGCATTCTAGCAACGGAGAGTCACGAAAAGTAGAGACACCGGCGATGGCTAAACTATATAAACGGTCGATAAATTCAGGGGGCTGAGGCGACCAAAATAGCACATTGGATAGTCCCTTATGTTCACAAAGTTGTTGAATACGGTTTTTGTCCGAGCCACCGCCAATACATAAGAATAGCACATTTGTATCAGTTAATAACTGGGCGGCTTGCAATATGACTTCCATGCCATGTGCATAACCATGCGTTCCAGCATATAAAATCAACTGTTTATCCTCTGCTAAACCGAGGCTGGCTCGAAAGGCGGCATCCGCCGGTTGTGGTTTAAATAACTGTGTGTCAACGCCGTTGGGCAATAATAAGACTTTGTGGGCTGGCAAATGTTTCTCGTTGATAAGAATGTGGCGGACACTTTCCGTTACCACCGTGACGTAGTTAGCTTTGCGATAGAGCCAAGCCTCTAATTTTTCGGCTTGGCGTAACGCGAAACCTTCTCGCATTAAGCCCAAAGCTTTTACCGAATCCGGCCATAAATCGGCCACATTAAAAATCAAAGGCACTCGCCAGCGTTTCGCGGCTAAATAACCGGTGATACCTAAAAATAAGGGCGGTGATTCTATAAACAAATAATCCGGCTTTTGCGCCTTTCGTAATCCCCAAAAGGCCGTCAGCATAAACGAAAAATAGTTTAACAACCGTTTAATACCGGCCCCAGTGGCGGCATACATCCAAACTCTATGCACGCGCACTCCTTCCCAGTCTTGGAGACGATAAAAACGTCCCCGATAGTCGGGAAAAATTTGGCCGTGCGGATAATTCGGCAGGGCTGTCACCACTTCCACCGTATGCCCAAGGCCTAAGAGTTCACGAATCATAGCGGCCAGTCGAACTTGGGGAGCGCCGGTTTCTGGCGGAAAATATTGGCTCAATATTAAAAATCGCATTATAGACTAATGAAAAATGAAAAAACGACTATCTTGTTTGAGGGCCATAAAAGATTTTGAATGGTTTCAAATTAAGTTATGGCCCTCTGTCGGAAATGAAAAATTAAAAATTAAAAATTAAAAATTTTTATAAGCGACTAATTTTACAAAAAATTTAATCACTTATTCGCATTTTAATTTTCGCTATCTGGTTTGAGGGCCATAAAATGTTTTGAATGGTTTCAAATTAAGTTATGGCCCTCTGTCGCAAATGAAAAATGAAAAATGAAAAATGAAAATATAAGCGACTAATTTTACAAACATTTCTTTGGCAGCCTGAAAGCGAAAGTCCCCTAAAGGGGACTAAATAATTATCTGAATATCTATATAATTCGTTTATCCGCGTAATTCGTTGTACTTCTTACTATAAACCGCTTCCAAAATCTGCACACTCTCTTGCCAATCGTATTCTTCTATAACATGCTGTCTCCCCGCCTCTCCCATACTGTCGCGCAAGGTTTGATTTTGAACTAATTTGAGTAAGGCGGCCGCAAATTGTTCCACATTGTCTTTCTGAGCTAACAAACCTGTCACGCCCTCTTCAACAACTTCTGGCAAGCCGCCCACGCGAGAAACGACGACGGGCAAGCCACAAGCTGACGCTTCTAAAATAGCGACTCCAAAGCTTTCGCTATCGAGGCGACTACAGGCGACATAAATATCCAGTTGATTTAAGTAAGCCGGCACTTGAGCGTGTGACAAATGTCCAGCAAATTCGGTGACGGCGCTTAAGCCTAACTTGGCGACTAAGGCTTGTAATTCAGCACGTTGCGGCCCATCGCCGGCAATACACAAGCGCAATTGTTGCGCTAACGGCGTGTCAGCCAATGTTTTTCGCAATTTATAAAAGGCCTGAATAAGCGTATCAATTCCATATTTAGGGGCCAAGGTTTTCACCGTGCCGATTTTAAACACAGTATTATCGCGTAATTCCGGGCGAGGAGAAAATAACGTGGTGTCTATGCCAAACGGTGTAATAACAATAGGCCTCTCATCAAAACACAGTTGTTGGGTTGCCGCTGCCATTATCTGACTGGTTGAACAAATTCGCGTAGCCGCTTGCAAGTTTTTCACCAACAGTGCCCGATGCCAGCGTGATTGATGAGGAAAATCAAAAACATCACTTCCCCACACGGACAAAATCAGCGGCTTAAACCGGCACAAGCGGCCTAATGTACCATAGCCGCTGGCATAATGAACATGTAATAAATCCGGTTGTAGTTGTTTAAGTAATCTTTTCAGAAAGGACGCATTGATAAAATACCCGAAAGGCGCCGGGATAGGCAACTTAAATAACTGCACGTTTTTATGTAACGGCTCATCACCCTCGTGCATGGTGATAAGAAAAATGGTGTATCCGCGTTGCGCGAGTGCATTTACCCAGCGCACGGTATGGATGGCGTTTCCGGCCGAAAGATAGGCAATTTTCATATTGAATTGTGCAATTAAAAAAGAAAGACTATTGAGCTTATTGTAAAACGCATTCGTGGCTAAAATTTTGCTATAAACCTGAGCGGTAACATCGTTTCGCTATTCGCTATTATTGTCGCATAGCGAAGTGACTTCGTTTGGCTATTAAGCTTTTTTGACAATGTAATTATTACTTGTTTTGTGCTTCTTCAGGGTAATAATTTTCTCTTCTTGGGCATGAAGCAAAAAGTTCTTAAATTGACTAAACCCATAATCTGATTCCTTAAATGAAGGCATCAATTTCAACATTTGTGACTTGGTTTGAGAACTTACCGCTTCTTTTCCCTTTTTTTCAATGGATTCTATCGCTTGAAGCAGAATTTGATAGGCGGTTGATATCTTGGAGTTATCTCCCGCAATATTGGTATTACTTGCCGCGATAGCGTTTGTACTCGGCGTGTTTTCCGCCGCTTGAACCGGTTGAACGTTTGTACTCGGCGTCTTTTCCGCCGCTTGAACCGGTTGAACGTTTGTACTCGGCGTCTTTTCCGCCGCTTGAACCGGTTGAACGTTTGTACTCGGCGTCTTTTTCTCCGGTGGAACCGTTTTAACGTTTGTACTCTGTGTCTTTTTCTTAGGTTTAACCGGTTGATTTTCAATCAGTGGCTCATTTTGAATACCATTCGCTTCGGTTATTTCTTCCTCTCTTGGAAAGATTTTTTTGCATGCCGATGGAAAACAGCACAGTTGTTTAATCACCGTCATTTTATGTTTGGGTGGGTAATCGGCAAAGGCTTGGTTGGCATATTTACAACAGACGACTAAATTATCTATGTCGTTAGAGCCTCCTTTGGATTGTGGTATAACATGATCGATACTGGCTTCATTGATATCTAAGAAAGCATCACAGTAAAAACATTTGCCACCTTGATTAAATAACAAGGTACTCAATTTCTTCATAGCGGTTCCTACACTTTTTACCTTCACTCACACTCCTCCTACCGCCTCAATATAAAGCAACTACAAGGATTCGTTATAAAGCAACTACAAGGATTCGTTGTAAAGCAACTACAGGGATTCGTTATAATAACGGATAAAGCTTAGCAGGAGTCCAAGATTTATCTTGGACGTCTAATAATTATAAAGTAACTACAAGGATTGTATATAATAAGGGATTTTAGAAACGAGCATAAAATCACGTTCTCAATCTCGCAATGACAAGGGAATAGCTTTCTTCGGAACGATTTTATTTCATGCACGTTCGCTTAATTAAATCGAATTTGTTCATTTTATTATCTAAGCGAAGAAATCCTTTTTTATATACAATCCTTGTAGTTAATGGATTTTAGAAACGAGCATAAAATCACGTCAGTCAACTTTTTCTTAATATCGCAATGACAAGGGAATAGCTTTCTTCGGAACGATTTTATTTCATGCACGTTCGCTTAATTAAATCGAATTTGTTCATTTTCTTTCATTAGCAAAGAAATCATTTTTTAGATACAATCCTTGTAATTATGCGAATTAAGGGTTAAATTGAATCTTATAAATTCAACTGAAGTGGAAAACGCGCTTTGACGCGAAAGACGCAAGAGACATCCAAATATGCGTGGCACATGCAAGCGTCACTTGCGTGCGTTATATTTTTTCTATAACTTCTCAATCAGAAGTTTTTATAAATCCTTGATTTCATAATAATTAATTCAACCCTTAATCCGCATTAATTGTTTGGGCGCACGAAAAAACTTGCTCATCGAGCAATCACTAAACTTTTCGCCAAGTCGTACCTTGCGCCCCGTCTTCGAGTATTATACCTTTTTCTTTTAACTCGGTACGAACCCGATCCGCGGTTGCCCAATCGCGGCCTTTTCGTGCCGCTTGACGTTCTGCAATCCGTTGTTCAATCTCGGTGGCCGATAAATCGGCCTTAGTTTCCGTGCCTTGCAAGTAGACTTCAGGATCGGCCTGTAATAGGCCCAGCATGTCGCCTAAACCACGCAACTCGCGGCCCAATGGCGCGGCTTGTGACAACGCGTGGTTGTCGCGTAACTTATTGATTTCTCTGGCTAATTCAAATAATACGGCCAACGCTTCGGGCGTATTAAAGTCATCAGCCATGGCCGCATGAAAGCGTTGAGAAAAATCTTCCCTAATTTGCCTTTCTTCAAGCTGAGAACTCTCCTCTTTTGTCAAATTTTCATCGGTATCGGGCAAACCGCGCAGCGCGGTATAGAGGCGAGTAACAGCCTGTTTGGCGGCGTCTAAATCTTGATCAGAATAATTTAGAGGACTGCGATAGTGGCTGGTTAAAATAAAATAGCGCACTACTTCGGGTTGATACCGCTCTAACACTTCGCGCACCGTAAAAAAATTACCCAACGATTTGGACATTTTTTCGTCGTTGATTCGCACAAAACCGTTGTGCATCCAGACATTAACAAATGGTTGTCCAGTTGCGCTTTCCGATTGGGCGATTTCGTTTTCGTGGTGAGGGAATTGTAAATCCATGCCGCCACCGTGTATGTCAAAATGGTTGCCTAAGCAATTGGTAGACATGGCCGAGCATTCAATATGCCAGCCCGGCCTACCTGGCCCCCAAGGCGAGTCCCAACTGGGTTCGCCCGGTTTGGCGGCTTTCCACAACACAAAATCCAGCGGATGTTGTTTTGATTTATCCACTTCTACCCGCTCGCCAGCGCGTAACTCGTCTAGGTGCTTGCCAGAGAGTTTGCCATAGCCTTCAAAATGTTGGATAGCATAGCATACATCGCTATTGTCAGTGATATAGGCATAGCTTTTATCCAACAACTGTTGCACCATCGCAACGATTTCTGGAATAGACTGAGTGGCGCGTGGCTCAACATCGGGGCGCAAAACGCCTAATGCGTCCGTGTCTTCGTACATGGCTTGAATAAAATGGGCCGTTAAATGCTCAATGTCTTCGCCGGTTTCGTTGGCACGCTGAATGATTTTGTCGTCTATATCGGTGATATTACGCACGTAAGTGACTGAAAATCCTAATGAACGCAAATAGCGCACTACGATATCAAAGACAACCATCACTCGCGCATGTCCAACATGGCAATAATCATACACCGTCATGCCGCAGACGTATAAGCGGACTTTGCCCGGTTCGATGGGAGTAAAGGGTTCTTTTTGTTTGGTGAGCGTGTTATAAATAGTAAGCATGTTGAATATCACTGTTGGGATTCGTAACTACAGGGATTCGTTATAAAACAGCAACTACAGGGATTCGTTATAATAACGGATTAAGAACGCAACGCCCTTGGCACTATCATAAACTTTTAATCCGTTTATTTCGCGTATCCGTTGTACTACTTAGATAATATCATTCATTTTTAATTCGTTTATCCGCGTAATTCGTTGTACTTCGCGTATCCGTTGTACTACTTAGATAACGTCAATTTAAATTCGTTTATTCGCGTAATTTACAGCCAACAGCTTTCACCAGTTGTCTGAAAGCTCAAGTCCCCTAAAGGGGACTAAATAATTATCTGAATATCTATATTTAGATAACAATTCGTTTATTCGCGTAATTCGTTGTACTTAGATAAGTTGTACTACTTAGATAACGTCAATTTAAATTCGTTTATCCGCGTAATTTACAGCCAACAGCTAAAGCAGTTGTCTGAAAGCTCAAGTCCCCTAAAGGGGACTAAATAATTATCTGAATATCTATATTTAGATAACAATTCGTTTATTCGCGTAATTCGTTGTACTTCGCGTATCCGTTGTACTACTTAGATAAGTTGTACTACTTAGACAACATCATTTTTAATCCGTTTATCCACGTCATCCGTTGTACTATCCGCGTTGGCATCTCATAATCCGTTTATCCACGTCATCCGTTGTACTCGTCTATCTGCGCTGTCCTCGTTGTACTACTTAGATACCCTCATAGTTATTGCCTTTCCCTTCGCGCCGAATAATACCCATTCTATAATAAGATTTCATATCGTCCTATAGCAAACTTCTCCACCGACACCCAATGCACCGGCTTTTCATCATCATATCCACCGCCTTGGAGATCGCCCATTCTAAAACGGCCGGCCGGAATCACCACCATTTCAGGGCCTTTACCTCCGTCTCGCAACGTATCACGAAAAACCGTTTTGGGCGGCATGGAAGCCAGTGTCAGTAATTCTGGCGGCGGCGGTACTGGCACCGATTCTAAGGAAGGCGACGAATATGAGGTTGATGATGGCGGTGTTGGTAGTTGCGCTGTCAAACAGCCTCCCCCAAAACAAAACGGGGCCCTTAATGACGCAGAATACCAAGGCTCTTGATCACCTCCACTTTCCTGTATAACGCCATTGCTCACCTCCATCAACATATCATCTATCCGTTGATGATTTTTATGCGCCTTGTCTAAGCCTTTCAATAGATATTTAGTAAAACGGCCGTTATCTTCCCCGACACTGGTATCAGAAGCCGCTTTACCCGGCGCGGTGGCAAACGCAATAATCGAACCTCTCGGAGATTGCATCCGTGCTAAACCGCGTGCCTGCCCTCGCCCTCTCTCCTGTGTTGAACCTTGATAAGGATCATTACGGCAAGCATCTAAGATGATGATATTCAAATGATTTTTGACCTTAAGCATCCGCTTCAAAATCCCGTCCACATCAACGGCGTAGGATTTAAAACTGGTGTGATCCACAATTTTGTTATTATCAATCGGCAGCAAATAATTTTGCCCGTCCACTTGGGCACCGTGCCCGGCAAAATAAAACAGCCCCACCCCTGGGCGAGCAGATAAACGAATAGCAAAAGCATGAATGGCCCGTATCATATCCACTTGATTTAAATCGGTTTTTAGGGTCACATCAAACCCCATTTTGTGCAACCGGCTCGCCACATCGTTGGCATCGTTCACCGGGTTAGCCAAATGGCGATATTCATAATCGCTATTGCCAATGACTAAAGCGATTTGTGCCGCATTAGAAACGGGCGTTGAGTCATCGACTATCCCAGCGATATCACGTTTGGTCGGCGTTTGGCAAGCACTGATGAGTAATGCCAGAATAACAAGTGTAAATATGGATTTCATCACAAACTCCTCTACATAATTGTGAATGCTGCTTTATACAGAAATGGCGTTGATTAGTCAATAGCCCAGGAGTCCAAGATTTATCTTGGACGTCTAATAATTATAAAGCAACTACAAGGATTCGTTATAAAGCAACTACAGGGATTCGTTATAAAAAAGGATAATGCAACAACTACAGGGATTCGTTATAAAAAAGGATAATGCAACTACAAGGATTGAGTATAAGCAAGGATGATCCCGAAGAAATGCGATTATCAAAAGTAGACCGAAAGAAGGCCGTCATCAAGTTTGAAGTCACTCAAATGACAACATGGCCCTCAAAGTTCTTCGAGCCTCAGCCATAAAAAAATACGTGGTTATTGACCTAATTGCAGTCCAAAGCTGCAAGAGGGTTAGTCTCGCATTCATTTTGTAAGGCCACACGTTTAAACCCTAAATCAAAGGTTAGTAGGCTTTAGCCTCAATGCCATTAAGTTAAGAAATAAACGAGAAAGAGCCTTTGGTAAAGCCGTTGTCTCAAAGCTAAAGTCCCCTAAAGGGGACTAGTAAATTCAGGATTTTTTCATAAGCACACGATATGCCATTGAGTCTTCAGTGCCCTTTAGGGCACTTCAGCTATTAGACGACGGCTTTACCAAAGGCGGGGGATTATTTCTTTCTAATTCCTTAACTTAATGGCATTGAGGCTTTAGCCTACTTTAGCTTTTAGACATGTTGGCTGTAGTAGGTGATTTATCACCTGTTGATTGCGTGAGGCGCTAAAGCGCCTACTACAAACTTAGGCGCTAAAGCGCCTCTTACAAACTTCTAAACGTTACCGATGCCGAAACGTCAGTCTGTTGACACAACCTTCACAGATTTCGAGTCGTTGCCAGAGCATGGCAAAGGGTTGTTCTTCATCATCAGCCTTGGTTTGTTGTTGAATGACAACAGAGTCTGTGGTAATCCCACTTGGATCTCTCATATTGATGGCCCTCTCTAGGGCCGCTTGACTCCTTTGAATCGTGACGGGATTATAGCCACGTCGGGCAATGAGGACTTGTTGATATTGCTGATCAAGCATTCTATCAGCCTGACGAGCAGCGATAATGTAAATCTGCTCTTCGCCAATTTGTTCATCCAAGAAAAAGGATTTGTTTGGCGCTGGAATAAAGTAAGTGGTGCCCGCTTGCGCCGGATTAAAGTTATTGACTATCACCCCGTTGAACCCTTTCATCGGAAAGAGCCGATAAAGGTTACCCGAAGAGCCTTTCTGAAAGATATACACATAAGTCGTTTCAGTGGGCGTAAAAACGATTTTATAAGAGTCACCAGAGTACAAAGTACCGCCATCGGTGAGCATCTTGAACTCGTTGCTGCCCTTGCGACGATAGCGATATTGGATATCGATATCGATGGATTGACTGATGGCTTCATCAGCAAACGCTGGTGACTCAACGAAAACAACTAAACTGGTAGCCGCCATCATGCTGCCACCGACAATCAGGGTTAAAAAGCGTTTTTTCACTAGAAATATCCTCGTTGTTGGAAACAATATTATACAGAAGTCCAAACTAAAGTTTGGACTCCTTTATGCGTGATTCTAGTTTCTCGCCGAGGTGTTGCGAATCGTTACTGCAACACCAGCCTTCAATATTTTGCCTTTTTCGGCATATGAAGCCTTGATATACACCGATTTTTTGCGATTAACTCGTTTGGTGTATAAAGTGGCTCCCCGAAAATAGGCGTATCGGCTTTTTTCACGCCATGACGCACGGTGCGTGACATCTCGGCGACTGCCATCGGAGTAGAACACTTTCGCTTGATAGGTTCTTGATTGCCCTTCTGCAATACGTCTAGTGCCATAGATCAGAAAGCGAGTGGGCAGTTTCTGAGTCGTTGTAAAACCACTGCCGCCTTGTGATAAAACTCGTTTGTAACGGTAGGGCCGATAATTTTTGAGATCGTAAGCGTGGTAACAACGTTTTGACACTTTCCAATCTTTGGAGGAGGCCTCGTAAACGCAAAAACGCCCGGCAGCGTCTCGATGAGAAAATAACCGGACATGTCCTACTTTATTGAGAATATCGCCCGGCCGAAGTTGGCTTTTTGAGCGGAGTCGAACCGCTATATTCGGTAATTGACTGGTACCGTATTTGCGGGTTAATCCCCAAACGCGAGAAACGAAGCCAGAACAGTCAATGCCCACCGTCTGACGAATGCCACAGCTTCGGCCGCCGCATTTGGTGCATTTATCCCCGGCTTTTTTGCCCTGCTTCAAGCCGTTTTCAAAAGAGGAGAGGCTATTAAATCCGCACCATTTGTACGGAACACCGGTGTACCAGCCGGCTCTGGAAATCGGTGTTTTGACAATTTTCCCACCAAGGTATTGTCTTCCATAAGTGATATTGGCGTAATCGACATAAAAGTCTTTGTTGGCATAAGCCTTAGCCGTCGCGATGATTTGTTGACGAGAAACGGCTTGGATTCTTCTCGTTTCCGCCGATTTGTCTTTAATAATCCCTTCTACCGCCGCTTCGGATGGTTCAAAATCGTCGGCTTGGGTTTCTGTGTAGGAGAGTGATAAACCTCTTGACGCGGCCGAGCGTGTGTTATCGGTACTCAATCGCCATTTTACCACTTTTAAATGGTTTTTGTGTGGCACGATTTGAAAGACATCGCCGGTTGGCGTGACGACTAAGTCTTGGAAGGTATAGGCGTACAAACTGTAGGCCAATTCCGCTTCTGCCACTAATTGCCCGTCGGGCGTGTATTTCCTTAAAAATCGTCGCGGTGGTGAACCTTTCGTAGCGACTTCTTCGACGCTGAGGTAGGTATTTTCATTGTTATCTACCCCAATGAGGTTGAAGGTTGCCAGTTCACCGTTTCGACTAACAACTAAAATGTCTTTGCCAATATTGGTTTCTTCGTGGTGAAGCAGAATCGTGCCTTCAGACGCGTTGTTTCGCAGCGCATGAAGGGTATATCCGCCTCTTACCATCGCTTGAAATTCCAGCGGCGTGTCGTCGTTGTGACGATAAGCGTTGCCATCAAAGGCTTGGATAATCAGCCCTCGTTTTTCATGGCATTGGATGCCGATGGGGCGAATGTTGTCTTTAATGGCGTAATCAGTCAGTTGTTGTGCTTTATTATTAATAAGCACCACTTTTTGGCTAAGCAGGAGATAAAAGTGTTCGCCATTGTCTAACACGCAGAAATCATCGGCCTGTTTTGAGGGTAGCCGTATTGAAGAAAACTGATTCAGGGTGGTGTTGAATAGCCAAATCCGTTGGTTGGTGGCATCGAGCAAGTATAAACCCGTGCCGGCTTCGTCTATGGTTAGGCGTTGTGGGCCGAAATTATTGGCGGGGGCTTTGTCTAGGGCGATTTGTTTCGCGCCGTTGCCCCAGTTTAGGCGAGCGATTTCATTGGCACTAAATGAGTGTGGCGTGTTCGCTTCTGCCAAGGGTATTGCACTTGTTAAAGTGACGAGCCAGGCGAGGTGCCATGGGTTGGTGTGCATGGGTGGTTTGCCTCAAGGTTTATTAGGAGTCTAAGATAAAAACGCAACAACTACAGGGATTCGTTATAATAACGGATTAAGAACGCAACAACTACAAGGATTCGTTATAATAACGGATTAAGAACGCAACAACTACAGGGATTCGTTATAAAACAGCAACTACAAGGATTCGTTATAATAACGGATTAAGAACGCAACAACTACAGGGATTCGTTATAATAACGGATTAAGAACGCAACAACTACAGGGATTCGTTATAATAACGGATTAAGAACGCAACAACTACAAGGATTCGTTATAATAACGGATTAAGAACGCAACAACTACAAGGATTCGTTATAATAACGGATTAAGAAAGCAACAACTACAGGGATTCGTTATAATAACGGATAAGAACGCAACAACTACAGGGATTAGCTCCGCTGAACTTCGTTTCGTTATAATAACGGATTAAGAACGCAACAACTACAGGGATTCGTTATAATAACGGATAAGAACGCAACAACTACAGGGATTCGTTATAATAACGGATAAGAACGCAACGCCCTTGGAACTCTCATAAACTATTTATCCGTTTATTTCGCGTATCAGTTGTACTTCGTTTATCCGCGTAATTCGTTGTACTTCGCGTGCGTCATTCGTTGTACTTCGCGTATCCGTTGTACTACTTAGATTTTAATTCGTTTATCCGCGTAATTCGTTGTACTTCGCGTATCCGTTGTACTCCGCGTAATCCGTTTATCCACGTCATCCGTTGTACTGTCCACGTCATCCTAAGTACTATCCTACTTAGATACCCTCATAATTATTGCTTTTCCCTTCGCGCTGAATAATAACCATTATATAAAAATGGTTATATACAATCGCGGCCCGCGCTTCGCGCGAAAAAAGGGAAAAGGCTAAAAGAGAAAAGTTAAAAGTGTTACCGCATCCTGATGAGCCGTGCGCCCCGCCTGACGTGATTATCCGGCGTGACTCGGAAGCGGTTCGCCGACCGCGCCCACCGAGCCTCCGCGCACGGCAAAGCGGTCGGCACTTTTCGCACAGCGTTGTTCTCTGCCCGTGTACTTGTCCTCATATTCAGAACAAGTCCACTCCCAGACGTTCCCGGTGGTGTCATATAAACCAAACGGGTTGGGCGCAAAGGAACCTACCGGGGCCGTGTAATCAAAACGGTCACCACAATCATTGTCACAATTGGCCTTATTGGAGCCAATTTGATTGCCCCACCAATACTTGGTTGTCGTGCCAGCGCGAGCGGCGTATTCCCACTGCGCTTCGGTGGGTAAGCGATACTGTTTCCCGGTTTGTTGGCTTAACCATTGGGCATAAGCCGTCGCTCCATACCAAGAAACGGTAACCACTGGATGATTTTCATAACCTGATTCCGCCCGGAAATGGCCCACTGAACCGGTAATCTGGCTATACGAGCTTTCTGCTTTGGTTGCAAACCAAGGTTGTTTTTTAGTACCCCGAAGCTTCACCGCATTTAAGAAGCGCACAAATTCCGCGTTGGTGATTTCATATCGTCCTATAGCAAACTTCTCCACCGACACCCAATGCACTGGCTTTTCATTAGAGCTTCCACCGCCTTGGAGATCACCCATTTGAAAACGGCCGGCCGGAATCACCACCATTTCAGTGCCTTTACTTCCGTCTCGCAACGTATCACGAAAAACCGTTTTGGGCGGCATGGAAGCCAACGAAATCAACAATGGGCAACCTTCGTGATTAACTTTCGCGCCTAACGCGGTACCTAAACACGCATCTTGATAATCGGCCACATTGTCCTGATCGCTATCGATTGGACAACCGTTGGATTGAACACCTTGGGCAATTTCTGGCGGCTGATTGTGCGGACAACTGTCTCGATAATCGGCCACACCATCTCTGTCTCTATCGATTGGACAACCGTTGGGCTTTACACCTTGAACAATTTCGGCCGGCCGATTGTAGGGACAACTGTCTTGATAATTCGCTACCATATCCTGATCACTATCCAATGGACAACCGATTTGGGGGCCATGTTTAGCAACGCCATGTGTCAATTGCGCGGCGGTATTATTTGGGCAACGATCTTCAGGATCAGCCACACCATCCCTATCATTATCCACCCGTTGAGTGCCCGTGCCACCGCTTACCGCAAACACAAAATCGCCCTGTGCCAACTCATAATCCTTGATTCGGCCATATTGCGGCGTTTGCTCAGAATGTTGCGGCACCTTATTCCATAAATACAAACCCAACTCTTGCCCAGTCACATACCCATCGTTATTCATATCGCCCCACCCTTCACCCAACGCATCTACAAAGGCGGGCGTAAACACACTTTTCGCCGGCACCGTTTCATTAGCACTGCCGGCCGTGATAAATTGGCGCACCGGGCGAGCCGCCGCTTGGCTGATTTGGGGCGGAACTGTAGGCCGTTGTTTGGCGAGAAACACCGTGCCCGAAAAACAACTATCAAATAAAAATAAGGCATGTTTCGCCTCCAGCCGCCGCGCCCAAGCGAGGATCTCATTCATCGTCACCGCTTTTTGTAAAAACCCTTTTTCATTAAAATCGGGATTAGGTGCATCAATGGGCACAATATAACCTTTTTTCGCGCGCGTATGCCCATGCCCGGAATAGAAAAACAAGAGACGGTTGTTTTTATCAAACCCGTATTGGTTGATAAATGTCTCAAAGGTATTTTTGAGTTGGCGGGTATTCAGATTCAAGGCCTTTTCAACGTGAAAGCCTTTGGAAGTCAGCAGAGTTTCGACTTGTTGCAACTCGCCCGGGATGCTCTCCAAGTTTTGCCAACCGTTGGTATAATGACTTTCGCCAATCAGCAGCGCATAACTGCCTGAATATGATGATAATATTCTGGGGCCATGCGGGCTAGGGACGACCGGCGGGGGCGGCGTTGGTATCAAAGTCGTCGAATTGGGATCGGGCGTGATGCCGCCAATATCACGCTTGCCATTGTTAGGCTGCTGATTGGGAGGCGAAGAGAATTGAGTGATGACTAAAAAAATACCACCGATGATGGCGGTAATGACAAGAAGTATAAGTGTTTGTTTCATAGTAGGCTCCTACAATCATTACAGAAAGTTCGTCATAATACAGCAACTACAGGGATTCGTTATAATAAAGGATAAGAACGCAACAACTACAGGGATTCGTTATAATAACGGATTAAGCAACTACAAGGATTCGTTATAATAACGGATTAAGCAACTACAAGGATTCGTTATAATAACGGATTAAGAACGCAACAACTACAGGGATTCGTTATAATAACGGATTAAGAACGCAAGATTTATCTGGAGTCCAAGATTTATCTGGAGTCCAAGATTTATCTTGGACGTCTAATAATTATAAAGCAACGCCCTTGGCACTGTCATAAACTTTTAAATTCGTTTATCCGCGTAATTCGTTGTACTTCGCGTATCCGTTGTACTTAGCGTAATTCGTTGTACTACTTAGATTTTAATCCGTTTATCCACGTCATCCGTTGTACTCGTTTATCCACGTCATAGGCGTTCCGCCACTGCTAATAAGTGGCAAGAGACGGCTAAAGAAATGGTGGGCAACACGTTGCCCACCCTACAACACAATGCCATTAAGTTAAGCTTTTTCGTGAGGGCTTTGCACGTGGGATTGCCCCTACGAACCGTCATGTTATGTAGGGGCAATCCTTTATGGTTGCCCTTAACTTAATGGCATTGACCCTACAACAGGGATTTTTTGAAATTCCTTTAAAACCCAATAATCCTTCTCAAACGAGACTTCGGGGCTTTTTTCAACTGAACTTCCGTCTGCACTTCAGCAGAAAGAGTCAACAAAACGCATTTTTCCGTTTTATCTGCAACTTGTTGACATTTATCAATACTCACTCTACCCGTTGATACAAAAGAAAAGCAGCTTTCTTCTTGATGGGCAAAGTGTATCAAATAACGCGCACAGCGGTTTTGATTCACCTGATTGGAAAACAAAACCAATTTTTCAGGATTAATGGGCGTTAAACTAAAATCCGGTTGCTTATCCACAATCGGTAATTTAACCGTTTCTAAAATAAGATGTGTGGCATGCGAATTATAAAATAACTGTTCCGCATAATCAGTAAAATGTTGTTCATGAATCTTATAAGTCTTTTTTGAACAAAGCAATAAAACGGCCGCGGTATGTAAAACACTGCGCTGATATTGGCTATCAAATTCAAAATAGAGAGTATCGTATATCAGTCGATGACTATGATCTTGGCGCTTGCTGGGCAAGTCTCCAACCAAAAAACCAACCCGCTGCCCACGAATAATCACCGCTAATCTTGGCACGTCTCCGCCAACATCGCGTAGCGCAAGACGATAAACTTCTTCCATACTCTCAAAGAGTTGCATATCACCGGCCTTCACATACCAATCATAATCTTGACCGGGTTCACTGTTTCGCGTATGAACCGCTGCACCGACTAAAACGACTGGCTTCGTTATCATGATTCTGTCACCTCAATCAGTGAAAGATTCCCATAGATTTTAAAGGATCGAGAACGTCCCTCGGCAAATTCGGTTAATGCTTTTTGAAACGCGACATCTTCATTCCAAAACCAACGCATAAACTTATTCCATTGACTGCGATGTTGATTGTGTTGTACCAAAGCAAATGCCAGTGCATAGCGTTGGGGCTGCTCGATATCAACTGGCTTAAACCGCAAATTGGGTTTTCTCACAAAGATGACTTCCTTTTCTTCACCCTTTGAGTCAATGCGAGTAAATTCCACACAGCCCATGGTTTTGACCGGTATTAAGACACCAACGACATTATCAAGTCCTTCAATCAGCTTGAGAATCATTTCATACTGCGTTTCAAAGGCGGTTTCCAACTGTTTTCTCGTTTTCTCGTTTTTAAGCCACGCTTCACACTTAGTAATCACAAACAAGATGAGATAATTTTTGCCCTGACGGAGAATGGGTAGCAATAGCTTATAAATTTGTGCTGGGTCATTTTTTTGGATCGAAAGCAACTCATCGCCTTCGACGAGGACAGAACCATCTATCACATTCATAATAACAATCGCTTCTTCTAACTTATTTTTGAGCTCATCAAAATCAGGGTTGCCCTCTTTTGCGCGTACGAGTCCACCGGCAATATCACAAAGCACCAACTCCAGTTCTTTCTTACCCTTAAACAAGATTTCAAATTGGCGTTCAACGATACCGGCCGTGCCCTTTAGAAGCGGCCACGTTGGTGTAAAAGTCGGCTGTGCCAGAATAGTGCTCAGCTTTTTATAGGCATCATGAAGATCTCGGTGTGTATCTTCGCTCGCCGCCACTTCAAAACCCGCTGGGTTGTCAATACGTGACAATTCATGGTACATAGTAGAAAGTAGTGTGGTTTTACCCACGCCATCTAGCCCCACCATTATCATAACAAACCGATTTAACATTTTTGTCCTTTTGGTATGAGGATAGCAACGGGCAACGGGAAAGTCGTTTCCGTTAAACCTTTCCCGTTGAAGCTTTCCCGTTAATTAGGAATGCGAATTAAGGGTTAAATGGGCTTTTTGCCAGGGGCGATGCCCCAGGCTTTATTAATGTCGCCCCGTTGGGGCTTGCCTGGTAGATACACAGGCTTTATTAATGTCGCCCCGTTGGGGCTTTTTGCCAGGGGCGATGCCCCAGGCTATATTAATGTCGCCCCGTTGGGGCTTTTTGCCAGGGGCGATGCCCCAGGCTTTATTAATGTCGCCCCGTTGGGGCTTTTCGCCAGGGGCGATGCCCCAGGCTTTATTAATGTCGCCCCGTTGGGGCTTTTCGCCAGGGGCGATGCCCCAGGCTTTATTAATGTCGCCCCGTTGGGGCTTTTCGCCAGGGGCGATGCCCCAGGCTATATTAATGTCGCCCCGTTGGGGCTTTTCGCCAGGCAAGCCCCAAAGATTTTTCATTCTTAATTCGCATTAGGAAACTCGTCCTGTATCTGCTTGGCACACTTGATAGCATCATCAAGCGCATTTCGCCACTGTTTGCGTAACGCAATCTCGTTGTTAAAACGACTCAATTCGTCCTCCCAAAGTTGTTCACGGATCGGATCAAGGAAACTTTTCCATTCTTCCTTAATCCCCTTGGCTCTCACCAGACGATCTTTGACTTCTTCAACCAGTGCCAAAATGGCATTCGCCGGATCGGCCTGCATTTTTTCACTGAACTTCTTTCTGAGTTGATAAATCGTCTGTTGATAGTGGCTATCTAAGCCTCTGGTGATTTCTTCTGCCTTCTCCATGAAATTTTCCCGTGTCGCATCGTTGGGCACAATGTCGTCAATCGACTCACTGCTATAAGTGCTTAATAAGCCCATCTCTTCACGGACACGGTAATGAAAATGGCTGTGGTAAGAAAAGTTAAACTTACCGATATAATCGAACGTTTTGTGAATATTAGGATGTTCGTTTTTATCCAGCATGTCTTGAAAGGCCAATATAAGAATCCGTGGATCCGTATGGGTATCCATCTGTTGTGGCAACATCTTTTGCAACGCCTTCGGGAAGATACGCTCCAAGACTTGTCGGAGTGTCTGATCTATCTTTATTTGCAAGTACTCGTCCAACTGGGTAGCCAGAAATTCGGTCAGATAGGCGCGTAAGTAATTCAACTCCTCACCTACCACGCCTTTCCAACCACTGTATTCCAAGTATTGTTCGGCGAGATCTTCTTGGCTGGGAATCGGAGCGGTTTGTCTCGCCGCCTCGCAAATTTCCTCTACCTTGTGCGTAAACTCCTCGCTAATATCTAACTCATGCTGGACTTCCAACACTAACTTTTCAAGCCCCGTCGTCAAATCCCTGATAAAGATGTCCGATAAACTCCGATATCTTCTTTCCCGAGTTAAGTCGGCGTTTGTGGTATCAAAAGAACTCTGTGCGGCAGGCGTAAAGATCAACGCGAGCGTTTTGGAGATGGACACCATCTTGTCCGCTAACGCTTTGAGGTATTGCTGATCGGTGCTTTCCAAATTCTTTTCAAGATGTTGCAGCACCACCGAAAACACTTTCTTTTCAACTTCGGCCGCATCACTGCAATTGGCCGTCAAAATGCGCGGCTTGCTGTAAGTTTCCGGCGGCTGGGCTCTCAACAGTTCCACCTGTTTTTTGTTAGAGCCATCATTCTTTTCATTCAGAACGATGAATAACCGATTAGCCAACTCAACTTCTCTGACGGCATTATCAATTAAATCAAAGACATTGTAATCGGCTTGTTCCCAATCGGTTCCGAGTACATCGGGAGATTTAACAAAAATCACAGAATCCACTTCATGCTCAAGCGACGAAACCAATTTCTGTTCATGCCCTTGAGCGGCCTCAAGTCCGGGTAAATCAACCAAACACAAGCCCGTCACATCATGGTTAGGAAACTTGGTGTAAATGTTAGCCGTTTTGACGGCCAAATAGTGGGTGCGCCCTTCACTTTGAGTCACATAGTCGAGAATGACTTCAAGCTCAAGTAATTTTGGCGGCTTGGACAGAAAATCCGAAAAATACGAAAAAGCGCCATGAATAAACTTCAGTTTTTCATAAACCGCTTTGTCCAAATTTCTGTCATTACTTCGGCTATTACTCAGTTCGGGTAAGGAATCGCCAAAGCGTTTCAGTGAGAATGGCTTAGGCAGATTCAACCTGTCAAAATAGTCATAGAGAATTTCTTTAAGAAATTCCTCTTTCGAGTAAAACTCGATTTTGGCGTGTGGGCTGTCTTCGGAGTGATAAATCTGGCTTTTGGTGCCGGTGCAAGGGAGTTCATCGGAGGTTGGTATTTCCTTGTTGGAGAGGCCCGATATTTGTTGAAGCAACGTACTTTTGCCTTGACGCGCTTTACCGGCGACACCAATATTGATGGTTTCCTTACTAAACCGTTTAGTCAGGTTCATCATAGACGCATTTAAGTGTTTCACGTCTTCTTGAAGTCCACTGAGAGGCGTGGAAATTTTTGACGCGAAGCCCATAATGTCTTGCGGAACATCTTCAGGGTCTTCTTCAATTTCGGCCGCCATTTGTTGGAGGCCATCCACTTGCATTTCGAGTTCAGCCAGTCCATTATGGACATGCTCAAGTATCAACACTTTTTTGTGCCGTTTCTCTAAAACTTCAGCGATAACTGTTCTAACTGTCATAAGAGTTCCTTGTATTGGTAAATGTTGCCTTTAAATCGTTTGTAGTAATAGTTTGTAGTCGAAAAAGTTCCAAGGGCGTTGCCCCAGGTAAGCCCCAACGGGGCGAAATTAATATAGCCTAGGGCACCGCCCTAGGTAAGCCCCAACGGGGCGAAATTAATATAGCCTGGGGCACCGCCCCAGGTAAGCCCCAACGGGGCGAAATTAATATAGCCTGGGGCACCGCCCTAGGCAAGCCCCAACGGGGCGAAATTAATATAGCCTGGGGCACCGCCCCAGGTAAGCCCCAACGGGGCGAAATTAATATAGCCTGGGGCACCGCCCTAGGTAAGCCCCAACGGGGCGAAATTAATATAGCCTGGGGCACCGCCCCAGGTAAGCCCCAACGGGGCGAAATTAATATAGCACATTATAGCTAAGTTATTGATTTATAGAGAGGGCCTGACAGGGCCTTTCTTTTTAAATCAATGAGTTACATGAAATATATAATCTCGTAGAACGGCAAATTAGCGTTGACGCGGCGTGAGCGTTGAGCGTCTCAAACCGCTAAGACTTGGTTTCGACAGCCGGCGCGTTCATAAACATAATGATACCATATTGCAAAGCGAGGCGTGCTTAGCGATCCTTGCGCGTGCGAGTAAACCTCCGAGAAAAGGGGGCCATTCACCAAAACAACTGAATCAATTCCGCAACATGGCCCCTAAATAATAACAACTACAAGGATTCGTTATAATAACGAATTATCTCGTGGCGGTGTTTAGGTTTTATAGTTCAAAAACGGCTCCACTAATCAATCCAATCATTACGCAAGTAATCCTTGTCGTGGCGTCGTTTATCCGTTATTATAAAGAATCCTTGTAGTTACTTTAATCCGTTATTATAACGAATCCTTGTAGTTGCTTTAATCCGTTATAATAACGAATCCTTGTACTTTTATCTCTATACCTAAATCACCAAGGAAACCCTTTTTATGCGTGAATTCAATACATCAGGGCCGTGTCATCCGGCCCGACACTACACCGTCATGCGTGAGGCATTAATTGCAATCGGTTTGGAAAAAGTGCGAAAAGGGCGGTATTTGACCCTGTTTGCGCCCAGACAGTCAGGAAAAACAACCTACTTTCAACTCCTGCTTGAGGCCGTTAAGGAGGAAGGTTTTACCCCAATTCTGATTAGTTTTGAAAAATTGAAGACCGTAACAAGAAAAGTCTTTTACCGAGATTTAAATCATCAACTTCATCAAAGACTGGCAAAACCTCAGATTAAAAAGACCATTACAAATCAGGTTGATCTGGTTGATTTTTTTGAACAGAGCAATAATCAATCTCTTGTTCTCGTCATTGATGAATTTGAAGGCATACCTGATTCTGTCTTAAGTGAGGTTATGCATGCCTTTCGGCAAATGTATCATCAAAAACAATATCATGCCCTCCATTCCCTGATTCTGGTTGGCGTGAGTACCATCGCCGAATTGGTTACCTCCTCAGCCTCACCATTCAATGTGGTTGAAGAGTTGAAAGTCTCCTATTTTACCGAAGAAGAAGTCAGTCTCTTAATCGATCAATATGTGGTCGAATCGGGGCAGAGATTTGAACCCAAGGTGATAAATGCCATTTATGAGAATACCAAGGGGCAACCTGGACTCGTCTGTGCGCTGGCTGCACATTTGGTTAAAACAGTCGCCACTGATAAAACGGTGACAATGGCGGATTTTTTCGACACCTTGAATTATTTCTTAAAGTCCAAATATGATAAAAACATCCTGAATATTGTCCAGAAAGCCAAACAGAAAAATGCATTTATGTGCCGTTTGTTATTTGGCGAAGAACCCATCGATTTTAGTGTCGATGTTGAAGATATCGCTTATCTGCATGCCAATGGTGTCATCGAGAATATAGAGGATCGTGTGGGAATACTAGTGCCATTATATAGCAAGCGGATTATCACAGCCTTTCGGCCGGTGCATAATGGCGAAAGAATGCATTATGGGCTCAAAGCCAATGACACCTTTGACGAGTATCTAAAAGCTGACGGATTAAATATCCACGCCCTACTCAACAAATACCGGCAATACGTGCGGCGGCGTGGTTTCAAAGCCTTTGATACCGAGAATTTGAAAGAAGCGGCTTGGCATTACTCCCTCGATGGTTTTATTAACTTTTTTATAGAAGCCTTAGAAGGACATACCTTTATAGAAGTCCCTTCAGGTGCCGGACAAACCGATATTTTAATTGTCTATAAAAATAACCGCTATCTGATTGAAGTCAAAGTCTTTAGCAATAATACCCGGCTCAAAAAAGGAAAAGGCCAATTGGCGGAATATCTCAAATCCGAAGGCTTGGATGAAGGCTACTGCGTGGTGTTTAGCAATCTGCATACCGATGACGATGAACTGTATTATGACGAAGAGATCAAAGGTAAGCAAATCTATACCTATATTATCTGTACCAACTTTCCGACACCGAGCCGTCTCCCAGTGCCAGAGGAATTAAAACTGACAGAAACCGAAAAAGTGGCCGGAAAGATGCTCAGTATGGGCAGTTTTACCGACGAACAAATCAGCACTGCGACGGGTGTGAGCTTGGAGAAGATTAGGTATTTGAGAGAAATCAAGAATTTGTAAGGTACTCCTTAAAGGGGGCCATTCAGCAAAACAACTGAATCAATTCCGCAACCTGGCCCCTAAATAATAACAACTACAAGGATTCGTTATAATAACGGATTATCTCGTGGCGGTGTTTAGGTTTTCTAGTTCAAAAACGGCCCCACTAATCAATCCAATCATTACGCAAGTAATCCTTGTCGTGGTGTCGTTTATCCGTTATTATAACGAATCCTTGTAGTTACTTTAATCCGTTATTATAACGAATCCTTGTAGTTGCTTTAATCCGTTATAATAACGGATTATCTCGTGGCGGTGTTTAGGTTTTCTAGTTCAAAAACGGCCCCACTAATCAATCCAATCATTACGCAAGTAATCCTTGTCGTGGTGTCGTTTATCCGTTATTATAACGAATCCTTGTAGTTACTTTAATCCGTTATTATAACGAATCCTTGTAGTTGCTTTAATCCGTTATTATAACGAATCCTTGTAGTTGCTTTAATCCGTTATAATAACGAATCCTTGTAGTTTGGGCCGCGAAAAGTGGGCCATTCGCCAAAACAACTGAATCAATCAATTCGGCAACCTGGCCCTCAATGAGCGTAGGGTGGGTAGTGGGCAGGTGCTGTGCGTCTCCAAAAAAACTATAGACATGATATTTAGTTAAATTAGTGATTTTATTAATTTTTAACAAGAATACCTTTTTTCGTGTGAAAATATTTATAGCTATCCAGATACTGAAAATCTATATTACCGCTCGTTATGTTAAAATATTTTACTTTATCCACTTACTTTACAGCGTCAAAAATTAATTGCGTTTTTTTAGGCTCGCAACGCCTCCCAAAATTCCCTCTCAAGATGGGACTTGCCACGATTTGACCCCCCTGATCGAAGGGGTTGAGGATGTATCACGGTGCTAAGTATATAGTCATCCTGAGAAGTGTTGTCCTTGGCGCAAACTGAAGAAGTTTGTTTGCCAAACCTCGGACGGAAGTTTTGGACAGAAATTTTCTATGATTGTAACGGATTTTGGGGAGGATTATAATTTGTAATTCATTGGTGACTCTGTTCTGCCGAAGAGTTAATAGTTTATGATATATACGATTTTCATGTAGGGGCGAACATAAGTGTTCGCCTGTGAAATTTTTTCTGAAAATCTCTAGTTGTTATTGATAACTTAACGGGTAACTGATATGAAATTACCGCTTGGCATTTCCGATTTCAAAGAACTTCGTGAAGAGGACTATTATTACATTGATAAAAGTCTTTTTATAAAAGAAGTTATTGATCGTGATGGCAAAGTGATATTGCTACCGCGCCCGCGGCGTTTTGGCAAAACCTTGAATTTATCCATGCTTCGTTATTTCTTTGAAGCACGGCAAGAAAGTTTGGCGCATTTATTTGCGGGATTAGCCATTGAAGCTGAAACAAAGGTGATGCAACAACAAGGGCAATATCCGGTCATTTTTTTGACTTTCAAGGATTGCAAGGAAAAGACAGCAGAACAATGTTTTTACCAAATTCGCAGTTTGTTACAAGAGTTGTATTTAGCCTACAAACCTTTTCTTTACCCAGAATTAGTTGATGAAGAACAACAATACTATGACAAAATTGCCAAAGAACAAGGACACATTGTCGACTGGCAAAATGCCTTAAAAGTTATCATGCGCTTGATTCATAAACAAACCGGCAAACGAGTGATTGTGTTGCTGGATGAATATGATACTCCCATCCATGCTGGGCAAGAACATGGTTATTATGAAGAAGTCATTTCATTTATGCGGAATCTGATGAGTGGTGCCCTCAAAGATAATTCCGATTTAGAAAAGGGTGTGGTAACCGGCATTTTGCGAATTGCGAAAGAATCCATTTTTTCGGGGTTGAATAATTTAGAGGTGTTTTCATTATTAGAACCCGAATTTGAAGAATGTTTTGGATTTACCGAAACCGATATCAAACGCTTGATTGCGGATTTTTCCTTGAATTCAACAGACGCTGAGAATTTGCGAATTTGGTATGACGGTTATTTGTTTGGCAACCAAGTAATCTATAATCCGTGGTCGGTTTTGAATTTCATTTCTCATCGCCAGAGAATTCCACGTCCTTATTGGATAAATACCAGTAGCAACGTGCTATTGCGTGATTTAGTGACGCACAGTGAGCCAAGTTTTCAATCTCAAATGGAAATCCTGTTAGCCGGGGATGCTATTCAGTCTTCGCTAAATGAAAATATCGTTTTACGTGATTTAACCCAAAATGAAACCAATATTTGGAGTTTGTTGGTTTTCAGTGGTTATCTCAAACCGGTTAAGGCTTCATGGCAACACTATCGTCTCATTTATGAGCTGGCTATTCCAAATGTAGAAGTGCGTACTTTTTATGAAGACACTATTCAAGACTGGCTTCAACAAATGGTGGGTGGGGTGCAGTTACAGGAGCTATTACATGCCCTGCTCCAAACCAATTGGAAAACATTTTGTAAACTCTTGAAAGATATGGTATTAGCGGTTTTAAGCTACCATGATACCGCCGGTAAAAAACCGGAAAAAGTTTATCATGCCTTTGTATTGGGATTATTGACCAATTTAAGTGATCGTTACTTGATCCGCTCTAATCGAGAATCGGGTTATGGACGTTATGATGTGTTGATGATTCCTCATCAAAAGTCAGCCCCCGGTTTTATTTTTGAGTTCAAGAAAATTGATCGCCCAGATGATGACGATGAAAGCGAAGCCATGCAAAGTGCTTTACAACAAATAAAGGATCGGCAATATGCGACAGAGTTGCAGGCGCAAGGCGTTAAACGTATTTGGGGTGTTGGTGTGGTGGTAGAAGGTAAACAGGTTTGGGTAGAAAGTGTGTTGTTGGATTAACTACAAGGATTGTATATAAGCAAGGATTTTTTGATTAACTACAAGGATTGTAAGTACCGAAGCATAAATTTTAAGGTATTTTAGTCGACGTGACACTGGCGTTTTTTTCAAACAATACTGGGTTTCTAAATACTCGATTATTTATGCACAGGTACTTATATAAAAAAGGATTTTTTAACTAACTACAAGGATTGTATATAAAAAAGGATTTCATCTCACTTTCAATAAACCTCCTAGGTTTGTTTTTAAAACCTTGGCGTTTTGGGCGCATTCCCATTTTCCGGGTACTTTGTTAACAACGATAACGATTAGATTATCGATAAGGATTGATAAAAGTCGATTTTTCGGTTGAGTACTTAATTCGTTTAGTAGCAATATAGGCGTTCCGCCACTGCGTTTGGCGTTCCTTCACTGCGTTTCGTTGTACTTAATTCGTTTATCCGCGTAATTCGTTGTACTTAATTCGTTTATCCGCGTAATTCGTTGTACTTACTTAACCGTGAAAACGGGAATGCGCCCGGCGTTTTTTCAATTCTTCTGTCAAGAATACCTCTCTCTCTTCTTTTTTCATCAACATTTCCCGAAATAACGGTACACAATAACGATAAACCTCATCTGTGTGCTGAATAATAAACGCTAATTCCAAACGCGCCAGTGATTGAATGAGTTGTTCGGTGGTATAAATAGAGTCATGTTCATCAAGCACACGCACTACGTCAGATAACTTGAAGGTTTTTTTTTCCAGCATTGTATAAACAATGAGGCGATCTAAACGAGCGGCTTGTTTATCATTGCTTAGGCTTTCCCAACCTTCAAATGTTTTGAAGACAGTCTGGCTTTGCAACGCGTTGGTGACATCTTCAGCGTTGAGTTCTCGCCTTTCACCAGCGAGGTTTTTTAGCAGTTTATCGCAGACAGTCGCCACCAAATTCGGCCGTTGTCCCGTTGCCGTTATGATTTGTTCCACTAAATCGTCTTGGGCATAATGAATGCCGAGCATTGTCATCGGTTTTGTTGCTAATTCTCGACAGCCCTTTAACTCTAATGCGCCGATAGTTATCGGTTCACCAAAGTTTTTCACTGGTGAAAAATAATCTAGCACGGCTGCCTGATGTAAATCCCAAAACCCAGCCAAAATAAAATGACATCGTCCTTCATCACTGAGACTGCGAAAATGGCTTAACATCGGATAACCGTTGGCGATTTCATCACGAATAAAGACATCGGCTTCATCAAGTAATAATAAACGTTGTTGTTGAGTGGGTAAATCCGCTAAATATTCATTAAGTTTATCTCGAAAATATTGAGAATTTCCATCGCCTAGAGACCGATAAACGCAGTCTACGTTGGGGTGTGTTTGATAACGCCGCTTTAGATGTCGCAATAAGCTGGTTTTGCCGATTTGTCGTGCGCCAATCACGAGATAGTTCATCAGATCACGGTTGAGGATTTGTGCTAAAATATATTCACGCCCAAAAAAGCCACTGTCTTTACTGATTCCGCCGCCGGTTTGATAGGGTGAAATGTACGTTAAGGTTAATTGATTGGCTAACATAGGGACAAAAACCTCAATCGGTTTAGGCGATAGCAATAAAGTCGTTAGTTCTTTACTGTTAGGCACTACCCATCGCGTGGTGCGATTTTCTCCGTAAGGGCGTAACGCAGCTTGTTGGTTGGGTTCTAAACTGATGACAAGCATCACGTATGAATGGATGTCTTCCTGTTGTAACCGCATAATGATTTCAGCGGCTGGTAAATCGGCTGTGGGAAAATAAACCGAACACCGATCTAATTTAAGCGGAAATATCGCTTGGTTTAACTGCCATGAAAATACGTCACTGTTGTCTTTGAAAGGTTGTGTCTTAGCACTGAGTCGGTTTCCCAACAATTTGCAACGTGCCTGATTCGATAGCGTGTTGGAAAAGTTGATGGCTTCCTCTAACCATTTTAGATGCGAATCATTAGTGGATAAAACGCTGTCAAGTCGGCGCGTTTTTTGTAAGAGTTGTTTGGCTTTAGGCAGTTGCTCTAACGGCAGCGTGAGTAATTGTGCGTTGTCAGCGGAGATTCTCAGTACCAGCGGATGAAGGTATAAACTGAGATAATACAGGCTGATAAGAATAGCTATCAGTAAAACGCTCAACAAAACATAGCTGTACCAAGAAGGTGTCGGCACTTCAAGCGGTTGTTTTGGCAGCAAATCCCATTGGTGGATAGGATGTTGAAGTTTAATCGCGTGCAACGAGACTGGCGTGTTTTCCGTCATTTTATCAATCGGAATGTCATCAGACAGAGAAAAAGACAAATTGAGAGTTTGTCCGGCCGCAATCACGTTACGAGTCACGACTTTGTTCTCTAGTAATTGATTGTCAAGACGGGCGGTAAATTCTGTTTGTGACAGTGCTTGGTTGCCTTCATTGCGAATTGTCATCACGAGGGCCGTTTGTTCTGGCACTAAACTGGCTTTTTGCAGTGTTAAGCGAGGAATGTCGATCTGAACAGGCATGTTCACAGAAAACGAATCGGCATTGGTGCTGGTAATTGATAAATTGAGGGCCGTGTTTTGTTGTTCTGGATTTTCATATTTGGCCCACGCACTGACTTTTGCTGCCAAACGAATGCTTTTATTCGGTTCTAAGACAAGATGGGTTTTAGGCGGATAGAAAACTAACGGATTGTTTTCGTTAGCCGTTTGTACCAGATTGAGCCAATAGACGGGTGCAATACCGGTGTTATGGATCGTTAAGGTTAACGGTAACGGTTCTCCATGAGCGAGTGCTAGGGAAGCGGGAAAGGCTTCTATAACGATTCGGCCTTCTGCTTGGTTTATGGGTGGCAGCGGTTGTATGCGGCCATCGGGTTGTTTTTTCACAACTAAGCTACCGTCATCCACTCGCCAACAACGTTGCGTCGGCATCAGGCAACTTATATAGTTGTTTTGCAGGCCTTTTATTATCATTTGTTGTAATTCGCCTGTTTTGACATCCCACAAGCGTATGCTGCTGTCCCTAGAAGCTGAGGCTAACGTGTTACCGTCGGCACTGAATGTGACCGTATTGACTACAGCAGCATGTGAGAGACCTGCGGCGTATTGTAAAATACGCATATTTGCGGAATTCATGCCCTGCAAGTCGGCTTTTTGATTAAGTTCTTCACTCGTTGAAACACGCCACAAACGCACGGTTTTATCCCGTGAGCCAGAGGCTAAGGTTTTACCGTCTGGGCTGAAAGCCACTGTTGTGACATGATGAGTATGTCCTTCTAAGCGTTTGATTTCTTGGCCGGTTTTGACATTCCACAAGCGCACGGTTTTGTCCCATGAACCTGAGGCTAATAAGTGGCCGTCTGGACTAAAAGCGATGGCAGTCACAAAGTGAGCGTGTCCATTCAATTGTTTGATTAAATCGCTTCCGGCCGGTTGCGAAAGGGAAGCGTTCGGGATTTTCCATAAGCGGATCGTGTTGTCATCAGAAGCAGAGGCTAAGGTTTTGCCGTCTGGACTGAAAGCCACCTTCATCACATGGTTGGTATGGCCCTTTAAGCGTTTGATTTCTTGGCCTGATTGCAGATTCCATAAGCGCAGAGGCGTCTCTGGCGAATCTGGATCGGTGGGGTAGCGCGAACCAGAGGCCAAAATGTTGCCATCGGGACTAAACGCGAGGTGATTGATATCTTCAGTATGGCCTTTTAAGTGTTTGATTGGTTTGAGTTGTTGGCCTGATTGTCTGTCCAATAAGTAGATTATCTTGTCTTCTGTTCCTATCGCTAAGCTGTTACCGTTTGGGCTGAAAGCGAGGGTTTTGATCTGACACGCGCCTAAATTCCGTTCTATTCGGGGACTTGACACATCGGTAGCGGCTTCTGCGTCGGTTCTGGGAGGTGACACACCGCTGGCATCTTTTTCGGTTCTGGAACTTGACGGGCAAAAGTTTGCTAAACGTTTGATGACGGGTTGAGTCGATGACAGCTGCCATAAACTGACACCCTGATCATCTGAACTAGAGGCCAAAGTTTGGCCGTCTGGACTGATGGCAATGAGATTAACTGCGCTACTCTGGCCCTCAAAACGCCGAACTTCTTGGCCGGCTTGCACATCCCATAAACGCACGGTTTTATCCCATGAACCTGAGGCTAACAGTTTACCGTCTGGACTAAAGGCGACGGCGGCCACATTATTCGTGTGGCCGGACAAGGACTTGATTTGTTGTTGTAATTGCAAATCCCATAAGCGTATGCTGGTATCCATAGCCCCAGACGCTAACATTTTGCCGTCAGGACTGAAAGCGAGTGTATTGATGTTGTGAGAATGGCCCTCTAACCGTTGGACTTCTTCACCAGACGACATACGCCACAAACGCACCGTTTGGTCCCATGAAGCGGTAGCCAATAATTCGCCATTTGGACTGAATTTGACGGCACTGACCGAATCTGAGTGTCCTTCTATGCGTTGGATGAGTTGAGCAGATGAGACTTCCCATAGATACACACCGGTATCACTGCTGCCGGTTGCTAAGCGTTTGCCCTCTGGACTGAAGGCTATGGCATTGACTGAGGCTGAATGCCCTGTTAGGGATTGAATGAATTGGCCTATTACCAAATCCCATAAGTACACGTTGCCTTCGACATCGCTTGAGGCTAACGTTTTGCCGTCTGGACTAAAAGCGACGGCCATCACATCGTCAGAATGTTTATCTAGCCGTTTGATTTGTTGGCCTGATTTTATATACCATAAATACACTGATTTGTCACTCGCGCCGGCCGCGAGAATTTTGCCATCTGGACTAAAAGTGATGGCATTGATGGATTTGTCAGAATCTCCTTTTAACCGTTTGAGTTCTCGGCCGGAGGCTATATCCCATAAATAAATGGTATTATTATCAGAAGCAGACGCCAAGAATTTGCCGTCTGGACTGACGGCCACCGCTAAAACGGGCTTACGAGGCATGATATTGGCGAGTACAGTGTCAAGGTTGTCAAACTGTTCTCCTTGTGATAGCAAAGGTGGCGGCACGGCCGCTAAGACACTTACACTGTAAAACAATGCGTACAAATATCCAAACAATTTCTGTTTATTCATATTGATTATATCGTTTTTCAGTCAATAGGAGTCCAAACTTTAGTTTGGCAGACCTACGCTCACTGACAAGTACAACGAATTACGCGGATAAACGAATTAAGTACAACGAATTACGCGGATAAACGAATTAAGTGTTATCGTTATTAACAAAGTACCCGGAAAATGGAATGCGCCCAAAACTTTTGCGTAGATTTTAGAAGCCGTTTTGGAAAAATAATAACTGATTTATTTATAAATGATAATAATTGAAGCTGATAAATATAATATTTTTAAATCAATAGTTGCTGGTTTTCCAAAACAGCCTCTTAGTTTGGCAGTCAATAGGAGTCCAAACTTTAGTTTGGCAGACCTACGCTCATTGACAAGTACAACGGATACGCGAAATAAACGGATAAAAGAGCATTGATTTTTAATGAATCTCTTACGTGGGGCCTACTCTTTAAAAGCCATAAAAATCAATTATTTAAAAAAAAACTTATGTCTAAGGACAAGAGGTTTCACCTGGGGCTATTCACTACGACAGAACGTTTTTAGGTTTATCCGTTTATTTCGCGTATCCGTTGTACTTGTTAGTTGTACTTGTTAGTTGAAATTTATCTTCAAATTTGATAGGCTTCGCAGCCTTCAAATTTAATCAGGAGATTTTTTAAAACGATGAAAACGACAAAGGTGTTTTCTTATCCCGTTATTTTAAAAGGGGTTTTATTGAGCGCTGCCTTATTCGGCCTTTTGTTCTTGTCTTTCTACTCACTCGCCGAACAGTCGCCGTTTCAGTTCTTGCAAAATTTGCAGACATTGCAAAAACAGGGTGATGTCAATTTACCGGTGGGGTGGCTTGACGGTGAGCCAGACAACATCTTGTTTGATTTGCGAGTAGGCATTCCCGATGCTATCCCGATTTATGAGGACACTATTCTGCCCATGGCGAAAATGTGGTGGGGGGCCGAAGATTATCGGATTGCCAGAGGCCTCAACTTTCTGGCCTTACTTTACCGCACTCTGGGAGACTATGATAACGCTGAAAGAGTCCTGAAGGAAGCGGTGCGAATCATGGAAAAAAATTATCCGCGTCATTATGATACGGCCGCGATTTATAACAATTTGGGGTTGCTTTACAACTTAATCGGTGATTATCCCAAAGCGAGGGATAACTATGAGAAGGCCGTGACATTGGCAAAAAGCTTAGAGGCCCTAGGCCCCAATCATCCTAATACGCTCATCGGTATGCAAAACCTAGCGATTGTTTATATCGCGATGGGCGACTATGCAAAAGCGGAGCAATTCTACCAAGAGGCACTGGATGCGCTGGTAGAATTGAAACAGGTTGAACTATCGCCGTTTGACAAGATGCCTTATCGCCTCTTAGGACTATTTGAAGGCTATAGAGAAGTTTCTCTTCGCCAAAACATGGCCCAGTTCTACGGGGGTATCTTGGGTGACTACGATAAGGCCGAACGTCAGTTTCAAACCGCATTGACGCTCATCAATAAGAAGGTGAGTTCACCCCATTTTCTCAAAGGTGCCATTCATCAGGGTTTGGGCTGGGTTTATCAACAAAAAGGCGACTACACTAAAGCCAAGCAATACTATAAAGATGCTTCAGATATCTACCAAAAACTCCCTGCATGGCGAGAGTCTCATTTTTCTGTGCTGACGCTTACCCAGCGAGGCTACCTTTCTCACTTGCTGAAGGATGATATTGAGGCAGAACGCTTATTAAAACAAGCAGTGGCGTTCTCTGAAAAAGCCTCTAAGCCTCAACGCCATCGTGCCCATCTCATCGGCATCAGCAATCACCATCTAGCGATGTTTTATCACAAAACTAGCGAATTTGAGCAGGCCGAGGCGCATTTTCAAAACGCGTTGAACACCTTCAAACAAAGCTTGGTTAAAAACCATCCCATGACGGTTGTAGTGATGCAACATTTGGCCGCCTTAAAATTCGATCAAGGCAAGATTAAAGAGGCGGTTTCTCTTGCCTTGAAAACGCAACCCTTGTCAGAGAATGTCCTCAAAAATATTCTCTCCTTTGGTTCAGAACATCAGCGATTGGCGTATCAAAAACGCTCGTACCCTTCTTATGACTTGTTAGCCAGAGTGGCTAACAAAACTGGGAATGCCAAACCGTTGGCTAACGCGATTCTTCATAACAAAGGGGTGGTGCTGGATTCTTTAATAGAAGACTCTCAAGTCGTGGGCGCTCCCAAAGTCAAGGAAGAGATTCAATCGCTCAAATGGCGATTGATGAAATTGTGGATGACAATCCCGAAAGACGATGCGGCCGCCAAAGCAAAACCTGTCTCACAACTGGAACAGTTGGAAATGCAATTGAAGAAGCTGGAATCTGGCCTCGCTCGACAGGTGGGAGAGGCGCGTCAGGCTTTGGAGATTGAGTTTCAGGAGGTGCAGGCCGTCTTGCCCGAAGGTAGCGTGTTGGTTGAGTTTATTCGCTATAAGCATTTTGTGGGCCTGCGGGACACTGAAGCCTATTATGGTGCCGTCATCATCCCAAAAACGGGTGACCCGATTTGGGTGCCTTTGGGCAAGGCGGATGCTCTGGAGAAGAAGATTCTTGATTACCAAAAAATGATGAGATGCAAGAAGGATAAGAAGAATGATTGCCAACGGTATGATGAACAAGCCGTTACGCAATTGCTCCAAGCACTTTACCAACGGCTTTGGGCACCGATTGAGGCTAAATTACCAAAGACAACCGTCAAGACAGTGATTATTAGTCCTGATGGCGAGCTCAATTTTGTCTCTTATGCGACTTTGCTTACGCCTCAAAACGCGTTTTTGCTGAAAAACGTTGATCTCTATTATGTCGCCTCTGGACGTGATCTGCTGCGCGAAACTCAAAGCGTAGAAGAATTGACGATGGCTGTGTATGCCTTAAGTGATTGGGAAGGTCAAGCTGCTGAAGATTACGCTGAAGATGAGCTAGAAGACGAGAGAGCCGGGCGTATTCGTTCTGTGGATCGGCAAGCGTATCTGAATTCTCTCCAATTGCCCTTACTCGAAGGCACTCTGACAGAAGCGAACGAATTAAAGAAAATGGGTGACGCCAACAACTGGCGTGTAAACACTTTCTTTGATTTTGATGCCACCGAGAAGCGACTTTATTTGGAACGCTCACCGCGTATTTTGCACTTCGCAACCCATGGGATTTTCTTACATCCGACAACTGAACGCGTTGTACTTGATTTTTCCTTAACAACCAGTGGTATTGATCTCCAACCCCCATTGAAACTGTTAAGCAATCCTATGCACCGCAGTTTTTTAGCATTAGCGGGCGCACAAACCACATTGGATGCTTGGGACGAAGGTGAGTACATTTTTCCGCCTGAAAATGATGGTATTTTGACGGCCGATGAAGTGGGTCATTTGAAATTGCAAGAAACATGGATAACAATGCTTTCAGCCTGCGACACTGGGCGTGGCGAAGGACGTGCTGGTGAGGGTGTTTTGGGTTTGCGGCGGGGGTTTGTTCAAGCGGGCACACAAAATCTGCTAATGACTTTGTGGACTCTTAAAGACAACAACGAAACAGTTCGTCAGTTTGAACTTGATTTTTATCAACGCGCTATGAAAACTCAAAACGCGCCAAAAGCGCTGAATGATATACAGCGTGAAAAGCTTATTCAAGTACGAAATCAAACCAAGCCTGGAAGACAACTGCTTGAAGCGGCGCGGCTTATTGGCCCCTTTGTGATGTCATTCCAAGGCCGCCTTTTCAGTGAACAGTGATCAGTTATCAGTGTTCAGTTATCAGTTATCAGTGTAAAGGAGCCCAAACTTTAGGTTGGCCGGAAAACGACTGTCGCCGCAGCGATGAAGGGTAGCCTTTTTATCCGTTTATTTCGCGTATCCGTTGTACTCCTTCCTGCCAAACTAAAGTTTGGACTTCTGATAACTGATAACTGATAACTGATAACTGATAACTGCCAAACTAAAGTTTGCTACTTGCTTAAGTAGTTCTCTAATTTCCCTTTAATCTCAGCCGTGTAAGCCCTTAACTGTTCGTCGTATTGGGATTCCATGTTTTGGAATTCAGTCGGTGGCACTCCCTGTTGGCTATTAGGCGCATATTGGCCGCTGACAATTGTGGTAAATTCCAGTTCCTCGCCATCGATCATCAAAAACGTGAACTCTAAAGTTTCAACAAAGTCCTCTTCTTTGATGACTTCTCGGTTGAGGTAAGCCACTAGAACTCTTTTGGAGCGCGGAAAAGACTCCTCTGACTGGATACAGTCATCGCATTTGCCTTGATACGTTTCTCTCAAAAAGTCTGGCAGACTTTCAAAGAGTGCTTTATCGCCGTTGCCTTTAAGCAAAAAAAACGGGGTTCCGAGCGTTTTGTTGTCAGCCATCGTAGGTAGGCGATCATCGCTTTCTCTAAGCCGTTTGACTCTTTTTACCACCGGAGATTTTTTCAACGTCGAAATCCAGGTTTTTTCATGACCTGCCTTGACGAGAATGTTCCGATAAGGAGGCCAGCTCTTGCGCCCCTTTTTGTTGGGCAGAACTTTGATACGCTTACCGTAACTTTTCAGTAAGGCATCGATGCACTTATTGAGATTTTTGCACTTGTCACTTTTGAATCTGATATTCACCATGACGCGCAACAACCCCGGTATGTAGTCGTCGGCTACAGCACTTGGTACCCATGAGAACATCAAAATCAACGCCAGCAAGCCACCCAGTATTTGAGCGGCAACGGATTTTCGTAAATGTACTGCCATCCAAGTCTCCTATAGATTGTCAGAAAAATAATTTGGCAGCCAACAGCTAAAGCAATTGTCTGAAAGCTCAAGTCCCCTAAAGGGGACTAAATAATTAATTTGGCAGCCAACTAAAGCAATTGTCTGAAAGCTCAAGTCCCCTAAAGGGGACTAAATAATTAATTTGGCAGCCAACAGCTAAAGCAATTGTCTGAAAGCTCAAGTCCCCTAAAGGGGACTAAATAATTAATTATCTGAAAATCGATATATTAAATGAAATGAAAAAAAGGGCCTTTTCGGCCCTACCCACACTCCTACATTAATCATTAATCATTAATCATTAACAATTAATTGGGCCTCAACCCTGAAGGGGTTGAATATGAATAGCCCTAGGTGCAACCTGGGGAATGGCCGTGCGAGAGGCCCCAACCCTGAAGGGGTTGAATGTGAACCCATTTTTCATTAAAAGCCATTATTCAATCTCAATTAAATAAAGTTTATTACCGTGATAAATTTTGTGAATTCAGACTATTTCCTTATGTAATCCCTTCGGGGTTGTGGCCCCCTCCTTGACTCTCCCCAAGTTTATCTCGCGTAGCGAGTTACTGCGTTTCACCTGGGACTATTATCTCGCGTAGCGAGTTACTGCGTTTCATATTCAACCCCTTCGGGGTTGTGGCCCCCTCCCCGGCTCATATTTTTTCCGTTGATTTTTTTCATCCTTGCTTATACCAAATCCTTGTATATTTATCCGACGTCCAAGATAAATCTTGGACTCCCCGCCCCCCGACATCTAAGATAAATCTTGGACTCCCCGCCCCCCGATGTCCAAGATAAATCTTGGACTCCCCGCCCGCCGACGTCCAAGATAAATCTTGGACTCTCCCCCCGACGTCCAAGATAAATCTTGGACTCTCCCCCCGACGTCCAAGATAAATCTTGGACTCCTTCTCCGACGTCCAAGATAAATCTTGGACTCCCCTCCAAGATAAATCTTGGACTCCAGTATACCAAATCCATGTCGTTTAACCACACATCAAAATCGTTTTCCCTGCCATCCGCACCGCGTCACACCGCCACTCCAATTCATGCTTGCCGTTATTATCGCGCTTCACCAACAAATTTTCCCAATACAATTCACGCAATAACTCATTCTGAATATAAGGTTGCCAGTCGGCCAATTTGTCTTGCTTTAACCATTCACAGATCACTTGTCGAGCCTGTTGCTCTTTCTTAAATGGCTGAAATGATTGCCAAAGGGCATCACATTGCGTCAATTCTTCAATAAAATCAGTTGATTTTAACGGACGACTGTTTTTATTTTTGAGTTTTAGACACTCATCAAGTAACTGCGGATGTCCCCCACTCACTTCCAACAATTCATCCGCTGTCGCATCATCCAAATCTAATTCAAAACGATGTTCGCCCAAGGCCTTAACTTCCGCACGGCCCAATTCGGGCCAATGTTCAACGGTGGCAAAATTTAACAGCGATAAGTCATTATTTTCATATTTTAACGCGACCAATTTTTTACCACCACAAAGTACCAGATGAAAATGATTAGGATAAGTTTCACTGATATCCCGCATCATGCTGGCTAATTGTTTACCTAGAGACGGCACACCTTGTTCAAAACGACTGACTAATAAAAACAAACGGTCAGTTTTTTCTACCCGAGCTTTGAGTGATTTTTCAAAATCATATTCTTTTTTGACGCACTCCATGCCACATTGTTTACCCAAGTCTGCAAAGTAACTCTCCGAATCCACACTTAAACTCACGGGCGGATGGATATGCAACACATTTGCATCAGAATAAAGTTGTCTTGCCCGGGCTAAGATGGCATCCCGGCACGGTGGCTCATCCCAATGGGCTTGAGTTAATAACAACATGATCGGATAAGGATTAAGCTGCGATAGCTTGAGAAAAAGTCCTTTTATATAGTCAATAAAAATAACACCCGGCAAGTTGTTATTTATCGGATATTCGGGTTCTTGCCATTCTTCGTTATTAGACGACGTAGCAAATTGAGGGGGTGGCGGCTCAAATTTCGAGTGTGGAAAATATTTTTGCAGCTCCGCGTTGTTTAGCACTGGCTGTCCCGCGGCTTCTAAAAACTGGTTGAATTCATTGGCATATTGAAAACCCAAGGGCTTAATACATCTCAATAATCCCTTCCGCCTATGATCATTAGGCTGAGGTTCAGTCTCTCCTTTCAACCATAGATAAACAGTGCTAGGGTTTACACCCATTATGCTAGCGAGTTGTCCAGGCGTGAGATTTTTCCGGTCTAAACGTTCCCTTAATAATTCAGCAAAGCTTTTGCGTTCGTGTTGCATTTAGATGAACCTAAACTCATATCTAGTTGATTTTAAATCAAAAACTAAACTAACAACAATGCGACAGAAATACTACAACAATGCGACATTGAATAGCCTAGAATGAGCCTCCGTATTTCAGTGCTCAGTTATGTCAGTGATCAGTTATAGCATTTCCCGATTGAGTGAAGTACAACAAATTAATCACATAATTATCCAACCCCGACAGGGGTTGAATTTGAATAGCCCCAGGTGAAACCTGGGGTATGCGAAAAAATGAGTCAACCCTGAAGGGGTTGAATGTAAATAAGGGTTTTGTATTTAACCAAATCGGGAAATGCTATAGCCTGGGGATTGATCCCCAGGCTTGAGCTTTTAGCCAAGGTTGGGGGAGTCAGTCTGCTTTAGCAGACTTGAGCTTTTAGCCTGGGGATTGATCCCCAGGCTAACCAGATAACTGATAATAGCAAAGTTGTCGTGTTCGTGTTGCATTTAGACGAACCTAAACTCATATCTAGTTGATTTTAAATAAAAAACTAAACTAACAACAATGCGACAGAAATACTACAACAATGCGACATTGAATAGCCTAGAATGAGCCTCCGTTTTTCCGTGAACAGTTATTTCCTGATTATAGCGGATTTTGTTGATACCTTGTCAAAGTGCCAACCCCGTAGGGGTTGAATGTGAATAGCCACAGGTGCAACCTGTGGAAGGGCCGGGGAGGGCCCCAACCCCGAAGGGGTTGAATGTGAATAGCCACAGGTGCAACCTGTGGAAAATGTGCCCCCGACGCGACAACCCCGAAAGGGTTGAATGTGAATAAATATGGTATTGATATAATCAATAAAATTCAACAAGTTATACATTTAAACAGTTACAATCAGGTTATTTTAGTGATCACGGATAACTGATTAACTGATAACTGATTAACTGATAATAGCAAAGTTGTCGTGTTCGTGTTGCATTTAGATGAACCTAAACTCATATCTAGTTGATTTTAAATCAAAAACTAAACTAACAACAATGCGACAGAAATACTACAACAATGCGACATTGAATAGCCTAGAATGAGCCTCCGTTTTTCAGTGAAGTTCAGTGATCAGTTATCACAGATCAGCCTTAGTGTTCACTATTTCAGCCTTAGTGTTCACTATTTCAGTGTTCAATGATCACTGATTAACTGATAACTTATTAAGTGATAAATGATAACTGATAACTGATAACTGATCACTGAAAACCCTTGAACGGGCGGCGATTATATCACCAATCGTTTGTAGTCGTTTGTAGTCGTTTGTAGTCGTTTGTAGTAGGCGATTTATCGCCCACGATTACATATATATATAAATAGGAGAAAAACATGAGACCTCTCATCAGTATCTTACTGATAGGACTTGCGGGAGCATTGCCCGTTGCACATGCGGCCAGTCCGCCCACCAGTGTCCAAGCGACCCAAGGTAAATTTCCAACCACCGTCCGCATTACGTGGAATGCGGTGGCCGGGGCCACCGCTTATGAAGTCCGGCGTAGCGAGTCTAACGACTACAATACCGCAACGGCCATCGCCAGTGGCGTAAGCCAAGCTTCGTACGAAGACTCGGTGATGAACAATAAAGTCTACATTTATTGGGTCATTGCTCAAGACGCTCAAGGGCCAAGTAGTCCCAGCACACCGGTTACCGGTTACCGTGATTTCGAGAAATTCGGTAACTGCGACAGTGACAGTGTCACAGATGGGACTCTAAAAGACCAATGTGATACCCTCGTTTCACTCTATGACAGCACCAACGGGCCTAATTGGTTCAATTCTAGCAATTGGAAAGTAACCAGCAAGCCATGCAGTTGGTATGGCGTGATTTGTCGGGATGGATATGTTAGCTATATTCAGCGGAGGTCCAGCAACTTGAAAGGGACTCTTCCTAATTTAAGTGCCTTAACCAAGTTGTATCGCCTCGAGTTGAACCACAACAAACTGAGTGGCTCTCTTCCGGCCTCGTTAAACGCTCTCACTAATCTACAAACACTCGATTTGAGTGACAACCTCCTGAGTGGCTCCATCCCCAATTTAAATGCTTTGGTCAATTTGCAGACACTGGATTTGCAAAACAATCAACTGAGCGGTTCTATCCCTGACTTAAGTAACTTGGTTGATTTGCGGAATCTCTATTTAAACGACAACCAACTGAGTGGGGCAATCCCAGATTTAAGTGCCCTAAAGAGTTTGTCGTACCTCGGGTTGCAAAACAATCAACTAAGCGGCCCTATCCCGGCACTGCCCGGTAGTCTGTCTAGGCTCTATTTACAAAACAACCAATTAAGCGGAGAAATTCCTGCTTCGTTGGGCAGTTTGGAACGTCTAAGTTACCTTTATTTGAATGACAACAAGCTCTGCGGAACAATCCCACCTTCGTTAGTCGATTTAGGTAGGATAACTTTAGCATTGGATAATAACCACTTAATTGCTACTGATCCAACACTCATCACATGGCTTAACGAGAAAGCGCCGGGCTGGGAAAAAGCGCAAACGCCATTGGCATCATGTGACTCAACGGTGATTGATCCAACGCCTGTGATCACCTATTCACTGACTGTCAGCAACGACGGCACCGGGACTGGCAAAGTCACCGGCAACGGGATTGATTGTGGCAGTGAGTGTACCGAAGTGTATGAGGAAAACAAGCGGGTCACTTTAACCGCCACTTCCGCTAACGACGCTATCTTTGCCGGCTGGAGTGATGCTTGCTCAGGAACGGCCACCACTTGTCAAGTGACGATGAGTCAGGCGCAAGTCGTGACGGCCACCTTTAATTCGGTACCCACGTATCAACTGACTGTTAGCAAAGACGGTACTGGCAGCGGCAAAGTCACGGCAAACGGCCTTGATTGCGGAAGTGATTGCAGTGAGCAGTATGCAGAAAACGCACAAATCACCTTGACGGCCACGCCTTCGGCCGATTCCGCCTTTGCCGCTTGGGCCGGGGCCTGCACAGGCACCGAAAGCAGTTGCCAAGTCATCCTAACGGAGGCGCAAACCGTCACGGCCACCTTTAATTTGGTCAAGCACTCACTTACCGTTAGCAAAGACGGTACTGGCAGCGGCAATGTCACTGGAAACGGCATTAATTGTGGCAGCACTTGCACCCAAGCGTTAACACAAGGGACACGAGTCACCTTAACAGCAAACGCGTCTGCTGACTCTGTCTTTGCCGGCTGGACAGGCGCATGCACTGGCACCGCAACCCGTTGCCAAATGACCCTAACGGAGGCGCAAACCGTCACGGCCACCTTTAATCTGCGGCCACCCTCTACATACCAACTGACTGTCAACAAAGGCGGCACTGGCAGTGGCAACGTGACGGCCGACGGCCTTGATTGCGGCAACACTTGCACTAAGGACTATGTCGAAAACACACAACTCACGCTGACAGCCACGCCCTCGGCTAACGCTCTGTTTGCTGGATGGAGTGGCGCATGCACTGGCACGGCTGCTTGTAAAGTGACTCTGAATCAGGCGCAAACCGTCACGGCGACCTTTAATCTGCGGCCACCCTCTACATACCAACTGACTGTCAACAAAGGCGGCACTGGTAGTGGCAACGTAACGGCCGACGGCCTTGATTGCGGCAACACCTGCACTAAGGACTATGTCGAAAACACACAACTCACGCTGACAGCCACGCCCTCGGCTAACGCTCTGTTTGCTGGATGGAGTGGCGCATGCACTGGCACGGCTGCTTGTAAAGTGACTCTGAATCAGGCGCAAACCGTCACGGCGACCTTTAATCTGCGGCCACCCTCTACATACCAACTGACTGTCAACAAAGGCGGCACTGGTAGTGGCAACGTAACGGCCGACGGCCTTGATTGCGGCAACACCTGCACTAAGGACTATGTCGAAAACACACAACTCACGCTGACGGCCACGCCCTCGGCCGACTCTCTGTTTGCGGGATGGACTGGCGCTTGTGCTGGCACCGAAAGCACTTGTCAAGTGACTCTGAATCAGGCCCAAACCGTCACGGCCACCTTTAATCTGCGGCCACCCTCTACATACCAACTGACTGTCAACAAAGGCGGCACTGGCAGTGGCAACGTGACGGCCGACGGCCTTGATTGCGGCAACACTTGCACTAAGGACTATGTCGAAAACACACAACTCACGCTGACAGCCACGCCCTCGGCTAACGCTCTGTTTGCTGGATGGAGTGGCGCATGCACTGGCACGGCTGCTTGTAAAGTGACTCTGAATCAGGCGCAAACCGTCACGGCGACCTTTAATCTGCGGCCACCCTCTACATACCAACTGACTGTCAACAAAGGCGGCACTGGTAGTGGCAACGTAACGGCCGACGGCCTTGATTGCGGCAACACCTGCACTAAGGACTATGTCGAAAACACACAACTCACGCTGACAGCCACGCCCTCGGCTAACGCTCTGTTTGCTGGATGGAGTGGCGCATGCACTGGCACGGCTGCTTGTAAAGTGACTCTGAATCAGG